>OGCO01000045.1_pt1 | contig 176438 bp, 154 predicted proteins | sample 1570171 | NCBI WGS metagenome assembly OGCO01 (sample SAMEA4370583, study PRJEB24528) | human gut metagenome
CCCCACTGCTGCCTCCCGTAGGAGTCTGGGCCGTATCTCAGTCCCAATGTGGCCGTTCAACCTCTCAGTCCGGCTACTGATCGTCGACTTGGTAGGCCGTTACCCCACCAACTATCTAATCAGACGCAAGGCCATCTTTTAGTGGATTGCTCCTTTCCCGATTGTACCATGTGATTCTCTCGGCATATGCGGTATTAGCAATGATTTCTCATTGTTATTCCCCTCTAAAAGGCAGGTTCCTTACGCGTTACTCACCAGTCCGCCACTAAAGCCATTGTTGTAAGTCTACTTCAATTTTCTTCGAACAAGTTCTCTGTCCATTTCCATTTCATTACAACGACTTCCGTTCGACTTGCATGTCTTATGTGCGCCGCCAGCGTTTATCCTGAGCCAGGATCAAACTCTCATATTTTTGGTTTATTTACTTCGATTATTTCTAATCTACTTAAATAACTTTTTGTTTTGAGTTTTTTGACTCTTAATTATTTTCTGGCTGTGATTTCTCACAGTATTTTTTTATAGATAGTTTGCTTCTATCTTCCTTTATTATTTTTGGTTTCTCAAAGGTTTGTTATTTACTTTTCAATGTGCTTTTTATGTTCACCGTTCTTGATGTGAACGAATGTTATTTTACTACTTTATTTTAAAAAAGTCAACACTTTTTCAAAATATTTTTTTAAATATTTTTGGGCAAAATAATAAACTAGTAAGATGCTATCCTAAAAATGACTTTTCTTTACTAATTTACCCTTCCACAAACGTATGTGACTTCGTCTATAAGTAGTAACTTATTTAATAATACCACACCAGTTTTATAAAGTCAAGCTATTTTTTGTAGTTTTTTAAAATTTTTTATATTTTTTTATAAGTTTATATATTTCTAGCTAATTCTCTTAAATTTAATCTCAAGATATTGGTCAAATTTCCACTAATATAACATCATCCCCTATGCATTTTATGTTCTGCCATTGTATTACAATATCGTTGTTTGAAGAGAACATACTTAAGAGTCTATTACTTCCTGGCACTATTATTGATGTAATTGTCCCTGTTTCCAAATCTGCGCATACATCTTGAACAAATCCCAATCTTTTTCCGTCTCGTATATTTATTACTTCTTTATGTTTGAAATCCATTCCTTTTTGTCCCATATGTTTTCCTCCTGTATTTGTCTTCTTATATAATATGTTTATTTTATAAAAAAAATGCACCTATTTGAAGTGCACTCCAAATGTTAGACAAAAATTTAACATTTGGAGGTGTATTTTTTATTTATATATTCTCTTAATGTGATTTATTGCTGTTCTTTCTAATCTTGATACTTGTGCTTGTGAAATCCCTATTTCTTCTGCAACTTCTATTTGTGTTCTTCCTTCAAAAAATCTTTTATTTATTATCATTCTTTCTTTTTCATTTAATCTTTTCATTGATTCTGCAATTGTGATGTTTTGTGTCCATAGTTCATCTGTATTTTTTTTATCTTTTACTTGATCTATTATATATATGTTTTCTGTGTTTTCACTATAGGCCGGTTCTTGAAGTGATATCGGTTCCTGAATAGCATCCAAACTTATTACTATTTCTTCTTTGCTAACTTCTAATTGTTTAGCTATTTCTTCAATTGTTGCCTCTCTTTGTTCTTCCTTATATATTTTTTCTTTTACTCCTAGTGCCTTGTACGCTAAGTCTCTTATTGATCTACTTACTCTGATAGAATTGTTATCTCTTAAATATCTTCTAATTTCCCCTATTATCATTGGAACTGCATATGTTGAAAATTGTACATTTTGACTCATATCAAAATTATCTATTGCTTTTATTAATCCTATGCAACCAACTTGAAACAGGTCATCAACATTTTCTCCTTTGTTATAGAACCTTTGAATTACACTTAATACTAATCTTAGATTTCCATTTATAAATTTTTCTCTTGCTTCCAAATCTCCATGTTTTAGTTTTTTTAACAGCTCATTTCTTTCTTCATTTGATAATGCCTGTAAATTTGATGTATCAACACCACTTATCTCTACTTTTCTTATCAAAAAGAAAACCTCCTTTGGAATTACTTGTTAAAAGTATTTCCAAAAGAGGAATTTTTATTCTTTATATTGTTCATTTATAGCTTTTAATTTTTCCTTAGAATTTATAAATATGTTAACAATCTTAGGATCGAAAGCTTTACCACTTTGAGAAATAATGTAGTCTTCTACTTCCGAATATGGCATTGCCTTTTTATATACTCTGTCATTTACTAATGCATCATACACATCTATAACAGCCATTATTCTAGATATAATATCTATTTTGTCACCCTTTAACCCGTCAGGATATCCTGTTCCATCATATTTTTCATGATGATGCAGAGTTATCTCTTTTGCATATTCTAAAATGTCATTAGATATCTTATCGCTATATGTATTTTCCAGAATTTGATGTCCTATTACAGTGTGCTGCTTCATTTTTTCGTACTCTTCATCTGTTAATTTTCCAGGTTTGTTTAATATCTCATCTGGTATTCCAACTTTTCCAATGTCATGTAATGTTGCCGCAACTCCTATATCTTCAATTGTCTTTTGTTGTTCAAATTCTCCTGTGTTAAAAGATTTTTCAAATTCTTCCAACATTACTTTCATGTACTCTTGTGTTCTTTTTAAATGCGCTCCTGTTTCTTTACTCCTTACAGATGTTAAGTTCACTAAACTCTCATATAAAAATTTGTATATGTCTGAAATCTCATTGTTATATCCTTGAATTGTGTTTTCAATATTCTCTTCTTTGTCCTTTTTTTCTATTATATCAGTTAGTACTAATCCTATAGTCTTAACATTGTCTATTCTTCTTATATATCCATCTGTGCTTGTTATTGTTACGTCTTCTTGTTTTTGATTATTAACTTTATAGTCTAAAAACAACACTAGGTTTTCTTTTGAATTGTATGCCGCTTCTTCTTTGGCATTTTCATCAGTTTTATCAATTAAAATTGCTCCCAATTTCTTTGTTTCCACTATTATGTTTATATCTTTTGTATTCAATGTACATATAACATTAAAATTATTATTCAAACTTTCTAGCAATTCCCAGTTTCTAATTTTATCTGCTATAAATAATATTGTTTCTCTTTTTTTGTTTTCATTTCCCGAAGTACAGTTTTCACCTATTATACCCTGCACTATATTTTTTAAATCTTCTGGTTTCACTGGTTTTTGAATATATGACTGTATATAATTTTTGTTATCTTCTATAACTTTCTCTGTAATATTAGTTGCTGTAAGTGCAACTATTGGTGATTGAACGCCAAGCTCTGTTTTCATTATTCTAGATATATCATACCCATTATATTTTGGCATATGAATATCCATAAGTATTACTGCATAATAGTCTGTTCCATTCTCTTCTATTTTTTTTATTGCCTCCATACCATTATCAGCAATGTCACACTCTAAATTTATTTCCGATAATATTTGAGAAGTAATTTCATTTATTGTTTTATTATCATCTACAAGTAAGACTTTATTAGAATTTATTTTGATTGTTTCTCTCTTGCTAAAGTTATTATTTACAGCTTCATTTTTTACACTTAACATATCCTTTTGTGTACTTTTAGCAAGTTCTAATTCAAAAAAGAATTTAGTACCTAATCCATAACTACTCTCAAGCCAAATTTTTCCTCCCATGCTTTCAATTATTTTCTTTACTAAAGGCAATCCGAGTCCAAATCCTTCTTTTTCTTTTATTGTTGGATCATTAACTTGTTCAAATTCCTTAAATATTTTTACTGTATCTTCTCTTTTTATTCCTCTTCCTGTGTCTTTTACACAAAATCTAATTAAATATGAATCTATATTGTCTTTTGTTTTTGATATTTCTAGTTCTACATATCCTTTATCTGTATATTTAACCGCATTACTTATTAAGTTAATAAATATTTGCTCTATTTTAGTTTTGTCTTCATAGAGTTCTATATCATAATTAAAATTCGATTCTATAGACCACTGTATTCCCTTTTTTTCTATTTCTTCTTTAAACATCATATAAACCTTATCTATAACTGTTTTTAAAGAGAATACTTCTTTCGTATTTATTAAATTAGTAACCTTATTACTTTTTGTTACATTTAATATATTGTTAGTTAACTCTGTTAACAGTCCAGCTGCTTCTTCTAGCTTTTTCACATATTGGTTTTGCTTTTCATCTAAAGAAGTAGATTTTAAAAAGTATATCATAGCAACTATTATGTTTATTGGGGTTTTTATCTCATGTGATAAATTGGCAACAAATAAGTCTTTATTTCTTAGCTCATCATTTGACTTACTAAGTTCTTCTTTTAATCTTGTTTCCTTTTCTATGTATTTATTAGTGTCCTTTATATATACAAGATATTTTTGTATATTTTGAACATAATACATAGAAATATACATACATGTCTTTTCCTGTCCTTGCATTATTTCAATATTGTCAGAAAAGAAACCCTCATCTTGAATTTGCTTATCTATTTCTTCTAGCAGTTCTTTATTGTTTTTATAGTCAATTATCTGTAATAATGAAGAATATGTTTCTTTTAATTCTTTTTTATTTATGTAGACAATTTCATAATTATTGTCTGTTATACAAACTATATCTTCTATCTTTTCAAAAAAACCTTGTACAACATTTATATTCAATCCTGTTTCTAAACTTAAGTATTCCTTTTTTCTCCTTTTAAATGGATTTAAAAAATCTAATAACTCCATTGTGTCCCCCATTAAATTCTTTAGTATTTTCGATTCAATTATATCATAAGATAAAAAAAATACAAATATTTATTTAAAATATTTGTACTTTTTTGTAGAATTATCCAGTTTTACTCATAATTTCTTTTTTCATTTTATTTATTATTTTCTTTTCTAGCCTAGATATATAGCTTTGTGATATTCCGTAACATATCTGCAACTTCTTTCTGTGTCTTTTCTTTCCCACTAATAAATCCAAAACGAAGTTCCATTATATTTCTCTCTCGATTATTAAGTTTTGCAATAGATGCTCTTAAAAGTGATTTATCCACCTCATCTTCGATTTGTCTTGAAGTCACATCCGAATCTGTTCCTAGTATATCTGATAGCAAAAGTTCATTTCCATCTCCATCTTGATTTAATGGTTCATCAATTGAGATTTCTCCCTTTATCTTATTACTTCTTCTCAAAAACATTAAGATTTCATTTTCTATGCATCTAGATGCATATGTAGCAAGTTTTATATTTTTATCTGTATTAAATGTATTTATTGCTTTCATCAATCCTATTGTTCCAATTGATATTAAATCTTCAAGTCCTACTCCTGTATTTTCAAATTTCTTAGCAATGTATACTACTAGTCTCAAGTTTCTTTCTACCAATGTTTGCCTAACACTCTCATCTCCATTGGCCAATTTTTCTAGTATCTCTGTTTCCTCTTCGCTAGTTAATGGTGGAGGCAATGTTTGACTTCCTCCTATATAATATATTGGAAAATTGCCTTCTTCATCATTTCCAATATATCGTACATATAATGTATTTATACTATTTTTCAATAATTGTAATAAGTTCATCACTTTCGCTCCCTTCTAATAAGTCTAGTCCAAATAATGCAGAGTAGTTATTTCCTAACTTTTGCATTGAAATTCCAATAATAATATTTTCTCTTTCTTCAACTTCTTCTTTTTCTATTATAATTTTGTCTGCTTTTATTCCTAGCATTAGCCCATTTTGTTTTCCCATTGAAGAAAATGGCAATATTTTTAGCCTACTAAAATACTCATTATTGAATGATATTTCTTCACCTCCTATTATTTTTTCTATGTTGTCCAATAATTCGGCTGGTATTATAGAATATAACTTTTCTTTTTCTACTATAATTACTGGTATTTTAGATATTGGATCTCTAAGCAAATTTCCAGTATCCAGCATTGCACTAACTTCTTCTTCTTTATCAAATATCTGTATCTTTATTTTGTATATCATATCTTTCTTTTTTAGCTTTGTTTTTATTATTTTAAAAGCAATATTAGTTATAATAAATCCTACTATTCCTCCTAATAATGCTATTTTTATTGGATATGTACCTATGTAGACTCCGTTTTTCATGAGTACATCTTGAGGTTTAACAAAATAAAGTAATGCAAATGCACAGCCTCCAAATACAAATGAAGTCAAATAAAATATCACCAGTTGCTTAGCTAACTTTTTAAGTTCCTTTGGATTTAACGCTATATATACCATAATTACTGAAAGTATTATTTTAGTTATTAAATTTGAGTAGAATGGTAATATGTCTAAATATGCAACTACAGCATATATTCCTCCGTACGAAGCTTGATATTATTAATCTCCATTGTTTAGTTTTTATTTTCATAATGTAACTAGTTGCAAATAAAATTATGTAATTCATACATAGATTTTCCAAAAGTACTACATCTAGATATATAGTCATTAAAAATACCTCACTATATTGAAAATTATACTACCTTATATTTAAAAAGTGTGTCATTTTCTAGTGGCGAATCGAAGAAATATTCTACAAAAAAATGCAAACTCCAAATAGAGTTTGCATTTTTCGATATTTTTTATTATTTTCTTCTTAAAAATGTTGGTATTTCTAAGTTTTCTTGAGGATTTGAACTATCTGTTGGTGTTGGAATAGAATTTAATTTTTTATCCCATGCTCTATCTATGATGTCACCTACTGCTAAAGTATTTGATAATGGTCCTTCTTCCTTTTCAAATCCTGTTGCAATAACAGTGATTACTATATCTTCATCAAGACTTTCATCAATTACAGCACCAAATATAATATTTGCTTCTGGGTCTACATTTCTTTGAATTAGTTCTGCTGCAGTATTTACTTCATGTAATCCTAAATTGCTTCCACCTGTAATGTTAATAATAACTCCTCTTGCACCTTCAATCGAAGTTTCAAGTAATGGGCTTTGTACAGCTTGTTTTGCTGCGTCTTCAGCTCTGTTTTCTCCAGATGCTCTACCAATACCCATATGTGCCATTCCTGTATTTAACATTATAGTTTTTACATCTGCAAAATCTAAGTTTACTAATCCTGGGATTGCGATTAAGTCTGATATACCTTGTACACCTTGTCTTAGCACATCATCAGCCATTTTAAAAGCTTCTACAATTGAAGTTTTTCTATCAATTACTTGTAATAATTTATCATTTGGAATTACTACTAAAGTATCAACTTTTCCTTTTAAACTTTCAATTCCACGTTCTGCTTGTGATAATCTTTTCTTTCCTTCAAATGTAAATGGTTTTGTTACTACACCTATTGTTAATATTCCCATTTCTTTTGCGGCTGCTGCAACTATTGGGGCTGCTCCAGTACCTGTTCCTCCACCCATTCCGGCTGTTACAAATACCATATCTGCTCCGCGTAAAGCTTCTGCGATTTCTGTTTTGCTTTCTTCTGCTGCTTGAGCTCCAATATCTGGATTAGCTCCCGCACCTAAACCTCTTGTAATTTTTTCTCCTATTTGTATTTTAGATGCTGCTTTTGAAAGTAGTAAAGCTTGTCTATCTGTATTTACTGCAATAAATTCTACGTTTCTAATGCCAGATTCAACCATTCTATTTACAGCATTATTTCCTGCTCCTCCTACACCAATTACTTTGATAGTAGCAGTTCCATCTAACATTGTGTTTTCTTCACTGTTATTATCCATTAACATATTGTTCATTCCTCCTAATTCTTACCTTAATATATATTTAAAATTAAAATCTATGAATAAAAGAATTCTTTAATTTTTTCCATAATGTTTTTTAAAATGTTTTCATTTGAGTTATTGTCTATACTACTTCCAACAGTTTTTGCAAATGGTCTTGAAGCCACATATTTAACTAATGCATATGCTGTTCTGTATTCTGGTCTTACTACACTAATCAATCTTCCTGTTGCTATTTTTACCGGAATATTTAGTGTGATTTTTCCAGCAACATCACTTTTACTAATGTTAGTAATTCCCTGTCCTGTTAAAATAACATTGTTGATCTTTGACTTGATTCCCTGTGCAGTAATGTCTTTATTAACTAATGCAAAGATTTCTTCTATTCTTGCTTCCATAATTTCAATTAATTGTGAACTTTTAATTACTCTTTTACTATTTTCATCTTTACAAGTAGTAAGTAAAATTTCGTTATCATTATCTATAAATGATTTTAAAGCTAAACCATATTGTTTTTTTAGTTTTTCTGCTTCTTCCTCACTAATATTTAACACCAATGCGATGTCATTTGTAATGTTGTCTCCTCCTAAAGGTATTGTGTTGGTATAGACGAAACTTGTTCCATTAAACACACCAATTTCTGTATTTCCAGCTCCAATATCTAATAACATTACACTGTCATTTAATTCATTTGCATCAAGTGCTAATGTTCTTTGTGCTAATGTTATTGGTACTAAGCCATCAATATCTAAGTCAGCTTTTTTAAATATAGAAGCAATTTGTTTCATATATTCTTTATCTGCTAAAATAACCTCTGCTTTTAATGTAAAACTTCCACTTAGACTTCCAACTGGATCTGAAACATTTCTTCCATTTTCTAAAATAAATTGGCTTTCTACAACATCAATAATTTGTTTTCCTTCCGGTACATCTATATCTTTTACTTGCATTATAGCCGATACGACATCTTTAGCAGAAATTCCAGCATATCTATCTTTTGCTTCTTTTAATATACTATTTTGTACTATAGTAATATATTTTCCTGGTATAGTAACATAAGCAGAATTTATTTTTATGTCAGCTTCTTCCTCTGCGTCTTTAATTAAATGATGTATAGAACTTGCTATTTCATTTTCATCTATAATTTTTCCTTTTTTTATTCCACTACATTTATGAGTAGCTGTACAAATGACTTCAATTTGATTAAAATTGTTAACCTCTCCAATTACTAAACTAACCTTTGAAGTCCCTATATCAATTCCAACAATTATATCTCCAATTGCCAAGGTTCATTCCTCCAATTTTGCTTCTCTTAAAGATTGTTTGTCATCTGTTTTTTATGCCTAAAGAATATTACATTTTTTCAAAAATGTCAATAGATTTGTAATAATTTTGTAATATTTTCGTAACAATTATGAAACATTGTTTTTTTGTGTCGTCTTTTTGTCCCATTTTTCCAAATAGTAACGTCTAATTATAGCTAAATTATTAAACATTCTTCCTACAAACACAACTATTGCTGCGAGGTAAATATCTACATTTAGTTTTTGCCCTAAGTAAGTAAGTAGTATTGATAAAATTGCATTTCCAAAAAATCCTGTTACAAATATTTTTAAATCAAAATTCTTTTTTAATGTTGATGAGATTCCTCCAAATACAGAATCCAATGCTGCAATAATAGCAATAGCTAAATACCCTGAGTATGTATATGGAACTATTGGAGCATAAATTCCTATAACTGCTCCTAAAATACATCCAATTACAATTGCAATAAAAATCATGGTTTGTTTGCTCCTTCCTTCATATATTTTATTTCCATTTCTCCACTATACTTTAAGATTTTTATATTCTTCCCTGTTTCTAATTTAACGTTTAATCCAACAGCTTTTGCTTTATCAATATAACCACTATCTTTTAAGTTTAGCATACTTGATAAATAAGTTTGATTTCCTATAGCTTTTATTACATATGGAGATGTTATTCTTTGTCCTTTTATCAACATCAACACTCCATCAGGTTGAGCAACATATGTAGAACCAAGTATTCTAACATCATTTATAGATATTGCCTCTGCCCCTGCATATCTTAGTTCATTTATAAGTTCTAATAAGTCACGATACTTAACATCTCTCTCATTTGTGCTTGATAACGTTATTATTACGCCTTCACCATATACGTCTGTTTTTCCCAATATCATATTTGATTCTTCTAAATCTTTATCTACTAGTTCTGACGCTTCTCCATTTTGTTCTATTTTTTGCTGATATTCGTCAATCGATTTTTGATTGGCTTCTAATTGTTTTGCAGTTTCTTCATATTTGCTTTTCCATTCTGAAATTGCTGTTCTCAGTTCAGCTTCTCTCATGTTTTCAATTTCCGTGATATCTGTTTCTTCAATAGTTCTGAATTGCATAAACATTACAGCAAATAGTACTAAACATACCCCACAAATAATCATAGTCATTATAACTCTGTTTTTCATCTCTTTATCCAAAGCCTTTTTCACCTCTATTTTTCATTTTTCATGTATTTATAACTAATAACTCCAGTATACTTTTCAACTGTCAAATTATCTGATTGAGTAGTCTCAACTATAACCCCAGCTTCATCTAATATGTATAGATATCCTCCTATCATTGTAAGTGAGCCATATAACAAACCTTGTGAACCTATTGCTTTTATTGTAAATGGTGAGCTTACTCTTTGTCCATTTATTTTAATTACATTTCCTTCACAAGTTATTGCAGTCGTTTGAACTATTCTCTGTCCATTTACTGATATTGCTTCTGCCCCTGCGTTGTTGAGAGCATTTATTACTTCAATTAAATCGTCATAATGAACTATTTGTGAACTTGGATCTAGAGCTTCACTCCCATTTTTTAAAATTCCAGTATTATTATCTGCTAATTTTATTAATAATCCTTCTCCTTTTACCTCTTGTAAGCCAAGTAGCATATTATTCTTTTCGATTTCTTCCTGTTTTGCCTGTGATTTTGTATCATTTTGAGTTGCACTTTTTCTTATTTCTTCAAGGTCTTTGTTTGATTTCGTAAGTTCCTCATAAGCATTGTCATATCTTTCTTTCCATTTCAGTACTTCATCTCTTAATCCATTTTCTTTAAGTGATTGTGATACAGTTGATGTTGTATTTTCAACAGTTTTTAGTTGAACGCATATGGCAACTGTTAATATAAAACACATTATACCTAATGTAATAGCTATTTGTTTTTTATTCATTTTTGCCTCCTTACACTTTTTTTCTAAATATTGCGCCTTTATTATTCAAATCTGTATTAACTAAAATTTCTCCTTCTATTTTTTTGTTTTGCTCTAATATACTTTTTATATATAACATTTTTGTACTTAAATTTGAAGTATCTCCCATTTGTACAGTCTTTTTCTCATCTTTTAATTCTAGTATATAATTTTGCTTATTTGCTATATTTATTTTTGTTACTAAACTAGCAATCTCATTACTTGTAGCTGACTTCATAATTTGTAATACTTCGTCTAATCTTTGTAAATCTTCTACGCACAATCTATTTCCTTCTTGTATATCTTCCTCTTTAGTTAAAAATCCCGTTAATATTGGTAATTCTAATTTGTCTTTTGAAATTTCTAAAAAGTATCCTTGATTATTTATGTAAGCATATGCGTTTGCAAATGTAATCATATATGTAGGAGTTCTTTCTTCTATTTCAATTGTAATAGTATCTGGTAGATTTCTTTTTACTTTTACATTTTCCACATATGCATTTTGTTTTATATTTTTTTGAACTTTGCTTTTTACTAACTTAAATGTATTTTCATCTTTTTGTACTTGTGATAAACTAATTATTTCTTCATTAGTAAGCTTTTGGTTTCCAACTATTTCAATATTTTTTATATTGAAAAATGGAGACAACAAGAAATATATTCCTCCACCTATTAAAATCAAAATAAGACTTGTCCACTTTATTAGTCGAAATATAGCCTTTCTCTTTTTTTTAGCCATTTCTTGTTTTTTAGTCAATTTTTTAGGCGTTTTTTTCTTTGTTTTTATCTCTTCATCTTCAATTCCTAATTTAAATTCAAATTCACCTTTTTTAGATTTTGTAGTTGCTTTAGCTTTTTTTACATTTTTACTTTTTTTAGTTGTTGTCTTCTTTTTGTTTTTTTTCTTAGGTTCTATTTCAGGCAAAGTTTTAATACCAATAATGATTTCATTGTCCAAATCAATATTAGTGCTTTGGGTTGGTTTTTCTTTAATTTTTTTCGCCATCTTTTATCACCTTCTTATTTTTTTCTAAAAGTCCTACAACTGTAATAGATACGTAAATTATGGTTTATATACCATATTTCACGTACCTATTTTATCATATTTATATACAATAAATCTAGTACTTTTACAATATTTTTAATCTTTCTGTATTGTAATTTTAGCTCCTAGACTATTTAATTTTTTATCCAAATTTTCATATCCTCTTAAAATATATTCTACATTAGTTACTGTTGTAATTCCTTTTGCAGACAAACCTGCTAACACCATACAAGCTCCACCTCTTAAGTCCGTACTTTTCACTGTTGCACCTGACAATTTTTTTACACCTTTTATTACTGCGGTTTTTCCCTCGGTAGTAATTTTAGCTCCCATTTTATTAAGTTCAGCTGTATATCTATATCTATTTTCAAATATATTTTCTACAATTACTGAGGTTCCTTTAGCAGTAGTTAAAATACTAGCAAATATTGATTGCATATCAGTTGGAAATCCTGGATATGGCATTGTCTTAATATCTACAGCTTTCATCTTTTTTGGTGCCTGCATATACACTTTATTTTTCTCTATATTTATGTCACAACCTGCTTCTTCTAATTTATTTAATATTGGTGTAATATGTTCTGGTGTTCTATAATTTAAGCAGATATTTCCACCTGTAATTGCTCCTGCACACAACAAAGTTCCTGCTTCAATTCTATCTTGCATAACTTTGTATCCAATATCTTTTAACTTTTGTACTCCTGTAATTTTTATGATATTAGTTCCTGCTCCAGCAATTTTAGCTCCCATTTTGTTTAAACATTTTGCTAAATCCACAATTTCTGGTTCCATAGCTGCATTTGTTATCTGTGTAATTCCTTCTGCATATATTGAAGCAAGTATAATGTTTTCTGTTGCACCTACACTTGGGAAATCTAAGTCAATATTTGTTCCTATTATTTTGTCGGCTTTACATATAATAAACCCAGAATCTTCAGTAATATTAACTCCTAATTTTTTAAATGCTGACAAATGCAAATCTATTGGTCTTGCACCAATATCACATCCTCCCGGATAAGAAAACTTTGCTTCTTTAAATCTGCCCAGTATTGCTCCTGCGAGTACAACTGTAGACCTCATTTGACTCATTAAATGTTCCGGAATCTCTTTTTTGTTAATTTTCTTACTATTTATTTCTATTTTTCCATTGTGCCTTTTTACTTTGCACCCTAAATATTTTAATATTTCTAAGGTGATTTGTGTATCATGTATATTTGGAATATTGTATAGTCTTGTGGTTCCTAAATTTAGTATGCTGGCTGCTATAATTGGTAAAGAGGCATTTTTTGAGCCTGATACTGTAACTTCTCCTTCTAACTTTCTGCCTCCTTCTATTATGTAACTAGACATTTTATTCACCCTTTCTATCTTATTTTTGCTATATATTATGTCTAGTTTGCATAAAGTGTGAATGTTATAAAAATAGAGAGCCTTGGAATTTCAAAGTTCTCTATCTTCTTACAACTAATTTATCAATTTTACTGTTTATGTATGCTTCTAGTTTTGTCATAAACTCATTTGGTTCAATCTGCTTACTTGATACCATTTCAAGTCCTTTCTCCCAACTTGCTGTTAGTCTTGGATTCAGCATATCTGGCATAGACATAAATACTATATCATATATTTTTTCTCCTTTTTCAGTAGGTGTTATAATTTGCGTTTTAGTATTTATTGCAATATATCCTATTCTTTCTAGCTTTTTCATAATTTCTGCTCTTGTTGCACTTGTGCCAATTCCTGCTCCTTTAATTTGCTCCCTTAATTCTTCCTCTTCAATTAGCTTTCCTGCATTTTCCATTGCAAGTATCATTGAGCCCGAATTGTATCTACTAGGTGGAGAAGTTTCTGAAGTTTTAGTTTCATAATTTAGTACTCCTATTTCTTCTCCTTTTTTTAAGCTTCTTAATATTTCTAAGCTATTTTGCTCTTCTGGTTGTTCTTCTACGTTTTCTTTCTTAGGTTCATTTTTAGCCACTTCTAAATATCCTAATTTTTCGCACACTCTTCCACTGGCTGAAAATTGCTCATTTTCAACTTCTATTGTTACAGATATTTTACTGTATTCTGCTGGTGGATAAAATATACTTAAAAATCTTTTTACTATTACCTTATACATTTGCTTTTGTAAATCTGGTAAAGCATCATAATTTTCAAATCCTTGACCTGTTGGAATAATTGCATAGTGATCTGTTATTTTGCTATCATTTACATATTTTGTTTTTATTAAGTCAGTAGAATATTTTTCATCTACCATCTTCTTTATATATCCTTGTATTTCCTCGTCTTTAAAGCCTTTTGCTAATCCATTTAAATTTTTAGAAATTACTTTTGCAACTGCAGTTGATAAAACTCTCGCATCAGTTCTTGGATATGTTACCAGTTTCTTTTCATATAAATTTTGTATTATTTCTAGTGTTTGATCTGGTTTTATTTTAAATCTTTTAGTTGCTTCATTTTGAATTTCTGCTAAGTTGAACAATAGTGGTGCATTTTCTTTTGTTTTAGATTTTTTTACTTCTGTTATTATTGCTTTTTTATCTTTTAACGACATAATGAAATCTTTTGCTTCATTTTCTTTCTTAAAGCCATTTTCATTATATAGTTTTGGAGATTCCCACATTTTTGATTTTTCTGTAACTTTCCACTCGGCAGTGAATGATGAGCTTTCTTCTCCAAATGTTCCTATAACTCTATAATACGGAGTCTTAACAAAGTTTCTAATTTCTCTTTCTCTTTGTACTACCATTCCTAGCACACATGTCATCACTCTACCAACTGAAATAGATATTTTTTCTTCACCTAAATCTTTTGCCATTCTTCTACCATATATAATTGATAAAAGTCTTGAGAAATTTATTCCTATTAGATAATCTTCTTTAGCCCTTAAATAAGCAGAATCACACAAACTATCATACTCTGATAAATCTTTTGCTTCTTTTATTCCTCTATTTATTTCTTCTTCTGTTTGTGAATCTATCCATACTCTTTTTCTTGTCTTATCTGCCACGCCCACTTGTTTTTCTACTAATCTATATATGTATTCTCCTTCACGTCCAGAGTCAGTAGCAACATAAATACAGCCTACATCTTCTCTTTGAAGTAGGCTTTTTACTATGTTAAATTGTTTTTCAACACTTGGTATTACTTCGTATTTATATTCTTTTGGCATAAATGGTAACGTATCTAATCTCCAGAACTTTAAATTTTCATCATACTTTTCCGGATAACTCATTGTTACTAAATGGCCTACACACCATGTAATAATCCAAGTATCTGACTCAATATATCCGTCCTTTCTATTGCCACCACATTTTAGCACTTTTGCAAACTCAGTAGCAACAGATGGTTTTTCTGTTATAAGCAGATTTTTTGCCATTTAATATTTCCTCTCATTATTCGTATAATACAACATCCATTTCTGAAGTGAAGTTTTGGTTTCCATATGCAAAAATTATATATAATTCTTCATTTTTTCCTAAGAAAAATGTTGATATATTAGAAATTTGATACATACTATCTGATAGATTTCTATTATATACTGTATATCCAGATTGCACTAATACTTGTGCTTCCTCTTGTGCTTTAGTAACTATCTCATGTATTTTATTTTGACAATCGCTCTGAATTATATTTCTCTTTGCTAAAACATCTACTAGTTGTACTTTCTCTCCTGTTTCTAGGTTATAATTATATGCTTGAATAATTACTCTCTGTGGGTTATTTCCTTGCTTTAATGTAGATTTAATTACTAATGATAGGATATTATCATTTACATATGAAATATAGTCTACACTATATATTACCTTTTCTGTATATTTGTTGTTTAATATATCTGATGCTTTATTTGCAAAAATAGATTGTGTCATTTTATTAAAATCAGTAGCCACACTATCCTTAATATTTATTACTGGCAAATGAACATCCAACTCATAATTTCCTTCTTGTTTTTGAATATCATATGCTGAATAAACTATACCTTTTGATGCATCTCTTTTTTGTAAATTAGTTTCATCATAGTCATTAGATATAATTTCATTTGTAAATAAGCTGTTCAATTGTGATTTTATTTCTTCTTGTGTTTTAGGCTTTATCTCATTATTTATATTGTTATCTGGATTTTGTATATTATTATTGTTTGAACTTCCTACAAAAAACTGTGCATATATACCTGCTATTAATGCTAATACACAAAATGCTCCTACTAAAATAAATATAAGTTTCTGATTTTTCATTTTTTTGCTCCTTTAACTTTTCTTCTTATATATTACCTTATTTTTTACTAAAAATCTAGTGTTTTTTATATTTTTTTAATTAGATAGATTAAACATTGACTTATCCTTAATTTTGCTGTATTATATATTATGTATTTTTAGACAATAAAGAAATGGAGTTTATATAAAATTTATGGAATTATGTTCAGTATGTGGGAAAAATCCCGCAGTTATTTTCCTAAATGCAAAAGATAAAGACGGTAAGGCTATATCTAAAGGCTACTGCCTTGAATGTGCTCAAAAGCAGGGAATAAATCCTTTAAAAAATTTGAGTCAAACAGATATGAATAATATGACAAAACAGATCGAAAATATTGTTAGTAATCTAGCAGAAAATATGGACTTAGATTCTTTTTCTGAGCAATTAGATGATATGGATCCAGAAGATTTAGAAAAAATGGAGCAAGGTTCTCCAATGTTTGGTGCTGCCATTCCATTAGGTTCAATTTTTTCAAATATGTTTGGAGAAAATCAAGAAGGATCTACTAATAGTTCAACTGAGAAAAAGAAAGTTAAAGTAGAAAAGAAAAAAGATAAACGTAAAAAAGCATTGGAAGCTTATGGTACAAACCTAACTCAAAAAGCCAAAAATGGTCAATTAGATATGGTTATTGGTAGAGACAAAGAAATTCAAAGAATAACTCAAATATTAAATCGTCGTAGCAAAAATAACCCTTGTTTAATTGGAGAACCCGGAGTTGGTAAAACAGCTATTGCTCAAGGTTTAGCAATTAGAATTGTAAATGGTAAAGTACCTGCTAAATTGTTAAATAAAGAAGTTTATTTATTAGATATGACAGCTATAGTTGCAGGAACACAGTTTAGAGGACAATTTGAAGCTCGTATGAAATCTATTATTGAAGAATGTAAAGCTTTAGGAAATATAATTTTAGTAATAGATGAAATTCATAATATTATTGGTGCTGGTGATGCAGAGCGTTCTATGAATGCTGCAAACATTTTAAAACCATCACTTTCTAATGGTGAAATTCAGTTGATTGGAACAACTACTTTAAAAGAATATCGCAAGTATATAGAAAAAGATAGCGCCCTAGAAAGAAGATTCCAACCTGTTTTAGTTGAAGAGCCTTCTATTACTGATTCTATAGGAATTTTAGAGGGTATTAAAAAATATTATGAAGATTATCACAAAGTTAAAATTTCAAATGATGTAATTAAACAAGCTGTTATTATGTCTGAAAAATATATTCATGACAGATTTTTACCAGATAAAGCAATAGATATTTTAGACGAAGCTTGTTCAAGAATAAACTTGAATAATAAAGAATTATATCAATTAGAGATATTAAAAGGTCAACTAAAAGCTGTTCAAGAAGAAAAAGAAGAAGCCGCTCTTGCAGATTCAACTGAAGATTATAAAAAAGCAGCTGAATTAAAAGCTAAAGAATGTAGCTTAATGGAACAAATTGATAGTTTAAATGAAAAAATGAAACTTAAAAACTTAACAGTTCAAGATATTGCCGAAGTTATTGAAAGTTGGACTAAGATTCCCGTTAAGAAGATTACTGAAGCTGAAACTCAAAAACTACTAAACTTAGAAGCTAATTTGCACAAGAGAGTAATTGGTCAAGATACTGCTGTTGAAGCTGTTTCAAGAGCAATACGTCGTAATCGTGCTGGACTAAAAAGTACAAAGAGACCACCATCATTTATATTTGTTGGTCCGACAGGAGTTGGTAAAACAGAACTTGCTAAATCACTTGCTTATGAAATGTTTGGAAACGAAAACTCAATTATTCGTGTGGATATGTCTGAATACATGGAAGGACATTCTACATCAAAACTAATTGGTTCTCCTCCTGGTTATGTAGGTTATGATGATGCAGGACAACTAACAGAAAAAGTAAAACGTAATCCTTATTCTATAGTATTACTAGACGAAATTGAAAAAGCTCATCCTGATGTATTTAATATTTTATTACAGGTTTTAGATGATGGACGATTAACAGATAGTCAAGGTAATACTGTAAGTTTTGAAAATACTATAATGATTATGACTTCAAACGCTGGTTCTAATCAAAATACAAATTCAATTGGTTTTGGTGGAACAAGAATAAATCAAGATAAAGTTATGGATAGCTTAAAAGAAACTTTTAGACCTGAATTTTTGAATCGTGTAGATGAAATTGTTGTATTTGAGCAATTAAATCATGAACAATTATTACAAATTGTAAATTTAATGCTTGACGATACAAAAAAAGTATTAGCTGATAAGAATATTACTTTAGAAATTTCCGAAGATGCTAAAAAATTCTTGTTAGAAAAAGGAACTGATATAAAATATGGTGCAAGGCCATTGAGAAGAGCTATTCAAAGATATTTGGAAGATGAGCTTTCAGATATGATATTACGTTCAGAACTATTAAATGGAGATACTATAGTAGTTTCTTTAGAAGAAAATAATTTAAAATTTAATGTAAGAAAATAGGAGATAATTTTTATGGCAAAGCATATTCCAAATATATTAACAGTTGCAAGATTTTTTCTAATACCTTTTATAATTTATTTTATAGTAGTTGACCAATACATTACAGCACTTATACTTTTAACAGTATCTGGTTTAACAGATATTTTAGATGGTTGGATTGCTAGAAAATTTAATTTTATAACAAACTTTGGAAAACTTATCGATCCTTTAGCCGACAAATCAACTCAACTAGCTGTACTTTTAACAATTACATTTAAAGGAGTTATTCCATTTTGGATTATTATAGTAGTTGCTTTAAAAGAAGCAGCAATGATAGCAGGTGCATCTTTCCTTTACGGAAAAGAACTAGTTGTTTCTAGTAGATGGTTTGGAAAACTTGCAACAGTGTTATTCTATATAGCAATTGTATGTTCATTTGTAATTGCATACTGGAACAATATTGCTAAAATTCCTTCAAATTCTATAGCACCTTTGCCACAATTTGATTTATGGATTTATTATTTAGCTTTGGCTACTACTATATTTTCACTTGTTATGTATTACATTACATTTTATAAACAAGGATATCTAAAAAAAGAAAACTTAAAAATAGATGAGAAATAATCTCATCTATTTTTTATTCAAAATCTTCTAATGCACTATTTAGTTCCATGTTTCCAACCGCTTCTATTCCCTGCTTTACCTTTTCTAAATCTGCTTCTGGTAAATACATAGTCTGAATTTCAGTATCCTCTTTTAAAGTAATCTTTCCATTTTCATCTATTGTGTAAATTCCTAAAACGCCATTATGTTCTTTAATTAAATAATGCTGGTTGCAAAAACCACTTTCTTCTTTATATATTATAATTTCATTTTTTGAAAAACTGTCGACATTCCAGTCTTTATAATACTTTTCTACTTCTTCTTTATTTTTATTCACCAAATTTTCTGGTATATCTTTAGTTTCTTTTAGTAAATGATCACAACCTGTAAAATATTGTTTTTGTAACACTTTAGCATTAGGTGATACTTTTTCTTCAACTACTGCTGTAGGAACCACATTATTTATCTCATTTTCCTCTGCCAACTTTTTATTATCCACTATATTTGTGTTATCTGTTTTGTTTTTGTTATATACAGAAATTCCTAAAGCCACACTTATTATTAGTAGAAATATAGCTAATGCAATAATCCATCCTTTTCTCATACTATATCAGTCCTTTTCTAAATATTTAATATTAGTATGAGATTTTTGGGAAATTTTATTCATTTTTTAGAATAATATAATTATATGCACATGCACGAATCAAACGATTTGTAATCGCAAGTCCTAAACCTTTACTGCCGACTCCTTCAATAATTATTAAATCGACATTTTCTTTATCTGCTTTTCTTAAAAATGTAAATATATTTTTAGCAACGTCTTCTAAACTATTTCCTAAGCTCCATTTATGTCTTGCAATATACTTGTCCATGTGTTCCTCTTTTGCTAAAATTAGAACATTCTCATTTTGCATAGTTATTTCATTTATCTTTTTAATCATTTTATCTGCATCTTCACTATATACCATCATACATTTTGTATTTGGAGCGTAGTGTTTATACTTCATTCCCGGAGATGCTACCACTTCATCTTTTTGCACTTGCCCTAATACATTTTTATCAACTTTAACTTGATTTGCCACTGTTTCTAGTTGTTCTTTAGTTATCTTGCCTGGTCTTAATATATTGATGTTATCTCCATCTACTTTAATAACTGTTGACTCTAATCCTATGTCAGTCGATCCACCATCTAATATATATGCAACCTTTCCATCTAGTTCTTCTATAATATCTTCAACATTAGTTCCGCTAGGCTTTCCAGAAACATTTGCACTTGGGGCTGCAATTGGTACACCGGATTTTTCTATTAACTCTTTTGCAATCAAATTGCTAGGCATTCTAATTCCCACTGTGTCTAGATTTGCTGTTACAACATCAGGAATTATTTCATTGCTTTTGCGCTTAAATATTATTGTAAGTGGACCCGGCCAAAAATTCTCTATTAGCTTTTTCTCTAATTCAGTTATTTCTTCTACTATCTCTTCCACCATCTTGATATTTGAAACATGAACAATTAAAGGGTTATCTTGTGCTCTCCCTTTTGCTATAAATATCTTTTCTACCGCATTTGCATCTAAAGCATTTGCTCCTATTCCATATACAGTCTCAGTTGGGAATAATACTAAGTTTCCATTTTTTATTTCATTTGCTGCTTCTTGTATTTCCTCTTCATTTATCCCATTTGTTTGATTTGAATATTTTGATAACATATTTTTGCTTCCTTTTCTATTTTTCTTATATATTATACTACTTTTGGGCTATTTTTCAATATCTATTTTTTTATTAACCTTCACTTTATTATTTTTTATAGTAATAGTTATCTCTCCACATAAATCAGTCCTATAAATTTCGCAACCGTAAATTTTCTAGCCTTTCTAATACTCCGTCATTTGGATGCCCAAAAGTATTTTTTTCTCCAACTCCAATAAGAGCTATTTCAGGTTTCACCTCATCTAGAAATTGCTGTATTGAGGAACTTTTTGAACCATGATGTGCAACTTTTAGTATATTAGCTTCTAGTTTTTTCGTATCCTTGTATTTTCGTATCAATTTTTCTTCAGCAATTTTTTCTATATCTCCTGTAAGTAATACACTATAATCTTTATACCAAAACTTTGCTACTATTGAGTTATTGTTCAAGATGTTCTGCTTTATCAAATCTGTGTCAGGAAACAATATCTCAAAGTTACATTCTTTATCTATAGTAACTGTATCTCCTGCTTTTACAGTAATCTTATTAGTATGTTTTAACTTTACAAGTTCTGAAAATTTTTCAAAATTCTCACACTCTTTCCCCTGTTCTCCTATAATTACATTTTTTACATTTATACTCTCTAGCACCGTAAGTAAACCTTGGCAATGGTCTGAGTCAAAATGTGTAAACAAAAGATAATCTATGCTTATAATTGACTTGTTTAATAAATATGGTAGTAATGTTTGCTTTCCAACATCAAATGTGCCAAATTCACTTCCTCCACCATCCACTAAAATTTTCTTTTTAGATGGTGTTATAATAAGCATACTATCACCTTGTCCTACATCTATAAAATGAATTTCTAACTTATTTGTTGGAATTACTGCTAATCCATAAGGTAATAAAATTAAAATTATTAAAAATATAATTATTTTCTTATAATTATCTAATATTTTTGGGTAAACTTTTTGAATATCGTCTTTGAAAAAATATATTATAATGATTAAATAATAGATTAGAATTTGCCATATCTTTGGCGTTGGCATTAAAATTTTTGAGAATGGTATATTACTTGAAAAACTTGCAACTAGAATAAATATTTTTAATAGTGGTCCTAATAAAAATGCCACTACATATGCTAATGGGGTAATTATTAGAGAAACTAAAAAAATCATTCCAAGAATTAAGCATATCCCCATTATAGGTGTAGCAAGTAAATTTGAAATTATAAATACTAATGAAATTGAACTAAAATTATGAAGCATAATTGGTGTAATAACTATGTTTGCTGCTAGTGACATTATAGTAGTTTGCTCTATATATATTAAAATTTTGTATGTGAATTCACTATATTTCCTTCCTTGTATCTTTCCATTTTTTTCTTCTTGATCCTTTCTTTTAGTTATTCCTTTTCTCTTTAATCTAATATTATATAATAGCTCTACAAATGTGACTATTCCAATAGTTCCACCAAATGAAAGTTGAAAGCTTATGTCTAATAAAGCATATGGATTAAAAAGTAATATTATAAATGCACTTATGCCTAAATTGTTAAATGTATCTGATTTTTCAAATAACATTTCAGCTACTAAATTTAAAATTGCCATTATACAAGCTCTAACAATTGACGGTGATCCACCTGCTAAAAACATAAAAAATAGTAAAAACATACATATAAAAGTTTTAGCCCATCTTTTATGAATTTTTAGATATGATAAAACAGTTGAAACTCCTAATAATATATATGATATATGTGCTCCTGAAATAGCAAGCATATGTGACAAATTCGCCTCTCTAAAACTATTTTCTATATCATTGTTTATCTTACTTTTATCTCCTAATAATAAGGCTGCACACAGTCCTGCTTCATCCTTAGGCAAAATCTTGTATGTTTTATTTAATAAAGCTTTTTTTAAATCATTTGTTATTCTCGCTAGTATATTTATCTTGTTTTGCCCCACTAATCTTATATTTTCACTTTTACTCATTACACTGCCGGCAATCTTTTTCGTTTTTAGATATTGATTATAATCAAATCCTCCTTCATTTCTTTCTGTGTATGGTGCCTCAAATTTTGAACTAAATATTATTTCATCTCCAAACTTCAGTCCTATTTCATCTTTTTTGCCTTTTATATCACATAACACTTTAAAGTTTCTCTTTTCAGTTTCTCCTGTGTTATTATTATGTATTTTCATTACTTGTATTTCATATTGCGTTTTATATTTCTTCTCATTTCCGTTTGATACAACAATTCCTTGTATAGTTATTGACTGTTTATCATATTTCTTTGTAATTTTTGTGTAATTATTTTCCAACATCAATGTATAAATACAAAATACTATAAAACATATACCAATTATTATTACACAAGAATTTAATTTATTTTTCAACTTAAGTATTATATTAATAATTATTATCATTATACATATGAAAAAAGCTATACTTTTTAAGTATAGCCCTATTATAATTCCTAAAATTACTCCAATAGTGGCAACACAAAATGGTCTCATATTTAAACCTTTCTATAATGCCCCTATAAATTATATCAATCTTAAACCAGAATAAAATCTACCTTTATATATTGTTTTAAAACTAGATATTTCAACAGCATAACAAGTTGTTGATGCATGAATAAAGTTATCATTTCCAAGATATATTCCACAATGCCCTATTCCTACACCTGTTTCATAATCTGTTAAAAATACAATATCCCCTACTTGTAAATCACTATATTTAGTAATTTGAGTACCTTTTCCACATTTGTATTGTTTACTTGCTGCATGTGGAAGTTTTATACCAAAGTGTTTATATACATACATTGTAAATCCTGAACAGTCAAATGTTCCGTTTGATCCATCACCGCCATATACATATTTATATCCTAAATATTTTTTGGCATATGCAACAATGTCTGTACTTTTAATTGTTGTTTCATTCTTACTTGTCGTCTCTTGTTTAGACTTTTGAGTTGTTGTTTTGATTGCTTCAACCTGTTCTTTTTTAACACTTTCAGTTGATTTAGTTGTATTTTCATTATTAGAAACTTTTTCTACTTTTGTATTACTAGCAGTAGTTTTTTCAGTATTGTTTTCTGTTCTAGAATTGTTATTTCCTCTGGTTGTAGTAGTTTTTGTATCTGATACATAGTCTTTTGAAACATATCCAGTAGTATTTCCAACCTTAACCTGATACCATTTTCCGTCTTCACCTGTTATAGTTAATTGAGTATTTAATGATAATACTTTTACTATACTATAACTTGTTCCAGCTCCTTTTCTCATATTAACTGAACTTTCATTTATATATCCTGTTTTTTCTGTATATTCATTTTTGTCTGTGCTATTAGTGTTCCCATTATTAGATGATGTTGTACTTGAATCTTCTAAGTATTCAGTTCTTATCCATCCACAGTTAGAATCTGTTTGTACATATGACCATCCATTAACTTCACTTAACAATATCATTTCAGCATTCTTTTTTAAGCTTTCGATATTGCTTGAATAAACCAATGGTAAAATTTTTAACTCACTATCTTGTTTTAATTTTTTATATACAACTTTTACATCTTCATCTATGTTAGTATCTGAAGTTGTATTATTCTCTTCATTTTTAGAAGTGTTATCCGTATCATTTTTATTATCAGTGTTTGTTTCAGTGTTTTTAGGTTCTTCTGTATTATTAGTTTCACCTATTATCTCTGCATACTCTTTACTTACATATCCCGTATATGTTTTGTACTTAACTTTGTACCAATCTCCCTCTTCTTCAAGCAATTCACATTCTACGCCTTTAGATAACATTGCTACAACTTTTGTACTAGTTGAAGGACCTTTTCTTATGTTCAACACATCTCCTGTTACTTTTACTTTCGTAGTTGCTTTTGAACTTACTGCTAGTAATAATATACTAACTACTGTAAGTATTAACATTAGTGATATTTTTCTTAAATTCTTCATTAAAAGAACTCTCCTTTTTTCTACAAATATTACTATAATTTTTGCTCTTTGGTACGCATATAGTATATAATTAAAGTCTAAAAAAGTCAATATAAAAAGCAAGGTTTTACAATTTCTTGTAACCCTTGCCTTTTCTATATTACATAATTTAAATTAAGCAATAATTTCAGATACAACACCTGAACCTACTGTACGTCCACCTTCACGAATAGCGAATCTTAATCCGTTTTCGATAGCGATTGGAGTAATAAGTTCGATAGTCATATCAACGTTATCTCCTGGCATAACCATTTCTGTTCCAGCTTGTAATTCGATAACACCTGTAACGTCTGTTGTTCTGAAGTAGAATTGTGGTCTATATCCATTAAAGAATGGAGTATGACGTCCACCTTCTTCTTTAGTTAGAACGTATACTTGTGCTTTGAATTTTGTATGTGGATGAATTGTTCCTGGTTTTGCTAATACTTGACCTCTTTCAACTTCGTTTCTTTGAGTACCTCTTAATAAGATACCAACGTTATCTCCAGCTTCAGCTTGGTCTAATGTTTTTCTAAACATTTCAACACCAGTAACAACTGTTTTCTTAGATTCTTTAGATAATCCAACGATTTCAACTTCGTCTTGAAGTTTTACTTGACCTCTTTCAACTCTACCAGTAACAACTGTACCTCTACCACTGATTGTCATAACGTCTTCAATTGGCATTAAGAATGGTTGGTCAATTGGTCTGTCTGGAGTTGGAATATAGCTATCAACTGCATCCATAAGTTCTTTAATTGGAGCGTATACAGGATCGTTAGGATCTGTAGATGTGCTTTCTAGAACTTTTAATGATGAACCTTTAATAATTGGAATCTCATCACCTGGGAAATCATAGCTTGATAATAAGTCTCTAACTTCCATTTCAACTAATTCTAATAATTCTGGATCATCAACCATATCGCATTTGTTTAAGTAAACAACGATATATTTAACACCTACTTGACGAGCAAGTAAGATATGCTCTCTTGTTTGAGGCATTGGACCATCAGCTGCTGAAACGACTAGAATTGCTCCATCCATTTGAGCAGCACCAGTGATCATGTTTTTTACATAATCAGCGTGTCCTGGGCAGTCTACGTGAGCATAGTGTCTTTTGTCTGTTTCATACTCTACGTGAGCTGTGTTAATTGTGATTCCTCTTGCTTTTTCTTCTGGAGCACTATCGATTTGATCATATGCTTCATATTTAGCTTTTCCTAGTAATCCTAGGTATTTTGTAATAGCTGCTGTTGTTGTTGTTTTACCGTGGTCAACGTGGCCGATTGTACCAATGTTAACGTGTGGTTTTGTTCTTTCAAATTTTGCTTTTGCCATTTAATTTTCCTCCTTAATTTTGTTAGGGATTTTTATAAATCTCCTACATTTATTTTAATTTAATATTAAAATCTTTTTTTCAAGTACTTGTATTTTATACTATTTCATAGCTAAAATCAAGTATTTTTTACTATTTTTTTAAGTTACTTCGAACCACATAAATTACAAAGCAATTATGTATATCTGTGGTTCGATTTATATTCTTAGTTTTGTTTTTTAGCTCTTGATGCAACAATGTTATCAAATACTGATTTTGGAACTTCTTCATAATGGCTTGGTTCCATTGAATAAGTACCTCTACCTTGTGTTTTTGAACGTAAGTCTGTTGCATATCCAAACATTTCAGATAATGGAATAAAGCATCTAATTACTTGATTTCCTTGAACAGCTTCCATTCCTTCTAGTCTTCCACGTCTAGAATTGATATCTCCAATAACATCTCCCATGTATTCTTCTGGAACTGTTACTTCAACCTTCATAATTGGCTCTAATATAACTGATTTAGCTTGTTTACATCCTTCTTTGAATGCCATAGAACCAGCAATTTTGAAGGCCATTTCTGAAGAGTCAACTTCGTGGTAAGAACCATCTACCAATGTAGCTTTAAAGTCGATTACAGGGTAACCTGCTAAGATACCGCTTTGAGCAGCTTCTCTAACACCTTCCTCGATTGGTTTGATATATTCTTTTGGAACAACACCACCAACGATTTTGCTTTCAAATTCAATTCCTTTTCCAGCTTCTAATGGTTCCATTTCTAGCCATACGTCACCGTATTGACCTCTACCACCAGATTGACGGATGAATTTACCTTGTACTTTAACTTTATTTCTAATTGTTTCTTTGTAAGAAACTTGTGGTTTACCTACACTACATTCAACTTTGAATTCTCTCTTCAAACGATCAACGATAATGTCTAAGTGTAACTCACCCATACCAGCGATGATTGTTTGACCAGATTCTTGATCTGTCCATGTTTTGAATGTTGGATCTTCTTCAGCAAGTTTTGCTAAAGCTATACCCATTTTTTCGCTATTTGCTTTATCTTTTGGTTCAATAGCAATATCAATAACAGGCTCTGGGAATTCCATTGATTCTAGAATAATTGGGTGTGCAGGATCACATAATGTATCACCTGTTCCAACTTCTTTTAAACCAACTGCAGCTGCAATATCACCGGCATATACTTTATCAATATCTTGTCTGTGATTTGAGTGCATTAATAGAATTCTTCCCATTCTATCTTTTTTATCTTTATTTGCATTTAATATTGTTGAACCAGCTTCTAATGTACCAGAATATACTCTGAAGAAACAAAGTTTTCCAACAAATGGATCTGTTGCAATTTTAAATGCTAGTGCTGCAAATGGTTCACTATCAGATGTTTTTCTTACTGCTTCGTTTCCATCTAAATCAACACCTTTAACATCAGCTATATCAAGTGGTGATGGCATAAAGTTAACAATTGCATTTAATAACTCTTGTACACCTTTGTTCTTGTATGAAGAACCACAGCATACAGGGATAAGTTTGTTAGCAATTGTACCTTTTCTAATACCTTTAATGATTTCTTCTTCAGTTAGTTCTTCACCTTCTAAATATTTCATCATTAAATCATCATCTTGTTCAGCTGCTGCTTCTATTAATTTTGATCTAAATTCTTCAGCTTGTGCTTGTAAATCAGCAGGTATATCACATACTTCGATTTCTTTTCCTAAGTCGTCTTTGTGTATAAATGCTTTCATTTTAATTAAGTCAACAATACCTTTGAAGTTTTCTTCTGCTCCAACTGGTAATTGAATTGGAACTGCGTTTGCTTTTAAACGATTGTGTAATTGATCTACACAAAGCATAAAATCAGCACCTGTAGTATCCATTTTATTTACATATACCATTCTTGGAACTTGATATTTATCAGCTTGTCTCCAAACTGTTTCTGTTTGTGGTTGTACACCACCTTTAGCTGCTAATACTGTTACAGCACCGTCAAGAACTTTTAAAGATCTTTGAACTTCAACTGTAAAGTCAACATGCCCAGGCGTATCGATAATATTGATACGATGTCCTAACCATTGACAAGTTGTAGCTGCAGAAGTAATTGTAATACCTCTTTCTTGTTCTTGGACCATCCAGTCCATAGTTGCTGCGCCTTCATGAACTTCACCAATTTTGTGAGTTTTACCTGTATAGAAAAGTATTCTCTCTGTTGTAGTAGTTTTTCCCGCATCAATGTGAGCCATGATTCCTATGTTTCTTGTTTTTTCTAAAGGAAATTCTCTTCCAGCCACTTATTTTTCCTCCTTTTATTTAGTTTCTCGATACATTCTAAAAAATTAAATGTACCATATAAATACGTTTAATTTTAATTAGAAGCGAGTATAACGAGGCAGCCGAGCTAAAGTTTTTGAGACTATACGTTTGTATGTCGAAGAAACTTTATGCGATGGCTAACAAAGTTAGACGACGCTTATAATTAAAATTTATAATGTGCGAAAGCACGGTTAGCTTCAGCCATTCTATGCATATCTTCTTTTTTCTTAAATGCTCCACCGTTTCCAGCTACAGCATCCATAATTTCACCTGCAAGTTTTTCAGCCATAGTTTTTTCATGTCTATTTCTAGCATAAACAACTAACCATCTTAAACCTAAAGTTTGTCTTCTTTCTGGTCTAATTTCGATTGGTACTTGGTATGTAGCACCACCAATTCTTCTAGCTTTAACTTCTAGAACTGGCATTACATTTTCAAGTGCTGCTTGGAAAACTTCTAGTGGATCTTTTTGCTCTTTTTCTTTAATGATGTCAAATGCATCATAAACTATACCTTGAGCAACTGTTTTTTTACCATCTAGCATAACATTGTTAACTAATTTTGTAACAACTTTGCTATTATATATTGGATCTGGTAAAACTTCTCTTTTTGCTATAAATCCTTTTCTTGGCACTATTCTTCCCTCCTTTTATTATTTCATACTAAACCGTATGATAGGTACTCTGAAAAGCCTTAATGCTTTTCCGTATAGCGCTATATAATGTATTATAAATTTAAGTACCTTAAACTAGTAATAAATTATACGCACCATTTCAAATTTCTACTTCTTTGGGCGCTTAGCTCCATACTTAGAACGCGCTTGCATTCTATCTTTAACACCTGCTGTATCTAATGTTCCTCTGATAATGTGATATCTAACACCAGGAAGGTCTTTTACTCTTCCTCCTCTAATTAGAACAACGCTGTGCTCTTGTAGGTTGTGTCCTATACCTGGAATATATGAAGTAACTTCATATCCATTAGATAGTCTAACTCTGGCAACTTTTCTTAAAGCTGAGTTTGGCTTCTTAGGTGTTACAGTTTTTACAACAGTACATACACCTCTTTTTTGTGGTGCTCTTTTGTTAGTCATTCTTTTATTCATAGAATTGTAACCATGTTGTAAAGCTGGTGCTGTTGATTTTGTTGTAGAACTTTTTCTACCTTTTCTTACTAATTGATTAATTGTTGGCACTTAAATTTCACCTCTTTTCTAAAATCTATTCTACAAAAAAGCTATATTATTACTTTTTTGTGACAAACAAACCGTTAGGGAAATACACTATTCGCGTATTTTACACTAACGGTTTATATTTTATCATTTTCCTCTATAAAAGTCAACAGTTTTTCCAGTATTTTCTTACTTATTAGCAAAAAACCTTCAACTTTTAATTGAAGGTTTTTTATGTTATTTTTCTTCTTTTGATTTTGCTTTGTGTTGATCTATATATTTTTGTTCTTTTGCTTTTTTTACTGCTTCCCTATAGTCAACATCTACATTTTGTCTAAGAGCATCTAAAAAGTCAGCTTTTTGTTGTTTAGTAGATTTTTGTTTTGTTGGTTTTTCTTCTTCCATTACATCTTCTTTACCAAATTTTTCTTTTATCTTAGCTGGTATTGATTTAAAGAAGTTTTTAATTTTAGTCCAAGTTGTTACTTTTGCTGGTAAATTCTTTTTCTCTTTTTGTTCTTCTTGTATTTTTCTTACATTTTTTCCAATTTGTTCTTTTATTTCTTTATCTTCTATTTCAATAGGCTCTTCTATTATTTCCTCGTCTTTTTTTCTAGTAAACCTACCTTTAGTTTGTTTTGCTCTTAGTTGAATATCATCCCATGTTTTGTTAGTAAATAATGTTCTCCAAGCAAGATTGCATTTTCCTATTTTAGCTTCAAGGTCTTTTGCTTTTGCTTGTGCCTTTTCAAATATTTCTTTTTGAGATTTCATTTCTTTTTCGGCATTTTCTTTTTTAGTTAGCAAGTCATTATATTCATTTTGATCCATTTCCATAGTTTTGTTTTCATCTTTTAATAACTTACTTGCTTCCACAAATTCCTTTTTAGCTTCAGCATATGCCTTTTTGCTATCATCTTTTACTGCTATAACATTTGCTAGTTTTGCTTCCAACCTTCCTCTATAGTCTATAATTTTTGAAATTTGAGTTTTATTTTTAGAATATCCTTCTAAGTTTTTAAGTCTATTATTCTTCTTTTCTAAATCTTTTTTCATTTTTTCTCTGGCTTCACCATCTAGATTTTCTAAGGCTTTTTCTTTTCCGGTAATCTCTTTTTTTAATGTCTCCATCTCTTTTTTCATGTCTTCTTCAGACATATCTTTATATTTAGCATCAATTTCTTCATACGCTTTGTCTAACGCTCTTTTTTTCATATAAATTACTCCTTTATTATGAATATTTTTTCACATACTTTATTATACCACATTTTTCCTTTTCTTGCAACTGTATTATGTAAATTCGTGTGATTTGTAATTAAAACTTAACACAATTGTAATATATACGTAATATTTTATATGTTTTGTATTGTCTTTCTCATTTCTTCTATTGCTCTATCGGCTAGTTTTGAATACTTTAATTTTTTATCTTTTATTTTTTCAGGAAGTTCTGGCAAGATGCCAAAGTTAGCATTCATTGGTTGAAAATTTTCATTAGTTGTTGATATATATTTACTCAATGCTCCTATCATTGTTAAGTCTGAAAAAACAATTTCTTTATTTGTTTGATTGTATTGTTCTATCGCATTTAACGCTGATACTAATCCTGAAGAAATTGATTCTACATATCCTTCTACTCCAGTAATTTGTCCTGCAAAATATATATTTCTGTTGCTTTTTAATTGATATGTTGGTTCTAGTAATTTTGTAGAATTTATATATGTATTTCTATGCATTACTCCATATTTTACAAAATTGGCACTCTCTAAACCTGGTATCATACTAAATACTCTTTGTTGTTCTCCAAATTTTAAATTAGTTTGGAAGCCAACCATATTAAATAAATTTCCCTCTGTGTTGTCTTGTCTTAATTGTACAAGTGCATATGGTCTATAGCCTGTTCTTTTATCTGTAAATCCAACTGGCTTTAAAGGCCCAAATCTCAAAGTATCTTTTCCCCTTTTAGCCATTATTTCTATTGGCATACATCCTTCAAATATTTCCTTTTTTTCGAATTCATGAAGTGTTACTACTTCAGCATTTACTAGAGCTGTCCAAAAACTTTCATATTCTTCTTTGTTCATTGGAAGATTTAGATAACTTGCTTCTGTTTGTGACTGTATTCTATTTTGCCATTCTTCTATTGGTTCGTCTTTTTCTCTTTCTTGTTCGTAGCGTTCTCCCCAAAATGCTACATCCATGTTTATTGAATCTTTTTCGATAATTGGTGCTGCTGCATCATAGAAGAACAATTTATCTTGACCTGTAATACTTAATATTTCATTTGATAGTTTATCCGAAGTTAATGGACCTGTTGCTATAATTACAATTCCGTCTTCTGCCATTTCTTGTAGTTCACTCTTGATTTCACTATCTATTAAAACATCGTCTATATTGTTTACGATTTGTTTTCCAACTTCTTTTCTTATTATTTCTATATTTTTCATTTTCTCTAATTCTTCTGTTACTCTCTTAGAAAAAACTTCTCTATCTACTGCAAGTGCTTGTCCTGCTGGCACCGCTGTTTCGTCTGCTATTTTTATTAAAAGTGAATCAAGCATCCTTAATTCTTCTTTTAATAGACCACAAGCATTAGTATGTAAATTTGATTTAAACGAATTACTGCACACTACTTCTGCTAAATTTTGATTACTATGTGCAGGAGAATATTTTTGTGGTTTCATTTCATATAGCTTTACTTTTATTCCTCTTTTGGCAATTTGGTAAGCAGCCTCTGTTCCTGCTAATCCTCCTCCAATTACTGTTATATAATCCTTCATTTTTCCACCTCATATTACTTATATATTATATCCAAAAACTTCCGTGACTGGCATCACGGAAGTTTTTTTGAGTTACTTGTACCTTTTATTAAATTGAGATTTGACTCTCTACTACAATTATATTACTACATTATTTAAAATATGTCAACATCTTTTGGAAATTTTAACCAAATAATTTCATAATATCTTCTTTTGATAGTTGACTTATAAATGTGTTTTGTGTTGATAACATATTGTCTGCAAGTTTTGCCTTTTTTTGCTGTAGTTCATAGATTTTTTCTTCTATTGAATTTTTAGTAATTAGTTTATATACTTGCACATTATTTTTTTGTCCTATTCTATAAGTTCTATCTGTTGCTTGGTTTTCAGCTGATAAATTCCACCATGGATCATAATGAATTACTACATCTGCTCCTGTTAGGTTTAAACCTGTTCCACCAGCTTTTAAAGATATTAAAAATACCTTTATATTTTCGTCTTCATTAAATTTATCAACTAAATCTATTCTATCTGCTACTTTTGTTTGGCCTGTTAGCTTTAAATATGATATTTTATTTTCTTTGAGTTCTTTTTCTATCATTTCAAACATTGAGGTATAGCCTGAAAATAGTAATATTTTGTGTCCACTCTCAACCGTGTTTTTTATAAGTTCTATACATTGTGTAAGCTTACTGCTTTCGCCTTCATAGTCTTGTAAAAATAGTTTTGGATGACAACATATTTGCCTTAATCTCATTAACAAAGCTAATATTTTTATTTGGCTTCCTTCAATTCCGTTTACTTTAATCTCATCACTTATCTCTTTCTTTGCTCTTGATAAGTATGTCAAATATACCTTTTGCTGTTCCTCTTGCATTTCATTATATAGCACACTTATTGTTTTGTCTGGTAGCTCTGTTAGTACCTCTTTTTTAATTCTTCTTAACACAAAAGGTTCTATCATTTTTTTAAGTCTTTCTAAACTTGCTTCGCTTTCTTCTTTGACTATAGGTGTTTCAAATGACTCTTTGAATCTTCTGTATTTGAATAAATATCCTGGCATTATAAAGTCAAATATAGACCATAATTCTGAAAGTGAATTTTCAATAGGTGTACCTGTTAGTGCAAATCTTGTTTGTGTTAATATTTTCTTTATAGATTTTGCATTTTGAGTATTGTTATTTTTTACATATTGAGCCTCATCTGCTATCATATATCTAAAGTTATAGGCTTTTTCTTCATATATTTCAATGTCTCTTTTTAATGAATCATATGATGTAATAACTAAATCATATTGTGGTATTTTATCTATTCTTTTTGCTCTTTCTATAGCATTACCACTAATTACACATACTTTTAAACTTGGTGCAAATTTGTTAGTTTCGTTTAGCCAGTTCAAAGTAAGTGAACTTGGGCATACTACTAGTGATGGCATTTTTCCTTCTTTATTTACGTAGTCTAATATTACTGCTATAACTTGAATTGTTTTTCCAAGTCCCATATCGTCTGCTAATATTCCACCAAATTGATAACTATCTAATGTTTTCAACCATTGATATCCTATTTTCTGGTAGGTTCTTAAACTTGCATTCAAATTTTTAGGTATTTCCATTTGAACAGTTTTTTGTTCTGTTTCAAGGCTTTCTACCATATTTTTATATGCTTCATCTTTTGTTACTTCAACATTATTTAAATTCTTTAAGCATCTTTCTAAATACAAACTTCTATAGTTTTGAAGTGTAATAACTCCATCTTTTAAATTTGTAAATCCATTTTCCATATCTAGATTTAGGTCATCTAAAAATTTTAGAGTTTCATTTTGTTTTAAATCTATATAGCTTCCATCTTTTAATCTGTGAAAAGTCTTTTTTAACTTATACTTTTCCATTATGTCTGATAGATCTGATAATTCAATTCCTATTTGTGATAAATCTATTTGTAGCAAATTGTTTTCTATCCTTACTCCAATAGATTTCATTTGTGGAGCACGTATTTCTTTTTTCTTAAAAGTTTCAGTAGCCAAAACTTCATATTTTTTCATATAGTCTTCAATTTCTTCTGATAAAAATTGATATATCTTTTCGTCATTTGCCAAAATTAGTCTTGCATTTTTTCTATCAAGCATAAATCCAGTTTTTATAAATTGATTTAGTGCTTCATTTTCTTTTATCATATTTCTGGCAAAATCAACATTTTGATTTGTTAGTGGATTGTATTCATTTTTTCCATAACAAAATTTTATATCTGCTATAACATTATTGTTTGCATCATAATCTAAGTATATCTTCACCCCTAATTTTTGTGGAATATACTTGTCTTTTACATATTTAGGCAAATCGTCTGTAACTACACTTTCTTCTATTTCTGGTGCTATCATTGCAAAAAAGTTTGTTACTTCTTTTTCGTCCATAATTATTTCATTTGTATAATTTTTTCTTAAGGTTTCTAATATATTTAAAATGGTGTTTTCGAATTTTATGTCACAACGATATAAGCTGTCTGTGAATAATAAATATATATATTTTTTGCCTTGTAAAATATCATAACTAAAAACATCAATGTTGCATTTTAGTTTAAATTTATTTCCTTCTACTTCTGTAATGTTGAAGAATATTTCTGGTTCTTCATCTGCAAAAAATATATTTTTTTCTACTGCATTTATTTGAAAAGCTACATTTTTATTTTTCAAAATTTCAAAAATGTCGTCTAAGCCTGAATTTGATAGTAAAATATTGTCTGGTATAAAATTGTTTCTATAATATGTGTAATTCATTTCATTACTGTATTTAATAATTTCTGCATATTTTAGTAAGAATGATAAAATTTCTTGTGATTCTTTTTCAAAAGATTCTGTAGTATGTATAAAGTTTAGTTTTGCTCCATATTGATATACTTCATTGTTTAACATTTTTTCGTAGAATTCTGGTAGATTTTTAAGTTTATATAGCTGTTTTTCACCTATTCTAAATTCCACCTTTAATTGTTTTTTGAAGTTATCATAAAAAAATTTAGGTACAATTTTTATATTTTTACTTATATTTTCCTCTTCAATTTTAGAGCTTTGTTCACTTTGCATAAAGTTATTTAATAACTGCTTAAATACCCTATGATTTTCCTTTTCTTTAAAGTTTTCTTCTTTATTCAACATAACAATCTCCCTTGAAATTTCATCAAGTTGTAATTATATCATAAGTTATTTATTTTTTCAAGGAATATGGCATAATTTAAGAACGAGGGTGTAGTTCCCCGTTCTTGAATTTATTTTTTAGTTTTTCTTTTTGTTGTTTTTGCCTTTTTTGTTTTAGTAGTTTTCTTTTTCTTTTCTTCTTTTTTCTCAGGTGTCCATGGTTCTCCTGGTTTTGGTGGGTTCCATGAAATGTATTCACAAGTACCTGGATTATTTTCACATACGTAGAATTTCTTTCCTCTTCTAGTTTTCTTTATTTGCACTGTTCCCCCACATACTGGGCATGGTACATCTATAGTTTCTATAATAGGTTTTGCATTTTTACATTCTGGATAGCCAGGGCAAGCTAAAAACTTACCATATCTACCATATTTTATTACCATCATTCTTCCACATTTTTCACATGGTACGTCTGATACTTCTTCAACTAATTCGACATGTTCTAGTTCTTTTTCTACTCTATCTAAAGTCACCTTAAATGGTCCGTAGAACTCACGTATAACTTGTTTCCATGGTTCTTTTCCTTCTGCAACTTCGTCAAATTCTTCTTCAATTTTAGCAGTAAATTCAACATTTATTACATCTGGAAAGTTTTCAACTAATAGTTTGTTTACTATTTTACCTAAATCTGTTGGTATTAGTTGTTTTTGTTCTTTTTGAATATATCTTCTTTCCAAAATTGTTGTAATTGTTGGAGAATAAGTACTTGGTCTTCCTATTCCTTTTTCTTCTAAAGCTTTTACCAAACTCGCCTCTGTATATCTTGCAGGTGGTTGTGTAAAGCTTTGTTTTGCTTCTAGTTTTTCTTTTTTTACTTCTTGGCCAATTGTTAATTCTGGAATAGAGTTATCCTCTTCCTCTTTTTCTCCCTCTATAGTTTCCACATATAGAGTCATAAAACCTTTAAATTTTAAAGTTTGTCCATTTGCTCTAAAATTGTAATTGTTTACATCTATATTGGCTGTAACTGTATCATATATAGCATTAGCCATTTGGCTTGCAATAAATCTGTTATATATCAAACGATATAACTTGTACTGATCTGTTGTTAAATAATCTTTAATTTTTTCTGGTTCTAAATCTATATATGTTGGTCTAATTGCCTCATGCGCATCTTGAGCATTTTGCTTTGTTTTGTAATAACGATTTTCATAATAGTTTGCGCCATATTTTTGAGTAATTACTTCTTTTGCTACTGCTCTTGCTTCATCTGAAATTCTAGTAGAGTCAGTTCTCATATATGTAATTAAACCAACTGTTCCTTTTTCACCAACATGTACACCTTCATATAGTCCTTGTGCAACAGACATTGTCTTTTTTAGTGTAAAGCTTAATTTTCTAGATGCTTCTTGTTGCATTGTACTTGTAGTAAATGGTGGTGCAGGAGTTCTTTTCTTTTCTCCTTTTTTCACATCTGCTACAATATACTTGCCTTTTTCTATATTTTTTAATATTTCATCTACTTCTTCTTTTGTATGTATTTCTAGCTTTTTACTATCTTTTCCATAAAATGTAGCTTGAAATTTCTTTTTAGAATTTGGTTCTAATAAATCAGCATAAATATTCCAATATTCTTCTGGTATAAAGTTTTCTATTTCTTCTTCTCTATCAACAATTAACTTTACAGCAACTGACTGCACTCTACCTGCTGATAATCCTCTTTTTACTTTTTTCCATAGCACTGGACTAATTTTGTATCCCACTATTCTGTCTAATACTCTACGAGCTTGTTGTGCGTCAACTAAATCCATATTTATTGTTCTTGGTTTCTTTATACTTTCTTTTACAGTCTCTTTAGTGATTTCATTAAAAGTAACTCTGCAATTGCTATCTTCTGGTATTTCTAATATATGTGCTAAATGCCATGCAATAGCTTCTCCCTCACGGTCGGGGTCAGATGCCAAATATACTTGTTTTGCAGCTTTGGCTTCTTTTTTTAAACTTTTAATTAGGTCACCTTTTCCGCGAATATTTATATATTCTGGTTCAAAGTCATGTTCAATGTCAACAGCCATTTTTGATTTTGGTAAATCTCTAATATGTCCCATTGAAGCCATTACTTTGGTATTTCCACCTAAGAACTTTTTAATTGTGTTTGCCTTTGCAGGTGATTCCACAATAATTAGCTTGTCTGCCATTTGAATTCTCCTTTAATTAATAAATTATAAGGAGTTGTCTTTAGACAACTTCTTTGATTTCTTTGTAGATTTTTTCTTCTACATCTTGTATTGCAACTGTATGAGCTTTTTTGCCCATTTCTTTTAAAACTTTTTTATCCTTCACTAAGTTTGATATTGTACTATTTAATTCTTCTGCTGTCAAGTTTTTGTCTAATATTATTTTAGCAGCTCCTACATTTTTTAATACTTTTGCATTGTATTCTTGATGATTTTCTGTTGCAAATGGGAATGGTATAAATATTGCTGGCACTCCCACATTTGCTATTTCTGTTATTGTCATTGCTCCACTTCTTGAAACTACTAAGTCTACAATATTCATTATTTCTTCCATATTATAAATGTATGGTACTATGCTAACATTCGGTATATTGTCAATTTCTATTGAATATTTTTCTTTTAGTTCATTTTTTATCTGATCATATTGTTTTGGTCCTGCTGCCCATAAAATCTGGTAGTCTTGATTTTGTTTTTTAGATATTATTTCCAATAAACTATTATTTATACTTTTAGCTCCTTGACTTCCTCCAAAAAATAGTACTATTGGTTTATTGCTTTCTAGTTTATTTTCCTTTAACAATTCTTGCTTTCTTAAAGCTGATATTTCTACTTTTTTTACTTTAGTAGGTGTTCCTGTAACAACTACTTTTTTTGCTTTTGGTAATCTTGCTTTTGCGTCTTCAAATCCTACTAATATCTTGCTTGCTTTATTTGATAACATTTTTACTGCTACACCCGGAAATGCATTGCTTTCGTGCAATACTACTGGTACCTTTTTCTTTTTAGCTGCCATTCCTACAGGCACACAAATATATCCACCTGTTCCAATTACTACATCTGGTTTAAACTGTTCTATTATTTTTTTAGCTTCTTTTATTGAATGAAAAGTTTGATATATTTTTTTCATATTTTCTAATGATATTGTTCTATTAAATCCATAAGCATTTATATGTTTTAGCTCATAACCTGCTCTAAGAACTAAGTCATTTTCTAATCCACGATCAGTACCTATAAATATTATTTCTGAGTCTGGTTCTTCTTTTTTTATCTTATTAGCTATTGCTATTCCTGGATTTATGTGTCCGCCTGTTCCTGCTGCTGCTATTATTACTCGCATTCTAGTTCCCCCTTTATACTTTTGAGCCCGCTCGTGAAATGTTTAGTAAAATACCGCATACTACATAATAAAATCAATAACGCTGTTCCTCCATAGCTGAAAAATGGTAGTGGTATACCTGTATTTGGAATTGATGATGTAACAACTGCTATATTTAGTATTACTTGAATTGCAACTAAACTCACTATTCCTGTAGCTAATAGGCTTGAAAATGTATCTGGTGCTTTTATTGCAATTAGTACACCTCTCCAAATTAAAATTCCAAATAATATCATTATAATTAGGCACCCTATAAAACCTAATTCTTCTGCAACTATTGCAAATATAAAGTCATTTTGTGGCTCTGATATATATAAATATTTTTGTTTACTTTCACCTAAACCTGCTCCAAATAGTCCTCCTGAACCTATTGCATATAAACTTTGAACTACTTGCCAGCCTGTTCCTGTAAGGTCTTGCCAAGGGTCTAAGAATGAAATAATTCTGCCTATACGGAAGCTGTCATCCCCTCCTCCTGAACTAACTTTATATATCAGGTATGAGATTAAACCTCCTCCACCTATTGCTCCAACAATAATAAAGTGTACAAGTCTTGTTCCCGCAATCAGCATCATTATACAAGTAATCATTCCAATAATTAATGATGCACTTAAATGGTTTTGTACTAAATATAATACTGCAATTGGTGGAAGTATAAAACAAAGTGGTTTTACAAATCCTCTCCAAAAATCTCTCAACTCATCTTTGTGCTCTGTTAGATAACCTGCATAAAATATAATTAATCCTATTTTAGTTAATTCTGATGGTTGAAACTGTCCTATTATCGGAATTTTTATCCATCTTGTAGCTCCATTTGCTTCAACTCCAACATTTGGAATTAGAACTAGTAATAGTATAAGTACAGAAACCACATATGCCATTTTATACATTTTTTTATAAACATTATAATTTATTTTTGAAAAGAAAAACATTCCAAATATACCTAAAATGGCTGCTAAAAGTTGTTTGCTTGCATATGAATAAGTTTTGCCTGTTTCAGCTAATGCTGATGGTGCTGAAGCTGACAATACCATTACTATTCCTAATGCCAACAATATGAATATTACAGCACATAGTATAAAATCAAATGGTTGGTTTATGAAATTTGTGGATTTCTTTTTTGTTTTTTGCATTATTTCTTCCCTTTCTTAATGGTGTTAAATAGCAAATAATCCAACTATACAACACACAAGAGTTATCAAGCTAAATACTGATACTATTTTATTTTCATTCCAGCCAGATAATTCAAAATGATGATGTATTGGAGTCATTTTGAATATTCTTTCTCCGGTTTTCTTGAAGTGCTTAACTTGTATAATTACTGATAAGGTTTCAATTACTGGCACTAAAGCAATTATTATCAATAATAATGGCATTTTTAAGTAAAGTGCCATGCTTGCAATTGCACCACCAAGTAAAAGTGAGCCTGTATCTCCCATAAATACTTTTGCAGGGTGTAAGTTGAATATTAAAAATCCTAAACATGCTCCAATTAATATAGTTCCAAATATTGTTATCTCTTTTACTCCAAATATAATTCCTATTACAGTTAGACATGTAATTATTATTGTTGTTACACTTGTAGAAAGTCCGTCTATTCCATCTGTTAAGTTAACAGCATTTGTAGTTGCTAACATTACAACTACAGCAAATGGAATATATAGCCATATTGGAAGGCTTATAGATGTTTTGAAAAACGGAATGTATGTATCTGTTCCTAAATGTAATATTTGAGTTAAATATAGGCTAAATCCAACAGATACTATCAATAAACCTAACATTTTATATTTAGGTTTTAAGCCATCTGTATTTTTACCTATTAGTTTTTTCAAGTCATCAATTAGCCCTATTACGCCAAAGCCTATTGTTGATGCTATAAGTGGAATTAAATGTATTGCAATTTTTTGTTCTTCGGTATTAGCTGATTTAGAGTAATTAAAGCAAATGTATGCCCCCATCACCAATAATGTAAGCATTATTATAATTCCACCCATTGTAGGCGTTCCCTGTTTTTTTAGATGTGATTGTGGTCCTTCTTTTCTTTCTAATTGACCTACTTTTAATTTTTTTAGTATTGGAATTGTTATTAACCCCATTATAAAGCTAAATGCTAATGAAATTAGTATTATTTTGGTTTGAAATTCCATATTTCCTCCTTAGTTGTTCTGTGTTTTATTTTAAATTTTCTATAATTTCACGTACAATTTTACGTTCATCAAATTCATATTTTTTTCCTTTAATTTCTTGTGTTAATTCATGTCCTTTACCTGCAATAACTAATATATCTTTTTTATGCAACATTTCTATTCCTTTTTTTATTGCTTCTTTCCTGTCTACTATACACTCATAGCTTCCTTTTGTCTTTGTAATTCCTTTTTCTATTTGTTCAACTATTTCTTCTGGTTTTTCACTTCTAGGATTATCTGAAGTAATAATAGTATAATCTGCTAAAACTCCTGATATTTCACCCATAATAGGTCTTTTACCACTATCTCTGTCACCGCCACAACCAAATACACAAATTACTTTTCCTTGTGTGTACTCTCTAACAGTTGTTAAAATATTTTCCAAGCTTTCTGGTGAATGTGCATAATCTATCATAATTGTTAGTTCTTTTTTATTATCTACTAACTCACTTCTTCCTGGTACACGAACATTTAATAGTGCTTCTTGTATATTTTCTACACTGCAACCAAATTTTGTTGCAACACTTATTGCTGCCAATGAATTATATACACTAAATCTTCCAGGAATACCAGTTTTTACTCTTTGATTTTTTCCGTCTAATTTCACTTTAAAATCAACACTTGAGTTTGTTACTGTAATGTCTTTTGCTAATAACTCTGTGGGGTTATCTATTCCATAAGTGCTAAATTTGCAACTTGGTACTAATTTAGGTAATTTATTAGCATATATATCATCTGAATTTATATATCCATATTTACACATTGTAAATAGTTTTACTTTTGATGCAAAATAATCTTCCATATCTGGATGTTCTTTTGGGCTGATGTGATCTTTTGAAAAGTTTGTAAATATTCCCATTTCAAATTCACATCCATCAACTCTGCCTAGTTTTAAACTTTGAGAAGATACTTCCATAACTGCCACATCGCATTTTTCTTCCACCATTCTGCTCAAAAGTTGTTGTAATTCTAGACTTTCTGGTGTAGTTCTATCATTGTCTCCTAAATTTTTATCTCCAATATATGTGCAAATGGTTCCGATTAATCCAACTTTAAATCCTTGTTTTTCTAGTAATTCTTTAATCATAAAAGTGGTTGTTGTTTTTCCTTTTGTTCCTGTTATGCCTATCAATTTAAGTTTTCTAGATGGATTTTTGTAAAAATTACAAGCACAAATTGAAACTGCATGCCTTGTATCTGGTGCTAAGATAAAAGTAACATTCTCTGGTAATTCTTTTACCATTTCTTTAGTTATTTTATCTGCTTGTGCCATAATAACTTTTGCACCTTTTTGTATTGCTTCACCTATATATTGATGTCCATCTGTGTCAAAGCCATCTATAGCTACAAACATATCTCCTTTTTGTACTAGATTAGAGCTGTTTCTAATCTCATTTACTTCTACATCAAGACTTCCTTTTACTTTTAGTCCTTCTAATCCTGATAATATACTCTTTAAATCCATAGCACACACTCTCTTTCTCCATTTTTACGTTTACATTATATAATTAAATGTTTTTTTTGTATAGCTTTTTTGCTAAATTTTTATAATAACCTTTGTACCTTCATAAACTTTAATGCCTTTTTTGGGCACTTGTTCTCTAACTATTGTATTTTCCTTATCCAAGTTTTCAGGTTCATTTTCTATTTGTATGCTTAAATTTAAATCTTTTAATATTTTAGTTGCTTCCTTTATCGTTAATCCTTCAACATTTGGAACTTCCACTTGTTTTCTAATATCTTCTTCTTTTTCGTTATCTTTATTTAGCTCTAAATATGGTAAAACCTCTGATAACACTTGCCCTCCAACAGGTGCTGCAACCACACCTCCTTGATGACCTCCTTCTCCTTTTGGATCATATAAAGTTACAAGAACTATTACTGTTGGATCTGATATTGGTGCTACTCCCAAAAATGAAGCAACATATTTATTTGTATTAACACCATCTTCTGAAGTTCCTGTTTTTCCTCCTACTCTGTATCCTTTTACCTGTGCTCTTTTTCCTGTTCCTAAAGCAACTACTGATTCCATCATATTTAACATTTCATCTGCGTGTTCTTTTGAAATTACTCTTTCCCCAGTTTTTACAGGAACATCTTTTACTTCTCCTGTTTCACTATTTATAATTTGTTTAACTACTCTCGGACTTACTTTTACTCCACCATTTGCAATTGTACTTACTGCTGTTGCAAGTTGTATTGGTGTAATTTCAAATCTTTGACCAAAGGCTATTGTTGCTAATTCTACTGGTCCAACTTTATCCTCTTTTAGGAATATACTTGTGGCCTCACCTGGAAGGTCTATGCCTGTTCTATCAAGTAATCCATACTTCTTCAAATATTGATAATATGTATGTACTCCCAATTTTTGTCCTAGTCCTATAAATACTGGGTTACATGAATTCATTAGTGCATCTCTCAAAGATTCTGGTCCATGTGGTCTATAATATCTCCAACATTTAATTCTAACACCTGCTATTTCTATTCCACCTGTACAACAAAATTCTCCTTTTTTATCTGGTGTTGTAATTCCTTCTTGAAGTGATGCAGATGCTGTAATTAGCTTAAAAACTGATCCTGGTTCATAAGTATCTGTTACTGCTTTATTTCTCCAGAGTGATAACATTGTTTTATTTCTATCAGCTTGTGACATACTTGGCCAAGCTTCTTTTAATTCGTCTGTACTTGGTTCAAAAGGTTCATTTAAATTGTAGTTTGGATACCCTGCTATTGCCAAAACGTCGCCGTTTTTTGGGTTCATTACAACAATATTTCCTCCGTCTACACATTTATTGTCAATGCATACTTCTTTTAAATACTTTTCAGCAATTCCCTGAATTGTAGCATCAATTGTCAATACTAAATCATTTCCATCAATTGCTTCTACATAATTTTCGCCTGTATTTTGTATATCCCCTCCTGTTGCATCTGTGAGCTTTTGAATTTTACCTTTTGTTCCTTTTAGTTCTTCATCATAAATAGCTTCTATTCCATCTAATCCTTGGTTATCACTTCCTGAAAATCCTATAATTTGTGAAGCTAAATTATTATATGGATAATATCTCTTTGTGTCTTCATCAATATTTACACCTGTTGTTATATTGTTCTCTTGCAACCATACTCTTAGTTCATCAGCTTTTTGTTTATCTATTTTCTTTATAATAGTCTCAATCGAACTTCTTTTTGTCACTTTTTTATATACTTTTTCATAATCTAATTCAAATATTTTGCTTAAGGCCTGAGCAACATTTTCTTTATTTTCCTTTGAAATATTAACTGGGTTTACAGTAACAGTTTCTACAGTACTACTTACAGCTAAAATCGTTTTACCTGTCGCATCATATATAGTACCTCTTCTAGGGTTTATGCTTCTATCTAGAGTTTGTTGCACATATGCCTTAGACTGTAATTCTGCTCCCATTCCAAATTGTAGCCATGCAATTCTAACAGTTAATACACCTAGCACTAACCATAAAACTATAATTTCATTTTTCATTCTCTTTTTTCTAGAAATACTACTAGTTCTTTCTTCTACTTTTATTTTTTCATTTTTTAGTTCTTGTTTAAATTTTTTCTTAATATCTTTTTGTGCTAATTTCTGCTCTTTCTTTATGTTTATAACTTCCTCTTTCTTCTTCTTTTTCCATTTTAATAACTGCTTTTTGTCTATGTTATATCTTAAATTTTTCATAATCTAAACTCCTATTTTCTCTTCTTATTTTTATTCACGTAAATAAAAAAAAAGACCAACTCTTTTGAGTTAATCCTTTTAATTATTTTATCCAATCTGTAATTGTATTTATTATTTTTTCAAACCAATTTTGCTCTTCTGTTACCACTACCTGTTCGCTTGCTGTTTCTACATAATCTTCTTTTGGAAGACTAACATATACTTTTTGTGAATCGGATAGTTTTTTCATTCCTAGCATACTAGATGCTGATTTTTCTATATTTGTTAAATTCAAACTAGTTTGAATGTTAATTTCTGTTTGTGCATTTTCTTTTTGAAGTGTGCTTAATTGTTTTTTCAAACTTTCTTTTTGATTAAAGCTTGCTGTTATAAGTGAGTTTCTATAACTTATGGCAAATAAGATTGCAAAGCCAATAACTATATACATAATAGTTTTTACTTCTAATTTTGCTTGTTTTTGAGACTTTTTATTTTTTTGTTTTAATGTAGACGATTTCTTTTTTACATCATCATTTTTTATAGGTTCATATTCTGGTTTTAATTTTCTAGGGCTAGTCTCATATTGATATTTCATTGTTCTATATGCCATAAGTTCTCACCTCTTTTCTTTTGGTATTTTTAAAATCCTATGTGTTTTTATCTAATCTTTCAAAAACTCTTACTTTTGCACTTTTGGCTCTAGAGTTTCTTTCTTGTTCTTCTTGTGTTGCTATAATTGGTTTTTTATTTATTATTTTTCCCCAAGATTCATAATTGCACACACAATATGGTAATTCGCTTGGACAAGTACATTTTCCTTGTAAATCTACCATAGCATTTTTTACTGCTCTATCTTCTAATGAATGGAATGTTATTACTACTAATCTTCCTCCTTGTTTTAAGCAATAAACACTATTTTTTATGGTTTCATATAATGGAGCGATTTCATTGTTTACTTCAATTCTAATAGCTTGAAATGTTCTTTTTGCAGGATGTCCATCCTTTTGCATAGCTCTTGGTATAGAATTTTCTATTATTTGTACTAGCTCTTTTGTTGTTTCAATTGGCTTTTCTTCACGGAATTTACAGATATTTTTAGCTATTTGTCTGCTAAATCTTTCTTCTCCATATTCCCATATTATATTTGCCAACTTTTCTTCTGTATAAGTATTTACTACATCTTTAGCTGTTATTCCACTTGATGTGTCCATTCTCATATCTAGTTTACCGTCTCCTATGTAGCTAAAACCCCTTGCTCTTTCGTCTAACTGATATGACGAAACTCCTAAATCTAATAAAATACCATCAACTTTATCTATATTAAGTTCATCTAATATTTGCCTTATATCCTCATGATTTCCATGAACATAACTTACATTTTTATATTTTTCTAATCTTTTTGAGGCAGCTTTTAATGCTTCCTCATCCCTATCAATTCCAATTAGTTTTCCATTTTCTGATAGATTTTTTAAAATTTCTTCACTATGTCCAGCTCCACCCAATGTACCATCTACATAAATACCATCTTTTTTTATTTCAAGTGCTTGTATACATTCTTTTAATAAAACTGGTTCATGTTTAAATTCCATCTGTTTTGTATAATCCTTTCACTGGCATAGTTCTATCTCTAAAATAGCATAATAAGTTGGTATGATTTATACCAACTATTATGTTTTTATTTTAGTATTTTTTCTTTTGTGTTTTTCATGGTTTTTAACCTTCTTTTGTAGGGTATGGAAATTTTTCAAACAATCTTTAGTAAATTTATATTTTTCACTTTAGTTATTTAAATATTTTTTCTTTTGAAATTAAAATCTTTTGTAAGACCTTATTTCATTTATCTTTAGTAAAGTTTATCTTTTGTAGGTATCTAATCTTTAGTATAATTTATCTTTTGTATGATTTTTTCTTTAGTAAGTTTAATCTTTTGTATCTTTAAAATTTTCTTTTGTGCTTATATAGACTTTTGCAAGTTATATACCAAGCATTGTCATATTTTCTGCTATTTCATCTGCTGAAATATTTTCGTCACTATTATAAGATTTCCATTTTTCTTTATCCCAAATTTCAATTCTAGTACCTACACCAATTATTACTGTGTCTTTTTCTAATTTTGCATATTCACGTAAGTTACTTGTAATTAAAAATCTACCTTGTTTATCAATTTCACATTCTATTGCGCCTGATAAGAAAAATCTTACGAAATCTCTGGCATTTTTGTTTGTAAGTGGAAGTGTTTTTAGTTTTTCTTCGAAGTTAGCCCATTCTGTTTGTGAGAAGCCAAATAGACATTTGTCTAGGCCTTTGGTTATTATGAATTTTTCGCCCATATCTTCTCTAATTTTTGAAGGTAGTATCAATCTGCCTTTAGCATCTAGAGAATGCTCATATTCACCTATTAACACTTTTACTCACCTCGCTAACATTTTGTTCCACTTTCTACCACTTCTCTCCACTTCAATTAGATTTTAATATAAGATATTAAAAATATCAAGTGTTTTTTGAAAAAAAGTTAAAATTTTTTTAAATAAAAAGGTGATGTTGAGAATAAATATCTCAACGTCACCTTTTTGTTTAGTAATTTTATTGTTTTTCTAACATTTCTTCTATAATTTTTTCAAGATCAGTAGTATCTATAACTGACTTTATACTTGCATCCAGTACTTCTTGTGGTGGTGTATTTTTTAAGTTTAAAACATATCCATTTTTTAAAGCTAATTGCCTAATGAATTCTCTGTTTGTTCTTCCATTTCCTTCTCTAAATGGATGTAAAACATTTAGTTCTGACAAATAATATGCTAATCTTTTTGCTAGTTCCTGTTTTGAAAGTCCAGCTAGAAAGTTTTCTTGTTTTAATTCATTCAAAAGTCTATCTAATTCTGGTTCAATATATTCAAAACTTGCAAATCTAAACTCACCTTTTCCAATATTCTCTTCTCTAAATTCACCTGCAAATGGATAGATGTCTTCAAATAAATATTTGTGAATTGAAATATAATGCTTTTTATCGAAATCACCCGTAATTCCTTTTATTCTTAAACCTAAGGATTTGGCTGCAGTGATTTTAGCCTCATATTTTTCTAGTTGTTTATAATCTCTAATATCTAATTTATTTTTTAAAGTTCCACTATTTTCATAGCAATATTTTGAACCCTCATACAAATTTCTCATATTATCTCCCACCATTTCTTAAGATGAGTTTAAAGTAAAAATTAAAAGTTGTCAATATTTTGACAACTTTTACATTAGATTTGTTCTTTTATCATATTTATTAATTCTGGCATTGCCACTTCATTTTCTGCTAACATTCTATACATATTAACATCATTCTCTGTTATATCCATTCCTTCAATTGCTAAATCATTTTTTATATTATCTATATTAAATTTAAAAATTTCTTCATTAAACATCTTTTTATCCTCCTATTCGGATATTTGGTTTTTCAAACCCTACAATACTATTATACCACAAAATCACCAAAAAGTACAGCTTTTTAGTGATTTTTGGGTTATTTTTTTTATATTATACTTGTCTTAATTTTACTACTAGTCTTTGTTTTCCACCATTTGTACAAGTAATTAATGTAAGTTCTTTTCTACCATCTGTCAATTGACTGGTACATCTTGTATCTGTTGGTTCTACAACATATTTGTTGTATACCTGATATTTAAGAGTATTTCCTGATAAATCTGTTAATTCTGCTTTATCTCCATTTTTTAATTTATGTAACTTTCCAAACATTTTACCATTTTCATAATAATGTCCTACTATGCAATAATTTCCTACTTCATTTGGTTGTGGGCCCCAGTATTTATTTAAGGATACAAATAATAATGCATCTGAAGTTGCTGAAAGCACTGGATATTCAATGTTTATTTTAGGGATTTTTAAGATTGCTTCTGTTGTATATTTCACCCCATCTTTTGATGTATATGTTTTGGTATCAATTTTAGTGTTATTGGTTTTCGTTTGATTATTATTTTGGTTTTCTGTTTTATCCTCGTTATCTTCTTGAGTTCCTGGTACCTCAAGAATAACAACAATTTTATCATTTTCATCTTTTTTTACTGTATTATCAACTTGTTCTTTAATTTCAGCAAGTATTTCCTTTGATACCTCTTCACTTTTATTTCTATCATATTCGGCATATATGTAATAGGAAAATAGAAGACATATTAAAAAAACTGATAGAAAAAGTTCAATCTTATATATACGCTTTTTTCTTTTCAGTTCTGGAGTCACATATAGTTTTTCTGTTACTAATATCTGATTCACTTCAAAATATCCTCCCTCATTTTAATATATACAATAATAGTATAACATATTTTTTCAATATGCACAATTACTTCTCCAAATTTATTTTCAAATATATTTATTGTGTATTGAAATTATGAAATATTTATAATATACTAATGGTAATAATTAGCAATTTATTTTAATTGAAAGGTAAAAATGGTGACATTTATGAAGATTCTTTTTAAAGTTTTGAGTATTATAATAGGAATTGTAATTATTTTAGGCATTCTTTTCTTTATTGTGGATTATAGCAGAGTTAAAAATAATCAAATACCAATTTTTTGTATACCTGTAGGAATAGCAATGGATGGTGGAACTGTTGAATACCTTGGACTTGGATATAAAGTAATAGATTTTAATACAATTTCAGGATATGACGATATAAAAATTGGAACGTGGACTATGAAGTACAGTGATTTTGACGATGAAATAAGTAAATATGACAAAATTAAAGAACAGCAAATAGAAATAATTCAAAACAGTAAAGTTGCTACAATAGAAGTTGAAAAAGCACCTAAGAAAAGTGAAAATTCGAACAAATCATATACTTTAACTATAAAAGAAATGTATCAAGTTTTAACATTAATAGAAACATTAAATTTTATTCCCAAAACATGTAATAATGAGGTAATATACTCTATTAAATATATTAATGAGAATGAAAGTGTATTTATGACCTATAATATAGAAGCAGGTGATGGTAGATACCATATTAGTTGTGATGACAAAACAGAAGCAATATTATCTACGTCTCAAAATAACCAACTAAATGAAATAATAAATAAATATTTTTAAATATTAGTACCAGTCATTGACATAACTTAACTCTTTGCTATGTCTATCACTTGAATTATTACGCATAACCGCTAAATATGATTAAGAGATAATTCATCCCTTAATCATATTTAACTTTAAAAATCACTCTACTTCATAATCATATTGAGTGCCCGCAATAGCTGTCGAACCAGAATATCCATAAGTTGTAAATACTTGAATAAATTTTTTTCCCGTATTCAAATCTATAAATTTTCGTAAATCCTGTTGTCGTATTGTAATAGGTGCAATATTGGTAGAATTATCAATACAGGTATAAATGTTTTGTCTAACCGTATCACTTGTCGCAGCTTCTTTTGCAATTGTTGCATCATTCATATTAAAATCTGTATTTATATTTCGCATCTCAAAATCAATTGAGTTATCAGCAATTTGAATAACTTTTCCATTGTTCACAATTACTGTATATGAAGAATTAACTACCAGCATAGCCGGAAGATTATATACATTAAAACCGTTATGAATATTTTCATAACGGTTTTAGTCTAATCCAAAGCTTACACCTAAAGCGTTATTTATTTGTGACATTATATGATTATCATCAATATGCCCTATTTTTTCCTTTAGTCTACTTTTATCTATTGTTCTTATTTGCTCTGTTAAGATAACAGAATCTGCTTTTAAGCCACTCTTTTCTGGTTCTATTTCAATGTGTGTTGGTAATTTAGTTTTTCCTGTTTGTGATGTTATAGCTGCCGCTATCACAGTTGGGCTATGCTTATTTCCAACATCATTTTGTATTATAAGCACTGGTCTCACTCCACCTTGTTCTGAACCAATTACAGGACTCAAATCTGCATAAAACATATCTCCTCTTTTTATTACCATTTTCTTCACTCCCAATATTCTTCCAGTTTTGATATATTTTAAGGATTAGCAAAGATAAAAAAATAGCTTTAAGCAGATATGTGTTTCTTAATACTGTGCTACAGAAAAATTATTTAATCTAAACGCCAGTACTTCTTCCTTCTTTAAACTATTTATCTTTATCTCATTATATAATATGTAAACTAGATTTTTTTGGTTCTTGTCTTGTACTATCATTTTTGTAATTTTTCCTGTTGTTTTGTCGATAAATAGCTTTTTTGAAGAAACATACTGATTATTGTTATGTAGTGTTACCTCCATAATTATCATATTATTTTCTTCATAAAGTTTTTTATTGCTAGAATTTTTATAATCTTCTATAAATGAGTTCAGCCATAAAAAGTTTTCTATCATGTATTGATAATTTTGGTAAACAGTTGATAGGTTTAATTTGGTGTTGTTTATTTTTAGTGTATTTCCATCATATACTGTTTCTAGACCACTTATGTTGCTTGGTTCTAAAATTGTTTGTTTTTCTATATTTGGTGCAACATAACTTTGCTTTATTTTATATTTTGTTTTGTTTTTATTTGTTTCAACTTCTACATCTATCTCTGCTTCATATGAGCTAATATTTAAAATATATTCTTCAATTTCTTGATTTGTTTTGTTACTTAAATTATTTCCCATTTTTGAATTTTTATTAACATTTCTAGAAAAAAAGTAAATTATTATTGCAATTACTGCTATAACTACAATTGCAATGGTAATTTTTAAAATCATTTTATTTTTCATATGATCAACTCCTATTTCAATTTATATTCGCTTAACCTCAAAGTATTCATGTCTAATATTGTCGTATTTTGGCATACGTTTTTTGTTGACATTTATTTACATTTATTTTATTATTTAACTGTTACATCTATAGCTTTTTTATTCAAATTATTTTTTTCTATTTAATTTCATTGAAACTAATTATATAAAATGTTATAATAAGGGAGGTGTGTATATGCCTTTAATTTCGCAATTCTATGGTATTCTTATTTATCTATACAAAGAATTAGGAGGACACCACAACAAACCACATATTCATGTAAAATACAATGAATACGAAGCTTCTTTATCGCTTGATGGTACTGTTATAAATGGTAATTTACCGTTAAAGCAATTGAGACTAGTTCAGGCTTGGATGGAAATACATAATGACGAGTTAATTGCAACTTGGTATTGTTATAATAATGATGGTGAAATTTTAAAAATAAAAGGATTGGAGTGATTTTATGCGACCTAAAGCTATAGATGTAAAACCTTTAGAAGATTATATGTTATTGGTTATATTTGAAAATGGAGAAAAGAAAATTTTTGATGTAAAACCTTATTTAACTCATAAAGCTTTTGAGCAATTAAACGATAAAGCTTTATTTAATACTGTAAAAATCGATGGTCTATCAATCAGTTGGCTTAATGGTGCTGATATATGTCCTGACGAATTATATAATAATAGCAAAAGCATAAGCGAATAGATTCACTTATGCTTTATATATTTTTAAAATATGTAATTATGCAATCTTGTAGTTCTTGTTTTGTTTCTATTTGATTTATTTTTTGGCGCATTTGTGTTGCGTTTGGTAAGTTCTTTAAATAATAGCTCATATATTTGCGCATTTCTTTTATTCCAGTGTTTTCTCCTAAATATTTAACCTGCAAATCTATATGTTCTAATATTATTTCTAACTTCTCTTCATTAGATACTGGTGTTATTTCTTGACCAGTTAAATATTCTTGGATTTCTTTAAATATCCATGGATTTCCTATACTAGCTCTTCCTATCATTATTGCATCTACACCTGTTTGTTCAAACATTTTTAATGCGTCTTCTTTGGTTTTTATATCTCCATTTCCGTATTACTGGTATATTTACCGCTTGTTTCACTTGTTTTATAATATCCCAGTCTGCTTCTCCTGTATAAAATTGTTCTCTTGTTCTTCCATGTATGGTTATTGCTTTTATGCCTTTTTCTTCTGCTATTTTTGCTAATTCAACTGCTACAATGTTGTTATCATCCCAACCTTTTCTCATTTTTAGTGTTACTGGTACTTGAGAGTTTTTAACAACTGCTTCAATAATATTTCCTGCTAATTCTAGGTTTAATAATAGTTTACTTCCATCTCCATTTTTTACTACTTTGGGTGCAGGGCATCCCATATTTATATCTATTATTGGTGATGTTTTGCTTAGTTGTTTTGCTGCAAATGACATTGCTTCAATATCATTTCCAAATATTTGGGCAGCAACTGGTATTTGTTCATTTTCTGTATTTAATAATAGTTTTGTTTTTTCATCGTTATAAAATAGCCCTTTACTGCTTACCATTTCTGTATATGCTAAGCCGAACTCCAAATTTTTCACATATTAAACGAAATGGTAGGTTGGTTATTCCTGCCATTGGGGCTAGTAGTATGTTGTTTTTTAGTTTTACATTTCCTATTTTTAGTTCTTTTAAGTACATCTTATCTTCCTTTTTCTATTATTAGATATAATACTTTTTTCCGTTCCATCCCAACTACGCAAGAAAGCGTAACAACAATTTTTTGCAAACATTTTCAATGATTCGAAAAAATTTAGCAACGCTTTCTAGCTTGTCGGTCCCCACAGCCTCACTGCAAAAGTATTATATCTAATATTTAATTAAAAATGATAACTAGTCCGCAATGCCGCTGTTGCTAGTCTGTGCAATGTAAAAAAACAACTTGTTTTTATTCTATAAACATTGCTTTTTTGCGTCTGGTGCTTATGTTTAATAAAATTGCTATTAGAGTTAGGTTTGTGAGCATTGAGCTTCCACCATAACTTACAAATGGAAGTGGTATTCCTGTAATAGGCAATAGTCCCATTGTCATTCCTATATTTTCTAACATATGAAAGAAAAATATTCCAACTATTCCAGTTGCTATATATGAGCCTAAATCATCTTTGGCAGTTTTTGCTACTTGAATTGATTTTGTAATTAGTATTACATATAGTACAATTATGGCTCCTGCAACTACAAATCCCATCTCCTCACTTATAACTGCAAATATAAAGTCTGTGGTTTTTGGGTATAAGTAACCTAACTGTGTTTGATTTCCTTTAAATAGTCCCATTCCAAATATTTGCCCAGCTCCTATTGCTAATTTTGATTGTATTATGTTGTAGCCATCTCCTCTTGGATCTAAGTTTGGATTTAGGTACACATCTATTCTTGCTTTAGCATGCTCTGGTAATATAAAGAAATATGCTAATGGTACCAAAATAACTACTAATAGTACAGCTGTTATAATATATTTTTTGTTTATTCCTGCTACATATAGCATAAATATCAGTGCAACTAAGAATGCTAATGCTGTTCCATAGTCTGGCTGTTTTATAATAAGTAATGTTGGCACTGCAACTGTTGCTAATATTATTCCTAGCTTCCAAAATCTATTTATTTCATCTCTACCTTTTTGTTGCAATTTTACAATAACATTTGCCATAAATAATACTACTGCAATTTTGGCAAATTCGGCTGGCTGGAATGAAAATGGTCCTATATTAAACCAGCTAGTAGCTCCATTTATCGGCTCAGTAAATAATACTGCTATAAGTGAAATAAGGCTTAGTCCATATATAACTGGAGATATTTTAGCTAATATTTCATAATCCACCAAAATAACTACAACTATTACTGGAATGCTAATGCCTATCCACATAATTTGTTTTTTAAATTCCTCATAATCTGAATTTTGAGTGGCAGAAAACAGTGCAACTAACCCTATTGCTAGTAGTATTATTGTACATATTAAAATCCCCCACTCAAAATTTTTAAACATCTTTTTTTGCATGTTTACCCTCTATTTAATTATTTGATGTCTCTGTTTCCTTATCTTCTTGTTCAGATATATTATCTTCTACTTTTTGCTCTTTATTCTCTTCTCCTTTATTTTCTTCGGTATTTGTTGTGTTTTCTGTCTCTTTATTTTCTTGTTGTGTAGAATCAATTTCATTTTCTTCTTTAACTTTCTCTGTTTCTTCTTCCTTTTCTTCTTTTTCTTCCTTTTTAGGTTTGTTTTCAGTTTCTTTAGATTTTTCTTTTTCGTTATTATTCTCTTCTTGTTGTTTTGGTACGTTTAATTTTCTTGCTTCATTTTTAATTGTTACAATTGGAATGTTTGCATATAACGCAGGTGCTCCAACTGTGCCATCCTCATTAGCCTTGTTTGTTAGATGCACATCTATTTCTTTTTCATCAACATCTATGTATTTTTTTATTACTTCTATTATTTCTTGTTTCATAAGTTCCAAGAAATCGGCAGATACGTTTGCTCTATCTTGCATTAAAACTAAGTGCAATCTTTCTTTTGCTGTATCTGAGCTTTCCTTGCTCTTTTCTTTTTTTACAAGACTTTTAAAAAAGTTCATTATATTTTCAAACATGTTCTACCTCCGTATGTATTATTTTGTGAAGAAATTTTTAACTTTTGCAAAAAATCCTTCTTTCTTTCCTGGTATTGTAATTTCTACATTTTCCCCTAATATTCTGCTAGCAATTTCTGTATATGCTTTTCCAGATGGAGCTTTATGATTTGTTACAACTGGCTCTCCTTTATTAGTTTGTGTAATTATAAATTCATCATCTGGTACAACACCAATTAGGTCAATTGATAATAGGTCTACTATATCTTCAACTTCCATCATTTCACCTTTTTTAACCATATTAGGTCTTAAACGGTTAATAACTAATTCAGGATTTTTGATTTCAGATGCTTCTAATAGTCCTATAATTCTGTCTGCATCACGAATGGCAGATATTTCAGCTGTTGTTACTACAATTGCTCTACTTGCTCCTGCAATCGCATTTTTAAAGCCTTGCTCTATTCCTGCTGGACAGTCTATTAAAATATAGTCAAATTCTTCTTTTAATTTTTCTGTTAATTCTTTCATTTGTTCTTCATTTATTGCACTTTTATCTCTTGTTTGAGCTGCTGGAAGTAAAAACAACTCTTCAAAACGTTTATCTTTTATAAGAGCTTGTCTTAATTTACATTTTTCTTCTACAACGTCTACAATGTCGTAAACTATTCTGTTTTCTAGTCCCATTACAACATCAAGGTTTCTTAAACCAATATCAGTATCAACTAATACTACTTTTTTACCTCTTAATGCTAAAGCGGACCCAACATTTGCTGTAGTTGTAGTTTTTCCAACTCCACCTTTTCCAGATGTTATTACTATAACTTCTCCCATGATTTCCTCCTTAAATTTGGATATTATTTATTTTAAAAATGCAATATTAACAGTTTGTATTATATAACAGATTCTGGTAAAAATCAATGTGTAGAGCACAAAAAACTGTGCAATTCTAAATTTTATTAGAATTGCACAGTTTTGTATTGAATTCTATTTGTAAAGTGTGACTCTAAAACCTATATAACCGTAAAACACCCACATAGTTACTACGTTCGGCTGCCGGAAAGCTAGAAGATTTATAACAACACAATCCTCCTCTAAGTACATAAGGAGTCTTTGATATAAAAGTATTTTCTAAGGTCCATTCAGCCACATTTCCCGCTAAATTATATATATTCATTTTCTTACATGCATCACTTGCTCCTGTAGTTAATAGTACTCCATCCCCATCACTATTTTGAACTTGTTTTACACTATTACTGTTTACAAAGTTTCTGCTAGTCGTTTGATTATATGGCGTCCAAGTTGTTGATAATGAATGAGTTTTAAATTCTGCATATTTCCCCCTATTTATCATAAATGTCGAATCTCTATAGTTTCCCCAAGTTCCACTATTAGTTCTTAAAGCGCTTTGTATTTTCGCTAACGTTGTTCCTTTTTTAACCTCTTTTACTTCTATATGTTTTAATACCAAATCCCATTGCACTCCAAATAGTAAACTACTGGTATAATCATCTGTTGTTAACATGTTTGCCGCTATTTGGGCATTGCCACACGTCACATAATTATACGGATATACTGGTTTTTCTACAGTTCCTACTTTCGATAATGGTACTTCTGTTATTGGTGTACTGCTTGAAGTTCTATTCGTTTCTATTCCTGCTTCATATCTTCCTATCCAAAAGCCTCCATTTTCATATACACTTTTTAACATTTTTTGTCTCAGAGCCGTATATTGTACGTCTGTTAAGCCAAAATTTGACTCTGTAAAATATTCATCCTTAAAACTTGTTCCGTTCCTATAATAATTTGTATATTTATGCAAACAATATTCTATCTTATCATAATCTGTTGATTTTGTAGGTTTCTGGTCTGCTGTTGTTGTTTTTGTGTTATAGCTACTATCTGCATACAAGCTTTTAGGGACCTCTATCCATACATATTCATTTCCATTTGAATCTCGAATTACTAGTCCATCATTTAAGTTAGTATCTGGATCTTTCTCAAATGTATCATCTGGATAGTATGGTCTTGTGTCTTTTGTTCTTGGCAATTGTCGTTCAATTCTTTTTCCCTGTATCATATATATCTGCTCTTTTTTACTATTATCTTGTTCATATACTTCTTTTATTTTTATAAGTGTCTTTATTTGATTTCTTCTTGTAGCAACCGCTAACGAGAAAAGTGCAACTAATATTATTGTAAATGTTACTACTGCAATGGTAACATACATTGTCATAATACCTTTTTCACTTTTAACTTTATTTTTCATTTGCATATTATCACTTTCCTTTACATTTTATATGTATATAATAATAAAAAAATACATTATTGTCAATTGTTTTCCAAAGTATATTATACCTTTTTTTCTTGACATTATGCTTATTTAAGAATAAAATAATACTTGAAAAATATTTAAGGAGGAATACTTAAACTATGAAAGATTTAATTGAAATTAGATGGCATGGTAGAGGTGGTCAAGGTGCTAAAACAGCTTCTCTTTTACTTGCAGATGCTGCTTTTAACACTGGTAAATATATTCAAGGTTTTCCTGAATATGGTCCAGAAAGAATGGGTGCTCCTATTACTGCATATAACCGTATTAGTAATACACCAATACGTATTCATAGTAATATATATGAACCAGATTATGTAGTAGTTGTTGACGATAGTTTGTTAGAAGCTGTTGATGTAACTGCTGGTTTAAAACCTGATGGTGCAATAGTTATAAACACTACAAAAAGTGGAAATGAATTAAAGCCTTTACTTAACGGATATACCGGAGATGTTTATACTATTGATGCAAGAAAAATATCATTAGAAACTTTAGGTAAATATTTTCCAAATACTCCTATGCTTGCTGCAATTGTAAAAGTAAGTGGAGTAATTGAAGAAAAAGACTTTTTAGCTGATATGGAAGGTTCCTTTAAACACAAATTTGCTAAAAAACCTGAAGTTATTGATGGAAATATGAAAGCTTTAGAAATGGCTTTAAAAGAAGTTAATAAAGTTTAGAAAGGATGGTTTAAATGATTGATAAAAATACTCCAGCTTGTGATATGACTATTGGTGGTAATATTTATAAAGCTGGTAATGCTAGAGAATTTAAAACAGGTGACTGGAGAAGTGTTAAACCTATTTACATATCTGAGAAATGTACTCAATGTGGTTTATGTTTTCCAGTTTGCCCTGATGATGCTATTCCTGTAAATAAAGAAGGAAAGCGTGAAGATTTTAATTATGATTATTGCAAAGGTTGTGGAGTTTGCGCTAAAGTGTGCCCATTCCATGCCATTGAAATGACTGAGTAAAGGAGATTATAGTATGGGAATTAGAGAAAGATTAAGTGGAAATGAAGCTGCCGCTATTGCTATGAAACAAATAAATCCAGATGTTGTAGCTGCCTTTCCTATAACACCTTCAACAGAAATACCTCAATATTTTTCTACTTTTGTTAGTAATGGCACTGTAGATACAGAATTTGTTGCTGTTGAAAGTGAGCATAGTGCTATGAGTGCTTGTGTTGGTGCAGAAGCTGCTGGTGCAAGAGCTATGACTGCTACTTCTGCTAATGGTTTATCATATATGTGGGAAATGATATATATTGCGTCCAGCTTAAGACTTCCTATTGTTATGAGCTTAGTAAATAGAGCTGTTTCAGGTCCATTAAATATTCACAATGACCATTCAGATGCAATGGGTGTAAGAGATGCTGGATGGATTATGTTATTTTCTGAAAATAACCAAGAAGCATATGACAACTTAATTATGGCTCATAGAATTGCTGAAAATAAGGATGTTTTATTACCTTTAATGGTATGTCAAGATGGATTTATTACTTCTCATTCAATTGAGAATATCGAACTAATTGAAGATGATAAAGTTAAAGAATTTGTTGGAACATATAACCCAGAACATTATTTATTAAATGATAAAGAGCCAATTGCTGTTGGTCCATTAGATGTTCAATCATATTTATTTGAACATAAATATCAACAAGCTGAGGCAATGAGAAATGCTAAAAAAGTTATTTTAGAAGTTGCCAAAGACTTTGAAAAAATGACTGGTAGAAAATATTCATTTTTTGAAGAATATAGAATGGAAGATGCAGAAATTGCTGTTGTTTGTATGAACTCAACTGCTGGAACTACTAAAACAGTTGTAGATGAGTTAAGAGAAAAAGGAATTAAAGCTGGTATGGTTAAGGTTCGTGTGTTTAGACCTTTCCCTGCAGAAGAAATTGCTGAAGCTTTAGGAAATTTAAAAGCTGTTGCAATAATGGACAAAGCTGATTCTTTAAATGCTATGGGTGGTGCATTATATGAAGATGTTATCTCAAGCATGTATACAGCTAAAAAGCAGGTTCCTGCTGTAAGCTATGTTTATGGTATTGGTGGTAGAGATACTACAAGTAATAATATTCATGAAGTATTTAATTATTTAGCACAAGTTGCTAAAACTGGTGAAATTGATAATCCATATCGTTATGTAGGATTAAGAAAGTGAGGAAAATTTTATGGCATATAATTTAAAAGAAGTAATGGCAAATAAGCCATCTAGATTTACAGCTGGTCACAGAATGTGTGCTGGTTGTGGTGCCCCACCTATTGCTCGTATGGTTTTAAGAGCTTTAAAACCAGAAGATCATGCAGTAATTAGTAATGCTACTGGTTGTATGGAAGTTTCAAGTTTTATATATCCATATACTTCTTGGACTGACTCATATATCCACACAGCTTTTGAAAATGCAGCATCTACTTGTTCTGGTGTAGAAGCAGCTTATCGTTCATTAAAAAAACAAGGCAAATTGCCTAGTGATAAAACTACTAAATTTATTACATTTGGTGGAGATGGTGGAACTTATGATATAGGTATCCAAAGTTTATCAGGTGCTATGGAAAGAGGTCATGATATGGTATATGTATGTTATGATAATGGTGCCTATATGAATACTGGTATTCAACGTTCTTCTGCTACTCCAAAGTTTGCAGATACTACAACTTCACCTGCTGGAACAGTTATACCTGGCAAAATGCAGTCCAGAAAAGATTTGACAGAAGTTATGGAGGCACATCATTTACCATATGTAGCACAAACTATTGCTTATGCAAATTTTAAAGATCTATATGAAAAGGCTGAAAAAGCTATTTATACAGAAGGTCCATGTTTCTTAAATGTATTATCACCTTGTCCAAGAGGCTGGGGATATCCAACAGATATGTTAATGCAAATAAACAAATTAGCTGTTGAGACATGCTATTGGCCTTTATATGAAGTAATTGATGGCAGATATGTAATAAATTATAAACCTGCTAAAAAATTACCTATTGAAGAATTTTTAAAACCTCAAAAACGTTTTAAACATATGTTTAAACCTGGTAATGAATGGATGATAGAAGAGTTTCAAAAAGAAGTAGATAAACGTTGGGAAGCTCTTTTAAAACTTGAAGAAACAACAAATAGCTAAGAAAAAACTCGGCTGTGAGCCGAGCTTTTTTGTTATTATTTTATTCTTCGTTTGGTTCTGGTGCACCAACTGGGCAAACACCTTCGCATGTTCCGCATGAGATACATGCGTCTTTGTTTATTACATATTTATCTTCACCTTGTGAAATGCAAGATACTGGACAACTTGCAGCACATGCTCCACAGCTGATACATTTGTCTGTAATTTTATATGCCATTTATTTCACCACCTCTCATTTTTATATCTATTATTAAATATCATCATCATCTGATTTTGCTCGTTCATCTAGTTTTTCTAATTTTTCTAATTCTGCTAACTCTTTTGCATGTTCTTTTTCTTCTGGGTCTATCTCTTCTCTTCCAATATTTTTTATAATTTTTACCTCAGATGCTGGGTATCTTTTATAAAAAGTGTCATCTCCATCTTTAAATTTTACACGTATTATTTCTTTTAGTGTTTGTATTGAGTCAACTGTTCCTTCCCCATCTTCCGTTTTTACAATTGCTCCAATTTTAGGAAGTCTTTTTAATTTATCTTCATATACGTTTTGCTCATATTTTAAGCAACACATAAGTCTTCCACAATTTCCTGATATTTTAGATGGATTTAGTGAAACATTTTGCTCTTTTGCCATTTTTATAGATACTGCCTCAAAATTATCTAAAAATGAACAACAGCAAAGTTCTCTACCACACACACCATTGCCACCTATTTTTTTAACTTCGTCTCTTACTCCAATTTGTCTTAATTCGATTCTTGTTCTAAAAACAGCTGCTAGGTCTTTTACTAATTCTCTAAAGTCTATTCTTCCATCTGCTGTAAAGAAAAATATAATTTTACTATTGTCAAATTTATATTCAACTTCAGTTAAATTCATGTCTAACTTATATTTTTTTATTTTTTCTTGAGCAATTTTAAAAGCTTCTTTTTCCTTTTCTCTATTTGCTTCATCAATTTGTATGTCCTTTGGTGTTGCTATACGAATTACCTTTTTTAAAGGTGCTGTTAAACTAGATTCTTCTATTTCTCTAACACCTGTAGTAACATTTCCAATCTCTTGTCCTTGGCTAGTTTCTACTATCACTTTTTGACCTTTTTCTATATTTAATTTATCCGGATCAAAAAAATATACTTTTCCTGGTTTTCTAAATCTAACCCCTACTATCTTTTTCAATTAACTTCCTCCCATAGTTTTAGTAATAAGTTATCAATTGACATATCATAATTAGCATTTGCTAATATTCTTTGTTTTGTCTGTTCTATTATTTGTATTCCATTTATATAATTTGCTTTATGCTTATTTTTTATAGCATTATATATCACTATTTCCATATAATCTAGCAAATCAATAATTTCATCTTTGGCAGAATATAGCACATCTGCTTTTCTCCAAATTTGTGTTATGTCTTGTTTATCTAATATGCCTATTAACTGCTCTATTTGCATATATTGTTCTTTTGAATCATTTATTTTTAATGCTTTGCCAATACTACCTTCACAATGTTTTAACATATTTTCTGTAATGTCTGAATTTATACCATTTTGTTTTAAATAGTTTATTATTTTTTTCTCTGGTATTGGTTCAAAATATAGCTTCATACATCTTGACTTTATTGTTGTTAATAGCTTGCTTTCATTTGAAGTTGTCAAAATAATAACTACATATTCTGGTGGTTCTTCTAAAGTTTTAAGTAAGCTATTGGCTGCTTCTCTAGTCATTGTTTCTGCTTGCGATATTAAATATACTTTTTTACTTGAAGTTACAGGTTTTTCTTGTGCTTTTTCTTGTAAAAATCTCACTTGCTCTATTTTTATGGCTTTTCCATCTTCTGGTGCTATTTGTAAAAAGTCAGGATGGCTTTCTCCATTAAATTCCAAACAAGATTTGCATTGATTACAGGGTTTGTTTGTTTCATTACTGCATAATATCATTTTTGCGAACTCTTTTGCAAATAAGTTTTTTCCTATTCCTTCTTGTCCTACAAACATATAGCTATGTAGTACATTGTTATTTTTTACTGTTGTTTCAAGTATCTGTTTTATTTTTTCATTTCCTATTAAATTTTCAAAAGACATTTTTATACCTTTCCAAATAAATTTAATGGCCAAAATCTAATCCAAACTTTGCTTTCAACTTTTTCTACTGGAACACATCCAAAAGCTCTACAGTCTGTAGATTGACTTCTATTATCTCCCATTGCAAAAACATATCCTTCTGGTACTGTAAATTCAGAAAAATAATTATAGTTTTTTGCATCAACTGTTGTAACTACATTTGGTTGTAAGTATGGTTCTTCTAATTCTGTTCCATTTATATATACTTTACCATTTTCAATTTTTACATGTTCACCAGGTAATGCAATTACTCTTTTTATATAGCTTTCTTTTCCTATTTCTAGCACATAGTATACAAATTTACTCCACCAATTTGTTGGTTCTTTTTCATATTTAGCTACTGGATTTTGTAAGTCTACTTCTAGGCTATTGCTATATGCCACTTTACTAGGTGCTTCAAATGTAATTATTTCTCCTCTTTGTGGCATTTCATTTATTGTTCTCATCCATCTATTTAGTATTAGTCTTTGCCCTGGCATCAATGTTGGTTTCATTGAAACTTGACTTACAATTGTAGGTGTTCCTACAAAATATTTAACTACAATTGCTAAAACAAATGCAATTACAATACATAAAATCCACTCTAATATATCACGTGTTTTGTCACTAATAGTCATTATGTTTTTACCCTCTTTCTATTTTTTATAAACTGGTATTCTAATTACAACTTCAGTACCTTTTCCTGCTTCACTTTTTATATCAATACTTCCATTGTTTTGTTCTATAATTTCTTTTGCAATTGGAAGTCCTAGTCCAGTTCCACCAAGTTCTCTTGATCTTGCTTTATCTACTCTATAAAATCTTTCAAATATTCTAGATAAATCTGCCTCTGGAATTCCAATTCCATTATCTATAACCTTAATATATGCGTCATTATATACGAATCCAACATATACTTTGATTACACCATTTTCTGGAGTATATTTTATGGCATTAGAAATTATATTTAATATTACTCTTTCTATTCCATATTTGTCTGCATTTACTGGTGGTACATTTGCTGTTACAAAACATTCAACATTATGATTTTTCTTTTCCACCTCAAAACGTAGTCTATCAATACAATTTTTCGTTAGTTCTCCTAAATCAAATACAGATTCTTCTTTTGTTACTTTTTTATTATCATATCTAGAAAGCACTAGCAAGTCTGTAACAAGTCTTGCCATTCTTCTAGCTTCTGAGCTAATAACTTCTAAGAACTTAGTTTGCATTTCTTTGTCATAGTCACTCTCAAGTAAAGTATCTGCATATCCCATTATTGATGTAATAGGTGTTTTTAATTCATGTGATACATCTGCTACAAACTCTTTTCTCATATTGTCTAGTTTTACATGTTCTGTAATATCTTGAATTACTACTATTACTCCCTCTGGCTTGTCACTTTCATCTTGGAAAGGTGCAAATAATAGGTTAATATATTTTTCTCCTATATTTAGTCTTTGTTCTGATGAAGTCCAATTTTCTAAATATACTATTTTCTCTAAGTTTATATCTGTATTAAATTTTGTGAATATACTATTAAATGTGTTTTTTTCATTAGTTAAATTTAATAATTGTATTGCTGCTGGGTTTATATGAATAATATTGCCCTCCATGTCAAAGGCAATAATTCCGTCTGTCATATGTAATAAAATAGTTTCAATTTGTCTTTTTTGTCTAGCTACTTCATTTAAATTCTGCTTTAGTTCATTTGTCATTAAATTAAAGGCATTTGATAGTTCTGATATTTGTGTTTGATTTTTATTTTGCTCTTTAAATTCAACTTCTTCACCATTTGCAATTTTTTCTGCGTTTTCAATTAGATTGTCTATTGGTTTTACTATTGCTTTATGTATAAAATACCCTACTAACACAGTAATAATGGCAAAAACGCCTATTGCAATTGCCATTATTAATAATGTTTGTGATGTTTTTTCAGCTATTATTGTATTTATTTCTGTATTTGCTGTTTCAATTTGCTTTAAACTATTTATATTTAAAAATGATAATGCACCAATTATAATTATTCCTATTATGAAAAAAATTAGTATAATTTTTGTTTGTATACTTTTTATCATTTTTGGTTTCCTTCCTTCAAGGTACAAATCTGGTTAGAAAAGACTGGTAATTATTTAGTTGGTTGCTAAATAATATCCAACTCCTCTTTTGGTAATTAAAATCTTTGGAGCTGATGTGTCTTTTTCGATTTTTTCTCTTATTCTTCTTACTGTAACATCTACTGTTCTAATATCTCCATAATATTCATAGCCCCATACTTTTTCAAGTAAAGTTTCCCTTGTTACTACTTGGCCGGGCTGATTTGCTAAATATTTTAATACCTCAAATTCTCTTAAAGTTAAATCAATTATTTTTCCTCTAACTTTAACTTCAAACCTTTCTGTATCTAAAATTAAATCACCTAATTCTATTACAACGTTTTCTTTTTTAGGTTTTTCTACATTTGCTGAGTTTTGTACTTGAACTTCAGCTTTTCTCAAGTTTGCTTTTACTCTTGCCATTAGTTCTCTTACACTAAATGGTTTTGTTATATAGTCATCTGCTCCTAGCTCTAAGCCTAGTATTTTGTCAATTTCTTCATCTTTTGCAGATAATATTAGAATAGGCACATTTAGTATATGTCTTAATTTTTTGCATACAGTTAGTCCATCTATTTTTGGAAGCATAATATCTAATAAAATTAAATCTGGTTTTTGTTCTGTTGCAATTCTTATTGCTTCTTCTCCATCATTAGCTTCTAAAGTAGCATACCCTTCTTTTTGTAAATTGTATGTTAAAATATCCACTATTGGTTTTTCATCATCTACTACAAGAATAGTTTTTTTAGATTCTTCTACGGAATTCAACTCTGTAGAATTTTCTTCTACTAAATTTAGATCTTCTTTTTTTAATTTTTCTTTATTATTCTCCACAAAAAAGCCCTACCTTTCTTACTTTTAAGACTTATAACTTTGATACTATATTTATATCATAATAACTAATTTTGTACAAGTTTTTTTCAATAATTTTGTCACATTTTTGAAATAATTTTGAAATGATTTTGTAATAGAAAAAGAAGGCTACTTTCGTAACCCTCTTTTCTTAGCAATTATCTGCGATTCAGTTTCTTCAGATAGCGTTTAATGGGCTTCTGGAATGCCAATGCGATTCCATAACCAATAATTGCAAATCCGAAGATCCAGCCGGTGTATGCCCATACTCCAAAGAGTGTGGAATCCACACTTGCCTTGATTCCGAAAGGCAGAACCTTCGCCATGTAGGAACCCATAATATAGATTCCAAATAAACTGATGAGAATGCCCAACAGCTCCGAGATCAACGTTCTTGTAGTCTTTTTCATGATGTATATCTCCTTAATAAATAAATTTTAATACCTTAATTATACCATTTTTTCTTATATAAATCAAATTTAGTTTACATAAGTATTTCTATGTTATACACTCCATCTGCAGAATTTAGCTCAATTTTCTTATCTGGTATTTCTTTTCCATTTAGTTTAAAGCTTTCTACTGTGTTATTTTTACCATTTGGATTACTTACATGAATGTTATATACAGAGTTTCCATGTTTATATTTTATGCTATATTCTTTCCAGTCGCTTGGAATACATGGCTGTATACTTAGGTATCCATTTTCTATGCGTAGGCCTAATAAATACTTAATACCTGCTTCATACATCCAGCTACTTGAGCCTGTGTACCATGTCCAACCACCTCGTCCTGCTAAATTTTTTTGAGTATATACATCTGCACTAATTACATATGGTTCTACTTTATATTTGTTTGCCGCTTCTTTCGTTCTACTATGCTCAATTGGGTTTATCATTCTATAATATTCCCCTGCTTTATCTCCAAAGCCTAGCAAACTAAATGCAATTATTGCCCAAATAGCTCCATGTGTGTATTGTCCTCCATTTTCTCTGGTTCCTGGTACATAGCTGCTAATATAGCCTGGTTTTAGTATTCCTTTGTCAAATGGCGGGTCTAGTAATTTTATCACTCCATTTTCTTTATCTATTAAGTGGTTCTCTAAACTTTCCATTGATATATATTTTTTATCATTGTCTCCTGCTCCTGATATTACAGACCAGCTTTGTGCAATTGAATCTATTCTACATTCCTGGTTTTGCATACTTCCTAAAACATTTCCGTCATCCATAAATGCTCTTCTAAACCATCTGCCGTCCCATCCACTAGCATTTAATGCTCTCTTTAATTTTTCTGTTATTTCTTCATATTTTTTTGCTAAATCTGGTTCATCTTTTTCTATACATATTGGAATAAATTTCTTCAAAACATCATACATAAAAAATCCCAACCATATACTCTCACCTTTACCTTTATTTCCTACTGTACTAAATCCGTCATTCCAGTCTCCTGAACCTATTTTAGGTAAGCCATTTTCTCCAAAGTCTAAAGATATTTCTATTGCTTTTTTGCAATGTTCATAAATGCTTTCTGTTAATTCTGTCTGCTCATATCTATCATACTTTTCGTCGACTCCTGTTTCAAGTATAGCACCTGTTAGATATGGCGTTTGAATATCTAGTATTTGCTTATCTCCTGTAAATGATATATAGTCTTCTACTAAATACACTAACCATAATCTGTCGTCTGTAAATCTTGTGCGTATTCCTCTAATTGTTTCTTCATGCCACCAATGTTCTACATCTCCTTCTATAAATTGATGTGCACTGTGTTTTATTATTTGCTGTTTTGTAAACTCTGGATCAACATATTTTAATGCAATTGTATCTTGAAGTTGGTCTCTAAATCCATATGCTCCACCAGATTGATAATATCCTGTTCTTCCTAATAATCTTGAAGTTATAGTTTGATAAATTAACCAACTATTTAACAAAATATTTGTAGATTCCAATGGTGTACTTACTTGTAGATTATCTGTTATGCCTCTCCAGTAATTTTTAGTTTTTTCATATTCTTCTTTTACTTTGCTTAAATTACAATACTTGTATGCTATATCTTGGCACTCTAAAACAGTTTTACCCACACCTAATGTAAATACAATTTCCTTGCTTTCTAGTGCTTCTAGTTCTACCTCACATTGAATAGCAATTATTCCATTTTGCCATAAACTGTTTGAATTATCTAATTTTATTTGGCGTATTCCATCTGGATTTGCTAAACCTCCATTGCCCACAAAGTTTTGCTTACTTCCAGTATATGATGTTATTTTTTCGCCACTTGATACAAATAAATATTGTGAAAATGTTTCTTCTTGGGCGGTATTTTTCATACAAATTACATTTGAATTTGGTATAAATTCTAAAGTACAATATCCATTTGATTTAAGCTCATCTTCTTCTAACACTGGTTTTATATAATACACAAGTTTTAGTTTTTTCTTTTTTAGTCCATTGTTTTCAAGTTTTAGAGTTTGCACCTTTATATTATCTTCCATTGGAATATACATTTCTAAATTTTGACTTATTTCATCACTTTGATGGCGATATTTTGCATATCCTAATCCATATGTGATATAGTAGTCATTATCGTCTGGACATGGATTTAAGCCCATAGACCATACTTTTTTACTTTCTTCATTTTGCAAGTATATTATTTCTGACGGTACATCTTGTACTGGTAAGTTTCTCCATGCTGTTAATCTATTTAATCTGCTATTTTTATACCAAGTATAACCTCCCATTCCCTCTGTTACTAAAGTTCCAAATTGCTTGTTAGTTAAGATATGGCTCCATACTGTTGGTAATTTTTCATCTTTATTTACACGAATTATATATTCTTTTCCGTCTTGTGAAAAACCACCGTAATCATTTAAATATTTTAGCTCTGTTAATTTTTCTCTTTTAGCTGGTATGGTTTCTACCATTCTTGGTGTTTCTTCAAATGGTATATCTTTTATACTATCTAGATACTCATCTTCAAGTTCTTTTAAATACCTGTATATATTGCCATAACTTGCATTTAAAGTTAAGTTTGCACGATACTCAAAAAAGTTTATCTCATCTTGTGATAAATTTTCTAATACAAAAATTCCACTTTTTATATTTTGCAAATATGATAAATTCTCATTTGAAATACTGTTATATATTTCATCTCTTAGATTACCGTCATAACTGTATTTTTCTTGATTTATAATTATCAAATCTACTAATATATTTTTCACTCTAAAATAGTTATAGGCTTTTAAAGTTTCTTCTAAAGTTTCTATTTCGTCTTTTTCTTTTATTTTTAATAACAGTATCGGCAAATCTCCTGAAATCCCATACTGCCACAACCTGCTTACAGGTGCTTCCATACTGCTACAAGTTAGAGTCTTTAATGGGTTATTATATAGCAAATATCCTAACATTTTTTGGTACAGCTCAGTTTGTCTTGCATTTACTCCTAAATATTTATTTTCCGCTTCTTTACTAGCTCTCGCAAGTTCAAAGTTGTGTTTAATTGTAGCTTGGCTTGTAAATTCTTTTAAGGTTTCTTCTACTTTTTGTTTAGTTTCTGCAACTGCTAAAATTAAATTAAGTGTTACCTTTTCTTCTGGCTTTATTGTTATAGTTCTTTTCATACTTGCAATCGGTTCTGTTGTCAACTGCATATTGTTACTAAATGGAATTGAATTTTTTATTGCTATTGGAAGCCCTAATTCATTCCTTCCATAAAATTTTTCCTTATCTATTTCATATTCTAGCTTTCCTACTGTCTCATTTTCTGTGTAAAATTTTATACCTAAAAATACTTGATTTTCGTTATCTGTCCTTTTTCTTCTAGTAACTAAAATTGCTTCTAAATCATCTAAATATTCATAGTTTAAAAATAAATTATTAAAACTTGGGTGGCTGTAGTCTTGTGCTGGTTCTGAAAGTACAGGTTCTAAAAAGCTTGTAATTTCTAGTGTTTTGCTTTCTAGCCCATGGTTTGTTATTTCTAAACTTCTTAACTCTACTGGGCTATCTACCATAACACTTGTTTTTAATATTGTTTCTATTCCACCATCTTGTCTTACTATTTTGTTTTGATCATCTGAAAAATACATTACATATTTGTCTGCATTATTCATATAACTCATTTTATTAGCTGTCCATATTCTATTTGTTTTTACATCTTTTATATAAAAGAAAATTCCTTGTTCAATATCATTTGTTTTTTTGTACCTATTTATTAGTATATTTTTGTACTTACTATAGCCTTCTCCTTTGGCATTCATTACAACTGTATACTCATTACTTGATATTACATTTATTTGTGGAATTTTCAAGTTTGGCTTAGTTATTTCTCTTACTGAATAATTATTATCATATACATATTTTATTTTTTCTACTTTTTCTTTTTCCTCTTTTGTAATTATTATATTTTCTGGCATTTTTTCTTGAAGTAGAATGTCTATTGCCTTTAATTCAGGGTTTTCCATAAATCTTTTTTGCATTATATTATTCTTAAATAGGTTGTTTATTGCAAGTAATATTAAGCCTTGGTGATGTGCCATATATGTTTTTACTACTGCATATTTTTCACCTTTTTTTAATCTAGTTGGAGTATAGTCAATTGATTCATAAAATCCATATTGTTTATACATACCGTTTTTTTCTAATATTTTTAAATTTTCAACAACCTCTTTTGGAGCCTCTGTAAGCGCTAAAATACTTCCGTAAGAACTTGTTACCATTTCATCTGAAAGTCCTCTTTTTAATCCTATCCAAGGGATCCCAAAAGCTTTATATTGATAATTGTTTTGCAAGTCTTTTAAATAAAAAGCTGATTCTGATATTCCCCAAGGAATGTTGAGTTTTTTAGCATATTCTTTCTGGCTCATAAGCATAAACTTGCATGACTCATCTAATATGCTACCCGGATATTTAGGAATATTTATATTTGGCATAAAATATTCAAAAGCTGTTCCAGACCACGATATTAGTCCTTTATATTTATTCAATATTGTAAGTGTTCTACTCAAATTGTTCCAATGTCTTGCTGGTACATCTTTTTTTGCTATTGCTATTAAGCTAGTTTGCCTTGCTTCTGATGCAAGTAAATCATAATATGAATCTGTTAAACTGTTTTCCTCTATATTAAATCCAATTGAAAATAGTCGAGTGTTTTCATCATATAGTTTTGAAAAATCTGTGTTTTTAATTAGTGTATCTACTGTTAAAAGTAATGCTTCAACATTGTTTTCTTGAATATGTTCTAGTAAAAATTGTTTTAAAGTAAATAAATATCCAACCAAATTTCCACTATCTACTGATGAAATATATCTTGGTATTAAAGGTTGTAAATTATCTAGGTTATACCAGTTGTATAAATGACCATTCCATTTTGGAAGATTACTAATTGTATTTAGCATTTTTTCCAATAATTTAAGTGTGTCTTCTAAATTTTCGTAACCCAAATCATAACTAGCTACTACTGCAAGTAAGCCTAACCCAATATTTGTAGGTGAAGTTCTATTCACAAGTTTTGGTTTTCTATCTTCTTGGTAGTTATCTGGTGGTAGAAAATTGCTTTTTTCATTTATAAATTCTTTAAAATACTGCCAAGTTTTTTTGCCTAAATTTAATAAATATTCTTTGTCTGCATCATTTAATTTTTCTAGCTGTGGCGTTACTTTATATTCTTTACTTATTTGCCACATTACTGCAGGAGTAATTGTCCAAAGTAGTCCAAATAAAAGTATAAATATATTGCTGAATTTTAATGGTAATATAAATAACATTGCTAGTGTTAATACGCCTAAAATAACGTTTAAAATCATATTTTTATAATACGAAAATAAATCTTTTTTTGCATTTTTTTCAGCTTCTTCTGCTGTCATCCATTCAAGTAAATGTTTTTGGGTAACAAATACTCTTCTTAAAGTTTTTATACAAGCATTTAAGCTAAAATATGCTTTGTCTGGTAAATTTCCTAAAGCTAATAATCCTCTTTGAATTGCTGCATTTGGTCCCGATATTGTTTTTGTAAAAGTTTTTTGTGGTTTTTCTTGATCCTTTTTAAATAATATACGGTTTAATAATTCTAAAATAGTTGGAATTATTGTTGCTATCACAAGCAAAGTTATTATTGGCCATATTTTTATATTAAACAATAGCTTGAAAATACTTACATAAACCATTGATATTACTACTGTTGGCTCCAATAAACTTCTTACTAAATTGTCTAAAATTTTGTATCTTGATAATATACTTAATGGGTTTTCCTTTTTCTCTCCTCTTTTATTTATAATGCTACTGCCTAACCATTGCACCAATTGCCAGTCTCCACGTATCCATCTGTGAAGCCTTGCTTTAAAACTATTATATCCTGTAGGGTATCCATCAAGTAACATTATATCTGTTGCCAGTCCACATCTTAAGTAACTTCCCTCTAGTAAATCGTGGCTTAACACAGTATTTTGAGGTATTTCATTTGTAAGTACAGTAGAAAATATTTGTAAATCGTAAATTCCCTTTCCTGTAAAAATTCCTTCCTCAAAATTGTCCTGATATATGTCTGAAATGGCATTTGTATATGCGTCTTTTCCACTTGAACCTGCATATAATTTTGTAAAATAGCTTTTTTGCACATCTAAAAGTGAAATTCCAACTCGTGGTTGTATCAATGCATGTCCATCTATTACTAAGTCTTGTTTATGATTTAATACTGGTTTATTTAATATATGTGCCATTGCACCTATTAGCTCTAATCCAGTATTTAGACAAAGTTCAGTGTCTGCATCTAAGGTTATTACATATTTAATCTTAGGAATTTTTTCGCATTTTTCAATTGTATTTGCTAAAAATTCATTTTTACTTTTTCCTAAAACATATTCATTAAATTGATTTAATAATCCTCTTTTTCTTTCCCAGCCCAAATAACATTCTTCTGCTGTATTCCAAGTTCTTTTTCTATATAAAAAATGAAACTTTGGAAAGTTATTATCTGGATATTTTTTATTTAATCTCTCCGCTTCTTCAATTCCTGTACTTACAACCTCTTCGTCAAAAGGTTCTTTCTCATTTTTTCCTGCTGTGCAATCACCTAAAAGTGCAAAATATATGTTATCACTCTTGTTTGCCATATAATATTTTTCTAAATTCTTCGTTATTTTCTGCACTTTTTGCTTAGAATTCACAATTGTAGGTATAACCACAAAAGTTGCTGATTCTTCCGGCACACCTGCTTCAAAATCCAATTTAGGTATTGGCTTTGGTTTTATAAATTTTCCTAAAATATATTGTGCAATTTGCACTAAAATGGTTTGCACTGGGATAATTAGCAATACTCCTAATAGCACAGCAAACCATACTGAAAATTGTGCTTTTGCATAAAAACAACTTGCAAATAATATACAAATTATAGCTGTGCAAATACTTAGTGCAGTAAGCCATATTGCAATTTTTTTATCATTTGATAGCTTATTTGTTTTTTTGCCTGTCAACTCTTGCAGTAATTGCCCTTTGCCATCTGATATTAAATAATATCCTACATGTTTTTGTTTATCACCTTTTGCTTTATCAGCTAAATGCCATACCTTTTTTGCTATATATATTTCAGAAATCTTAGTTTTTTTGGCTATTTCTTTTATTGCATTTCTGTATACTATTCTTGTTTGATAATCCATTTTTTCATAGACATTCGCTGGATCTTGTTTTAGTATATCTTCAACACCATTTATGTCTTCAAAAATTTCTAGCATACTAATTCTATTTAAATTTTTAATGCTTGTAATACAATTGCCCATTGATACTTTGTTTATAGCAATTTCAAAATGTTCTTTTTTTATGGCTTCATCTAAATCCATACCTGCTCTATTTACTTGTTCTTCTAAAATAGATATATATGGATATGCCTTTTTGCCGTACTTTTTTAATTTATATGATAAGTATTCAATAAATGGATACTTCATTTCTGTATGTTTTGTTAGTTTGTCTTTGTATTCTGATAGCTTGGTAAACTGCAATTCATCTTTATTTTTTTGTTCAACTAGTCTTTCAATTATATTTTCAACTTTGTATTTTTGGAGCTGAGAAACATATATCTTTTCACAAATTTGCCTAATGTTTTCTATTAAGGCAATTTTCATAAAAATGCCTATGCTCCATATTTCTTCCATACTTAAGGTCTTCTTTTTTTGATATGCTTGTATATAATCACTTAAATTTTTGCCATCTATTTTATTATCTGTGTAATTTACAATCTCACTTGCTAAAACATACACTCTAGCAAAGCCAGCATAATTTCCATTTGCTAGCCCTAAAAACTTTGTATATTTATGTTTTGGAAGCTCTAACTTTATGTTTTTTACTGCCTCATCTATTACATAGTAATTGTCTAAAATCCACTCTCCTGCTGAATGTATTGGTATTTTTAATTTTGCATGTTCATTTAATAAATTATATGTTTGAGTAATTAACTCAAAATTTTCTTTTAATCTTGGAATTGGGTATGTTTCTTTATCCGAAAAGTTCTGTAAATTATGGCTTGAAGCCACTTTTTCTAAATAATCTTCTAATTGATTTTTACCTAAAATTGCACCTTTTATCATTAAGGTTTTATATTGCATTTTAAAATTCCACTCCTTGCATTATATGTTTACACATATTTTTCTCAAAAAGTGGAATTTTTATTCAAAAATCATAATTTTAGAATTATCTCATATATATGATTATGGGGTGGATTTATGGTTGTTTTGAGTAAAAAGAGATTGGGTATTATTTCTAGTATTTTGTTAGTTTGTGTGTTTGTTTTTGTTTTTCAAATTGCAAATACTGATAAAACTGTTCCTACTGTTTCTTTGCCGGTTTCTAATAAGGTTATTGTTCTAGATGCTGGTCATGGAAAACCTGATGAGGGTGCTCAATCGAGTAATGGCACCACTGAAGCTGAAACAAATTTGAAAATAACTTTGAAGGTCCAAAGTTTGCTAGAACAGTCTGGTGCTACTGTAATTTTAACTCGTAGTGATGAAAATGCTATTTATGACTTAGATAAAAACACTTTGAGAAAAAAGAAAATTTCTGATATTCATAATAGAGTAAAAATTGGTAATGAGAGTTCTGCTGATATTTTTGTTTCTATTCATTTGAATAAAATTCCTCAGCAACAGTATTATGGTTGGCAATGTTTTTATAAACAGAATGATGAGAAGAGTACTGTTTTAGCAAAGAGCTTACAACAAAATTTAAATGATTCAATTCAGAAAGAAAATAAAAGGGTAGCTATGAAGCTTGATAATGTTTATATTATAAAGCATGTGGAAATTCCTATATCTATTGTGGAATGTGGATTTTTATCTAACCCTGAAGAAGAACAGCAGCTTTTAACTGATGAATATCAAGATAGATTAGCTTGGGGAATTTATAATGGTATAATGGATTATTTTTATAATACATAAAAGGTTCTCTATTTTTTAAGAGAACCTTTTAATTTTTTAGTATTTTATATTGTACTTTTTATATTTTATTGCAAATATTACTCCTGCTACTATTACTAATGTTATTGCAACATATATTACTATACTAGCTCCTGTTTGTGGAAGTTTTCCTGTTGCTGTTGTGTTGTCAATTGTAGTATCATCATTTCCTAAGTTCCATTTGAAATTATCATTTAAGTAATCAAATAAGTTCTTGCTCGTTTTTCCATCTTTTTCATATGTCAATGCTTGATATAATGACACATCTTCTACTGGAAAATATTTTCCATTCTCATCATCTAGTACCATATATACATAATAATATTCATCATTTACTAGATTTAATTTATTTGTTATAGATTCAGACCTTCCTAGAGGAACTGTACCTGTATATATAGAATCTGCATTTTTAGCATAATCTAATAATTTTTGTAAACAATCTGTTTCACCATTTTTTATAGCTCTTAATATACTTTTATCTGTTACTTTTCCTATTTTTACATTTATTTTTCTTGCATTTTCATAACTATATGCCTCAAATAAATGTGTTGAAGTCTCCTCATTAAGGAAGTAACATTTCATTCTTGTTCCTATTTTTTTAAGTGCTGGTCTTTCTATTTTTTGCGCTTCAATAATGCATTTATTTTGACGTACATTATTTACTATTTGTGTTTCATATATCCATACATAAATATCTCCAGATTTTTCAAGATATTTACTAATTGAAAATCCTGGTTTATTTGTTACTGGAAGATTCTCATTTTCTATCCATCCAGTATCAGGAACTGTTGGTGCTATTTTTCCATTAGATATAAATCCATAATACTTTCCATCTTCTTTTAATCCAGTTACCTTTAGATAAAAATCTTCTGTAACTGTGAATTTTATGTTTGATGGATCTGTCCAAACAATGCCATCATTTTTAGATACAGTAACTATACAAGTGGCAGTGTAGTTTCCATCTTTGGTCTTTACTGTTATTTTAGCTGTTCCTTCTTTAATAGCTGTTACTTTTCCAGCTGTATCAACTGTAGCTATTTGAGTGTTGTCGCTTTCCCAAGTAACATTTTTATTTGTTGCATTTGTTGGGTTTATTGTAGCTGTTAATGTAGCTGTTTCTCCAACCTTAATGTCTAAAGTCGATTTATTTAAACTTACAGATGTAACACTAACTTCAGTTGGTTTAGTACCATTCATAGAATATATTTCTTGGTCATAATATGTATTTGTTCCTGTTACTAATTTAGCCCATATAGAAAATGATTTTTTTCCTGAAAATTGTGTTAAATTAACTTTGAAACTTCCATCAGTTGTTTTAGTCCAATTAGAATCATTGTACATTGGAAGTTTATCCTTTACTTGATTATTTATTTGTGATACCTTGGCATTATATTCATCTACTTTGGTATTATATTCTTTTACTTTATTTGTATAGTTGGTATTTGCTGTTTCATATTCTGTTTTAGCTACATTTATTTGTTCCTCTGTTAAATTGTTACTTATTGCATTTTGATATGTAGTATATTTTTCGTCTTTAATAGTTTTTAAATTATTGTATTCTTCTTTTAAAGAATTCATTTGTCTTTCTATTGTTGACAATTCAGCTTTTCCATTTTCCTTTATCGTATTAATTTCATCATAAGTTGCATTTGATATTTCTACATTTTGATAATACAATGTATAGTTTGTTACAGAACTTTTTACAGTTATCTTTCCTTTTCCCTCACTAACTATAAATGGAAATGATATTAGACTTTCTGGGTCTAAGTCCACTGAATGTGCACTTACTGTGCCTACTATTGCTATTAACATCAATGTTAGCAATAACAAGATTTTCTTACATTTACTCATTTGTTTCTTCCCCCATTTTTTCCTTTATTGTTATCTTTATATTAACACTCTTGTCGAATATTGTAAATAGCTTTTATATTTTTTCTAGTTGGAACCATGCTTTCTTCTGTCTATTACATATGTACTACCAGGTGTGGTCTTTGCTAAGTGTTTTACTTGTGCAGCAGTTTCACCTATTTCTAATACATTTTTAAATCTACCTTCATCTACTACAACTACTGCAATTGATATACTTGTAAGTGGGAATTGTTCTATTATACATTTTCTATTTGGTACTTCTAAGTATCCTTTTTCAATATCTTTTTTATTAAAATATTTAAGTTCTCCTTGGTCAAATTCCAATACAATATTCTGACATATTTGCTCACAATTTATATTAGAAGTAATGGCAACAAAGTCATCTCCTCCAATATGTCCTACAAAATTTCCTTCATCTTCTGTATCATGTAAATGATTTGATATACATCTTGCTGTAAACTTAATCATTTCATCTCCATTTAAAAATCCGTAAACATCATTATATGCTTTGAAATTATCTAAGTCTATATATAGAATTGAAAATTGTTCATTATTAAGTAAGCGTTTTTTTATTTCTGCTTGAATTTGAACATTACCTGGTAATCCTGTCAGTGGACTTACTCTACGGTTTGTATCAAGCAAGCGTATTACATTTTTAACTGTATAATATAGATATTCCTCATCAATTGGTGCTTTTATATAATGTTCAACACATGCTTGTAAAATTTGTACCCTGTGTTGTTTTTCTGTTATTGATGAAATTACAATTATTGGAGTTATGCTATTGTCTTCATTTGCTCTAATTTTGTCACATAACTTTATGATATTTTCTTGTATTCCATCTTCATTTATTATTATCAAAGCAGGAATATTTTTAAGTACTGTTTCTATGTCTGTTGTTTTAGCTTTTTTAAATTTATAATCTTTTTCTTTTTTAAACAACTCTGTCAATTTGTTTTTTAATTCATTTCCATCATCAATTAAATAAATCTCTTGTGCCATTATTGGTCTCCTTTTATTATGGATTATATTGTAATTCTGCAGTTGCTTTTTCTGTATAGTCATTTACATTTGTAACTTCAACTGAAATAGTATTATTTCCTTCTCTTAAATATAAATATCCTACTTTAACTTTTTTTCTATTTACATTCGTTATTTCATACTCTTCTCCATTAAGATTAGCTTTGATACTTTTTATTCCGTCTTTATCTTCTATTTCTATAGATATTTTTTGTTTATTGCGTCTAAGTGTCATTTTAGGCCTTGAAGTAGAAGTAGTAATTTCTCTTTCAATTTCTTCAATATTTCCATTTGTATCTACTGCTATTATTTTTATTTTCTTTAAACCTACTGTTAATGGTACTTGTACAATCATTTCTGTTTGTCCCTGTTGATCTGCATTAACTGTAACTGGCTCCCCATCTTCCCATTGATATGTTATATATGCTATTCCTGTTTCATCTTTTGCCACAATCTTCATTTTATCGTTTCCATCTTTTGTTTCAATTTCAACAACTGGCTTTGTAATATCTACTCCTGTCAATAAATATTGTTTTTGAAATTTTACTCTTTTACCATTCATATCTTCTATTGTAAGATTTAAAACACTGTCATATCCTAAAAGAGTAATTTCTTCTCTCGCATTAGTACTTCCAATTGGTATAGCACTTTCTTCTCCATTATTCCAAGAATATACTAACTTCGAAATTTCAATATTACTACTAATTTGTACAATAGCCTTATCATTTACTCTTCCTATTGTAACATATGGTATATTTTCTGGTTTTCTGTCATCTATATCTTTATATAAGGCATATGAGCCTTGTCCTGCAAGAGTAAGTCCAAATACCATAATTATTACGGCAAAAAACATCACTATGCCTTTTATTTCTATTGGTCTGCCAGTTCTTATTTTTTTAGTTTTAACTTTTTCCTTCTTTTTATTTTCAACAGCAAGAATTTGATTCATATGTCCAACCTTCCTTTGTTACATTTTCACATAAAATATTATATCACAAGCGCTTTTTAATGTAAACAAAAAATAATGCTAAAATTACTTTAGCATTATTTTTATTGTTAAATTACATATTTCTTGATTAAAACTATTCCTCCTGCAATCATGCTTATTGATGCTAATGCAAGTGTAGCATATGTAGGTGCATTACCTGTTGCAGTAGTTAGGATAACTGGTGCTTCATCGATATCATCTTCTCCTTTTTTGTTATTGCCTGGTGTTGAATCGATATCTGGTGAATTATGTTCATTGTAATCTTCATAAATTTCAGCCCAGTTTGTTTTTAATCCCATGTTATTTTTTCCATTTATCCATGTAAGTATTATCTCTACTGTTTGGCTTTCTCCTGGTTTTATAAGGACATCTTTTAGTTGATCTGTTAGTACTTTTCCATCATCTGTTAATCTCCACTTTGGATTATCCTCTGCAACGAATTTTAGTCCTTCTGGAATATAGTCTATTATTTCTTTAGCATATCCTTCTATTTCGCCTTCATTCGTTACTTTAATACTAAATTTAAATTTTACAGTAGTTTTATTGATTCTGTCTTGACGAATTTCAACTTTTGCTGGTGGCTCTGGATTTTCATCCCCTGTATGTCCTGTTTTAGTAACAGTTGTTTTTCCATTGTATGTTACTATTGATTCTGTTACCCATTTTTTTAGAGCCAAGTCAAAATATTTTACTTTAATTTTTTCTATATCTTGGTCATCTTCTTCAGGAACATTGTTATCTGGAGTTGAGTCAATATCATCAACTTCATTTCCATCTTCATCTGCGTCATCAGCTATTTCTGCTGTGTTTATTATAATTCTATCAGATGTATTTGGCTCTGTTACTTTAAATGCAATTTTTATATCTTTATAATCAGGCATTGTCATTGTTTCAGGATCAAATGCTTTTAATATATTATTTCCTTCAACAGTTTCATTTGCTTTAGATAAATAGTTTGTTTTAATAAATTTTGCTTCTTTTACATCAGTAGTTTCAGTTCCATCTTCTTTATACATTTTCCATTTAAATGCAGTGTTTATTGTGTTTTCTGGTAAGAATTCTAGTCCTTCCGGTAAATTATCTTTAACTTCTTCAGCATATCCTGCCACATTACCTTCATTAAATATTCTTAATGTGTATATAACTGTATTTCCATTTGCTACATCAACTGGATCTTTTGGATGTACATATTCATATTTGCCATCTGATGTTTTTGTAAATACTGGTGCTCTGTTTGTAATTTCTTTTTCATTTACACCTGTGATGAATTTTCTTAATGCTAAATCGAACTTTTTAAGTATCAATTTTTCAAAATCATCGTCATCTTGTTGTCCTGCAATGTATGTATCTCCACGTTCTATTTCTGTATCTTTGTATTCTGGTAATGTTTCATCTGTTGGTAATACTACATTTGATTTTTGTGAGTCTCTATCAATTATAGCATTTCCATTTTTATCAGTGAAATCTGTAATATCCGCAATATTTGTTATTTTTTCATATAAGCTAATATTGTCTTTTACTTTACATTTAATTTTAACATCAATATAATCTAATACATTTCCGTCAAATGCTTTTAATAAAACTTTATCTGTATTGTTTGTTCTATCTTCATAGATTTGGTCTCTACTTGCAAAACTTGATGTTGTAGAAGATGTTATATTTGTTTTTACTGTTCTTCCATCTTCTGATAAAATCCATCCATATTTTGCATTTAGTTCGTCATCTACTATAAATTCTAATTGTTGTGGTAAATGGTCTGTTATTTCTGTTACATACCCGTCCAATTGACCTTCATTGTAGACACGAATAGTATATGTTACTATGTCACCATTATATACATTTACTGGTGTTTTTGGATGATTATATGTTGCTGTTGTTGAGCTTCCGTCTTTTAATGCATCAAGGACAACTTGTGGTTCTCTATTTGTAATTTCTTTGTTATTTACAGCTGTAATGAATTTTCTTAATGCTAAATCAAAGTATTTTCCAAACATTATTAAATCTTCAAAGTCATCATCGTCTTCTTGGCTTGTTGTACCATAGTTATCTTTGTTTACGTTATTTGGTTGAGAATCACGATCAATTACAGTTTCATTTCCATCTTTATCTTTATGCGCTGTTATTTCTGCTATATTTTTCAATCTTTGATCTGTTGATTGAGTAGGTGCTACTACTTTACACTCAACTTCCACGTCAACATATTTTAATTCTGTTCCATTAAATGCTTCGATTAGTTTGTCTGCTAAATAAGCTGTTTTTATTGTTTTTCCATCTCCTGATGGATTTGTCCATCCATAAGTTTGATTTATTGTACTTTCTGTATTTGGTACAAGTTCTAGTCCTGATGGTAAATAGTCTGTAAGTTCTGTTACATAACCATCTAATTCTCCTTCATTATATACTCTAATTTTGTATATTACCTTGTCGCCTGTTGTTACTGTTAATGGATCTTTTGGATGTACTTTATTAACTGTAGTTATAGTTCCATCGGCCAATTTAGTCAATTCTGATGCATCTACTTGAGGTGTTCTATCAACTGATGGTGCTTGACCATTTATTGATATGATAAATTTTCTTAATGCTAAGTCAAAATGTTTTCCACCCATTATTAATTCTTCAAAATCATCATCATCTTGTTGGCTTGTTCTATCATAATTATCTAAATCCACATTGTTTGGTTGTGAATCACGATCAGTTACATTTTCATTTCCGTCTTTATCTTTATGTGCTGTTATTTCTGCTATATTTTTTAGTTTTTTGTCTGTTGATTGAGCTGGAGCTACTACTTTACATTCAATTTCAACATCTAAATATTTTAGTTCTGTTCCATTAAATGCTGTAATTAATTTGTCAGCCAAATAACTTGTTTTTATTGTTTTTCCATCTCCTGATGGATTTGCCCATCCATAGGTTTGATTTATTGTACTTTCTGAGCTTGGTATAAACTCTAATCCTGATGGTAAATAATCAGTAATCTCTGTTGCATAACCATCTATTTTTCCTTCATTATATACTCTAATTTTGTATACTACTTTATCACCATTATTTACTGTTAATGGATCCTTAGTATGTACTTTATTAGCTGTTGTTGTAGTTCCACTAATTAGTTTAGCTAACTCTGTTGCGTCTATTTGTGGTGTTCTATCAATTGATGGTGCTTGACCATTTATTGATATAATGAATTTTCTTAATGCTAAGTCAAAGTATTTTTCCTCTTCTTTTATAACTGTTTTACTGTCATTAAAATCTACCTTGCTTTTTTCTACTTTTACAACTGGTTGGTCTTTAGCAGAATCTGGATTTTCTACTGACCAATATGTTGATTTTGTTGTTGTATATGAACCAGATATTTCAAGCTTGATTGATTCAATATTTGCACTTGTTGGTACAGAAATGTAAAAATCCTCTCCAACTAAATTTTTGATTGACTTATTTGTTTGATCTTTATTTGAATCTAATAATGTTATACTTGAAATTACAGTATTATTTTGGTCTAAAAATTTCGCATCAAAAGAATAATTTATATTTCCTTGTCTTTGTAGTCTAAATGGTCCAACTATGTAATTATCACCATTCTTTACAATTTTAGCATCTGTATCAGCTATCTTTATTGGGTTTGGTGTTACGTTACTATTATCAATAGTATATGTGAAATCTGCTTTTTGTGGAGTTTGTACCAGGTAATCAAATAATGCTTGGCAAGCATTTGCTCTATCCCATCCATCATCTCCAAAGTTGATCATTGATTTAAATGTACTATTTTCTGTTCCTTGTACACTGTTTAACCAAAAATCAATACTTGTAACATGATATGGGTCTCCTTCTGGGTTTGTATAATACCATACTGCTATTTGTTGTACTGCATCTATATCATCATCTGTTAATAGATTTAGTTCATTAATTGTTACATCTGTATTAGAAACTTCTTCTGCATATGCTGCTGCAGCATTCAATAAATTCTTTTTGTCTTGTACTGCTCTGTTTGCTTCTTCTGTTGTTGGGTTTGTTTTTGGTGCTACATAGCAGTTGTCTAATATCCATAACAATGCTTTATATCCTTTACTTGAAGTGTCTGGTAAAACATTCTTATATTGATTTGGTGTTATACTGTTTGGATCTTTTAAATTAAAATATTGTGTGTAATGTGTTTCTTGTGGTGTTCCTGATACATAATCACTAGAACCAAATCCAGGGCCACCTTTTAAACAATATATTGTACTGTTTAAACCTTTATCATTACCATTTCCATCTGTTTCATAAATTTTCCATACATTTTTGTTATTGCTTGCAAGTTTATATCCATAACCTGAATTTCTCAATAGTTTAATATTAAGATACATACTACCTGTAGCTGCTTTGACTGTAGTAAACAAGCTAAGCATACAAGTTACTAGAAACAAAATTGTTATAAATATTATTCCTTTTCTTTTCATTGATTTACCTTCCTTTTAGTTATAATATTATACTTATATTTTACTTTCGTATTTTATCAATGTCAATAGCAGTTTTTTCCTATGTTACATGCGTTTTTTTAACACTATTTTTTATACTTACGGATATACATTTTCCATTTTAAAATTTAATTTTTATGCATTATATTACAATTATATTACATTTTTGTAACATTTTCAAGTTTTTTTAAGTTTTACTATGTCTTTTATTAGATTTCCGTAAGAGTTTATCAATTTATTGCAATAAAAAAATGAAACTTTATTAAGTTTCATTTTTTTGTGGAGGCGCCTATCGGAATCGAACCGATGATCAGAGTTTTGCAGACTCGTGCCTTACCGCTTGGCTAAGGCGCCAAAAATATTTAATTATAGTCACGAATAAGTTTGCTTACCAGCGACTCGCTAGCGCTCCCTGCATACTGATGTTGTAACTCACTAGCGTTCGAACAACCTCAGCAGCTTGGCTAAGGTGCCATTTTTTAATATAAAAAATGGAGCGGGAAACGGGGCTCAAACCCGCGACCTCTGCCTTGGCAAGGCAGCGCTCTATCAACTGAGCTATTCCCGCATATGCTTTTTTCAAAGCATATTTATAATAACAAATTTTCATAAAAAAGTCAAGGTACTAATGATAAAAAATCTATAAAATAATCAAATATATTCTTTTTTTCTATGATTTGCTTATTCTTTATGCTTAAATTGGCTATTGTTTTTCCAGCTATTTGCACTTTCGCGCTACCTATGACTCTGCCTTCTTCTACTGGTGCTTCTAAATAGTAAAGTGAATTTATCTCTATTTTCACATTATCAATATCTGTTCTCTTTACTGCAATCTTGGAATAGTCTAAGTTTTCAATCTCTAAATCTATGTTTTTTTGTTTTGCTTTATTTATATATATGCGCTTTTCATTTAAATATTTCCAATTTTCAAATTGTTCTTTAATATTTTTTTCAATATCAATCACTTCATAATTTTTATATGCATATTCAATCAATTTTATGCTGTCTAAAGTTCTGATTTTTTTAGTATCTGCACCCAACACTATTGTTATGATATCTAGATCATTCCTTTTACACGCTGTTACTAAACATCTGCCTGCTCCATTTGTAAAACCTGTTTTTACTCCATACACTCCATTTAGGTTTCCTAATAGTTCGTTTGTATTTCCTATTAAACTGCTTCTGGCATTTATTGTAATATTATAACTTTTTGAATTTACAACTTCTTTAAATTTTGGTATATTAAGTGCGTAATCTGCCATACATGCAAGTTCATATGCTGTTGTATAATGTTTCTCTTGATCTAACCCATGTGGAGTCACAAAATGACTATTTATTAATCCCATTTCACTTGCCTTTTTATTCATCAGGTCTGCAAAGCCTTCTATTCCTCCGCCAACATGTTCTGCTAAAGCTACGGCTGCATCATTTCCAGACTTTAACATTAGTCCATATAATAAATCATGTACTGTAATTTTATCATTTGCTTTTAATCCCAATCTGGAGCCTCCAGTTCCTGCCGCTTTTTTACTTATTGTTACAATATCATTTAGATTAGAATTTTCTAATACTACTATAGCTGTCATTATCTTGGTTGTGCTTGCCATCGGAACCTGCTTAAGTCCGTTTTTTTCATATAATATCGTTTTTGAATTTCTGTCAAATATTAAACCTACTCTTGCATTTAGCTTTAGTTCATCTGCATTTTTTGCAACAGTTTCAATTGTCTCTTTTTTTATCTCATCTACATCTATTATTTCATTATCATCTATATTAGCGTAGGAGATGGTATTTATATATAATATAGTAAACATTAAAAAAGCAAATGTTATCTTTTTTATTATATTATAATCATTTTTAAAGGGGTGCTTTTTGCCCCTGTCCCCAAAATCATCCTTTATCTTTTTCATATAAAAACTCACCTTTTACATTATATTTATAAAGGTGAGTTTTATGAATAATTTAATTATCTTCTAGCATCTCTTGCTTCTGCATCTCCCCAAGGCGTTCTTTCTTCCTCTTCTTCTGTTCTTTCTTCTTGTTTTACTTCTTTTATGTCGTCATTTACTCTATCTTTAGCTTGCTTTTCTGTTAATTCTTCTTCTCCTATCATATAATTAAAAATTGCCACAGCTTCATGCTTTTGATATCCTTGCTCTATAAAGCTTTCTATTATTTCATCAGAATGTTGCATTAAATACGTTCTATCATATTGAATCTCATCTTGTGGTTTTCCCATATTCTCCACTGCTTCATATGAACTAGTTTCTTTATCTGGATCCGCAACTCCTGTTTTCATGGATGTTGCTTCATTTACTTCTGCACTATTATAGTCTCTTCCTCTAACCTCAATGTCATGTGCTGCCCATTCTCCATTTCTTCCCTGTCTAGCTTCTTCTATGTCTAAATATCCATACTGATCAAATTTTACATTTATTCTAACATCTCTTACGTCTGGATCTCTTCTAGTTAAGTTTTGAGTTCTCATTACTTGCTGTGGAGTTTCTCTTGTCATAGGGTTGCCATCTCTTCCCATAGATATGGTCTCTTGTCTAATTGAAGTGTTTGATGGCTGAATATATTTAGAAGGCTGTAAGTCACCATTTTCATCAATATATTCTGCTTTTACCTTTCCGTCATTATCACGACTGAAAATTAAGCCTCTTTCTATTTCTGGATGATCTTTATACAAATTGCTGTTATCTCTAACTATTAATACATTATTTACTGGAATTCCCTTTTTAATTGCAATTTCTTGTTCTTCAACTCCTTCTTCTTGTTTTTCTTCTTCTTGCTCATCTTCTACTTTTTCATCCTTTTTATCTTTTTGCTCTTTTTTCTCAACTTCTTGTTTTAATTCTTCATGTTCTAGTAATAACTCTTCTTCTTTTAATCCTTCTGGTAGTTCGAACTCCGCTTCTTCCAATTTTAATAGTTTGAAAAATTCTTTATATTCATCTCTTAAGTTTTCAATATACTCAGATGTAAATTGAATTTTACCCTTTTCATCTACAGTTGCAATCAATTCTCCATCTTTATTATATATTTCAAAAACTTCTGCCTTTTCTTTTCCATTAGTTCTTTGTAATTTAGTAATAAATATATCATTGTCTATAAATCTTGCAGAATCAAACGTAAATTCTTTATAATATGTTATACTTGAAATTTCAGTATCTTTTCCTTCCCTCTCTGCTATTTGTGTATAGATTCCTGCCATTGTTTGTTTTACTTCTTCTTGTTTTTGTTCCATAACTAATCTCCTTATTTTTTTACTATTATATCATATAATGAAAAACTTGTGAAGAATAAATCTTCACAAGTTTTTTCTATACTCCAAATGACATTACGAAATCTGTATTTTCTTTCAATTGCATTACAAACGTTTTTGTTATGCTACTAGTTCCATCAATGTTACTTATTTTTATATCATATAGATATACTTCACTTTGTTTTCTCGCATTACTTGCAGATATTTTATTTTTTTCAAAAAAGTTAGCATTTATATATTTTTCAAAATCCGCTAAAGTTTTAAAGTTATTAGCTTTGAATGTATTATCTAGTTTATTATATACATATCTATAGTCTTTGTCATTTATAGCTGTAAAACATTTCTGTATATTTAAAAGTACTTTCTCTTCATCTGATGCTTTTGTATATTTCTCTGTAAATTCTGGTAAATCTATTGTGTAAGTGTCTAGAATAACCGTAAAGTTCATTATTCCTTTCTCATTAAATATATAATATCTGTTTTGATTATCAATACATACATATTGGTTGTAATCATCATAAGTATAAACATTATATGACTTAATTGCATTTTCTTGTAGCTTGTTATTTTGTACATATTGTATATATTCGTTTATATTTTTAAATTTATTTTGCTTGTATTGTGTATCTAATAATTCATAGGATTTTTGCATATCATATTTTAGATTTTCTAAAAATATATTAAAATATCTTTCTGCTGTACTATTTTTTGATATCGGTGTCATCTTATATATGTTATATTGATTTTTTTCTATTTTTTCATGTTCAATTGTACATGTATCTCCTAATTTTAACTTATCATATCCAAGTTTTTGAATGTATTTATATGGCATTATACAAAATGTTAAGTTTTCTATATCAATTTGTACTATTAATTTAATTTCATAATTTTTATTTGCATCTAAATTACAATATGTTAAATCTACCAAATATGATTCTAGGTTTATACTTTCTTTTATTACATACATATTATTTACAATTACTTTATAATTTTGACTATATTGTACATTTGCATCTTTTACCTTCTCTAACACATTATCGATTGTGATATTTTCTTTTTGTACATATTTGTTAGATATAATATTTATTAATTTCTCTTTTCTCTCTCCAACAATATAGTTTATATATTCCTCTGCCAATCGTTTCGCTGTAAAACTATTAGTTCTGTTATCTGGATATTCTACAACCATTCCATTTGTTATAGTTATTATATCAGACTTTCCCTCTATAGTTCCTTCCTCATTATTATTCACGTTATTATTGTTGCTTGTTATTAAAATTATTAGCACTATAGTAATAATAATTATTATGGATATAATAACCGCAATAATTTTTTTCATAATTATTCTCCACTTCTAAAATTATTTAATATGCAATTCTACTCTGCACGATGGTTTGCAACTATTAGTCCTGGTGTAAATGGATATGCTCCTCCTGTTAAGTCTACTCCATTCCATCCCCAACAAACACCCTTATATGTTTTTATCCATTCATCTAAGTCTGTAAATGCAACTCCTCCAACATTGTGTGCCACAATTCCATCACCAATGTATATTCCAACGTGTCCATATTTACTTCCAGAATATCCATATACTGTAGCTCCAACTTGTATTTGAGACCAATCTGTTGATACTCCCCATTTTTGTCCAGCATGTACCGCACAGCAAACTGATGTGCCAGCAGGACATGCTCCAGCTTTATAATATACTTGATATACCCATGCTTGACAGTATCCGGCTTGAGCTGATATACCATATGATGCTGAATTTTGTGCAACCTCAACAACTTTTGCCTGTAATTCGTTTCCACCTACTGCATAAATTGTAATTCCTATGCTTTCATACATTTCTTTAACAAACTGCGAAACTCCCCTTGACCATTCATCTCCCGGTGGGCAATAAGATTTTCCAATGTTTCCTATAGTAATATTTCCTCCACCGAAATAATAACTACTTGTTCCAATCAATTTACCAAAGTCATTTACGGCTTCTTTAAAACTTGGATATTTTCTCCAACCATCTATAGAGTTACCATTATAGTCTCCTCTGATACTGTACCAATTATGTGTTGATGGATCTATCGCTGCCCAGTTTACTCCACAACTTGATTCTTTTTGCGCAACTGCTATAGCAAAAACTGCATTCACATGATATCTATTTTGAATTTCCATAAATGCATCTATAGCACTCATTAAGTTGTTATATGCCTCTCCTGAAAATCTCTTACTTATAATTTCTTCTATTTGTTGTTTAGTAAGTGCTTCTGGTGCTCCTGTTTCTCCAACTTTTACTTTTAGTCCTACTGATGTAAGATCTGAGAAGTCTCTTATATTAAATATACTAAGGTCAAGCTCTTTTACTCCATACTCTTTGCCTGTATATTTATACATAACATATCTCATGACTTGTTCTAGGTTTTGTAATCTTCCGTCTTTTTCCATTAAGCCAAATAGCCATTCAGCTCCACCTACCATATTTGTTTTTCCTGCTGCTTCATATCTATTTGAATTTGGAATTTTAAAGTAGTCATCTAATAGTCCTAGAAATGTTGTTTTGTCATCAACTGTAAAATTGTTTTTTACTTGTCTTCTTTCATTTTTATATGAATCTTGTGTTACACCATTACTACCCTTTTCGCCTGTTTTATCTATTACATTTCCTCTTGTTTCTTCTTTATATGTTGTTCCTGTTACATCAGTTGTGATTTCTCTACATTTGTTAGTGTTCCAACTGGTAGAACCATTTGCTTGTGGATCTCCAGGTTCTGCATCATCTGCAAGAGATGAATCTTCATTTTCTGTATATTTTTCATAATTATGATAAGGGTCTTGGTTAGCTATTTTATATGTTATTCTTTGTTCACTGAACCATGTTTTTGCGTAAGTTATTTTAGGTGTAGGAACAACTGTAGTTGTAGTAGTCGTAGTAGTTTGTTCTACTCCTCTACTTCTACTAGTTGTATATGTATTTATTACTACTCCCTGTCTCTTTGTTTCATGAGTTGTTTTAGTATTTCTTGTAAAACTATATTTTTCCTCTTCTACATTTACAGTTTTTGTATCCATAATTGTTAATTCTATTCTACTATTCTTCACCATATCTGTAACTGCAGATACAAATTCAGGATTTTGTGATACCATAGTTAAATATATAAAAAAGTTCATTGGAGTAGTATATTGTGAGATAGCACTTTTATAATCTATATGTTTTAAACTAATTATAACTTCATCGGCTTTTCCCGTAGTTTCTATTTTTGTCCACTGTGCTATTACTAGTTTACCTTCATCATCTATTGAATAATGATTTTTTATAGCATTTAATCCTTTTTCATTGTTTTTTGCTGCCTCTTCTTGCATCGTCGAATATGACATCCACGACATAGGAGTTGCTTTCGAATTTTCATTTATATATTCCTGATCATTTGCTCTATATATGTATACTTGTCCATATGTTTTTTGGTTATATGCATTACCACTTGCAATCACTGGTTCATAGTGAGGTGTTTCTGTTACAAGTTGTGCCTCTAAAAATTTTCTTATGTATTTTTTCGCTGCTTCTTCTTGCTTTTTCTTTAATGTTTCTTCATTATCCGTGTCTTCTTTTTCTATATCTCCCAGTAGCCACAAATCGTCCATATCAAATCCCAGATTTTCAATTTCTTTAATTACTTTGCTTATATCCTCATCTTTTATTTTGATTGAACCATCCCAATCATCAACTATTTTAAAAAGGTCTATAAATGAATGGACTACATTTTGAATAGTATCTCCAATAGTACCAAAAACACTAAACAGAGACATTCCTAGTGCAACAATAACTATTATTGGTATTAACAGTAATACTAATATTGTTCTTCTAACTTTTTTGTTTCCAATAAGCTTTACACCATCTTTTACTGCTCCTAGAACATTTCCAGTGGATACATTTTTGGCTAAGTCCGCTCCATCTTTTACTGCATTTGTTGTATCTTGAATATCTTGACTTGCTTTTTGTCCTAGGTTCTGCTCATTGTTTTGTTCTTCGTCCACTATCTCACCACCTTATTTACTGGATTTTTATCATCATAATTGTTCTAATGTTATTTTCTTGGTCTAAACATATATTATTAAATTGTATTTTTTCTATATTTCTGTATGTATAATATATCTTATTAAATGTAATATCTAATTCTGTTGTTCTCATTGGTTTTATAGATAAATTCTCTAAAGGAATTTCATGTATAAATGCTACATATTTCGCTTCATTTTTGTCTAATAAGTAAATATCCTCACTGTTTTCTCCATCACTAATTGAAATTGTATTTTTAGTATTATTTTTTATTAAAATTTTATATTGTTCATAACTTCTATATACTCTTTTATTCTTTATTGTTATTTGTATTGCTTCTGTCGCCTGTGTTTTGTTAATCTCTTGCTTTTTTATAAAATTATTTATGTTAAGCTTTCTTTCTCCATTTTGATTTATTATTGTTATATAATCTTCAAAGTTCTTATTTGTTGTTGTTCCTCCTGTTGCCAACAAATCATCTTCATAATATGTCACTTTATATGTATATGACCCCTGTTCACTAAACATAAAGTCTAAATTATATGTTTTTTTGGTTTTAAAATTCCTTTTATAATAGTCAGCTATAAACGTGTTCAAGTTGCCAAACTCTTCTTTGCAGTCATTTGAAAGTAAATCATATGCTTTTTCCATTTCACTGCTATTACAATAATCAATAAAACTTTTTATTATATCAGTATTCTCCTTAGAAGTTTCTTCTGTCACATTTTGGCCTGTTATCGCTGATTGCGTTGGTTTTTGCAAATCTGATATAGTGGAATTGTTATTATTTTGATTTGATTCTTTTGTTGGTTTTAATAGCTCATTTACTACTTGTAACATAATAATAATAAAAGCTATAATTGCAATTACTATTATTATTTGCTTTCTATTTTGATTCCAATATCTAATAATTTTTCTCATTACAATCATAGCCTCCATTTATTATTTAATTATTAAGGTTTCTTGTAGTATTGCATTATGTAATTCATCATTTGTGTAGCATTAGCTTTAACTTCACCACTACTTAACTCTGGATTTGCTTTGCTAATTCCTTTTTCAAATTCTTGAATTTTTCCGTTTACATAATTTGAATTTGATAATTTACCTGGTTCAATGTCCTTTGCTATTTTTCCTATAGTTTCAGACATAACTCGTGCCTGCTTATTTGCTTCTTCATCTGATAAATTCTCTTGCAACTCATTTCTTATTTTATCTTCTAACTTCATTACTTTCTTAATGTCACCTTTATCTGTAAATCCATCATTGTAATGTCCTATTGCTCTATCCTCTAAATCATTTAGTGTTTGGCCAGTAGGTTTATTTCCATCTTTGTCTAAAAATGTTTCTTGTGCCCAATCTCTAAGTTCTCCAGATTGATATAGTTCATTCGTTTGTGCCACTATCTCTGCTGCATTTACAGATCCATGCATTGCTTTTCCTGTTTCCGCTTTTATAGATTGTGCTAAGTTCGAATTAGCAATTCTTCTTCCTACTCCTGGTGCTATTGAATAGCCTAATGCCCCACCTGCTGCTCCATATTTTAGTACATCTTCTAAATCATCTCCTGCTATTCCCATTCCGACTCCTATTGCTCCTACTGTTCCTGCCACTGCTGCTCTTCCTGCAAATCTTAAAGCACTCTTTCCAGCACTTAAAGCAGTTCCCTTCCATCTTCCATTAGCAAATTTTCTACTTGCAAAGTTCTTAATGCTTCTTCCTGCCCCTATTCCTACTGGTGTTATTAATGCTCCTCTTAAATATCTTCTTCTCTTTTCCTCACTATTTGTTTCAACTGTTCTATCTGGTATTGATTCATTCTGTCCAAGTGTTTCCTCTGTAGCATTAGCTCCATTTGTACTATTTGCACTTGAGTAATCATTTGAATAACTTTCAGGATTCAAGTACATATCATTATTGTCCCAATTTCCTTGTTCTTGTGACTGAGCGTTATTTTCTTCTGGTGGTAGGAATGCTCTATTTCCATAGTCATCATCCGAATCCAGAGAGCTAGATCTAGAGCTAGATCCATTTCCATTTCTATTGGCGTTTTCTGTTTCTTCTGTAGCATTTTGTGTTCTTGCAAAAGCATCATATCCATCTGGTGCATTTTGATCTTCAACCGCATTTCCACCTCTAGTTCTCACACCATTTCCCCCACTTGAGCCACTTTTTCCTCCACCTCTTTTATCAGCAATAAATCCAACACCTTTTTTCAACATATTCCATGCAGCTGCACCACCAAACATTGCTCCTGCTTGGCTTAAAGTTCCAGGTGTTGATGCTTTATCAAATCCAAAGAATTTACGTAGCAACTTTTCTGCAGGGCCTATAAATGCTATTACTAGTATTGAATATAATATATTCTGTGTTGCTAAATTTAAAGCTGAGCCAACTAATACTGTATATATAATCAAGTGAAAAGGTTGTAATAATGCCGTAAATATGTATTCTTTTAGCCAAGCATTAAAAGCCTGTGCCTTTCCATCATTCATTTTATCTATTGGATATGTCATTGCAACTAATGGTGCGATAATTGTCAAAAATGCCATTGTTACAGTCCTCTTCATATATATCCAAGTAAATTTACATGTATATACTAATAATGCAACATAAAATACTAAATATACAAATTTTGGTCCTATTTCTTTGTATTGAATCTGTAGTCTTACAAGTCCTAATAAGTCAGTATTATATGATATATCACTTCCACTAATATGAACTGGTATAGATGTTGCTGCGTCACCAATTGTATCATTAAACATTTGAACTATCGATACAGTAAATGTCATTATATAATGCATAAAAAATATTAAACATATTGCTACAAGCCAGTCAAATAGTCTTTGCTTATATTTTGCCTTATCATCTGCAGAACTGCTGATAATAATTCTAATTCCTATATAAATTAATATTGACAATAACATTACTATTGCTAAATTTCTTAATGATACATACCATTTTGCTATAACACCACTTATCTGTCTAGCTATTGAAATACTATTTTGTTTATCGTTTCCCCAATCTTTTGGTTGAATAAAGTTTATATCAAATGCAGGTACTTTTCCGGCAAATATTTTATCAACAGAATATTGAATTGTTGGAATAAAATAATTGGCTCCTGTTAAAGCATCTATTCCTATTGTTATTACTCCTGCAACAGGTGAAACTATAGTTGTTAATATAGATGCTAAACTTATTTGATCAAAATTTGAATCATCTATTTCTACAGTATCTACCCCACTAGGTTTATTAAATTTCATTTCTGGGAACTGATCCTGATTGTTTTTGAACCATCCTGCATTTATAAATATATTTCCTAAACCAGCAGATATATCATATTTTCCATTGTATAAAAATGCTTGTAACAAAGATAATATTGTGTCTCCGAGTCCTGTAACTAAGTCTGTTATCGGGTCAAATAAAATACCAAACACGTCAGCTCTCGAAAATGTAGGAAATACAAAGTTCCAGAGTATTGCGATTAATACTATCATTATTATCTTTTGAGTTATTCCTTTTTTCGTAAAAATCTTCATACTTTCCCCCTAATAAATTTCTTGTCTTCTCTTTTTGCTTTTCATCTGTGCTAGTTTATTTAAGTTTGTTTCAACAAATTCAAACTCTTTCGCTGTAGGTTTTATTTGTATTATTGCACTATCTGCTCCTACTTTTAGTAATCCTTCTCCCTTAAAACATGTAATTAAGAAGTTTGCTTCTCCTTCGCTTAATTTAAATACTTCTTTTAAGTATTGTATTTCTGATTTATCTTGTGCTAAGAATAATTTTGTATCTGATGATGTTAATACCGCCTGTGCTTCTGGTTTCTCATAGAAATCTTGGAATCTTTGTGAAATGATTGCCAAAGATACATTTCTTTTTCTGGCACGTCTTGCCATTGTATTTAAGAAATCTACTGCCTCTGGGTATGGTAAAAGCATCCACGCCTCATCCACTAGTACCCTCTTCTTTGCTGCTTTTGTTCTATCTTCACTGTTTTTCTTAACATATTTTTCCCAAATCCATGCTAGCAAAATTTGTTGTGCTAGTGGTCTTGCAAATCTTTCTTCTAGTTGTGATATATCTAGATTGATAAACAACGTACCATCTAATAAATCAAAGGTAGATTGTCCATCAAAATATGCCATCTGTCCATCATATTCTCTTATGTATTGTTTCATAACTTTTAGTAAATAGCTATAATGGAAGCTATAGTCTTTGTTTGTATTCTCCGATGCTTTGTTTTGTATTCTTCTATACCAAGATCCTATTGTTGGCATTTCTTTTTTATCTTTTCCAAGCATATTTCCATCTAAACTATTACTTGAAGCTTGATATAAACTGTTTGGATCTGAATTTATTCCATGTGCTGCATATTCCTCTGCAACTGATTCTGCTATAATTTGTTTTGTAAGCTCATTTACTTCTTGGCTTCTTGTACTTCCTCTTGCCATTGTAAGTAAGGCTTGTGTTACGTCTTCTACTTTGTTTTCAACATTAAGTACTAATCTTTCTCTTCCTGTGATTTCATCTTTTGCAACCTCTGTTTCAATATCAAATATGTTGATAACTGTTTTTGAAGTTGGTGAAAGTACTACGTTTATTCCACCTAAACTTTCTGCTACTATACTATACTCACCTTCAGCATCTAGTGCTAGACTTTGTATTCCCATTAATACTGCTGAACGAGAAATTAATGTTTTCATTGTAACTGATTTACCAGCACCTGACTTAGCAAATATAACCATGTTATAGTTTGTTAATGAATTATGGAAGTTATCAAATAATATTGGTACCCCAGTTTGTTTATTTATTCCTAATGGTATTCCTGATGGATGTCCAACTTCTGATGTTGTAAATGGGAATACTGTTCCCATTGATCTACGGTCAAATGTATGTACTTTTTTTATTTTATCATCTATTAAAGGTAAATTTGATTTAAATGCATCTTCTTGCATTGCCCATGCACTCTTTATATTTACTAAAGATTTTGACATTTCTGTTGCTAATAATTTTGTATATTTGTCCAAGTCTTCCAAACTATATGCAAATAGTGTTGCTACAATTGATGCTTCATAAAGTTTGTTATATCCTGCTGCTATTTCATCTCTTAATTGCTCTGCTTCAAATCTCTTTTGTCCTAATGTACTTTCTCTATTTATATTTCCTCTATCTGCTGCTACTATTCTTTCTGTTTCTAGCTCATTTATAACTCTATTTAATTCATTTTGTGATCTAGATTCTTGAATTGGATTTATGTATATTGATGTATTTATATCTCCAAACAGATACATATCTCTAAATAATTCTGGGAATGTACACATTCTTGGTAAACTTGATACAAAGAAGCTTCTTGCATATCTTGTAACATTTGATATTATCTCTAAGTGATCTATGTTACTTGTATCTATTCCTGATGGAGCAATCAACTCTTTTATTGTTTTCTTTTTTAAAATTTTATACTCTGCTGGTTTTGTATAATCACTATGCTGATTTTGTATCATTTCTTCTCTTTGTTTTTTCTTCTTGCCCATCTTCTGTACCTCCTTCTACATTTGTAGTTTGCTTTTTAGGTCTTCCTCTTCTTTTTGCTGTATCTTGATTTACTTTTTCTATTGCACTTTCTGCTATATCTTTTCCTACTATCTGTTTATTTTGAGAAATTATCAATTTTGCCATTTGATCTATCAAATCATCCATTGACTCTTCTTTTTTCTCATAAGCCAATTCCTTCTCTGATTTTGCTTCTATTACTTTCTCATTTGCTTTATCAAATGCTTTTCTTTCTATTTGTTCATTTAATGCTCTCATCTTTTTGTCTACTACATCTGGAGCTGTTGAGTATAGCTCGTCATAACCAGATTCTATTGCTTTATCTACTCCATATACTTCTGCATCATCACGGTTATATGCTACATATAACAAGTCAACCAATTCATTTGAATTAAGCACTCTTCCATTTACTCCACATACTCCTAATGTTCTAATAATTGATTGTGCTCTTGTATATAATTCTGAGAAAGCCATATTTGTTATTTCTTGTTTATCAAAATTATTCTCTCCTAATTCTTCAGGATAATATGGAATAACTACATAATATTTTTGATTTAATACGTTTTTATTTAAACTCATTCTTTCTGTTGAATAAATTATATCTTTTCCATATTCGTACAAGTTCGTCGTCTTTGTTAATTCATAAAATGCTGCTTTTATTTCTTCTTCTGTATAATTTCCCGAATTAACCATCTTATCATATTGTAATTTCTCTTTTTCAAGTTGTTCTTCTATTTCTTGCACCTTGTTACGATATGTTTGAATACTATTCTCCAAGTTTATTGTTCTTGTTTGTGTATATATTTGTACAGGATGTCTTAATGTGTTTAGAAATTGGATAAATCCTTCCTCAACTGCATTCTTTTCTACTGATGACATAAGATCATAGTTAACTCCTTGACACTCTACAACCATTACATATTTTGTCCCATTTTTTGTTATAACCATGTTATCTTCAATTTTATCAAATTCCATAAAATCAAATACTGATTCTATTGCATATGTTTTTGTTGTTTGTCCCGCTTTTGCATTCTTTGAATCAGTTCCTGATATTATCTTATCTTCTTCTTTTTTACTTTTTGATTTGAAATATAATATACAGAATATTGCTAATAGCACAAACATTACCACTAAAACTGCTATTAAAACCATTGTTATTGCATCAACACTTATATTACTCATCACTTTTTCCCTCCTTGTACACGTATAGCTTCTTGCCTTTCATTTTGAACATTATTGCCCTTTTTATAATGTCATCTATGTTCTCTCCTCCGGTTTTTTTACTAAATTCAAATTTGGCTATCTCCGGAACTTTTAATGTTCCTACTCCAAAACCAATTAGTGCGAACAAGGCCATTATAATAATTCCAACCATTGTCATATTTAACCATTTAAATGCAAAGTAAAATATAAGTCCAACACCTGCTGCAACAACTGTATATATTAAGCTCTTGGTAGAAAATATAAACAGAATTCTATTTTCTCCTTTTACATTTCTGGGTAAATTATATGTGCCCATTATGTTTCCTCCTTTGTTTATCTATATCTCTATTTCTACTCAATATATATTATATCAAATATTATCGAAAAATGTAACTACAAAATAAAAAAAAGTGCATAAAAATGCACTTTTTAATATAATTGTAATATTTTTGTAATGTTTCTGTAATATTATCCTGTGATTCCTTGTGCTAATCCTACTACAACTTTTGTAATTGCAGATGCACCAAAGATTAATATTGCACCAACTAGGTATGGAATCATTGTCTTTTTGTATTCTGCTTTTTCTGAAGCACTACCCATCATGTATTTAATACCTAAAACTAATAGTATAATAACAGCTACTACTACACCTACTGTTGTAATAATACCAATTAATTGATTTCCTATTTTTGTTACATCATTTTGTGCATTACTTGTAGTTCCTTTTAGGCCTCCTGCTATATTGGCTGCATCAATACCACCATTAGCACTAACCATAGTAGTTAATGTCATAGAAATTACTGCAATTAATAATAGAACACTTGCTAACTTAATTGTTCTTTTCATAGTTTATCCTCCTTCTTATTTTTTTATTGTATATAAATGTTTCATTTATGAAACAATTTTAAAATCAAATTTATCTTAAAATAGTTATTACTAACTTCCAAATTCCAAACGCTCCAAAGATAACTACGCATCCAATAACAAATGGAATTAAAGAGTCTTTTACTTTTGCTTTTTGTTCTACACTACCTGTTATAAATTGTATTCCTAATACAGATCCAACAATTACAGCTATTACCGTTCCTAGTATGAGTAGTACATTATATATTATATCTGATAAATTTTTTATTTTATCTCCTGCTATCATATCAGATGATGATCCATTAGTTATAAATCCGTCTGCTCCCTGAATAATATTAGATATAGTTGTAGCTTGTACAATATGTGTAGAACAAATCATTAATATAAAAATTATTAAAATAAAGAATATTTTTCTTTTCATAATTCGTTCTCCTTTTTATTATACTATAATTATTATTATGTTGCAATACATTATTTTATTGCATCTTGTGTAAGTTTTGCAATCAATCCAACAGCTGTAGATGCTGCTAGTAAAAGCACTACCCCAATTATATATGGTATCATACTTTTTTTGTACTCAGCTTTTTCCTCCACGCTTCCAATCATATATTTAATTCCTAATACAGTTAATGTAATAGCAGATATAACTATTCCTATTACAGTAATTGTTCCTAAAATGGGATTTACCCTATTCACTATCTTATCTGAATCTGTAGAAGAAATTCCTCCTGGTTTATAGTTTCCAGGATTATCTATAGGATTTCCTGTTGCAATACTATATGTTGGTATAGCAAATAATATTAATATTAAAAATACTATTGCTATTATCACTAATTTATTATTTTTTATCATATTTTTCTCCTGTAAACGTACAATTTTATATATTATAACTGATTTTTGCACATTTTTCAAGTACTAATATAGCATATATTTCTATTTTTGGCATTATTTTAATACAAATGTAACGAAAATGTAATGTTTTTGTAATAATTTTAAGTAAATTAATACAAGGAACCCTCTACTAATAGGTGTTCCTTGTATTAATTTATATATTTCAAAGAAGTAAATTATCCCTTTACCAATTCCATTTTCCTAGTGTTTCTTTTGGGTGATCTAATTTCCATGCTATAATATTTGGCAATTAGTTCATCTAGTTCGACGCTAATTTGATAAGTAATACTATAGTCTTCTCCATTAAGAATGCTGTTGTTTAATCTTTCCCTTAATTTACAAATTTCATCATTTAACATAAAAATCACTCTCCTTTTTATATTTTTTCTTAAGTATATTTCTAAAATACCATATTTTTACAAATTAGTCAATTGTTTTTTACTTATTTTGTGGTATTTTGCCAATTTTTCGTTCGACATTTTTCTACATTATTTTACAACATATCACATTATCTGTGTCGATTTATTAAATTGCTTTTTTTTATGCTATTTTTGTGCATTTTATTTGTATAAATTCGACAAAAAATCTCTCCAGAATTCGGAGAGATTTTAATATTATTTATTAGGTTCAATTATTGACAATACTTTATTTTCATTTTTGAACATTTCATTTAAAATATTTTGTGTATATTCTTTTGTTACAGTTTCAAATTCTTCTATATAGTCAAAGCTTTGAACTTTTTTCATAGTATCTGCTAAAAACATTCTAGCTATATTAGCAACACTATTGTACTCTATAACATAATCACCATAAAGTTTTCTTCTTGCTCTTTCAAATTCTTCATCATCTAATCCTTGTTGTTTTAGTTGTTCTATTCTATCAGTTATCTTTTGAGCAACTTTTTTAGGTTCTTTTGAAGCTCCTGATATCAATGTGTGTGCATATTGTGCACTAAATTCATAATCAAAATCTGGTTGTGCTAATAATAATCCTTCTTCATATAATTCCTTATATAGCTTCGAGCTCTTGCCTATGATTATATTTAACAATATTTCAATGGCTATATGTTTTTTGATTGCCGCTTCTTGATTGTTTTCAATGTCTTTGTATGCCATCATAAATATTGGTGTACTTACTTCCATTTGAGCTATTTTTTCTGGCACATTTATTTTATCTTCCTTTGCAGTATATATTCTTTTTATATCTGCTTGGTTTTCTTTTGGTAATAAACGTTTTTTAATTTCTTCCAACAATTTTTCTGGTTCAAAATCTCCACATACTACCATTGTCATATTTGATGGATGATAAAATGTGTTATAACATTTATACAATACATCTGGATCTATTTTGCTAATTGATTCTACTGTTCCTGCTATATCTATTTTTATCGGATTTTCTTTATACATACAGTCTAGAGCATTCATATATAATTGCCAGCCAGGATCATCATCATACATTTTTATTTCTTGGCCTATTATACCTTTTTCTTTTTCAACATTTTCATCTGTAAAATATGGATGTTGCACATAGTCCATAAGCTCATCTAGGCCTTCTTCAAAATGATCAGTACATTCAAATAGATATGCTGTGTGGTCATTTGTTGTATATGCGTTTGCATCAATTCCAAGTGCCATTAAAGTATCTAAACTATTTGTTCCATCTGGTTGTTCAAACATTTTATGTTCAAGAAAGTGTGCTACTCCATCTGGTATATATACTTCCTCTCCTGTTTTTGGCATTATAAAGTGATTATCTATTGAACCAAAGTGTGTTCCCCATATTACATATTTCTTTTTTGTATGTTGTTTTGGTATTATAATTACTTGCATACCGTTTTCTAGTTTTTCAACATATGCTTTTTCTTTAATTTTTGAACTTTCTATAATTTTCATCTTTTCACCTCTTAGTCTTTTAAAAAATAAATGGTATTGATATTTATGTTTTGTGCTAGCTTAACAATTTGGTCTTTTGTTACCGCTTTTATTTTGTCCATGTATTCTTTTAAGTCTACAAATCTATTAGCTAATTCTTGACCATAATAATAGGTTATTTCTGTATCTTGTTCTTCTGATATTCCCTCAATAGAAGCTATTATTAGTTCTTTACTGTCTTTGATATCTTTATCTGTGAAAGTACCATTTTTCATATCTTCTAGTTGTTGTTTTATTGTACCTAAAGCTTTTTGATAATTTTGTATTTCAATTCCTGCACGAATAAATATACAATTTTTAGTTCTATTATAGTTTGATCCTGTTGTATATGCTAAACTTGCTTTTTCACGTACATTTTGGAATAATTTTGAGTTTGCTCCTCCACCTAGTATTGCATTATACACAGCTGCTATAAACCTACTATCTTCGGCTGTTTCATTTATATTTAAGCCCATTACTAGTTTTCCTTGTGTTACTTGCATACTCTCATTTATTATATTTGGCTCTCTAATTTCTATTTGTTCAGTTGTTTCATTGTTTACAATATACTCAGGTTTTCTAGCATTTAGTTTTTTAATGTTTTCATTTTGTTCTATAGTTTGTTTTACTTTTTCTTTATCTATAGTGCCTGAATAGAATATATCAATTTTACAGTTATCTATTAATGTTTTGTAGTAGTTATATAATTCTTCTGGTGTTATCTTCTCTAGGTCTTCTATATAACCATATTTATATAATCCATATGGCTTATCTTTAAACATTTCCTCAATACATCTGTCATAAGCATATCTAGCTTTGTTGTCTATTTTGGCTTCTATAATTTGTTTTAGATTTTTCTTTTCCCCTTCAACATATTCTGGTTTAAATTTGTTAACTTCTATTAATGGATTAAATATTATGTCTGTTAAAATATCCATTGCTTCTTTTAATATATTTTCTGAAGATGGTAGAAATTCTTCACTTAGTGTTTCTAAATAGAATTTCATAATGTGGTTGTCACCTGTTTTTTCAACACCACAGTCAAAACTAGCTCCATATAGCATTTCTAATTTTTGACTAATTAAATCTTGTGATGGTATGTTTTTAGTGCCTCTTCTTAATACTGCTGTAAGCAGAGCATCTAAAGTTACATTTTCTTTTTTTAGTGGTGTGGCTAAAAATATTGCGTTTAAGTTTGTTTTATAGTTTTCAGTATAAATTTGGTGTAAAGTTATACCTGGTTTTATTTCTTGTTTTTGATAATTCATTCTTTCTCCTCTTTTCTTTTTTAATTCATGTATATTATAATCTAATTTTGGAAAATTATTCAAGAGCATTTTTAAGATTTGCGATTTAAAATTATTTGGTAAAATTTGTAAGATGTATTGTAATTGTTACTCATTGTTGATATAATGGTCGTATCCTTTTGCAAAGGAAATCTTTGGAAAGGAGGAAAGTTATATGACTTCATTTGATTTAATCTGGAAACTCATTGTTTTGTTACTTAGTACATATAATGATGATTCAGATGACAAAAAAGATTAGAAATAATCTAATAGGAGAGTATGCAACTGCTTTCCTATTTTTTTGCAAAAAAATGAACTAAATGTTGCAACCCATTTAGTTCGAAAGCTATCTGACTTCATTGATAACTTGTGTTAAACATAGTATACTACTTTTTTTATTATATGTCAAACTAATTTAAATAATTCCTTATATTTTTAGGAAATTATTGTAATAATTTTTTAGCAACTTCGTTTATTGTTTTTCCGTCTGCTGATGCTCCTAATTTTTCTTTTGCAGTTTTCATTACTAAGCCCATTTCTTTCATAGATGTTGCGCCTAGTTCAGCAATTATTTCTTTTACTTTTGCTTCTATTTCTTCTGCAGATAATTGTTCTGGTAAGTATTCCTCTAGTATAGCAATTTCTTGGTTTATTTGGTCTAGCAAATCTTGTCTTCCACTTTTTTCATAATCTGCAATTGAATCTTTTCTTTTTTTAGCTTCTTTTGCAATTATTTCAACTATTTGGTCATCTGAAACTTCTATTTGTTTGTCTTTTTCAACTTGTAGAATAGCAGCTCTAACCATTTGGATAACATTTTTTCTAATTACATTTTTCTCTTTCATAGAGTTTTTTAAATCATCTAACAATTTTTCTTTTAACATACATTTACCTCCTTATTAAGCAAAAATGGATTGAAAAATTCTAATAACTTTCAATCCATCTCTTACTTTTTAAAATTTTCTTTTTCTTGCTGCCTCTGATTTTTTCTTTCTTTTTACACTTGGTTTTTCATAATGCTCTCTTTTTCTTACTTCTTGTAATACTCCGTTTCTAGCACATTGTCTTTTAAACCTTTTTAAGGCATCTTCTATATTTCCGTTATTAACTTTAACCTCTGACATTTTTGTTCCCCTCCCTTCAGTAGTTACACTCTTACGTGTGGGATTTTAACTGAAAATTATTATTTTTACGTTAATTATTATAACTGTATTGGGTAAATTTGTCAATATTTATATAAAATTTTCTAGAAAATACTTGTACTATTTATCAAAATCGAACAAATCGCCTAGTGGTTGTGCTTCATTTACTCTTTTTATAGCTTCTGCAAATAGTGGTGCAATAGATAAAACTTTGATTTTGTCTATTTGTTTTTCTGTGGTTAATGGCACTGTATTTGTAATTATCAATTCTTTTATTGGTGAGTTTTTAATTTTCTCTATTGCAGGTCCACATAAGACTCCATGAGTACATGCTGCGTATATTTCTTTTGCTCCGTGTTCTTGCAAGATTTTAGCTGCTTCTACCATAGTTCCTGCAGTGCTTACCTCGTCATCAAATATTAATGCTGTTTTTCCTTCTATGTCTCCTATAATGTTTGCTGCTACTGCTTTATCGTCATTGCCAGTTCTTCTTTTATCTATTAACGCCATAGGACATTTGAAATACATTGAGTATTTATATGCTTTTTTAGAGCTTCCTGCATCTGTTGCTACTACTACTTTGTTTTCAATTTCTTTTCCGTCAAAATATGCTTGTAATATGTGTTGCCCTGTTAATCTATCACATGGAATATTGAAATATGCTTGAATTGCCGGATTATGCAAATCGCAGGTAATCACTCTACTTGCTCCTGCTGCTTCTAGAAGTTCTGCAAACAATCTGGCTGTTACAGGTACTCTTGGTTGATCCTTTTTATCTGATCTTGAATATATAAAATATGGAAGTACTACGTTTATTCTGTGTGCTGATGCTCTTTTGGCAGCATCAATCATAATAAGTAATTCCATTATTCTTTCATTAACTGGCGGTTCTGTTGTTTGTATCAAATAAATGTCTTGTTCTCTTACTGTTTCCTTGAATTGTATAAAGTTGTTGTCATTTGCAAATTTATAGCATTCAACTTTTCCCATTGGTAAATCCAATTCTTTACATACTTCTTTTGTAAACTCTTCTGCTGTAGGACATGCGAATATTTTAATATTTTTCATATTTAATTCATTCCTTCCTTTGAATACAAATTAGGTTGGAAAATAATTATAATTATTTTCCAACCTCTTATAGTATAGCTTCAATTAAGAAGCACTCTTCCAAGCTGTCACTTCTCCATTTTTCAAGCTCTTTTGTACATCAATTACTCTTTGGTTTTCTGAGCCTCTCCAATCCAATCTAGGATTGTGAAGTGCATCAACATATTGTCCATCTACAAGAACATCTAGATATTTTAACACCTCTTTGTCCTTTAGATAGTCATCAAATTTAAATCCTGACCAAGCCCATAAATTTTTATCTGGAAATTTCTCTTTAAAAGTTTTAGCTAGTTTTGTTGTTCCCTCTATATTATTTGGGTGCATTGGCTCTCCACCTAAAATTGATAATCCTTCTACATTTTCGTTTTGGCAAAGCTCCATTATTCTGTCAATAGTTGCATCTGTAAATTCTTTTCCCCCATTGAAATCGTGTGTTTCTGGGTTAAAGCAATTTTTACAATTAAATGCACAGCCTTGCATAAATATAGATACCCTTACTCCTGGTCCATCTGCTATATCCATTTTTCTGATTTTATTATATTTCATAGTTAATAAATCCTTCTTTCTAATCTACTCGTCGTCTTTGTTATCAATATGGAGAACCCTCTCCTTAATCTCTTGTGTTCTTCCCTTATTCCAGAATTGGCTTCCAATATATCCGCAAGTTCTTCTTGCTACATTTAATGTGTTATGATCTCTATTTCCACAGTTTGGACAATACCATTCTAAGTTTTCGTCTATTAAAATTTCTCCATCAAATCCACATTTTTGGCAATAATCTGATTTTGTGTTCAATTCTGCATACATAATATTATCATAAATAAAGTTAATTATTTGTAATACAACTTCTAAGTTGTCTTGTAAGTTAGGTGTTTCTACATAAGATATAGCTCCACCTGGGCTTAGTTTTTGGAATTTACTCTCTAGTTTTAATTTAGAGAAAGCATCTATATCTTCAAATACTGGTACATGATATGAATTTGTGATATAGCTTCTATCTGTAATTCCTTCAACTGTTCCAAATCTTTTCTTTAAGCATTTTGCAAATTTATATGTTGTAGACTCAATTGGAGTTCCATAAACACTGTAATCTATCTTCTCTGCTTCTTTCCATTCTTTGCATTTGTCATTTAATTTTTGCATTACTTTTATTGCAAATTCTTCTCCTTCACCATTATCAGTATGGCTATGTCCTGTCATGTATTTTACACATTCATATAATCCTGCATATCCTAATGATATTGTTGAATAACCATCATGTAATAATTTGTGAATACTTTCACCTTTTTCAAGTCTTGCTAAAGCTCCATGTTGCCATAATATTGGTGCAACATCACTTGTAACTTTACTTAATCTCTCATGTCTAATTTGTAGTGCTTTATGGCATAATTCTAATCTTTCGTCAAATATTTTCCAGAATTTTTCTTCATCTTGTTTTGATGATAATGCAACATCAACTAAATTGATAGTTACAACACCTTGATTAAATCTTCCATAGTATTTTGGTTTATTTGTTTCTGGGTCTACATATGGTGTTAAGAATGATCTACATCCCATACATGGGTAGCAGTTTCCGTTTCCATTTTTATCTATTTTAAGTTCCTTCATTTTCTTTTCAGAAATATAGTCTGGAACTAATCTTTTAGCTGTACATTTGGCAGCTAGTTCTGTTAAATACCAATATTTGCTATCTTTATGTATGTTGTCTTCTTCTAATACATAAAGAAGTTTAGGGAATGCTGGTGTAATATATACACCTTTTTCATTTTTAAATCCTTCTATTCTTTGTTTTAAGAATTCTTCAATTATCATTGCTAATTCTTTTTTATATTCATCAGTTTCTCCTAAATACATACAAACTGATAAGAATGGTGCTTGTCCATTTGTATTTGTCATTGAATTTACTTGATAATTGAAAGTTTGAACACCGTCAGATACCTCTTTTTTAGTATCTTGTTCAGCATATTCTTTACATTGTGCTTCGCTTAAGCCTCTTTTTTTGTATTTTTTATAATATCTATCATAACTGCTTTTTACAAATGGTGCTAAGTGTGTTAATGATACTGTTGCTCCACCATAAGTAGATGATGTAACACCTAATATAATTTGTGTAGCAATTGTCATAGCTGTTAAAAATCTATGTGGTTTTTCAATCATAACACCATTCATTATTGTTCCATTTTGTAGCATATCTTCTAAGTTTATTAATTCACAGTTAGTTAATGCATTTTGTGCAAAGTAATCTGCATCATGGAAGTGGATAATTCCTTCGTCGTGAGCTTTCACTACATCCTCTGGTAGTAAAAATCTTCTAGTAATATCTGTACTAGTAATTCCTGCTAAGTAGTCTCTTTGAGTTGTAACAACTCTTGCGTTTTTATTTGAATTTTCATTGTTCCAATAATCACTTTCACCATCAATTAATTCCTTAATTGATTGATCTGTCGTGTTTGCTTTTCTTACTAATTCTCTGGTATAACGATATGTAATATATTTTTTAGCTAGTAGATATTTTCCAAAAGACATCAATTGCTCTTCTATAATATCTTGAATATCTTCTACCAAAATTCTTTTTTTATCTAAATCTTCAACATAATCAATTATTTGATTTATTTCCTCTTTAGTTGCTCTTTCTCTTGGTCTCACTTCTCTGTTAGCTTTTTCAATTGCTACTCTGATTTTTGATTGATCAAAATCTACTAATTTCCCATCTCTTTTCACTACTTGCATTTTTATTTCCCCCTATATGTATCTTATAGCTTATAATAGTTTAGATATTTTTATAATCTCTAAACAATATCTTTTCTTTTGTTTGACATTATCTTATATCACTCAAAAGATAATGTCAAGCAGTTACAGTTTATGTAACCGTTCTGTGTTTTGCTTGATATATATGGCGTTATGCGTTTTTGTCAATTAGTTTTATTTGTGTCTTTCAGTCAATTTGTTTGTAATTTTTTGTCTGTTTTACACGTTTTTATTTTTTATAGCAATTATTATTACAATTTTATTACATTTGTTTAAAAATCGCTTATTTCTAAACATTTTTAGCATTTTATAAATTGTATTCGCATTGATTTTGCTTGATATTTCAGCAAATTTCGCCTCAATCCTTTCAAAAAAATGGTAAAAATGTTTTTGTTTTATTTTTTAAAGTTTTTTAAAAATGATTTTTTGAATATTTTTGATTTTTGGTTTCATTGTTAGATGCATATTTTCATATTTTCCATATTTATTAATGCTTTTATATATTTTTCTATTATAATTTCATTCTAAAAAAACTCGTTTTTTTAAAAACGAGTTTTTTGATTTTTTTATTTTTTAATATTATTTTTTATTACGTTTTAAATGTATTTTGTGTCGTTGTCTTTTTGTTGTAGTTATTTTTCTAGTTTTTTTATGTTAGATAAGAATATAATGTCTTCTATCATATCTAATATTGAATAAATTAGAATTACAATTCCTATTGTCACAACTATGGCATTTGATACAAATATTGTATATAGCCCACATACTATCATTACAATAGAAATTAATAAACTGCATATCCAAGTTGGTGATTCTACTAGTTTTAATTTAAACGATAAGCTTAATCTTATTATTCCTGTGTAAACTATCCAAATTCCTATTAACACTCTAAATATTGTTTCAATTTGGCTTTTATAAACTATTGTTATAATTCCAAGGATGATAGCTATAATTCCATATGCTATGTCATAATTGTAAAAGCTATATTTTCCTCTTGTTAGGCAATAATCTACTAATTTGTATAGTCCTACTATAATGAAAAGTATTCCTACAATCAACGATACTACCTTTGTGCTTCCCTCTGGGTTTGTAATTAAAAGTATTCCAAGAATTGCAAATACTAATGATGTTAACAAAGATGTCCATCCTGTTCTTTTAAATATTTTTTCAAGATATTCCATATTTGTTGCTCCTTTCATTTTTATTTATATTATTATATTTATCATTAAATTTAATATTTTTCAAGACTAATTATTAGTTTTTTCCTCATTTTGTTTTAATGGATCTGTAATTAAAATGAATTTAACATTTCCATTCATTTCTTCATCTATTTCTGCGAAATTCATATATTCTTTTGATAATTTTTCTAGTGCATCAATTCTACTTGTAAGGTTATGAATGTCTCCATTTACTGTAGAATATAGCTTGTTAATTGCTTTTGTGTTAAACTCTTTTATTCCTTCTGATAGTTCTTTTGCACCCTCAGCAATATCACCTGATTTTTCAGTTAATTGTTTACTTGCTGAATATAATTCTTTTACACTTGCATTAAGAGTGTTTGTTCCGGCATTTAATTTATTTGCACCTGTTTTTAATGTACTTATTCCTTCAATTAATGCTACTGATTTTGTTGATAATTCACTTGTTCCTGCAACTAATTCATCTGATTTTGTATTCATTGCATCTAAGCCTTTAGCTAATGCTGTTAAGTTTTTATCTAAAGAATTTGCTCCTACTTTTAATCCAGGATCTTCTTTAGTTCCTTTTCCGTCTAGTCCTTCTTTAATAGATGCCACAGTTGTTTGAGCTGTACCTACTGATTTTAGTAATTCTATTGATTGTTCATTTGCTGATATATTTTGTTCTAATAATGCAATAGTTTGTTTATTCATTTCTATTTGTTGTGTTAATGTTGCTTTTAATTGTTCATCTGTTGCACTGTTTTTTTGAGCTGTTAATGCAGTTTGCATAGTTTCTAAGTTTGCTTTTAATTTTTTATCTGCGTCTACAAGTTTTGTTAACTCTGCTGTTTTGGTTTTTACATCAACAGTTGATAATCTGGCATTCATTGCATCTATCGCCTTACTTGTATTTATAATTCCTATGTTTATTGATGTCGCTCCAGCTGCTAATGCTTGGCTTGATTCTGCCATATATTCTACTTTTTCTTTTAAAGTTTTTGCACCATCTGATAATTTGCTTACTCCTGGAATTAAAGCACTTGATTTTGTTGCTAATGAATTTACACCATCAGCCACTTTGCTTGCTCCTTCTCTTGTGTCTTGTGTTCCTTGTGTTAATTCATTCATATAGTCTGTAAATTCTTGAGATTTTTCTGCATATTGACTTGTTCCTTCTTGTAATGTATTTGCTCCTTTTTCAAGCTTTTCACTAGCTGATTTCATATCATTCATTGATGAATACAACTCATTTAGTTTATCTGCTATTTTTGATTCATTTTCTTCTAATACTCTTGGTGTTATATATGTAATCATATTCTCTAGTTCAAATTTTTCTGTTTCCATTGATATTTCTACTTTGTTTGGTATATCAATTTCATTTGTTTTTAAGCTTTCTTTTAATCCTGGGAATGCGACTCCAAGTAGTATAGTTTTTTCTCCTTTTTCAACTACTTTTCCTTGAGACAATTTAATATTTTTGTTTGTTTTAGTATCAAGTGTTGTTCCTGTTATTACTATAAATGGTGTGTACATTTTTTCAGTTGTTCCATTTATATTTACATTGTGAGTTTCATTGTTTTTGTATGTTATTGTAATTTTCACTTTTCCTTTTTTGCCAACTATTTCTTCTGCTGACATTTCTTTTCCGTCCAATTCATATTTAATAGATGTTTCAATCGGTAATTTCTTTTCTGTTTTTCCTTGATAATATATATCTTTTTCATCAGCATTCCATATTATTTTGTTTTCTTTTTTCTCAAATGTTTCGTTTCCACCTACGTTTGTTATGTCTAATAAGTTTGATATGTCATCTATTGTTTTTAATAATTCATCATTTTTTATATGTTCATTTACTATTGTTTCATATTGTGTTCCACTATTGTTAAGTTTTGAATATACTGTTTCTTCTTTTGTTACAGCAAATACTGGAGTTGCATAACCTAGCATTGTACATAATAATATGCTTCCAATTATTTTTTTACTTTTCATTTTTTATCCTCTCCTTTTTTATTTTAGAATATTAATTGCTTAATCTACGCATATTGGCAGTTGTTTTGCAAATTATTTTATCAAATACAATTAAGAATGCTGGTAAAACTGTCAATACAGTAACCATGCTAATGATTGCGCCTCTTGCCATTAAGCTACATAAAGAACCAATCATTTCAATTTTTGAATACATACCAACTCCAAATGTTGCTCCAAAGAAACATAATGCACTAACAATTATTGATTGAATTGATGTTCCTAAAGCTTCATCTATAGCTTGATGTTTGTCTTTTCCTTCTATTCTTGCTGTTTTATATTTTGTTGTAATTAAAATTGCATAATCTATTGTTGCACCTAATTGAATTGTACCAATTACTATTGACGCTATAAATGGTATTACTGTTCCTGTATATGCAGGTATTCCCATATTGATAAATATTGCAAATTCTATTGCAGCAATTAATATTATTGGCAAACTTACTGATTTTAGAACAAATACCATTATTACAAGTATAATTGCAATTGAAACTGTATTTACACTGTTGAAATCATGGTCACTTATTTCAACCAAGTCTTTCATTAATGGTCCTTCTCCAGCAAGTATTGCTGTATCGTCATATTCTTTTATTATTTTATTTACTTCTTCTATTTGGCTATTTAATTCATTTGTTGCAATTTCATATTTTGAATTTATAATTACCATTTGATATTTATCACTTTCAAATATTGATGTTATATCTTCTGGTAGCATTTCTTTTGGTATATTTACTTCTTTTGAAATTTTAGAATAACTTAATGTCCATTCAATTCCATCTAAGCTTTCTATTTTATCTAACATTTCATTTAATTTATAGTCCGGCATATTTTTATCTACTAGTAATAATTCTGTTGAAACCATATCAAATTTATCTTTTAATTCATTGTTTGCTTGTATACTATTTAAAGTATCTGGTAAAGATTTGCTTAGGTTATAGTAATTTTCTGTATGTGTATATCCATATACTGCAAATGGTAAAATTACTATAAATGCAACTAAAATTGCTTTGTAATGTTTTAAATTGAAGTTTTTAACTTTTTCAAATCTTGGTAATATTTCTTTGTGTTTTGTTTTTTCTACCCATTTATCAAATACAAGTAACATTGCTGGTAATGTTGTAACTGCTGTTATTACACCAATTAAAACACCTTTTGCCATTACTAAACCAATATCTTTTCCTAATGTTAAGTTCATACTACATAATGCTAAGAATCCAGCTATTGTTGTTAATGAACTTCCTAGTACTGATACTAATGTTTTTGCTATTGCAGTTGCCATTGCTTCATCATTATTCGAAACTTTTTCTTTTTCTGCTTTATAACTGTGGTATAAGAATATTGCAAAATCCATTGTTACACCAAGTTGCAATACAGCACTTATTGCTTTTGTTATATATGATGTTTGACCTAAAAAGGCATTTGTGCCCATGTTGTATAATACTGCCATTCCTATGTTTAATAGCATTAGTACTGGTGCCAAATATGAATCTAATGCTAATTGCAATATTATCAAACATAAAGCTACTGCAATCATTACATATATTATTACTTCTGAGTCTGATAAATTTCTAGTATCTAGTACTGTTGCAGTCATACCACTTATTTTGCAATTTTCATTTGATATTTCCCTAAGTTTTTCAACTGTTTCCATTGTTGTATCTTCTGAAATTCCATCTTTAAATGTTACTAACACTGGCGTTGTGTTGTCCTTATATAATTTGTCTTTAATTTCATCAGGTAACATTTCTAGCGGTACGTCGGTTCCTATAATGTCTGTTAGTCCAACTACTTTTTCTACATTTCCTACTTCTCTAAATTGTTTTTCTAATTCTATAATATCTTTTGACTGCATATTTTCTAGTATTACTACTGAAAACGCTCCCATGTCAAAGTCATCTGCTAATATATTTTCACCTTTTATAGTTTCGATGTTGTCAGGCAAATATACTAGTATGTCATAATTTACTCTTGTTGCTTTATATCCAATAATTGATGGAATTAAAAGTAACAAAGATATTATTAGAATAGCTACTTTGTGTTTACATATAAACTGTCCAAACTTTTCCATTTTTCTGCCTCCTTATTTTTATGACCATTAGTCACTTTTTATAATATACTACTTTTCTGACCATTAGTCAATAGTTTTTATAAAAATTTTTTAACAAATCGATATTTATTGTAATTTTTAGCATTATTTACTGATCTCAAAGAACAATTTACTATTACTTTTTTATTTATTTCTATTGACTATGCGTCATTTTTATGTAATAATTATATTGTATTGGAGGCAAGATTATGAAAGAAAAAAATGATAAAGAAGAAAGATTATTAAATGTAGGATTCAAACTTTTTACCGAAAAAGGTTTTAAAGATACTTCTATTCAAGACATTGTTGATAATGCAGATGTCGCAAAAGGTACTTTTTATTTATATTTTAAAGATAAATATGAATTAAGAGATGTTTTAATCGCAAGAAAATCTATGTCATTATTTTCTGAAGCAATAAATGCTGTAAAAAGCACTTATATAGAAAATTTTGCAGATCAAATGATTTTTGTTATAAATTACATTATTGATAAACTTGCCAAAACTCCTTTACTTTTGAAATTCATATCTAAAAATTTATCATGGGGAGTTTATAGCCAAACTGTATTAAATTTATATGAAAAAAATAAAAATTCTGAGGAAGGTCTTGTTTATTTATTTTTAAATGGTGTTAAAGAACATAATATTAAGCTTAAAAATCCTGAAGTAACATTATATATGATTATAGAGTTAGTTAGCTCAACTTGTTTTAATTCTATTTTATATAACGAACCTCTCCCAATTGAAGAATTTAAACCTTATTTGTATGAATTAATTAGAAATTTGTTAAAAGAATAAAAAACTGCACTATTTCTGATGCAGTTTTTTATTTGTTATTTTATTACATATTCCCATCCAGGTTGCCATGTTTTAGTTTTTCTCCAATCATTTTTGTTTGCTTCTTCCCATGATATATTTTTTGTTAAGACTTCAAACGCTAATTGCGGTGCTCTATGAGCTATTATCCCTATCTTTTTACCTTGATAATTTGTTCTTAAAAATTCTATAAAATCATTAATTCTTTTTTCCACGTCTCTAAGAGATTCTCCATTAGGAAATGGGCTGTCTATATGTTCTTCATAAACAACTAAAGACTTATCTTTACCATCTAAATCTCCATAGTTGCATTCTCTTAATCTTTTGTCTTGAATGTGTTTTACATTTGGAAATGCAAGCTTTGCTGAATCAATTGCTCTTACTAGATCTGATGTAAATATCACATCAAAATTTTTATCTTTTTGTAACTCTCCTAATTTTATTGCTCTTTCTCTTCCTAATTCATTCAACTCTACTTGCTTCCATCCACTACATTTTCCAGAAGCATTATCGGTTGTCGTTCCATGTACAAAATACATAATTTTTAATTCCATTATTTTCCCTCCTTTCCTATTTAGAAATTTCAGCAGAATTACCTTTTAACTTAACTCTGTCAAAATATCTATATTAACAAAATATTTCTTTTTATTGTTTTTATCAATATATACTGGAAATTGTTTTATATTTTTTTCCTCTATTATGTCTTCTGGATTCGACCAAATATTTCTACTTTTAAACATATATTCTTCGCTATCTACTGGATTCGTCCATTCACAAATAATTTTATATGGGTATCTTCCATTTACTCTATATGAAGTATTTATTATTGTTTCAACATAGTCTGCATATATCAGTTCTCCATTTTCTTTTAATCTCTTTTCTAAATTCCTCCTATTGATCTTTATAAGTATCCCCGTTCCACCTATTACTAGAAAAATCAGCCCAATTCCTGGTAATATTAAAAATAATAAGTCTAAGGATTTCATACCTATTTTATTTGGATTATCTTTATCATAATATATTTCTATTTCTTTCCCTTCATAAAAGCTAGAAGAATATCCATTTAATGTTGATTCATATTCATTGCCTTCAGCAACATATGAAACGTATACCTTATGATTTCTATTGTTGTCAGAATCTCTAGATGACCATATTTCAGTAATAATTCCTGTTGTTTCTATTTTATTAGTATAATTAAAAACACTTCCAAACGAAATAAAGCTAATTACGACCAATATCGCTCCAATAATTGCAAATATAATCCATATTAAATTTTCTACTTTATTTTCTTTCATATATCACTCTTTCTATTCTATCTCATTAGAATTATAACTTTTATGTTTGTTTTTATTTTATATTGTGCCATATTCTTTGTCAACATTTTTGTTATATTTGAAATACACAAAAAGCTGCATCATTTCTGATGCAGCTTTTTGCTTTTCGGAATCTATATGTTTTTAAAAACCACATATATAATTCCAATACAGCTAAAAATCATTATGGTACGCGTAATTAATGTGTACCGATGGAAGAATTTTGCGTTTATGGTATCCACAATTTTTTGTCCATTCGGCAAAAACAGCATGGATACATATAGCAGTGTAAACATTAGTGCTGCTACGCCTGTCTTTCCCAAGATGTCTATCATAGTTCGTTCTCCCTTCAAATTTAAAATACATTTATATTTTAACATATTTACATAATTTTAGCAAATACGGGACATATATTAAATTCATTTTTACTATTATCTCATTAGGATTACACCTTTTATATTTGTATGTAATAGCTTTATAAACTCTTCAGCGTCTTGCTTTGTTCCGACTAAACTACCATAATGAATTGGAACAGCTACTTTTGGCTGTATTTCATTTACCAATTGTGCCGCTTCTTTAAAATCCATTGTATATGTTCCACCCACTGGCACAAAAGCAACATCACATTTTACTTTTTTATTCTCTTCTGTTATGTCAGTATCACCTGCAATATAATATTTAATTCCATTTATTTCAATAACATAGCCAACCCAACCATTCTCTTTTGGGTGAAATGTTTTGTTTGTGTTATATGCTGGTACTGTTTCAAACTTAATTCCTTGCACCATGTATTTTTGATTTGGTTCTACAGTAATAATTGCATTTTTATTTATTCCCTTTTTTAGCACTTTTGTTAATAACTCTTCAGGTATTACAATAACAGTATTTTCATTTATAACCTTGTCAATATCTTCTTCTGAATAGTGATCATAATGATCATGTGTTATAAAAATAATGTCTGCATCATTATAATTTCTGTCTATTTTAAATGGATCTATATAAATTGTTTTTTCTTTGTTTATTCTTATACTACTATGGTATAGCACTTCAATATTATTTAACATTTGTATTCCTCCCTGCTTTTTATTATATCATAAATTATAAAATGCACACAATAAAAGACGGAGTTTTTATTCTCCGCCTTAAATTTATTTACCTAACTTTTGAATAGCTTTTTCTGCAAAGCTGTTGTTTACTACTTTTCCGTAGTCAGCTTCTTTTTCAAGTTCTCCCGCTTCTTTCATAACCTTTTGAAGTAGCGCAAACGATTCTTGCTTTAATACTGGATTATCTCTCCAAGCATCAATATCTATATAACTTTGCAATGCTGCTTCTAACATAGTTAAATCAGTATCTGGAAAAAAGTCTACTATTGCTTCTGCTATTTCTTTAGCACTATGTGATTTTACCCATTGTTCTCCTTTGTATATTGCATTTGTAAATCCTTGAATTATATTAGGATTTTTTTCAATATAACTTTTCTTAGTAAAATATGCTGTATATGGAATTTCTCCTGAAGCCTCTCCAACAGATGCAACAATATATCCTTTACCTGCTTTTTCTGTTGCTGAAGCAGTTGGTTCAAATAATGTTACATATTCAGCATTTCCACCTGCAAAAGCTCCTGCCATTAAGTCGAATTTAATGCTATCATCTAATACTAAATCTTTTTTAGGATCTAGACCATTTTGTTTAAGCACATATTCAAAAGTCATGTATGGTACTCCACCTTTTCTACCAGGAATAACAGTTTTTCCTTTTAAATCTTGCCAACTAAAATTATCTGTTTTTTCTTTGCTAACTAAAAATGATCCATCCTTTTGAGTCATTTGTGCAAATACTTGTGTATAATCTTCTTTTCCTTCATTATATACATATATTGAAGCTTCTGGTCCCGCAAAGCCTATGTCACTTTGGTTTGCCAAAACTGCGGTCATTACTTTATCAGCTCCTTGACCTGTTGTTAATTCTATCTCCAAACCTTCCTCTGCAAAATAACCTTTTGAAATTGCCACATATTGTGGAGCATAAAATACAGAACGTGTTACTTCATTTACACGAATTTTTTGTAACCCTGCTGTTTCTGTATTTTTATTAAGTAGTATATAAGTAGCTATTCCTGCTGCTACTATTATAATAACTAATACAATAATCAAATACTTTTTCAAGTTTTTCATTCCTTTCTAATCTATTCATGCCAAAGGAGATTTCAAGTATTTTGGCATGTTATTTAACCTTACTTATTACTTATAATACTTTTCTCCTATAAGTAACATTTTTATCTGTTATTTTTAAGTTCTTTTAGACATTTTTTTCATAACAATTTTTTCTGAAAGTATTATTGCTTCATAAATAATTGCAGCAACTATTGCAAGAATAATTACTCCCGTCATTACTAAGTCTAGTTGAAATACCTGACCACCATATACAATTAGGTAACCTAAACCTGCTTTTGATACCAAGAATTCTCCTGTTATTACACCTACTAAAGATAGGCCTATATTTACCTTTAATGAGTTGAAAAATGTAGATATGTTTGCAGGTATTACTATTTTTGTTAATATTTGAAATTTACTTGCATTAAATGTTTGTGCCATTTTTATTAGTTCTTTGTCTGTATTTAAAAATCCATTTAGAATTTCTAATATAGTTACAATTAGTGAAATGGCAAGACCCATTGTTATAATTGCTCCCATTCCTGCACCTACCCAGATGATTATAACTGGTCCGCAAAGCTACTTTGGGCAAACTGTTTAATACAACTAAATATGGTTCTGATACCTTCGAAAAAAATGGAGACCACCATAGCAAAATTGCTATAAATACACCTAGTATAACTCCTGAAATAAACCCTATTAGTGTTTCTGTAAGTGTTACTCCTAAGTGTGTTAGCAGTCCATTAGCTGATAAATTTAAAAAGGTATTTAATATTCTTGAAGGTTGACTTGTAATAAAACTATCTATTATTCCTTTATTAGCAAGTAATTCCCACCCTATTATAAATATAATTAGGATAAGTAATTGAGTTAAAATAACAGATATTTTGTTTTTTCTTATTTTTCTTAGATATTTTTTTCTGTCCTCAGACATATTTTTATCATACATGCACATCAAGCTCCTTCCATATAGCATCAAAGTACTTACTAAATTTAGGGCTTTCACGGCAGTTGATTGGATTTCTGTTTTCCATTTCAAAATCAATAGTATGAATGGTTTTTACTGTTGCTGGTCTTTTGGTTAACACTACTATTCTATCACTCATACTAATTGCCTCTGATATATCATGTGTCACTATAATAGCTGTAATATTTTCATTTTTTAATATTTGAAAAATATCATTTGTAACCATAATTCTAGTTTGGTAGTCTAACGCTGAAAATGCTTCGTCTAGTAATAAAATCTTAGGCTTAATAGCTAAAGTTCTTATCAGCGCTGCTCTTTGCCTCATTCCTCCAGATAACTGATTTGGGTATTTGTCTTTAAATTCATATAACCCATATTTTTTTAGTAATTCTATTACATAAGCTTCATTTTCTTTTGTCTTTTTTCTTCTTATTTCTAAGCCAAATGTAATATTATCATAAATATTTCTCCACTCTAAAAGACTATCCTTTTGTAGCATATAGCCAAGCCCACCATCAATTTGTATATCACCAGAAGTTTTAGGTTCCAGACCTGATATTATTGAAAGTAATGTAGATTTACCACACCCACTTGGTCCAATTATGCTAACAAATTCTCCCTCATTTACACTAAATGAAATATTAGACAAAGCTTCTACTTCACCATTTTTCGCTTGGTACTTTTTGCTTACATTCTTTAGTTTCAATATTTCCTTCATAAGTACCTCCTAATTCAAATTTATCATAATACATCTTATGAAGGTATACATAATTTAGTGAATTAAATTCTAAATATTTGACCGTGGATATATTAGGTTTGCGTTTTGTATACGGTTTAGTCTTACTATATTTGCTATAGTTGTATTGTATCTTCTTGCAATTGACCATAGTGTGTCTCCTCTTCTTACTGTGTATAACTTATGTCCACAGTCGTGTTTACAGTTACTATTTACAACTAGCTTTTGGCCGTGGATAAATTAAATTTACATTTTGTATGTTGTTTTCTTGTGCAATTTTGCTAACTGTTGTATTAAACATTTGGGCTATTTCAGATAATGTATCTCCACTTTTAACGGTATAAATTGTTGTGTTACTTGTATTTTCTCCTTTAACAGGAACTATTAAATAATTTCCTGCATATATCAAGTTTGGATTCTGAATATTGTTTAACCTTACAAGCTCTGCAACTGTTGTGTTGTATTTTATAGCTAGCTGAGATAATGTGTCTCCCCATTTTATTTTTATTTTTTTAGTTGTTGTTTTGTCATCTTCCTCGTCTGGTTTTGGTTTTTCTGTATCTGGAATTTGAGTACCTTCTGACATAAATATTTCTTTAGTAAATTTATCTCTGTCTACATTATTTGAAATTCCACTTACTCTGCCTACATCTGTATATTGCCAACCTGCCCAACTTTTCCATGTTCCACTATTTTCTGGTTTGTTTACCTCGTATTGCGCAATCCACAAGGGATAATTTGTTACTTCTCCTTCCCAAATTCGACTTGCTGTATAGGCATTACTGTATAGTACAACTTCTTTTTTTGTCAGTTCTTCTAGCTTTTTCATAAAAGCCAAGCCTATTGTATTTATCTCTCTTTTATTCAAATTTCCAAAGCTTTCAAAATCCATTGCAAGTCTACAATCTGCTACTTTTCCTGATATTACTGAAGCAAAAAACTGTGCTTCTTTTTCTGCTTGATTTACACTTCTTGCTGTTACATAATGATAAAATCCAATTTTTAATCCTGCATCTCTTGCTCTTTTATAGTTTTGTTCAAATTTTGAATCTATGTAATTTGTACCTTCACTCGAACGTATATAAACAACTTGTATCCCATCCTTTTTTACCTTTCCAAAATCAATATTTCCTTGATATCCACTCACATCAATTCCGTTATATATTTCGTCACTTGATGGTCCAAATGCCATCACTTTTGTTGGCATTGTGTATATTGTTGCAACTGTTAGCATTATTACAATAGATAATAATTTCAATATTTTTTTCATATTATTCACCTCATATCACTTCATATTGCAGTAACTTTATTTTGTTCGAAATATATTTTTCGTTATTATCTATTGGTTTGCTTAAATCTGTACTTAGATATTTTTTATTATCATCTGCAAATACTGTTACTACTGGTCCTTTTATATTTTTTTGAAGTAATACACTTCCTAAAAAGTTTGCACCTGATGAAATTCCTACTCCTATTCCTAACTCTGATGCTAACTTTCTTGACATATTTATACTGTCTTCATCATTTACTAAAATTACTTTGTCTATTTCGTTTTTATCTAATAAGGCTGGAATAAAGTCATCTCCTATTCCTTCTATCTTGTGTTGTTTAATTATTCTGTTTTTAGAAATCAACGGCATACATTCTGGTTCAATTGCAGTTACAGTTATTTCTGGATATCTTCTCCTTAACTTTCTTCCTATTCCCATCAAAGTTCCACCTGTGCCAACTCCTGAAGCAAAACCTACGATGTCTTCTGGAACCTGATTTAAAATTTCCTGACCTGTTGTCTCATACTGTGCTAAAACATTGTCCATATTAGCAAATTGGTTTGCTAGAAATCCATTTATTTTTTTAGCTAAACTCCTTGACTCCTGAATACATTTTCTAAAACCTCCCTGTTGTTTAGAAAATGTTATAACTTTTGCACCATAGCTTTGCATAATTTGCACTCGTTCTTTACTAGCCCAATCTGGCATAAAAATATATACTGGATGATGATAATATTTGCCCAGTGCGGCTAAAGAAATTCCAGTATTTCCACTTGTCGCCTCTATTATTGGCATACCATCTTTTAATTCTCCTCTTTCTTTTGCTTTTGTTATTATGTAATATGCTGCTCTATCTTTTATACTTCCTGTTAAATTATAGCTTTCTAGTTTTGTGTATATATAATTTGTTTTGCCTTCGTACTCATATTTTATTTTTATTAAAGGTGTATTTCCAATTGTTTTAATCATATCCACCACTCCTCACTTTATGTTTTATATATTTTATACAGTTAGTGGTGGAATGGTTAATGGAAAATTATTTAATTTGTTTAATATGATGTAAGTAAAATCTATTTTTTCTTTTGTAAATTTCTATTACATCTATTCTTATATATTGGTCTTCTAACTTATGTGAATATATGTAATATCTTGTTGCATTCCAGATGTGTTTTTGTTTTCTTTCGTCAACTGCTTCGCATGGCATTCCATAGTGAAAGTTTTGCCTTGTTTTTACTTCAATAAATACGTATTCATTCTTGTCTTTTGCAATAATGTCTATTTCTCCTTGTTTACATTCAAAGTTTCTGTCTATAATTTCATAACCTAGCTTTTGTAAATAATTTGTTGCAAAATCTTCCCCTTCTTTTCCTAATTCTTGCCTTTGATTTATCATAATATCATTCCTTTTTTATATATTTATTTCCTGCTACACATTTTATATATCCATCTAATTCAAGCATAAATAACATTTGCATTATTTCGGATATTTTTTTACCTGTCATTTTGCATATTTCATTTGCTGAAATTGGTTGTGTGTTTATTAAGTTATATATTTCTTCATATTCTTTTGGTATTGTAATTTTCGGTTGTAAATCATAATATTGCAATATGTCGTCTGGTTCCATTACTAAGTTTGCACCATTTTGTATTAGCCAATTTGTACTATACCCTGCTGGCTCATCTAATCTATTTGGTATACAAAATACCTCTTTTCCCTGAAGTCTTGCATGTTTTGCTGTAATTGTACTTCCACCTCTATATGGTGCTTCAACTACTAATACGCCTAGAGCTAGCCCACTTATTATACGATTTCTTGCTGGAAAATTTGCCATATCTTTTTCCTCATCTGGATGATATTCTGATACAACACATCCACCATTTTCTATTATTTTGTGGAATAGCCACTCATTTTCCTCAGGATATATGTGCTTAAATCCACTTCCTATTACTGCTATTGTTTTGCCTAATTCTTCCATAGAATTTATATGTGCTATAGTATCTATTCCAATTGCTAATCCACTTACAATACACATTCCTTTTTGTGATAATTCTTTTGCAAATTTTGCCGAATATTTTTTGCCATATTCTGTGCATTTTCTTGTTCCTATTATTGCTATTGAGTTTGAGTTTAATAACTCGTAATTGCCTTCTACATAAAGTTTTGATGGTGGATTCTGGATGTTTAGCAAACGTTTTGGATAAAATTTATTTGTTTTAGATAAAATTTTCATGCTTCTTTCCTCTAATTCTTCCAATACTTTTTGTCTAGGCTTCTATATTGTATTGCTTCTGCAATGTGTATTTTTTGAATGTTTTCACAATTGTCTAAATCTGCAATTGTTCTTGCAACTTTTAGAATTCTGCCATATGCTCTTGCACTTAGTCCCATTTTTTCAAATGCTGTTTGTAATATTTTCTTTCCTTCACTGTCTAATTTGCAATATTTTGAAATTAATTTTGGCGTTAAACTAGAGTTTGAATAAATATTTTCTTGTTTATATCTCTCTATTTGAATTTTTCTTGCACTGTTTACTCTTTTCTTTATTATATCTGAACTTTCTGATATTTCATCATTTCCTAATTTTTCATATTTTACAGGGCTTACTTCTATTTGTATGTCAATTCTATCTAATAATGGTCCACTAATTTTGCCCATATATTTTGATATTGCTTGTGGTGTACATGTACATTCTTTGTCTACTGAACCATAAAATCCGCATGGACATGGATTCATTGATGATACAAACATAAACTCACATGGATATGTAAAACTTCCATTCACTCGGCTTATTGTTACAATTCCATCTTCTAACGGTCCTCTTAACACTTCTAATGAGTGTTGATTGAACTCTGGTAATTCATCTAAAAATAGCACTCCATAATGAGCTAAGCTTATTTCTCCAGGTTTTGGTACCCTACCTCCTCCAACTAAAGATACTCCAGATATTGTATGATGTGGTGAACGAAATGGTCTTGTTGTAATTATTGGTGTATCTTGTTTTAAAGTTCCTGCAATACTATGAATTTTAGTAATTTCTAATGCTTCTTCAAATGTTAAATCTGGTAATATTGATGGTATTCTTCTTGCTATCATCGTCTTGCCGTGATCCTGGTGAACCGAATTAAAAGGCAATTATGTCCGTCCAGCAGCTGCTATTTCAACTGCTCTTTTTACACTCTCTTGTCCTTTTACATCTGCAAAGTCTAATATTTTTTCTTTGCCTAATTTCAAACAATCTTCCCAGTTTGTTGATAAGCTTTCTATTTTTATATCTCCATTTAAATATTTAACTACTTCATTCAAGTCATTTGCACCAAATATTTCCATTCCAACAATTATAGATGCTTCTTTTTCATTCTGCTTTGGTAAAATTATTTTCTTTATTCCTTGTTTTTTAGCTTCAATACATATTGGTAACGCTCCATTTATTGGATTTAAACTACCATTTAATGATAATTCTCCTATCATTAAAATATCCTCATTCTGGTTTTGTGTTATAACTTCTAAACTTTTTAAAATTCCCACGGCAATTGGTAAGTCAAATATTGATCCTTCTTTTTTTATATTTGCTGGTGCTAAATTTACAACTATTTTTCTACTAAACAATTCATAACCTGAATTTTTTATTGCTGTTCTTACTCTTTCTTTTGATTCTTTTACACTAACATCTGGAAGTCCAACAACATCCCATGAAGGCATACCACTTGAAATATCAACTTGCACGTCAATTAAAAAGCCTTCTAGTCCGTGCAAGGCCATACTTTTTGTAATTGATAACATTTTTTTGAAATCTCCTTTAGAATAAAAATTTTTGAATTAATTATTATTTGAATTTAATATGCTGAAATTATATTGTAAATTTCCATTTTTTTCAAGTACTTTTGCTATTTTCTTTGATTTTTTGAGGTTTTTTAGCTTGTTTGACAAGTTTCTATTTTTTTCGACATGCATTTTATGTTATACTTATGTTAACTAAAGCGTTTTAGTTTTTATCTTAAGTTATCTTTCTATATAACTTACATAATTTATTTTTTCATAAAAATAGCAATGATTTTACTTTTTTCTATCATTGCTATTTTTCTTGTTTATAATAGAAACATTTTTGCCACATTCATGCAACAGCTTTGTAATATCAAAATAAAATAAGTTTAATCTTATTTTATATGTAATGAGTCTTTGTTGCTTTTATACAAAGATAAGGGAGAAGGCAATGCCTTCTCCCTTATTGTAAAAATCATGTCCTATTCTTTTCTTTCCAAAGGTTATTCCACTTCTCCTCATATGCAACCGGGTAATCCCAGTTGCTGAAAGGTACGTAGAAAAACTTCCTACTGTAGCCCTCACCAGCCAGAACCTTCTGGATTCCGATATCCGGAATCACATACATGTCGCCGTTCTCGTCAACAAAAGCAATAACGCTGTTGTTATACGAGTACTGCATTTTCTTTTCTTCCGGCTTAAGAGCTCTGAGATCAATGACCTCATGGCTACTGAACTGCGGCCAGTATACTTCCATCTGGTCTTCCACTTTTACAGCCCGTTCTTTGATTTCGCAAATATTCATGATTTTCTTTCCGCCCCTTTAGGACTTGACTTCTTAAGAAGCCCGTTTTATTTTATTTAGCCTATTGGCTATGTAATTATTATACCATATTTATCCAATTTTTTCAATATTCGTTTACATAAATTGACATATCCATATTTATATGTTATTATTATTTATAGCAATTTTTGCAAATAATAATTTAAGGAGGACATGTTATGAAAATCCGCGTGAACTACAATCTTCAGATCGAGGTCGACCAGAGGAAGTGCGATTGCAAGCGCGAAGCTGCTCATTGCCATGTCACCCGGAATGGCAACCGTGTAGCCCAAGTTTGGTTGAACCCCGTGAGGATTGAATCCGGCCATTCTCTTGACCGGAACGAAATTCAGCAGGTGCTGGATGTTGTTTACAGCAACAGCTATGCCCTGTTGAACGAATACGAATATAATCGGGAACACGGTGCCGATTATTAAAAAGATGCCCCTGAGATTTCAGGGGCCTTTTTATTATAAAAAAATCTTTAAAACTTTTAATTAAATTCCATTTATAGTAAGTATTTTCTCTAATGCATCTGCATATTCTTCTCTTCCAAAATCAACTGTTGGAATAATCTCATTATTGTTAAACATTTTTATAAATTCATCTATGTTAACCCATTTAGCTTCTGTTGCCTCACCATCCGGAAATGTCAAGTCTTCTATATTGATATCTTTTCTAAATAACCACAAATCTTTGAAATTTTGAGGTACTCTTTCTCTTTTTACTTCTTTTAAAAATATAGCCTCTTCTGGCTTAAAAGTAACTCCAAGCTCTTCTTTTAATTCTCTTAATATTCCTTCTTTGCTAGTTTCACCTGCTAATATTGAGCCACCATTACACTCCCACATTCCACCAAACTTTTTATTCATTGCTCTTTTACTAATTAAAATCTCATTTTTAGAATTTAGTATAATTCCTGTTACAACTATGTGATATTCACCTTTTTGCAATATAGTTACATCTCTTTCTGCTGTCTTTCCGGTTTTATTTTTATTCTCATCATATATGTCCCATAATTCAGGCATAATCTATTTCTCCTTTTAATCAATATTTATTTTGTGTACTGGAAATTTGCTTTCTTTTAATACTTCTTTTAGTACATCTGGTCTCAATGGATATTCATCTATTTTATCTAAGTCAATCCACTCATATTGTAAATAATCTTTTCCCTCTATATTTTGTAATGTACTTTCTAATTTTTTATCTTCCTCTTTTACAAATTCTGCTTTGTATATGAACATTATTTCATGATATTTTGCACCTTTCATTTCAAAAAAGTTTTCTACTGTTGATACATATCCTGTTATTTCAATTTCTTTTCCTAGTTCTTCTTGCACTTCTCTTTTTATTGTGTGCTCTGAATTTTCACCGATTTCAACTCTTCCGCCAATCATTGCATAATGATCTGAGTTTACATTTCTGTGTAATAAGATTTTGTTATTGTGTATTATAACTACACCTGCTCTTACATTTAATTTGTAACCACCAACATCAATTGTAATATCCATCAATTTCCCCTCCTTTAATATTTTTACATTATATCATATAAAGTAAAAGCCTCATATATTTAATATGAGGTTTTTTTGATTATTCTATTGGAATATATTTTTTCTCAGGCAATTCTTTCTTTTCTTCTTTTTTAGGAATTTCTATTGTAAGTGTTCCGTTTTTGAATTTAGCTTTAATTTCATTCTCTGTTACGTTTTCTCCAACATAAAAGCTTCTTGAACACTCTCCTGAATATCTTTCTTTACGTACAAATTTACCTTTTTCTTCATCCTTTTCTTCTTTATTAACTGTTGCATGTACTGTTAAATATCCGTCTTGAATATTTAATTTAATACCTTCTTTTTCATAACCTGGCAAATCAATGTCTATAATATATTCATCCTTTTTCTCCTTGATGTCTGTCTTCATTAATTTGCTTTCTCCCTCGTTGAAAAATACATCTCCGAACATGTCGTCTAATAGATCAAAGTCACGTCTTCTTGGTATCATCATCATAAAAATCAACTCCTTAAAATTATATTTATGTGTTGACACTTGATGGGAGTGGCACATATGTATTTTTGATAAATCCTCTTTATCAATTTCGATTATATTATATATCTATTTTTAGCAGTGTCAATAGTAGAGTGCTAAAATTCACAAAAATTTCACATTACTTTTTGTTAATCATATCCCAAAATATTAAATCTTGAATGTCATCATCATTTGCCTCATCGCTCGTTTTTTCAACATTTTTATAACTATCTTTATTTAAAGCAATAACTACAATTATTACTATTGTAATAACTGGAAAAATAAACATTATTGGAAGCCCATTAAATCCTGCAAATATACAAAATATTAGAAATATTACATACAATATTATCCCCATAGTTTTCTCCTTTATTCATATTATATCATTATTTTATTTAATATGATATAATGTTTACAAATGATTTTAGGAGTGTAATATGAAAGTTAATGATTATTTAGGAAAAGTTTTAAAAATTGAAATTGACAGGCCTTTAGGAAGCAAACATCCTAAATATGGATTTATATACCCAGTTAATTATGGTTATGTTCCAAATACAATTAGTGGAGATGGCGAAGAATTAGATTGCTATTTACTTGGTGTTTTCGAACCTTTTGAAAACTTCGAAGGCAAGTGTATTTCAATAATTCACAGGACAAATGATAATGACGATAAACTTATAATTGTACCTGATGGTAAAAATTATGATAATTCTGCTATTGAAGCTTTAACCGAATTTCAGGAGCAATATTTTGAGCATGTTATTATAAGATAATAGATTTCGATACAGTTTATTGTATAATAAAAAACCGAATGAATTAACTCATTCGGTTTTATGCTATATTTCATTCCAAAATGTGATTTCTTCTATAGGTTTTCTATCTAAATGCCTTTCACTTGGTTTTGCTTCATTTGATGGATAGCCAATAGCTAACATCGCAATTATTTCTAAGTTTTCTGGAATTTTATATACTTCTCTAACTTTATTAGAATCAAAATATCCTATCCAGGTAGAGCCTAATCCTAAATCTTGAACTTCTAACATCATTTGAGTTGTTGCAATAGATGCATCAATAACGCCTTCATCTCTTCCATCAAATTTACTTTTCCATGAAACTGTTTTATCATAGCAAATTATCATTATTAGTGGAGCATTCCATCCCATTTTTGTACATTCACTTAATCTCGATAATTTTTCTTTATCGTTTAATATTAATATTCTTTGTGGCTGATAGTTTACTGCTGTTGGGGCTACTCTTGCTGCTTCTAGTATTTTTTCTATTTTTTCCATTTCAACCTCTTTTTCTGCAAAACTTCTGCACGAATATCTTTCTTTTGCTAAATCTAAAAAATTCATAATTAATTTTCCTTTCTATATTATACATGTGCTTAACAATAGAAATAGCCTGTACTAATAAAAGTACTAAACATTACTTGCAGATGAAGCACATTACTAATCTACAATAGTAGAAATTTATACAAGGTATTAAACTTGAGGTGCCATTTGCATCATTGCATAATATCTACAATAGTAGAAATTTATATAAGGTATTAAACAATGGGATTAAACGAATATACTAGATATCTACAATAGTAGAAATTTATATAAGGTATTAAACCTAGTAATTTCTGTTAAAACACCAGCATCTACAATAGTAGAAATTTATATAAGGTATTAAACATAATAAAAACAAACATAAATTACCTCATCTACAATAGTAGAAATTTATATAAGGTATTAAACGAATACATAGCAGATTTTGTTTACGAGATCTACAATAGTAGAAATTTATATAAGGTATTAAACATAGTAATGAAATATCATTACTAAAAATCTACAATAGTAGAAATTTATATAAGGTATTAAACGGTTTTGAACCACTTGTTGCAATATCATCTACAATAGTAGAAATTTATATAAGGTATTAAACTGTTCTAATAGTAGTTTCTCCGTCATATCTACAATAGTAGAAATTTATATAAGGTATTAAACGCGTTCCAACGGGAAAAGCTATCAAGATCTACAATAGTAGAAATTTATATAAGGTATTAAACAATTCTATCATAAAATCAAGTTATAAATCTACAATAGTAGAAATTTATATAAGGTATTAAACTTAATTATCGCCTGAATAAAACCTGTATCTACAATAGTAGAAATTTATATAAGGTATTAAACATTGGTACAATACATTCATTTGCTAAATCTACAATAGTAGAAATTTATATAAGGTATTAAACATTGATTTTGGAAGGTTCACCCATTATCTACAATAGTAGAAATTTATATAAGGTATTAAACACTTATCATAAGTCATAATGGTTGTCATCTACAATAGTAGAAATTTATATAAGGTATTAAACCGTGTATGGATGGAATGCTGACATATAATCTACAATAGTAGAAATTTATATAAGGTATTAAACAGTGGTTGGAGAATATGAATAATTTAATCTACAATAGTAGAAATTTATATAAGGTATTAAACAAAGGAAGTTGGCGAAAATCACTAATATCTACAATAGTAGAAATTTATATAAGGTATTAAACGAAAAGGTGCTAATACTCAAAAAGGTTATATCTACAATAGTAGAAATTTATATAAGGTATTAAACACTTTGCAATGTGAATGGTGTTATTAATCTACAATAGTAGAAATTTATATAAGGTATTAAACTACGAACGAGTAATCGGCAAGAACTCTATCTACAATAGTAGAAATTTATATAAGGTATTAAACATTCTTGATAAATATGACAAAAGTAGAATCTACAATAGTAGAAATTTATATAAGGTATTAAACTAAATTTAATGTTCTAGTGCATAAATCAATCTACAATAGTAGAAATTTATATAAGGTATTAAACTTTATAAAAACAATAGCACCTTTAGTTATCTACAATAGTAGAAATTTATATAAGGTATTAAACCCTTACATTACCATATATGTACTAAATAGGTTATTTTTGTATATAAAGTTTAACTTTATAGTGCATTTTTCTCTCATTTAATACCTCTTTTAATTAAATTTCTAAATTAAGACTACGGTTTGTATTCTTAATTTATTAAGATTATATCATTTTCTTCGTTTTTAGGGAATCCCCATTTTGTAATTTTACAATTTTCACTAGTTTCGATTATCATTACACTATCACATTGTCCAAACTCCTTTTCAAACATATCTGTTATTTCACACATAATATTCTTCAATATATTTTTACTATTTGTTATTTCAAATACAGAATATTGTAACCTATAGCCATATTTCTTTATATATTTTGCAAATTTCGTTCTGAGCTTATCATTTTGTATATCATAACTTATCAGTATCATTTGTTAACACCACCCTCGGAAAATCACACATTTCTTTTTCTTTCATAATCCATCTATAATATTGTTGTATATATTCAAATATCTCTTTCTTATATTCATTTATCGCTTCTAAAATAAGTAACATAAAATTTGCTCCATCTTTCCAGTCTATATGATATTGTCCATTATCTACTGTATATTTGTAATTATCCAATTGTCTAAGATTTATACATTTTCTAATTTTATAATCTACAATTGGTCTAAAAGGTTCAATCATGTCACATACTAATGATTTTCTTTTATAAAATTCCTTGTGTAAATTTCCTTTATATATATCAAATCCATATATATTTAGAATTGCTTCAATATAATTGAATAACACTGTATAACCTATATCCATTAATAAATTTATTTTATCTCTCTTAACTCTTGGCTGTCTTCCATTCCATTCAAAATCTTTAAAGATTCTATTAAAATATACCTTGGCTGAAATACCTTCAATACCCATAATCTCGTAATTATTTAGTTCACTTGTTATTAACTTATTTATCTGAACATCAAGATTCATTATTCCATCTGCTACCGTTACATCTCTTAATTTTTTTAATGTATCTCTCTGGTTCCTTACTTTATTGATTATTATTGCTTTTGCTATTTCATTTGATTTTTTAGTTTCATATTGTTTTTTCCTTAAAAGTGTATTTCCTTCCATTGCATAATTTATAGTTGCATATACTTTAAATGTTGTAGTAAAGAATACTATTGAAAATCCAAATCTTCTACTCTTTTCAATTATTCCAGTAGTCATTGTAAATCCACCTATAATAAATATAGCAAATACTTTGTAACATGTTAGTTGAAATTTTATTTTCCCATCTATGTCTGTTATTATTATATTGTCATTTTTAAATGATATTTTATCTCCCTTTTGTGGCATTGCTATTATTATCTTTTTTTCTACGAAATCCGGTTCTGTTAACATATTAAACTCCTATCACAAGCAGGTTCATATATACATGTTTTACATTTTTCGCCGTTTTTCTGTTGAAAATTCTCTATATCAAATTCATGTATATTTTGTATCAACTTTTCAAATTTTATTTTCATTTCTAAATCTTCTGTAGGTAATTTTATGTTATATTTTTTGTTATCACTCATACTATATAAACTTAATTTTTTTACTTTGTATCCCATTTCTGTTAGTCCATAATATTGAGCATATATTTGAAAAACATATCCGTCATAAATTTGTTTTATCTTATTTTTTCTTTCTACTAATTCCCCTTTATTTATATTAAAAATATCTATCTTTCCTTCAATCCCATATTTTTGTGAATATATATCTATTCCTTGTAATATGTTTTTGCTTGTCGAATATGTTTTATTATCCACCGCCTTATGTGCATTTGTTCCGTTTATTTGATATTCTGTTTGATACAAATTTCTGTCCAGATTTCCATATAGTTTATGAAAATATATGGAAATAGGACAAAATATAAAGTCGTTTAAATATGATATGATAATTGTTTCTTCCACTACATACCCCTATTCTGCACATAATCTAGCCACTCTTTTTCTGTGATATTATACTTAATTTTATTTAATTTATCATCCTCTGTATTTCTCATTTGCTCAATTAGCATTAGTCCTTTTCTTGCAATATTATATGCACCATTTGCATCTGCATCCTTTGGTAACCCTTCTATCTGCTCATTTGTATTAAAGAATTTTCCATTACTATTTTTTACTGGTGAAATTAAATTATCTTCTTCTTTTCCTGTCAAACTATTACGCATTTGTACCATTAGTTTAAATAATTGTATAAATCCTAAGGTTTCATTATTTCCCTTGAAAAATTCTATGTTTGCTTTTTCTAAAATCTCATTCTTTATATTATCTAAATTTATACTATATTTTTCAAATAATTTGTTAAACTCATTTGTTAATTGTATTTTTTTGTCAATCCATTCACCTTTATCATTTCTATATGTATAAATTCTTTCTCCGTTGGTATATAATGTCCATTTATTTCTTGTTTCATTTAGTCTGTCAGTAAATTTACTATAGTCTATATCAAATTCAAATAATTTTTCTGATGAATTATAGCTAATATCATCAATTTTATTTATAAATTCTTTTGACTTATCTAAATTTTCATATTTGATATAAAACCTATTTATAAATCCTGTAGTTGGATCGATTTTACTTGTACACCATGCTGGTATATAATATAAGACTCCGCTTTGCTTACCAATTTTATTAAATGTTTCAAATTTATTTGTTAATTGATAGGCATTTAATACTCCTCCTTCGGATTCTTTAGGTTCATCTTTAAATACAAGATAATTTAATTTATCAATAAACATTTTTTCAAATTTTTGATATACTTGTTTTTCAACTTTTATTCTTGAATTTTTAAATCCTTTATTTAAATCTTCTATAACAATAATTGCATTATATTTTCTCATTAACTCAACAAGAATATGTATTACCTGACTCATATATCCTTCTTTTAGTTCTTTAATGTTTTCTATATTTTTCCAATCTTCTCTAGCAATTTCCCTTTCTTTTTCTTTTTTATTTAATAGTGTATGGTAATTTGTCGAGTATTTTATGCTTTTATATTCATTTACTATTTCATTTAAAGATTTTTGATATACTATTTTTTCATTTTTATCTATTACACATACATATAGAAGATTTCTCTCCCCTCTGTCTATTCCAATAACATTAATATCATCATTGTATTTTAAATATTTATTGACAACTTGATTTATATTAAACATTTTTTCACTTTTAAAGTTCATTGTAATTGGAACATGAAATTGAAATTTATCTACTGTATATCTTTTATCTTTTATTAAATCATATTTAAATAAACTCGTTGGCTTTCCAGATTTTATTGTATTTTCATTTTTATTTGCTACAGGCTCATTTGCAGAATGTGTTATTTTCCTCTCTAAGCTCTTCTTTCTATAAAATATTTCTGCTTCTCCATTTAATTTATATACTGGATTTTTTATGTTTTCTATGTCAAAAACAGCTTTCCAATACATTGTATGTAAATTTGGTCTACCCTTTGAATACTCAGAAAAATCTTTGTTATATATTTGAAATAAATATAATTCTCCTCTATCTACCAATTCATTTATATATTTCTCAGAATATTCAGAATATTCAATTTTATAGCCTTGTTCTTCTACATCTTTATAAAATTCACTTATATCATTGTATTCTGATGTACTTTTAAATTTAAAGTCAAATTTTTTCCAATCTTTATGTTTATTTAATGAAGTTTTGTAAAAATCAATCAATTCATGACAGAAATTAATATCAAAATCTTTTCCTTTTTTATGACATCCTTTATTATACTTTTCTAATAGTTCGTCTGAAGGCATAAATTCATCAATTTTTGATTTCGAAAAAAATACTTTTGGTAACATTTTGTTTGGTCCTGGCAATAGCTTATATTCCATTTTTTTATAATTATTTTCACTATTAGAATCTTTTTCTTGAATTTTAAATATCTTTTTACAATATGGATTTATTATTCCTAAATAATACTTTTCATTTTTTAATAAGATTACTCCAAGATTTGCTTCTTCTTTATTAAGATCCCATCCATTCAATAATGTAGGACATTCAAAATTTAGTTTTATTTTTTCAGTTGAATATGGTTTTTGTGTTAAATAATTTCTAGTCTTATTATACAATGGAATAATGTCTTTTAATTCGTTATAGTAAGGCATTAATTCTGAGTAAAATTCAGCATCTTTTTCTATTGTTCTATCTTTTAGTACTAGTATTTTCGCAAACTCTTGTAAGAATTTAATATCATCTAATAAATTCTTTATTTTTACAATTGAATTTTCATCTTTTATTAGTTGTTTAGTGTCTCCTCTTGATTCAATTTTTTGAACTTCGGTAAAATCTGTTTTCATTTTTTCCATAATTTTTGATTGCTCTATATAATTTGATATGTATTCTATTAAATAATTATCTCTAAGAGAATCATTCAAAAATTTTAAGGAATATTGTTTTTGTTTTTTCATATATTCTTGTTTTTGCTTAGAATATTGCTCTGTATCTTTTTTTAATTTTCCTGTATATTCTATATCATATCTTTCTCCTATACGATTCCTTATATAACTCCAATCTTTATATATTTCATTCGAAATTGTATTTAATGTTCCATCATTGTTTATAAATATTAAATCTAGATTATACTTGTTAAATTTAGCAAATAATTGGTTTATTTTATTGAACACTGGAAGTAGTTTAGTATAATAACTTTCTATATTATTAAGCAATTCTTCATCACTTTCAATAGTATCAAATTTAAAAGAAGCAGTGTCTGTATCACTCAATATTTGTTTATATAATTCTTGTAGCTTTGGAATTTTTTCATTGTGCTTTTGATTAAACTCATTAATGTATTCATTCAATCCTTTTATTTTTTCGCCATTACTTTTCGACTTTCCAGATATTATAATATTGTAGCATTCTATTCCTTTTTGAGTTAATACCTCATTATAATAGTTGATGTCAAAAATCTCATCAATATCTTCGACTTGAATATATTCCATTAGGTCAGTATGTATTTTATTTATTATTTCCGGCATAAATTTTATTACTTTATTATAAATTTTAAAGTTTTCTATAAATGTTGGAAGATTCTCGTTTATAAGCCTATATGCTATACCTGTAGGCTTTTCTTCTTCTGAGTACATATTTTCTCTATTTTTATTATATCCAGAAAAATAAGTTGTAAATTTGTTAAATTCGCTAATATCTTTAATTTTTTCTTTATCGTCCTTATACATAGTTATTAAATAGATATTTATTATATCCTTTTGAAACAACCCCTTATATTCATTATTGTTTCTAAAGGATTCAGAAATTTGCTTTCTTAGTTTTTCTTGAATTTTTATAAATTCTTCTTTTTGTTTTTCATCTTTTTTCACTACAGAGTATAATTCATAATATTTATTCAATTCATTTAGTCGAATATTTTTTAGGCACTTATCTATAAAAAGCTTATGATATTCATCGCAATATTTTTTTACCTTGCTATAAATCTCTGCTCTATGTTCATCCGCTTTTAGTATTCCTTCTTTTTCCATATTTTCTTTAGTTTTTCCCTGTGGAATAAGTTCAAATCTTAATGTTTTTTGGACTGAATAAAAATTGTGTAGATTTCTGTATAAATTAGACATATATCCTCCTTAATAAATTAAATTTTTACTTTAAATTATGCTATCATATTTTACATTATTTTACAATATATTTTTTTATTTTTTATTCATTTCGACACTTTTTTCATGCAATGTTTCTATAAAGTATAGTTCATACAATTTTCATTTTTGGTTTGTATTTATTTTCTTATCGGAGGAAATATATGTATTTTTTTGTCGCTTTTTATGCGACCTTTTTTATTTGCATTCGTTTTATAATTTATTTAAATTAGGAGGTTATAGAAATGAAAATAAATTTATCTAGTTTAATGTGTTTAATTGACGAAAATGAGAAACAATATTCATCTTTGTTTTTTGCTTTAAAAAAGCATGTGCTAAATACTTCAATTCAAGAATTAAATAGTACTACTAATGTAGTTGAAGACAATAAAAAAGATTTTGAAGAAGAGTTAACTGAAGTTAAAAGATTGTCTAGTGAAATATCTAAATTAAAGGGCGTACTTTATGAAAAAAATAATTTTTTTAAGCTTTCTAATGGCAGAACAATTCAAACTGCAATAGTTGAAAATAGCAATTTAAGGAGACTAAAAGACAGTTTACAAACTCTGTTAAATTATCGTAATTTAAAGCAAAGAGTTACTGAGGTAAATAACTCATACTTTCAAATTCAAGAAATAAATTATAATCAAGAAGAGGTCAAATTTCAAATCCAGCAATTAGATGAAAAAATACGTAATACTGATTTTGAAATTTCTAAGCTAAATAGTATTGAATTTGAAATAAATTTATAGTCAAATCTGGGTTCTGTTAAGTTATTTTGCAGATTAAATTAAATATAAAGTTTTAAGCCCATACCTTTTTAAGATAACTATAGTTTTATTAAATAATTACACTTATAGTTTTCATTTTATTTAATATTATTATGTTGTTTTGTTTTATTGTTTATATATTATAGGTATTTTACAATTTTTTATGTGTATACAAATAGGAAAAATTTAAATAGTTACTTAAAAAGGTCTAAAGAGGAATATTACCTTGTATCTGTGATACTAAGATAATATTCCCTTTAGTTTTTTATCATCAATATCATACTGTTGCTTTCCTTTATAAATGAATATTTTTTAAAACTAGCATTATTCATTTATGCAACTTAATTAATCAGCAATCAATGTATCCTCAAATATTATTTTCCTACCCTTTTCTATTCTTCTTTCATATTTATTTATCTGTTTGTTTAAAAAAATTAATTGCAACCTCGTCATTTTTATCAATAATTAAATTTTTCTCTTTGTTATCTACAAAATATTCATTTATATCAAGTAACAAAGAATTTAAAGATCTTTTATTATCTTCATAAAATTTAATATACTCATCATTACTCCATACATCAGTTAATTTCTTTTCTGGCTTTTTATATTTCACATATTCTTTTACAATTTTTTCTCTAAATAATTTGTTTTCCATAATTTTCTTCTATCTATTTAACATATTATTATCATATTTTATTATTATATTGTAAAATTAACTTTAAATTTAAATTTCTTAAAATCTTTAGTAAAAATAAAAACCGTATACAATAAAAAAATATATATGGCCAAATAAATTTTCGAACAGTGCCTATAAGAAATATATTTAGATCTAATTTTATTTTCAGTTTCATGGTAAGATTTGAATTTATGACCTTCGGGTTATGAGTTGACATAACTCCGCTTTTGAAAATTTAAGAAAAGTTAAGTTTTCGTTGGTATTTCAGTACTTTTATAGTTTTATATTTTAGGAACATTTGTGTGATTTTTGGAATTTTTGGGGAGAATTTTTCACCAAAATCTCCCCAAAGAAAAATGGTAAAAATTGGAGGTAAAATTTATGAAAAACAAATTGTCAAATAATGAATTAAATGATTTATTATCAGATTGGATTATTTTTAGAGATGAGGAATTAGTAAGGTTAACAAAAGAGGATAAAAAACATCTTTTACACTTCGAAGAACTTGAGGACAAGCTACTAAAAAGCTTACCTTATAAGAACAGAGAATTTGCGAAGAAAATATTAGAACAAATTTATGATGACTTTTTAGATTTTTGCAATTATTACAATGATAAGTATTATAGAACAGGTTTTGGTGATTGCTTGAATTTAGTTATTATGAGTTTGGGTGGTAAACATTATGGCTCTTAAAAAATATGGTATGCTTTTAAAGAAATATTTGAAAGAATTAAATCCTATGAAATATAGCAAACTTACTATTGATGGTAGTCTTATGGATTTTTTGTATGATGAAGAAAAGTATTTGTATAAGTATGCAGATATGGTGCGACTTTTCTTAAAACATCATCACCCAGAGCCTAAAACTCACGAATTTATCGTGATGGCTCAGTATAATAGTATGATTGATAATATGGTGGAAGAGTATGTAAGAAATGAAATTATGAAGATTGTGTAGATGACGAAAAAGTGTGAAAAACATATTATATTTTCACACTTGTTCTTATTTATTCATTTTTACCATACTTTAATAATTTTTGTAATTTATCTATGTATAATTGAACTTCTCTAAATTTTTTTATTCCTTCTGTCGAATTATCTTTTGATAATATTTCTTTTAATTTTACTAACTTGTCCAATTTCCAGAATAATCTATTAGGTCTTATATCAAATTTAAAAATATCATACATGTATTTCCCTACATTTGTTTTCCAAATTATATTTCCTTCTTCATCACGCCCTAAATGTGCATCATACTCTTCTGTTGCAGGATCTACAAACCCTTCATTACCATCGTTAGGAATAGTGCTATCTTGTCCAATCCATTTATCTGATTTTAATCTATTGCAATTAGGACAGGCTAATACTAAATTAGAATATTCATTCTCTAAATCTTCAAATTTACTTTTAGGTGCAAAGTGGTCTATCTGATATTTGTCTAGTAAATGTTCTCGTTTTTTTCCGCAATATCCACACATACCATGAAAATCTTCTGTTAATATATCTTTATATTGGGTGTAGTTACTTTTCCTTTGATATTCTCTTCTTCTAATTATTTTTTTATCATGTATTTTATTATCCATTTTCCCCTTCTTTTTTCACATAACTTTCTACATCTTTTATTAAATCATCAACAGCTTTCTCAAAATCTGATTCTAATAATCTTTCTGGTATATTATCAATATACCCATATGAAATTAGCCTTTTATATAACTCAAAAAATCTTTTTTCCTCATTTGGATTGAGTGAATTACTTTTCTTCTTTTCCAACATTATTTTATATTCATCCGTTGTTTCATTCTGTCTCTTTTTAAAAACTCTTGAAGCTTGTTTTAAAATATCTACAAACTCATTAAACCTATCATCAGAATTAAATACATTTTTATTTACCTTTAATGTTTTTATAACTAAATCATCTTCTTCTGGATTAGAAGTAAATAATATACATTGTAAATCTGGAATATTATTATTTATGAATTGAAATAGTTTAGAACCATTAAATTCATATAATAAATCTAATTTGTAATCTATCAATAATACTTCTATTCTATTATCCAATATCCAATCTAATATTTCATCATACGAAGTTTTATGATCCATATATAGTAATTCTATACCTCTTAATTCTAATCTGTATTTGTAATCCTCATATTCATCTTTTATATCATCGATTAATCCAACTCTACACAATTATAATGTCACCTCTATTCTTTCATATTACCAGTCAAATATATCTCAACCTTAAATCCTTGTTTTAAATTCCTATTCTCTTCTAAATCTATTTTTCCATTATATCGTTTTACTATGGAATCTATAATCCACATTCCCATTCCAGTTCCCACTATCTCATTTAATCCATTCATTTTATCTGTCTCAAAAGCTTCTAAAATTTTAGTAGGATCATTTTTATATTTTTCAGATAAACCTCTTCCTGTATCTGTATATATAATTTTAAAGCCATTATCTATTTTTATTAATATTATATGTATTTTTTTATCATTTATACCTCTGAAAGCACTTACACTATTTGCTATTAAATTACTTATTATACTTTCTATTTCATATGGAAAACATTTAAATGATTCTAGTTCCTCTGTATCTAATTTTATATCTATATTCTGATTGTCTAAAACAATTCTCCACTTTTCAATCTGATTATTTATAAGTACATTAATATCCGTAAATTTCATATTTCTTTTGTCTCTTTTTATTGAATCTATAGTGACATCAAACCATGAATTTAAATTTTCTAAATATTTTTGCGCTTTTTGTAAATTATCTATTGCTCTATTAATATCCTGTTTAAAAATTAGTGCATCTTTTGCAGTTGTTATATTTAATCCTATACTGTTAACATTACCCTTAGTTTCATGTATATATTGATTTGTAACAATTCCAGTAGTAGCTAAGTTTCTTAACATACAATTTTCTGTTTCTAAAGCCTCTATCTTTTCTTTATCTTGCTCCATAGCGATTTTTACTTTTGAAGCAGAAATCATTGTACTACTATCTTCTAATTGTAAATTATTATTGCTTGCATATTGTTCCCTTTTTATCTTTTCTTCTATTTCTTTTACAATAGTTTCCTTTGGATGTTTTTCTTCATAATAAGAATTTAATATTCTTCCGACATACTGCCTATCTCTTTCAAATTCATTTATAATTGCAAGTATTATCTGCTTTAACCCATTAAATTGTTTTGTTTCTACAATTCCTTGTCTATTAGATTGATCTGGTAGATTTATATTCATTCTTGAAATATTTACAATTCCACATATTTGTTCTGCTGCAACTCTCCATTTTCCACTTGGATGGCTAATAGCAGCTGGTGATTTTGCTCTTCTATTACCTAATAATAACCAATCATAGTTTGAAGACTTTGCTTCTCCATATGGTCTTACTCTAAAATTATCTCTATATAATTTAATGCCTCCAAAAATCTCCGAATAATTTTTTCTACCTGTTATATCTTTATAATAATACTTTTCTTTTTCATCTTTAGGCATTTTTATTTTATTAAAATATAGTTTCCCATTAAAATTCCCAATATCATCAGCTATCTCTTCACTTACTAATTCTGTTATACTTTTATTTATATATTTACTTTCTCCTAAAAAATATTTTTTATCCTCCTTAGTAAAACTAGTATTATTTATAATTTCATCCAATTTGTTTCCGAAATCAAACTCATTTCTATCTATAATAATTTCAACATTATTATCTTTTGATTCAAATTGTATTTTATAATCATATGTATCAATACCTTTAGAATTTATAAATGAATCTTTAACCGAATCAGTTTCCCTAAAGCAATAAATTGAAAACTCATTTTCTATTTCTGGTGGCAATAATGATGCTAAACTTTGTTTAATGCTTTCTACTAAATCTAAACTCCATTCCTCTCTTAGATTTTCAATTTTAAATATTGTACCCGTATTTAAAAAATTTTCTTTTACTAATTTTACAACTTCTTTATTTTTTACACCTAAAATTACACTACTCAATTCTTTGTTCGCTATATAATTTATTTCAGCTGTTATATCTGTTAATTTATCTTCTCTATTAAAATTTCTCCAATCAACTTTCCATTCAATTATATCATCAAATGAATTGTTTTTTGTGTACATAGTACAGATATCCCCTATCCTATCTAATGCAAATCTTCCTATTCCTTTCGCTCCTGTTTGAATTCTCCCAGTTGTTGTTATGAATTTTTTGTACTTTGATGAGTTCCCAATTGTCATCCAATGTTTTTCTATAATATCTTCCGTCATTCCGCTTCCATTATCCATTAGATATAATGTTCTATTTGTGTCTTCATAATATAAAATGCATTTTGTTGCATCAGCGTCATATGTGTTTTTAACTAATTCTAGAACAGCTCCATCTAGTGTTGAAACATTTTCTCTACCTATTAATCGTGCCGTATAAGCATTTACATTAAATGGTATTTTTCTACTCATTTTTATTCCTCCATTTAAAACATATATTCATTAATATCTCTTGCCGTTATCCTAATAGAATTTCCGCTAGCATTTATTCCCTTAGAACACAAATATTCATAAAAATTTTTGCTAGTTAATATCTTATTAGCATATTCCAAAGTTTTATTACTTTTTTTTGTTATATATATACCAGAATAAGGTATATTATCGGCAGGTAATATTTGTGTGTTTACTTTATTAGTTATAACTGTAGATAATAATATTTTTTCTTGATTACTATTTCTTAATGCTTGACTTCTTCCATATTCAAACCACTGAGAACTTGTATCTGATTTTCTCTCTTTTAATTCTTTTTGAAATTTTTTTAAATATTTGCAAGCATTCGGAAAATTTTCCTCAAATTCATTTTTATTGTATCTTACTAATTCATTATCCGTATTATAATAATATGGGAAAATTATTTTTTCATTTATACCCTTATTAAATGTTTTTGGACTAATTGTATCTTTTAATACTTCCTTTTCTATCATACCACCGATTTTAGGATTTATATATCTATCATTTTCCGTATAATCTTTTATAACATAAGCATTATTATATAATGTAGCAATTGTATTTGATGCAGTAAAATAATCACCAAATCTTCTCTTTTTCTCTCCTGCTGTAAGTTTTTCTTTAAATATCCATTTATCATTTAAATTAGATTTTTCTATATTTATCATTGTTTTCTGAGTTACATCTACATATTCTAAATAATTACTGTTACTGTTCTTTTCTGCTATCATAATTACTGATGAAACCAATCTGTCTGTACCTTTGTCGTTAGTATTTTTATCAAATAATTTTGTAACTGTGTAATCATATATTTTAGTAATATGTGGTTTTATAAATTTCCTTAAGTCATTAGCAAAAACATTCTTAAATATACTGCTAGGGATCAAATAAGCCATTTTACCATTGTCTTTTAAAGATTTTATACTATTTTCAATAAAAGCATAACAGTAATCAAATTTTCCTTTTTTACAAGTTTCAAAATTTTCTCTAATATATTCTCTATCTTCTAATGATAATGATTTATATTTAATATATGGTGGATTCCCAACAACAAAATCAAATGCTTGTTTATTTTTACTTTTTAGTGCATCATCATGTATTACATTTGTCCATTCTATATTTCCTATGTTATATTGCTCTAATATTATATTTAAGTTTTTTTTACATTTATGATATTGTTCTTGGTCATATTCTATACCATATATATCATTATTCAGACCATCTTTTATTTTATCAGTAGAAAACTTATTTTTAAGACAATCTTCTATGTATCTTCTTACTACTTCCTGCAAAATATGCCCATCACCACACGAATTTTCCATTACTTTCTTTCCATATAGATTTTCTCTATAATCACACCACTCTAGCAATTCTTTAACGTTTTCCGTTGGTGTAAAAACTTGACACAAGTTTCTATAATTTTTTTCCATAGTTACACCTATTCTTTTTATATTAATTTTATTGTTTTTATTTATACATTTAATCTATGTCTTATCTCATCGAGTCTTTCGCCTTTATACATAAAATATCTTGGTCCACATATACCAACTTTTTTATTTAGCAATATTTTTGCAACTCCTGTCAAGTACATTTGCTTACCATTATATTCAACTTTCCTTTCATCTGCAACAATACAAGTTACTGCTGGATTATTTATATATTGGAGTGTTGAACCTACAGGAATTTGACACTTTTCAAAAGAAAAATTTTCAGCCTTTTCCTGATTTTCTGTTTCAACTTCATTAGCAATTTCTTCTTCTTTCTCTTCAGTAGCTGTTAATTTATATTTTTTCAATTTATCTACTCTACCATTTATTTCTGCTATAGCTTCTAAAATAGAATACGCATCTTCGGCATTCATTGCATAAAATTCTCTTACTCTTGGCTTTCCCTCAAATTCTTCTATTGAACGAAGATTAGGATTAAGTTTATCTATAATAGCATGTACCTTTTTATCTGATAATCTTGAATCAACTTCATAAACTCCATAAATTCTAAAAGCAAATGGTATACACTCACTTCTATTAAGCTGTGATAATCTCTTTTCTACATCATCAGCATATCCAATTTTTACATACTCTGGAAAAGATGGATTGGTTAAAATATAAATTACTCCTTTTTGGGTTTCACTCATAATATTACCTCTTTCAATTATTTTCTATATCTATTTATTTCCTTTTGATCTATTATGTGTTATACAAAGCATTTCGCAATTACTAATATCGGTAGATCCACCTTTACTCCAAGCAGTTACATGGTCTGCATCCATTTCTTTTTGTTCCCATATTCTTTTAGAATTAGAATTATTACCAAGAGCACATAAAGGACAGTTTGAAATTTCTTTTTCTTTAGCATTTTGTGTCTGCCTTGCATAAACATGTCTTTTTACATCGTCTTCAAATACTCTAATATTTAATAATTTTGTATCAACACATCCACCTAAAATATATTCACATATTCCTTTTGGATCTTTAACATATATATCGCTGTATAATTCATTATATTTTTTTGAAACTTCTGATGGATTATATGAATTTTTATGATATAGCTCATAAAAATTTCCCCAATCTAGTCCTCTCATCTCTGGCTTAACATCTATAAATACTGAAGATATCCAATCAATAACACTATTAAAATATGTTTTTAATTCATTAATATTATCATCAAATCTATGACTGCTCATGTAAGATTCTATATTATTTTTGCTAACCCAATTAAGTGCAGTAGATAAATAATCTTGTCTATTTACATCCCCTTTAATATAAGCACTCCACTTTTGAATATAGGCATTTTGTGAATTACTATATTCTTCCCTAGCTTTTGTTACGAAAGGTCCAGAATAAATTGCATTTAGTAATTCTTGATTATTTAATGGTACCCCTACGATATTAATTGTTTTAAACCACTCTTTTATTTCGTTCTCTTTTCCTTCACAAATATAAATTGTTAATGGTCTATCTAATAAATACTCTTTAATTTCAGGATCAAGTCCATCAAAGTATTGTTCCATACCATTTTGATCTTTTATTGCGAATTTACCTGTAATAAATCTTCCAAAACTAGTTATTCTTTGTTGTCCATCTAAAACCTCATAACTATCTTCTCCTGTTTTTACAAAATAAATTAATCCTAAAGGATAGCCCTTTAATAGAGATTCTATAACCGCAACATCTTTTTTTCCATCAGCATATATATAATTTCTTTGATATTCTGGTTGAATAGTTAATCTCCCGCCCCATCCAAAGAGTCCTTTTCCCTCATATTCATTATAAACAAATCCTTCATTTATATCTCTAACTTTTAAATCAGTCCTTAATATTGTTTTCATTATTTGCCCCCTTAATTTTTATTATAATTCTAAAGTATTGTGCTTTTCCATTTATCATTGATAGATATTTCCCTTCTGCTTTTGTTTTTTCATTATTTAAAATACTATATCTTCCAATTCCATCGATTATTTCAAACTGTTCAGGATTATATTTATCTAAAAAAGTTATTGGCACACCCATAAGTCCTGTGTAATCAGATGGAACAGAATCAGAATATGGAATATTTATGGCTTCATAATTATCAAATTTTTGATATCCAAATTCTATTATTTCTTTATGTTTGCTAAATTTAAGATTATCCTTCATTGTCATTAGTTGTAATGGTTGATGCCTTCTACCATGATCTAAATTTGTGAACCACCTGACACCTTTTACTCTTATATATTTATTTCCATCTTCATCAACTCTAAATCCATTCGCTGAAATTGGATATTCTTTTGGAACTTGAAATTCTCTATCTCCGGATGTTATACTAGGACCTAGCCATATTTTATTATCTTTTATATAAGGAAATACCTCTTTATATGTTAATGCATTAACATTACCAATTATTAAAAATGACTTATTAGCTTCCATTATCCAATTCAAAAAATTTCTAAATAAACTAAATGGTGGATTAGTAACAATTATATCTGCTTCATCTCTTAATTTTTTTACCTCAGGAGAATTAAAGTCACCATCTCCTTCAAGATAATCCCACTCTAAGTCGTTAATATCTATTTTTCCGGATTTATTCTTATCTTTATCTAATATAAAAATTTTGCCATGTGTTTTTGTTTTTTTACTATCATATTGTGGAGATGATTCTTCAAACAACGATAGTTGTTGAATAACCATTTTTTTATTTGCATTGGCATAACTTGTGCTTATTAATTTCTTTAAACCGTATCTTTCAAAATTTTGTGCAAAAAATTTTGAAAAATTACTCCATTCAGGATCATCACATGGAAGTAACACCACTTTATTCTTAAATACATCTGGATTATACTCTAAATATGCATTTACTTCTTTTTGTATATCTATATATTGTGTATAAAATTCATCATTTTTTGAACCATTTGCTTTTCTTAAATCAGTATTCTTTGGCATATAGCACCTCCAATTAATTCTCTTCATTATATTTTATATCACAAAATATAATTTTTCTCAACAAATCTGGCAATTTTTGTAACTTTTTGTCTGTTTTTATTTTCTCCATTTTTCGACAAACACCACCTTATTTATACTCAACTCTCGTAGAGCAAGAATAGATGTCCGACAGACATCCCTAAACAGCTTGAAAGCAGAGCTTTCAACAGGTAAGACACATAGCAAAAATGCCTGACAAATGTCAGACATTGAATCCTTTGTTTAATTATTCTGTTCACAATTTTTGTGAGTCTTTAAAATAATGCTAATTCCAATAATTAACATCTTCTATTTTTGTTTCAATATATTTAATTAGTTTATTTATAACAAGTTCTTCATTTCTTACACTATTTTTACATCTTTCTAATGCATAAGATATTTCATATGTCGTTATGTTTTTTAATAATTCTAATTTATCTTCTTCTCTTTTCTTCTTTGCTAAAATTCTTATTGCTATTTTAATTAACTCTTCTTCCTTAGCTTTATACAAATAAAACTTTATATTTTTGAATATTTTATTTACATCAAAATCTATCATTCCTATTTTGTATTTTTTTAATTCTTGTTGTGCATCTTCTAAATCTTTCTGTGTAATTTCTTCTATTAATTCTTCTTCTACTTTTGGTATTACTGGTTCTTTTTTTACTTCAACTGGTTTTATTTCTTCTTTCTTTTCTTCTACTTTTGGTATTTCATAAGTTTTGTGAATTACTTGAGGCTTAGGAATTTCGCAATTTTTTATATACACTATATTAGGCTTTCCTACATCATTCCAAACATCTTTTATTAGTCCAACTTTATTTAGTTCTTTATGAATTTTAGTAACCGTATTTATAGATATATTTAAGGTATTCATTAAATACTTGCGTGGATTTTCTATATATAATTTCCCCTCTTTATCTTTTTTTACACTTTTATTTTGCTGTATTAAATCTCTATAAACACAATATGCCACTTTTGAATTTAAGGCTATATTTTGATATTTGTCATCTTCAAATAAAAATTTATATAATTTAAAAAATCTATTCATATCTTATATTTTTAAAAGGGATAACAAACTCAAATTATTGTTATCCCTTTTATGGCTTTTTGCTATTTCTACCTCTCCCACACATTTTATTTATTTTTGAAATAGCTTTATAAACCATTTTAATTCCTCCTAACTTAAGAATTTATAGAAGCATCTTCTTGTTTCTGTAAGTAATTATCTAGTGCTTCTTTTCTAAATAATACTTTTCCTCCAACTCGTGAGCATGGTATTTGTTTTCTTTTCACCAGTTGTGTAACCAACCAATATGATACGCCCAAATACTCTGCTGTTTCTTTCATTGTTAGAGTTGTTCTTGTCACTTTTTCAAGTTCCATATACTCACCTACCTTTCTAGTAATTGTATTGACATTCAATGTTATTGCTAATATAATATTGTTATACAATCACTAATTATATTTTAATTGTAGTTGTATTGTTTAGTAAATCCGACAATAAAAGATTATATAAAATAAATTGAAATTGTATGTGTTTTTAGGAGGTTTTATGTTTTATTACAATATTGCATTTGATTTTGAAAACAATAATGAATTTCTTTGCTATTATACAATAGAGAATAGAAATAATAGTATTTATTCATTTACTCGAACAACTATAAAGCAAAAACTAGGTACCTTTTTAATAGAATTTTTAAATACTGATTTTAGAAAAAGAAAAAATTTTGACAGCTTTGTAACTAAATATTCTTTTATAGATTTATATGCTAAATTGCTATCTAAAGAGTTTAATGAAAAGGATATTTTTTCTTTTAAATTTACAAATGAAGAATTGCAAAATTTGTTAGATAACATGTATAAAAAATACTCTGAAGATTTTATTGAATTTGGAGAAATATTTAAAGATATAGCAAATACTAAAAGTAGATATAAGTTATTAAGTAATTTATTAAAAACTGAAAATCCTAAGGAATCCGAAATTTTTGATATTAAGGCATACAATATATCCACAAAAGATTATTGGCAACAATTAGAAGAATACTCAAATTTATTTGATGATATATGTGTAGATTTCCGTATGATAGATTTTATAGGACTATATGAACAAAATAATATTACAAATGAAATTCCTTATTCTTTTAGAAGTAAAGACTTTCTAAACATTATATATTTATCATTTAAACATATAGAGTGTTATAAACATCCTATTTTACAATGTGAAAATTGTAAAAAGCTATTTATACCAGACTCTGCACACGATATTAAATATTGTAATAATATATTTAAAAATAATAAAACTTGCAAGCAACTTGCACCTGAACTTAAATATCAAAAGACTTTAAAAGCTGATCCTGTACTACAAAAATATCGTTCTAGATATCAAGCTATTCAAAGATTAGCAAGAGAAAATCCTGAAAAGCATCAAGCATTATATGAATATTATAAAGTTGAAGGAAAAAAGATGAAAAGTGAATATTTAAGTAAAGTTATAACAGCTAAAAAATTTGAAAATTGGATTGATAGTACAAAAATAAGGAAAGATAAATAAGTTATTTATAGTAAAGTTAGGAGAATAGTCATGGAAAATATAGAATATTTAAATAAAATTTGGCAAATTAAAATTGATAGACCTATGGGTAGCAAACATCCAAAGCACGGATTTATTTATCCTGTAAATTATGGGTATGTACCAAATACAATTAGTGGAGATTCTGAAGAGTTGGATGCTTATGTCTTAGGAATTTATGAACCCTTAGAAACTTTTACTGGAAAATGTATTGCAATTATTCATAGAACTAATGATAATGATGATAAACTAATTATTGTTCCTGAGAACAAAACCTTTACAGATGAAGAAATTAAGGTATTGACAGATTTTCAAGAGCAATATTTTACGAGTATTATTTTAAGACCAAATGATTATATAAATTGGAACAAAAATATTCCTGAATTTTCTGTTACTAATTTAGAAAATAGTTTAAATTTTTATGAAACTGCTGGATTTAAAATAGAATATAATAGACCAGAAAACAAATTTGCGTTCATATCTTTTGGCAATATTCAATTTATGTTACAAGAGTTATCTGATAATGATAAATGGAGTATTGGGGAATTAAAATATCCATTCGGTAATGGAATAAACTTTCAATTAGAAGTTGAAGATGTCGAAAAGATATATAATAATTTTAAAAATAATAATTATACAATAGCTTTTGATATTGAAGAAAATTGGTATAGACAAGATAGTAAAATACTAGGAAATAGAGAATTTTTAATACAAGACCCAGATGGCTATTTACTACGATTTATGCAAGACTTAGGTGAAAAGACTGAATAAAATAACTCAGCCTTTTTATTTTTTAGCCACAATTCCATATAAAACTCTTTTTAATAATATTCCTTTTTCTGTTTTATATCTTTTTACATATTTGTCAAATAAATCTTTTTCAAGTATTGTTCTGTGTTCAAACTCTTTTCCTTTTATTTCTGAAAAATCATCTAATATCGGTGTCTTTAGAAGCAATGCCATTAGGTCATCTTCTGTTTCATAGTATTCATTTTGTAATATCTCAACTTTCTCAATATTTCTAAATCCAGCTTCAACTAAGTCTTGATAATCCTTTTCTGATATTGCAATTTTATCGTTATATGCTTGACCTCTTCCAAATACTTCTTTTATTTTCCAGCAATCTTTTTGATCTATTCCTTCTATTACAAGTATTCCATCTGGCACCAAACAATCACAAATTTGTTTTGCATTTATAATTGTATGTCTAGCTGATATTAAATCAAAAGTTTCTTTTGGAAAATTCATATTTAAATTATCCATTTTTGTGAATTTCACTCTTTTATTTGGATATTTCCTAGCATTTTCTTTTGCTGTTTTTATCATTTCCTCTGAAAAATCTGTAGCGATTAACATTCCTACATTTGGATAATTCTTTAGTGCCTTTTCTCCTCCACCTGTTCCTAAATCTAAACACAAAGATTTTTCATTCGTATTTTCTTTTATCTTTTCCCAATAATTCCAATTAGTTAAATCTTCAGTTTTGCACTTTATTTGACTAAAATCCCAGTTTCCTATTTTTTCGTAATAATTTAATTCATTTTCTTGCATTCTGCATTCTCCTTTACTTTTTTATTTGGTTGTATATGCAAAAAGAACCTCCCTTCTATGAACAAAGCAAAAACAACCATAATTTTGCTATGGTTAAATTTTGCCATTCATAGAAAAAGGTTCTCAACATTTTCTATTATTCAAACTATTTCTAGTTATCAATTTCTTCGGTAGAATCACGCGAATGGACGAATTGAAATACTACAATATTAGTATAGCACATATTTTTTGATTTTTAAAGTAGTTTAATATAAGCTTAATTAATGTGACTTCCTTATTAGTTTATAATTAGTGTCGCTTTTTATTTTAAATAATACTCTATCATATTTGTATATTGATCTTGTGCATTTAAACAAGTGTCAATTAAAAATCCTTTTTCATTTTTATATTCTTTTAACCCTCTGTAATAGAATAATTTATCTTTATCTAAAATAATAAATGGTACTATATTATTTTTTAAACATTCTTTAAAAGCTATTATTCTTCCTACTCTTCCATTCCCATCTTGAAATGGATGTATTTTTTCAAATCTAAAATGAAATTCTATTATTTCTTTTATAGTTATTTTCTCTAAGGAATTATACCATTCCATCAATTTAGCCATATCTTTTGCTACATTTTTAGGAAGAGAAGTTTGCATATTTCCAGCTTCATTAGCTAATTTTTTATATTCTCCAACATTAAACCATTCTTTTCTACTATCTGATGTTCCTTCTTTTAAAATTTTATGGAATTTTTTTATCATTTCTTCAGATAATTTTTTATCCGCTCCTTCTAACATATAATCAACTAACTTAAAATGATTTGCTGTTTCTAATATATCATCTACACTTGCTACTGTTTGACCTTCAAATAAAATAGTATTAGTCTCGAAAATATATCTGGTTTGATCTTCAGTTAATTTACTTCCTTCAATATGGTTCGTATTGTAAGCAAATATAACTTGTGTATTATGATATAAATTTCCTTTTAGCCCCATTTCTTTTTGCTCTTTTAGGCATTCTAAAATATCTATTTTTGAAATATCGAATTTCTCATCTTCATCTTTTAACAACTCATCAATAGTTATTCCAAATGTTTCTGCTAATCTTTTTATAGATTCTATATTAGGCTCTATAATTCCAGATTCGTATTTTGATATTGTTCCTGGCTCTACTTCAAGAATTTCTGCAATATCTTTTTGAGTCATTTTTTTACTTTCTCTATATGCTTTTATTTTTTCTCCTAACATAATAAAATCACTCCTTTTTCTCATATTAATATTATATCATATTATTTCTAAAAAAGAAAGTAATTGTTCATTTTTGATTTTATTGTTTCCAAATTAGATATATAATCTGTTGTGATATTTTTTAACAATCAATTTCAAAGTGCAAAATTTGCACTTTAAAAATAAATATATTAAAGAGAAAATTACTGATAATAAATTTGAGAAATGGATTGATAATATAAAGTTGCAAAAAGTTGAACCAAAATAGTTCAACTTCTTTTTATTCTTCATCTTTTATTTCATTTTCTGGTAAACCTATTCTACTAAGATAATTAGAGAATCTTTGACTTAGACTTTCTTTAAATAAATCACCTAAAACGAACTGCACATTTTCTTTATTTCGTTTATGCTGTAATATTTTATCCACATTTACTGTAAAATATTGTTTAAAATCAATTATATATTCTATGTATTTTCCCTCTAGAACCTCAATTTTCATATAGTGGTATCTTGCATCTGCATTTTGTTTTATTTTCTTTATTTCACTAGAAGATATTGTTCTACACGAATGTCCTAAATGTTCTAAATGCTTTCCTTCTTTAACATCTTCTAATAAATATACTGGTGCCACCATAATTGACAGTAAATATTGGTTCCTTTCTATACTTTCCTTTCCATTTGTTTCTTTCCTCTTTTGATAATCCTTCAGTCTATTTTTATAATCCTGAGTCGAATCACATTCCTGTGTCAACACAGCAACTAATGGAAAATTTATTATAGATATTTCTATATTTCCATCCTTTTCAGAAAAATCTTCTATAAACTCTACATTTTTTATAAATTCTCCTTGATATATGTGTAAATCTTCAGATTCTACTATTTGGGTTATAATTTCATTCATTTATTATGCTTCCTTTTACTATTCTTCTTGTTGGTTTATTATCCTTATATTTAGACAAATCAATTTCTACTTTATTATCTTTCTTTTTTATATAATCAGATATCACAACTTCCCTTTTTACACTGTCTAAAACAGAATTAATCTCCGTACTATTATTTATATTGTAACTCTGAATTTCCATTTAATATCTCCCTAAAATCAGGTGTAATAAATTTTTCAAATAATTTGCCTATTTGAATATTCCACTTTTCTATCATTTTTTCAATATCTTCTGTAGGTTTGATTTCATTACTAAATGCATCAAAGTCTAAAACATATGCATCTTTAACTCTATCAGCAGGGAAGTTTTGGTTATGAATTCCACTTTGGAATTTAATTATATAATCATCATATTTTATATCTGTTACATTAATAGACTGTAATAGACTTCCACCAAAATCAATCTTTTGGCTTTCCCTAATTGAGTTATGTATATACTTATCCCAATCAATTTCTCCAAAACCAGTTGGCTCTATGTAATTAATGTATCTTAATCCAATTCTTGAAATAGAAATCTTTGCAAAAATAAAATTCAACAATTTTATATCTTCTAGCAACATTTCTGCATTTAAATACTTAGTATAATCAATTACTATAGATTGTGAATCAATTATCAATGCCGCGTTCCCTTGTTTTTTTCTAAAAATATATTTTTTACTTTCATTTTGATTAGCATTAATTGTGTTAGTATTAACATCTACCATAAAGTTAGTATTTTTAATTGTTTGTAATGGTTCTAATATCTCAAAACGTCTTTTTATTTCATCTAAAGTTGCCTTATTCATTAAATTATCAAATTCTTTTTCATCTAATAAAAAATCAACTCTAAATATAACATTTTTCAAAAAATTCTTTTCATAAACTATTCTTTCCATATAAATTCTCCTTCTATATTATACTATCATATTATGAATAATTTTTCAAATATTTACCATACAATTCCCAAAAATTTTTCTAAAAAATCAATTGTCGGTTAGACTTTTGTTTTTTTACTTTGTATAATTAATATATACAATCTTTAACTTATAATTTCATTGTAGGTTACAAAAATACTCTCTCCCACACGGAAAGGAGGATTTTATGGCAGGGAGTATAGAAAAAAGAGGTATAGGCACATATAGGTTGGTTTACTTTTGCGGTAAAAACCTAGATGGTAGTCCTGCAAGACATACAAAAACTGTTCATTGTACAAAAAAGGAAGCCAAGCTTGAACTAGCAAAATTTGTTGCAGATGTTGAGAAAGGAAATGTTATTGAAGGTAATTCTATTACGTTTGAAGAATTTACTGAAATATGGAAAAGAGATTATGGTGCTAAAGAACTGGCGCCTACAACTTATTCTAGATATGTCGCAATCTTAAACACTAGAATTCTACCATACTTTGGCAAGTTTAAACTGGATAAGATTAAGCCTACAGATATTATGAAATTTTATGATATGCTTGAAAATGATACTCAAATTAAAAGATTAAAAAATAACAAAGGTGAAAGACTAAAAAAGCCCTTATCTAGAAAAACTATTTTAGAACATCACAGATTACTTCGAGCAATGCTTCACAAAGCTGTATACTGGCAACTACTTGTAAATAATCCAGCCGAAAGAGTTCAACCGCCAAAAGTTCATAAGCCTAAGAGAAGATATTATGATGATGAACAATGTAAATTTTTATTAGAACATTTAGAACAGCTAAACGCTGATAATATAAAATACAAAGTAGCTATTATCATTACAATATTCACTGGAGTGAGACTTGGCGAACTTATGGGATTAGAATGGAATGATATTGATTTTAGAAATGGAATTATTAGTATTAACAAAGCAAGTCAATATTTATCTGATAAAGGAGTATTTACCAAAGAACCTAAAACAGAAAGCTCAATTAGAGAAGTTGCTATACCTACATTTGTGATTTCATTGCTTGAAGAATATAAGTTGTGGTATGAAGAACAAAAATCATTATATGGCGAATTATGGACTAATTCTAATAGATTATTTGTTCAAGCTGATGGTAAGCCAATGCACCCAAATACAATTAGTAAATGGTTTGTAAAATTTGTAGAAAAAATCGGTCTTCCCGTAATCAACTTTCACGGGCTAAGACACACAAATGCTACACTATTAATATCTCAAAATATAGATGTTGCAGTTGTAGCAGCAAGACTAGGGCATGCACAAATTACAACGACATTAAACTTTTATGTGCATCCGGTAATATCACGCAATAAGGTTGCAGGAAATGTATTGCAAAATTTATTATTAACACCAAAAGATTAAAGAAAAGATAAAAAGTAAAATTAAGAAATTTATTGAAATATATAGTATTTGAAGGTTATGAAGAGTTCGATTTCTCCCCAAAATCTCCCCATTTTATGAAAAACAGATAGATTTTAGATATTTTTGCAAAAATAAAAAATCACTAAAACCGTTACAGTTCTAGTGATATATGAATTGGTTGCGGGGGTAAGACTCGAACTTACGACCTTCGGGTTATGAGCCCGACGAGCTGCCAACTGCTCCACCCCGCGATGTATTTAGTTTTCTTAACCTTTATTAGTATACTTCTTTTTTTTAGTATTGTCAATACATATCCGTAAAAATTCTTGAATTTGTAGCATGAGCTCAGCTTTTTGCTTCACTCACACTACAATTTTATGCTATTTTACCATTATATATTCCTTTATGTTTTCAAATTTTGATTCTCCTATTCCTTTTACTTCTTGTAATTCGTCTATTGATGTGAATTTGCCGTTTTGTTCTCTGTATTCTATTATTTTCTTGGCTATTGATGGACCTATTCCAGGTAATTGTTCAAAGTCTTCTTGTTTCGCTTCATTTATATTCACTTTTTGCTTTTTCCCTCTTTCAACTTTATCTTCTACAATTACATTGTTCCCGCTTCCCGCCATTATATACACTTTTTCTCCACTTATTTCTTTTTCGTTTTTGTTGGGGATATATATTTTTTGTCCATCAGATAGCACAAATGCTAAGTTGACTTCGTCTAAGTCTGCATTTTCTGTAACTCCTCCTGCTGCTTCTATTGCGTCTGCAATTCTTGCTTCATCCGGCAGTTCTTTTATTCCCGGTTCTTTTACCTCTCCTGTTATATGCACTATTATTGTGTCTTCTTTGTATTCTTCTGTATCTGTCTTTACAAAATCATTCATATCAAATTCTTCATATTGGTTATTTTTTATAATGAAATATGTTGCTATTCCAACAATTACAGCTAGTATAACAATTCCTATAATTATTTTTTGTTTTTTATTTAAATTTTCTATCATAATATCCTTTCTAAAACTTGAATTTTTTGCAGTTTTAATATATATTTATATTTGACATTTAATATAATAAATTTATAGGAGAAATTTCATGAAAAAACTCAAGTTTACGCTTTTTATTTTTATATTTTTAATACTGTTAATCATTTTTGCACCTCCTTGTTTTGCTGATAGTGATTTAAAGACTTATTGTCCATCAGCTATTTTAATGGAAACTAGTACTGGAAAAATTCTTTATGAAAAGAATGCTAATGAGGTAAGCTTTCCTGCAAGTACTACTAAAATTATGACTGCTATCTTAACTGTTGAGAATTGCAAACTTGATGATGTTGCAACTGTTAGTCACAATGCTGTTTATTCAATTCCTTATGATTACACTCATGCTAGTTTAAAAGAAGGCGAAGAGCTTACTATTGAGCAACTTTTATATGCTCTTATGATTCCTTCTGCAAATGATGCTGCAATTGTTTTAGCTGAGCATATTTCTGGTAGTGTTGAAGAATTTGCTAAATTGATGAATAAAAAGGCCGAAGAACTTGGTTGCAAAAATACTCATTTTGTTAATCCTAATGGTATTCATAACAAAAATCATACTTCTACAGCTTATGATTTGGCTTTAATGGGACAATATGCCATGAAAAATGAGACTATTAGAAAGATTGTTAGTACTAAGCAATTTACTTTGCCTACTACTAATAAATATAATAAAACTGACAGAACTTTTAATAATACCAATGATTTATTAAGTACATATAGTAGATACTATTATGAAGGAACTACTGGTGTAAAAACTGGATATACAGGTGACGCCGGAAACTGTATTGTTGCCTCTGCAAAGAAAAATGGTTTTGAGGTTTTATTGGTTGTTCTTGGCGGAAAATCTACTAGTAACGGTTTAAGCGAAAGATATTTAGATTGTAAAACTTTATTTGATTATGCTTTTGATAATTATTCGTTTAAAACTTTAAATGAAAAAAATAGTGTTTTACAACAAGTTTCAGTTTATGGAGCCACAAAAGAAACTCAAAATCTGAACGTACTTGTAAAAGATGATATAAAGATTTTCGCTGATAAAAAACTTGATATCTCCACTTTATCTCCTGTAGTTGATATAGATGAAAAACTTAAAGCTCCTATTGCTACTAATGGTGTAGTTGGAAAAATAACTTATTCCTATGATGGTGAAGAATATTCTTCTGATTTAATTGCAGAGACTCAAGTTATTGCTTCAGGCTTTTTACCAATATTACTCAGAGTTATGCTAATTATTATTATTTTATATTTATTATTCTTACTTCTAAAACCATCTAAGAAGAAAAAGAAAAAAACATATAAAAAGAAATCTAAAGGTGGAAATTATAAATTTACACAATTTAGTAATTTAAAGTAAAAGGACACTAAATTAAATTTAGTGCCCCTTTTTTATTTATCTTTTCCTAAAATAATTGTAATATTAACATCTGTACTTTCTCCAACAGATACTGTTTGAGTTTGTACTAATAATTTTAATTCTTCAATTGCCGAATTTTCAACGTCTCCCCTATTTATAATAACGCTATTATCAACATTTGAAGTTTCTTCTGTTGTAATATCAGTATATCCTGCTTTTTTTAATCTATTTTCTATTCTTTCTAATTTAACACTGCTTCCACTACCATTTAAAATTTCTATTTTTATTTTTTCTTTATCAATTCCAGTAGTATCAACACTGCTTGTGTCTATTTCTTCATCTTGTAATTCTGGATTTAAAAACATCTTATCTATTAATTTTGCTGTTTTGCTTTCATTTGCTGTGTACATCCACCATCCATTGCATTTTTCAGATTGACCTGGCAAATGCTCTGTTCTTAAATTGTCTGAATTGAATTCTGCTATATATGGAACATAGTCTTTAATAACATCAAAGCTAATATTAGTTTCAACATATTTTTTTGCTATATCAATAAATTCGTTTATTTTAAATATGTTTTCTATTTTTAATGTTTGTTTTGCTAAAGCTTTAAGGAAGTTCCTTTGAGTTTTCATTCTTCCTATGTCTTCGATTCCATATTCTGCTGGATATGTAGAACCATCACTATTATGTCTAAATCTAACTACTTGTTCTGCTTTGTCTCCATCTAATTTTTGAACTCCTGCTTTTAAGTTTATATATAGTCCTTGTTTTTTGTCTGTGTATTTCATGTCTATTGGAACATCAAATGTTACTCCACCTATTGCCTCAACTAATGCTTTAAATGCTTCTGTATCAACTTTTATATAATATTTTATATCTAACCCTGTTAATTCATTTATTTCTTTTAAAACATTTTCTGGACCTGTTTGATATACAGCATTTATCTTGTCCCAAGGTGTTGCTGTATTTTTGTTATTTCCTATAAATGTATCTCTTGGTATTGATAATATAGATGCTTGTTGTTTCTGAGGATCATATTCTGCTACCATTATTGTATCTGTCAAGTTTTGGCTTTGACCCAATAATACAGCGTAAATTTTAGGTAATGTTTTAACTGTTTCTTGATCATGACCAACTGCAGTAGCTAATAGTCCTTTTAATCCTCCACCGTTTTTATGTACTTTATATGCAAATATTCCTCCTATTACTAATAAAAGCAATACTAATACTAATAATATCTTCTTTCCTATTCCTTTTTTCTTCTTCTTCGTTTGTTTCAATTTATTCACCTTTTTCTAAAATATTTTACAATCTTAATAATAACAAAAATCTTGCCAAATAGCAAGATTTTTAGTCAAATTTTAAAATATAATTTTTAATAACAAATTGTTGTTATACATTGTGCTTCCTATGTATGATTTTTGTAGTCCTTCGATAATTCCTGTTTCACTCATCATTGGACTCGCAAATGAAATTATTGCTAAAGCTACATAAATTATTACTAGAGATTGTAATATTCCAAATATAATTCCACCTAATTTGTCACACTGTTTAATTACAGGTAATTTCGTTAATAAATTAGCTAATCCTTTAACTAATAGTAATATTATTTTACTAACTATAAATAGTGCAATTGCTACAGCAATGTTTATAATCATAATTGCTACTTCTCTTGCTGTTGAATCTACTATTGCTGTTTTAGCTTCGTTTCCAGCTTTTTCTACTGCATTATTTATATAATCTGTAATAACTTCTGGCATATTTTCTTTTTGTGTCTCATCATTTGTTTTTTCTTCGTCTTTTAAAATACTTTGTTTAATTGCTTGTTCCAAGTTTTCATCCCAATCTGTTTTATCAATTATGAAGTTGGAAACTGGTTTAAATAATATAAAAGCAATTATTAATGCTAGTACAAATGATACTATTTTTAAAAGTGATCCTGTTAATCCTTTATGATATCCTACTAAAACACATAACGCAATTATTGCAATTATTACTAAATCAATTATTATACTCATTATAACCTCCTATAAATTAACTATCTCAATTTTATCGCTGTAAATAATTCCTGCCACTCCATCTCCTAGTATAATTTTTTCTATTACTTGTGAAGATGAATATCTTTTTATAAGCCAAGCATTTGTTTCAACAAAGTATACCTCATTTCCTAGGTTAACTGCTATTACATTGTTGTTTGATACAACTGATTTTGCTACTTCCTCGATAGTATATACATTTTCTTTTCCATTTGAGGTGTTTTGCATCTCTATAATAGTGTCTGCACTAAATAAACTGGTCGATTTTTCATATGTTCTAAATATATAATTATTAAGTTCTATGTCTGCAAATGTGATTTTAGGATTATCTTCATTTAATTTTGTAAGCTCCACATCCACACCCGTTTCAAATTTATGAATACTATCATCATACATACATATTAGTCTACTTTTATCTTGATATTTAATTCTTAAAATTAGACTGCCTTGTGCTGCATTATATTCATATTTTGGTTCTGTATTTTTTTCTTTTACATCTTTTATTGATATTATTTTTATATTCGATTGTATTGTTGTTCCTGAATTATTTACTTCTGCATAAGCAAATTCTGCATTGTCCGGTGATACGCAAGCATCTACTGCAATTGTTTTTGACAAATATGTTTTAAATAACTCATTTCCTTTTTCGTCATATGTAATAATCACAGATTTATATGTAGTTCCTGTTACTATTGCACTTACATATCCATTTTTGTTAACTGTAACTTTGTCTAGATTTCCATCTACACTTTTTTCCCATATAACATGGTCTTCTGATATCAAATATAATCTTTGTCCATTATTTTCACCTATTGCTAAATATCTTCCTTCTACGTCATAAATAGGATTATTTATTTCAATTTTTACATCTTTTTCTTTTTTTCCTGAAGCACTATATTCATTTAAAGTATTTTCAGCTAATATGCAAATATATTTTCCATATGTAAATATATTGGTATTTGATTTATAATCTATGTCAATTGTTGGAACATTTTCTTCTGTTACATCCTTACGAAAAATGTATTTATCCATAAAATTTCTAAAGTTTTTGTTTGAATTATATATAACCATTATGGTAGCTATAATTATAGCTAATACGAACACTGCAATTATTATATATATTTTTTTCTTATTTAACTTTCTATCTTTTCTAAATTTTATTACTTTGTCCATAGTTTTATTCCTTTTTATTTTTATATGTTAAATATATACTAATTTGCATTAAATTACAAGTGGTTTATTTAATGTTTCAATCTCAAAATCTTGAATATTTGCACAAGACCTAATACTCCAAATATTGGGTATAGCAGATTTACTAAGTTTGAAAAGCCTATTGGTACTACTAGAATGGAAGTTAGGCATATTATTATTGTTCCTACTTTATATCGTTTGTTTGGCAAACTTTTTAGAAATCCATATCCTGATGATATTGCAGTTGTGAATATTGCAATTAGAATTACTATTCCATAAATTATTGAATGGATATTCCCAAAATCTTTAGTTATTTGTATCATAGGAAGTTCTAAATTTTGAGCATAGTTAATTCCTTTTAATAACAAAAAGAAAAGTATTAGTCCAATTACCGATAAAATAATTGCGCACCATATGCTTACTTTTTTTATCTTATTTTTTTCATTCATATAATTGCCCAGCTCTATTAAAATTGGAATTAGTAAGATACTGTTATAGCTTGCATATAATATGCTACTAAATAACCAGCCCCACTGGTAATTTATAATAATATTATTTTCAAAATATGTATTTGTAAAACCTAAATTTTTTATTCCTAGATAAAATATAAAAGCACATAAGAGCGGTATAAGTATGGTATTTATATACACTATTCCTTTTGTATCATTTATAAATGTGATATAACATAATATTGCCATTATTACTGCAGGTATGTATATTAAAATTCCAAATTCTTGGTTGAAATATGCTGAAAATCCAGCTACCATAATATAAAATGATACTAATAAAAATCCTTGTATCATTATTTGCATAATCTTATTTATTTTTTTATTTGAACTTATATTTTCTAAAAATTCTGAATATGTATGTATTTTTTTATTTTTTACTATTTGAAAAACTTTATAAATAATAATTCCCGCCAATGTACAAGAAATTATTAAACCTAAAATTCCCATTGTTCCATATCTATTAAAAAATAAATAAATTTCCTGTCCTGAAGCAAACCCTGCTCCTATCATTGTACCTATTATTACAAAAATGGTTTTCAAAATATCTCTCATAAAAAAGCTCCCTCATAAAATATATGAGGAAGCTCCTAAAATTATTTCTTTCTTCTTCTAACTTGCCATATTACAATTCCTAAAATAACTATAAATATAGGAATACCTATAATAATCACTAGTATAGTCCTTAATTGGCTAGTTGTAACATCATATGTTGTAACTGTTTCACCAGATTTACGAATTGTGATATTATCTTCTCTTTCAGTCAAATATGATACTGCATTTAATAATACGTCTTTATTATTGCAAAATTCTATTGCATATCTATAATATGTTCCCATTGGTATTTGTGCATTTGTAGCAAAAGCTGTATTGGCAAATACTATCAATTTTGATGTTTTATCATCATTTATTTTTTTGGTAAGCATTGCTGCAACTGTAGCTCCTGAAGCATCTTCATCGCTTGAAATTCTGTTAGAACTGCTTGAAGTTAAATCTGTTCTATAAAACGCCTTATCACTTGCAGTTGCTAAAGTTTCCATAGTAACATTTTTCTTTTCTAATTCTTCAGATGATGCAAAAGTTAATTTACCAGATGTCATCATGCACACATTTAATTCCATATTAACATTTTTTACAAGTTCAGAATTAGTATTTATTGATTCTATTATGTATACAGGTGCACCTGATACCATCTTGTTGCTATCACCTTCTATAATAAATCCGTTTGAGTTTTTTATTCCATATTCATCTAATACTTTTTGGAAGTTTGGAGTTTTTATATTACCTAAATTTGAATCTAATAATAATAAAATTTCTCCACCATTTTTTATATATTTTAGTATTTCATCTCTTTCTTTTTGGTCAATGTCCTCTTTTAGTGCTGTAATAACTAACAATTTGCAATCTTCTGGTACACTTCCTTTAGTTAATAAATTTATAAACTCAACTTCGTTTGCCTCAGCAGTTAATGAACTTTCCAAATATTCAAAATATCCATCATTATATAAATTATGTCCTGTTAAAAAGCAGATTTTAGGTTTTACATTTGTAGTAACATCTAAAATTGCATTTGTTATTGCTTCTTCTGTTACATCTATTTGTTCATATGTGGTATAGTCATATGTATATAAATCACTTTCTTGTAATAATTTAGATTTTGTTTTGCTTTCTATCATAATGAATGATGATGCGTCAGAAACTCCAAATTCAGTTTTCCAACTTGTTTTGTCTGTTAAATTATCTAGTTTTTCAACCTTGATATTCTTATTTAGATTTGCATATTTATATGCAAAATCATTTACATAGTCATACATGTTATATATTGAAATTGTAATTTCTTGATCTAGGTTTCCTAACTTATCTTTTGTTGCTTGTGATATAGAGTAAATCTTGTCTTTTGTAAAGTCTAAGTCTGTAATATTAGCTTTCTTTATTCCGTAGCTTATAGCCCAAAATGCACATATTATAATTGCAAATAGCAAAATTGTAAGTGCAATACTTTGTAGCCATTTCTTTTTTATAATTTCTATAAATTTCTTTCCCATGTTTTAAGCTCCTTTCTATTTTACTGATTTTTTTCTTTGCATAATAATAATTGTAAATAATACAAACATTATTGCAATTCCCAACAAATTAAATACTTCTGTTATTGATATAAGTCCAGCTGGGAATTTTTGATAATTGCTCATTAAATCAATAATAGAAAAGCTATCATTTACGCTTGGTAAGAACCATGAGCCTACAAAAAATATTATTGTAATAACTGCTGCAATAATTTGATTTTCTGTTAAACTAGAAATAAACATTCCTATTGCAATTGCTGCCATTGCTACTAATAAAAATCCTAGCATCATTACAAGTGTTGGTACAAGGTTTGGTGCCTTAAAAAAGCATAAAATTCCATAATATATAAGTGAAAATATTAAAGTTATTATAATTACACTAATTGCTGCAAAATATTTTCCAAGTACTATTTCTGTAATACTTCTAGGTGATGTTAGTAATAATTGTTCTGTTCCATTTTTTCTTTCTTCCGCAAACATTCTCATTGTAAGAATTGGAACGATAATGAGTAAACCATATCTTGCTGTAGCAAAATATAAATTTCCCATATCATATCCACCTACACTAACTGTTGTTAGGTAAAAGAACAAGCTAAATAATAATAAAAATAAACCTATTGTTATATATCCTGTTGGAGATAAAAAATAACTTTTTAATTCTTTTTTATAAACTGCAAACATTATTCTTTTCCTCCTTTTTTATTTTTTTCTTTCTTCTTTTGCTCTTTTTTCTCAAGCTTTTTTTGTTTCTTTTCTTCTTTTATTTCTTCAGGCTCTTGCTTTGCTGAATCAATTAATTTTATAAACGCATCTTCAAGTGTTGATTCATCTTTCTTAAGTTCAAAAATTGTAATTTCTTCTTTTGGTAAAACTTCAAATAATTTCTTTCTTAAATCAACATTTTCTGCTGAAGTAACAGAGTATTGCTTTGTGCCATCCTCATTATCTTTTATCATTTTTATTTCTTCTATTTCTGATATTTTTTCTTTTAGTTTTGGCATATTGTTTTTAGTGTCTTCAATAGTAACTAATATTGTATTTTTTTCTTTTGTCTTATTTTCTAAGTTTTCAGGAGTATCTATTGCCACAATTTTTCCATGGTTTATGATAATTACTCTTTCACAAATTTGGCTTACTTCTGATAAAATATGGCTACCTAAAATTACTGTATGTTTTTTTCCAAGCTCTTTTATTAAATTTCTAATTTCAGTAATTTGTTTTGGATCAAGTCCCACTGTAGGTTCATCTAAAATAATAACTTCAGGATTTCCTACTAATGCTCCTGCCATACTTACTCTTTGTTTATAACCTCTTGACAAATTTCTAATCAACTTGTTTTGAACATCTTTTAATCCTGTTTCCTCTATAGCCTTTTCAACTTCTTGCTTTCTTTCTTTTGATCTTACGCCTCTTAATTCCGCTATGTAATTTACAAATTCTTTAGCAGTTAGTTCTGTGTATAGTGGAACTCCTTCTGGCATATAACCAATTTGTTTTTTGGCTTTTTTAGATTTTCTTACAATGTCAAATCCATTGATAATAATTTGACCCTCTGTAGGTTCAATAAATCCTGTTATCATATTCATTGTTGTAGTTTTTCCAGCTCCGTTAGGTCCTAAAAGTCCAACAACTTCGCCATCTTTAATCTTAAAGTTTATATTGTCAACGGCTTTGATATTAGGATATTTTTTTGTGACATTTTTAACCTCTATCACTTTAGATTCCTCCTTTTTCTTGTTTCCGTATGCTTTTATACTTTGCTTATCTTATCATTATCTTATTTTCATATCAATATTTTTATAAATATTTCACATAGAATTTACATTTTTGAATATAAATCAAATCAAAGAGGTGCAATTTTATGGAATTTATTTATCCATTTTTTATATCATTTGCAATAGTGTTTATAAGTGAACTTGGAGATAAAACTCAGTTATTAGTTTTATCTTTTTCTGGAAAAGACAAAACTTTTAAAATATTATTAGGTGTTGCTATTGGTTCTTTTTTTAGTCATGGTTTAGCAATTTTATTTGGAAGTGGTTTAGCTCTTTTAAAAAATGAGTTTTTGCATCATTTAATTGAAATAATTACATATTCTTCTTTTGTGTTAATGGGAATTTTAACTCTCCTTCCTAAAAAAGAAAAATTAACAATGCAAGACTCTTCTAAAGAGGGTTTATTATCTAAGATCTCAAGTTTAAGAATAAATTATTGTATATTAATTGCGTTGTGTATAATGATTGGAGAACTTGGAGATAAAACTTTTTTAGCTTCAATTGGTCTTGGAGTACAATATTCAAATTATAAATTTTCGCTTATTTTAGGTGCAATTTCTGCAATGGTAGTATGTGATTTTATTGCAATTATTTTTGGTAAATTTTTAAATAAACATATTTCTGAAAATGCAATGCAAAAACTTTCCGGCGTTTTATTTTTAATTTTCGGATTTATTGGTTTTATTTCAATGTGAAATTGATTTTTTTGTTTTCTCGTGTTATAATTATATGGTCAAAATAAATAGAAAGAGGAATATAATTATGACAAGTAAACAAAGAGCTTATTTAAGAAGTCTAGCAAATTCAATTGACCCTATTTTTCAAATTGGAAAAGCAGGTTTGTCTGAAAATTTATTAAAACAATTAGATGACGCAATAGAAGCTAGAGAATTGATAAAAATAAATGTATTAGAGTCTTCTGGTGAAGACGTAAAGGCTTTAGGAAATGAAATTGCAGATAGTATAAATGCTATTTGTGTTCAAACTATGGGAAATAAAATAACTTTATATAGAGCTAGAAAGAAAAATCCGATTATATTATTAGATTAAATACTATAATTTTTTATAGTATTTTTACAATTTTTATTGACACATGCTTCAAATCGTGTTATTATAATATTTGTTACAGAAACTATCTTAATCGGGTCAGTAGCTCAGTTGGATAGAGCACAGGCCTTCTAAGCCTGGGGTCGGGGGTTCGAATCCCTTCTGGCTCACCATAAAAACACACAAAATATCAATGTTTTGTGTGTTTTTTGTTGCAAAAATAATGCAATAAATCTTTTAAAATTAATGTTTTAAGAGTGTTACTTAAAATAAAATTTGCATTTCTTATGTAAACGTGGTATAATAAGAGTTGCAAAACTTTTTTAATACAGGAGGATTTTATACATGTTGACGAGAATTGATAAAAAAATCGGGTGCACACGGTGCATACGTTCGCACTGTGTAAACAAAGGGCATCAGAATGCCAAACAGGATTATTCCTGCTATCAGGCATCTGGGTGTGCAAGTTGCAACTTGCACAGTGTTTGTGCCAGTCCTACAAAAGATAGTGAAATTTTTGAACTTTCCTCGCGTGTGAGCAATAGTTGGGATATTCCCTGCTGCTATGTCAAGCCCACATGTGAAAATTGTTTCAAATCTTCGCACTGTCAGAATGCTGGTACAAAAAGTTTCGAATTAAATCTCGAAGAACCGGCGAATCCCACTTGCTTTAGCAAGTATCACTCTATTAAGTGATTCGGGGAACAACATGTAATCGCAGTCAGAAATTTCTGACTGTGATTTTTTTGTGTTTTATTAATCTACTCAGTTCTAAATTTTGAATCTTGTGCATATAATGTAAATATTACATATATAAGGAGGATTATTTTATGAGTGTGCAACTTGAGAAAAAGTCCAAGCAACAAAGCAATAAAACATCTGCAAGTATGGAAATTACTTGTGCTTTGTATCAAACTGAAGCCTGCCCTTTTCCCACAACTTGTGATGGCAAAAATCGGCAGTGCAATGCTTGGAAAGACCATAGCAGCAAATAAACCTCAAAAAAGCTCTCGAAATGAGAGCTTTTTATTCTATGCATTTTTCCAAAATGCTTCATATCCTCTGTGTGCTTCATATAAATCTAATTTACTTGTAACTTCATAAGGTGAGTGCATTGAAAGTACTGGTACACCACAGTCAATAACATCTATTCCTTTATTTGCTAAGATATATGCTATTGTGCCTCCACCTCCAATGTCAACTTTTCCAAGTTCAGCAATTTGGTATCTAACATCATTTTCTTCAAATATTTTTCTAACTTCTGCGACAAATTCTGCATTTGCGTCAGATGCACCAGACTTTCCTCTAGCACCTGTATATTTATTTAGTCCAATTCCTCTTCCTAAATATGATGCATTGTTCTTTTCTGAAACACTTGCATAAATTGGATCTAGTCCAGCATCAACATCTGCTGATAACATTTTAGAATTACAGAAAACTTTTTCTAATAAATTAGGTCTATTTACTCCTAATTTATTTAAAATTTCTGATATAAATGTATCAAATACATGTGATTCCATACCTGTATTTCCCATACTTCCAATTTCTTCTTTGTCAGATATAATACAAACTGCTGTCTTAACAGGATTTTGTATTTTCATTAAAGCTGTTAAAGACGCATAAACACATATTTTGTCATCTTGACCATAACCTGCAACCATACTGTTATCAAATCCCATACTTCTACAAGGCATTGCTGGTACTAATTCAATTTCTGAACTTAATAAATCCTTTTCTGTTATTCCATATTTTTCATTTAAAATATTTAAAATATTTAATTTTACAGAATCAGCTATTTCGCTACCTATTGGCATACTTCCAATTAAAAGATTTAAATCTTCTCCATCAATTCCATCTGCCAATTTTTTCTTCATTTGATCTTGTGCTAAATGTGGTAATAAATCTGTAATTGTAAATATTGGATCATTCATATCTTCTCCTATATTTACAGTTACCTTTTCACCATTTGTTTTAACTATAACACCATGTATTGCTAGTGGAATTGTAGTCCATTGATATTTTTTTATTCCACCATAATAATGTGTTTTTAAATATGCAAATTCTGAATCTTCATATAAGGGATTTGGCTTTAAGTCTAATCTTGGAGAATCTGCATGTGCACCAATTATATTTATTCCTTCTTCAATATTTCTCTCTCCTATAATCGCTAGGTACATGCTTTTTCCACGATTATTCCAGTAAACCTTATCTCCTGCTTTTAAAGTTTCGCAATCTTTTATGTCTTTAAATCCGTTTTGATGTGCTATTTCTGTTGAAGTACTTATAATTTCTCTTTCTGTTTTTGATTTATTCATATAGTCTATATATCCTTTTGCATAATCAGAAATTTCTTGTTTTTGCTCTGCTGTTCTAGAATTCCATCCGTTTTCCTTTTTATTAAACAACTTATTTTTTAATTCTTCTGCTTCTTTTTTATCCATTTCCAATCTCCTCTCTAGTTTTTTTGTTATTGTATCACAATATTTTGTATTTAGTATACACAATTTTTAAAAAAATATTTAATTTTTTACTAACATTCCTAAAACTAGAATTCCAATATTGTCATTATATATTTCATCAAATTGAGATATTGGTAATGGATTTTCGCCTATTCCCGCTTCTATTGTATAACCTGGTCTTTTGTAATTTTGTATAAACCAATCTTTATATCCTGCAAAACTCGAATTATATGGCACATCAGTCAAATCATATCCACTAACTCTTGCAAATATTCTGCCTATTTCATATCCTTGTGGTGAATTTATATTTTGAAAATTCCAATAAATTTCTTTTCCTTGTGTGTGATATGAAATTGTTAATTCAAAATTATTTTTTAAAGTAAAATTATATATTGCCAATGCTTCACTTTGAGTTAATGGTCCTTCTCCTACAAAGTTTTGAGGAGCAGGTTTTGTATACCCTTGCTCGAATTTTATTCTTCTTGCTTCTTGCCAACCTGCAGGAAATTGTAAATTTAAATCTACACCATTAGCATTTGCCTTCCAACCACTTGGAAATGGAATGTTTGGAAAACTTTCTGAAATTTCTAAATACTTTTTGTATTCTTTGCTATTTGTGTCAACTCTTCCTGTAACTAGATCAATTCCATCTGGATTCATCATTGGCAAAATGTATAAAGAAACATTATTAAATAATTCTCGTGCATTTTGACCAAATATTCTACTATTTAAAACATAGCTTTGGCAAAAGTTTTCCACAAATTTCATAAGTAGAATACAACATATGTATTCATTTGCATGCATACCTGCATTATACATAATTTTTCTGCTTCCTCTTCCTATTTTTATGTATGGAAGCTGTTTGCCTAATGTACTAAAGCCAATATTTCCTATTTCTAAAAATGGATACTTTTGTTTTAATTCTTGTAGATTTTGCATCATTAGTGAATAATAATATTTTTGATTTGTTGGTACAATATTCATAAAAAATCACCTGCTATAATTTATTCAAATTAAGCAGGTAATGTGATTTACTGTTTTAATTTACTATATCCATTACTGTAATCTATTTCTATATTTTGTTGAACATTATAAATATATACATTAAAGCATATTTCTTTATTTTCCACAGACTGTGCCTCCATTTGTACTCCACTCGCGACTAAATTGTTCCCTTCAAATATTGGAGTTACCCTATATAGCACATGATTTTTTTCATTTTTTCTTAGGTATTCCAATACTTTTGTTTCGAATGGCAACATTCCGCTTGTGTTAAAATAATTGGTTCCTGTTATAAGGTTTTGTTTATTCGCATTTTCTGCTGATAAACTATACGCAATTAAATGACAACGATTATATAAGCTTTTTCCATTATACTCTACACTTTGCCAACCAGATGGGTATATGTGGCTAATTGATGTTCTTTTCTCTCCTTCTTTTGGCATAGTTTCTTTTCCTAAGTTTGCAAATGCCACTCCACATCTGCCTAATTTATCTAACTTACTATACCTTTCAAAACACTCACTTGTAAAATCACTTTCCTCAAAATTTGGAATATTATTATTTATTGTTACAAATATTTTTCCATTATATTCTGGAATTTCTCCCAAATTATATGATACAGTTGTATTTTCTAATATATTTTCGTTAACTTCTATATCACCAAAATATATTGCCGTAATTGCAACAATTAAAAATATTATACTTGTAATTATATTTCTTATTTTTCTTTTGCTCATTTTTTCACCTATTTTATATATTTTCCATTTACTCTTTTTACTATATCTCCAACACAAAAATCTGGATATAATTCTTTATATGTATATATTGAACCACTTCCATTTTCATGTGTTAAATAAATTTTATCATCAGTTATTTTTTGCACTACAAAATTAGTATTTTCGTTGTCTCTTAATACTCCATACAAATCATCTAATTTGTACCAAGCATCATCACTTTTTATATCTATTTCTCCATTATATAACTCACATTTATCTCCATTTAACTGTACTTTTTGGCCTGAGTATAGATTATAAAAATCTAATTTATTCATTTTATATATATTTTCATAAATTCCCTGATTATGCAGTTTTTCTAATGTTTCATTAGACGTATATATGTATACATCTTCTTCTTTTCCGTTTTCTGGATTTAGTAATGTTATTTTTTCATTTTCTAATCCATACACCACTCCTATATTCATATTTCTCTCCTTATTTAATGTTTTTGCTAACTCATTAATAAAATTTGAAATAAAATTTTTTGTTTCATTACTGAAAATAAATTTTCCAAGATTAAAATTTTCTAAATTCATTTTTTTCCTTTCTAGAACTAATTATTTTTTGAATAAAATTTTTTTTTAATATATCACATATTGTCTATTATTTACAATAGTTTTATTTAATGATAAAATTAAGAAAAAATATAGGTGGAATAAAATGTATTATACATATATGTTGAGATGTGCTGATAATTCAATTTATACTGGAATGACAAATGATCTGGATAAACGAATAAATGAACATTTAAGCAAGGATAAAAATGGTGCGAAATATACCAAATCACATAATGCTGTTAAACTTGATGCTGCTTGGAAAAGCAAAGATAAATCTTTGGCTTGTAAGTTGGAATATCAAATAAAAACTCTTTCTAAAATGCAAAAAGAAGCTTTAATAAATGGGGAAAAGTTATCTAGTTTCTTGAGTGGAAAGGTTGATTGCCGAAGATATAAAAGAATTACAATTGATAAAAAATAGAGTAGTAAGAATTTGTTTAAACTCTTGCTACTCTAATACTAATATGGTCGAGGCGACAGGGATCGAACCTGCGACCTCATGGTCCCAAACCACGCGCGCTACCAACTGCGCTACACCTCGATTATTCTTCTTAAAAAGTACTTATATACTATAGCATATTATTTTTTCAATTTCAAGTACTTTTTTACATTTTTATATAAATTTTTAAATAAAATTTAATTATCAAATAAAAATATCTTATCAATAACCAAACTTTTCTAACATATATTATAAAAATAAATCGGTTTCATTTCAGCTACTGAAATGAAACCTTTATAAAATTATGCTCTAAAAAATGCCTTGTATGCACTAAATGCTGAATATATATCAAATTTACTTGTTACTTCGTATGGAGCATGCATTGATAATACTGGTACACCACAATCTATTACATCCATTCCTTTATTAGCTAATATATATGCGATTGTTCCTCCACCGCCTAAGTCAACTTTTCCTAGCTCTGCTATTTGATATGCTATATTATTGCTTTCCAACATATTTCTTACATATGCAACAAACTCTGCATTTGCATCTGATGAACCAGATTTTCCTCTTCCTCCTGTGTATTTGTTTAATCCTATTCCTCTTCCTAAATATGATGCATTATTTTTTTCTGCAACTGAAGCAAAAGTTGGATCTAATCCTGCATCTACATCGGCAGATAACATTTTAGAATTACAAAATACTTTATCTAATAAATTTGGTCTATTAACACCTAATTTATTTAATAGCTCCGAAACAAATGTATCAAATACATGTGACTCCATTCCTGTATTTCCCATACTACCAATTTCTTCTTTATCAGATATTAAACATACTGCTGTAGTTTTTGGGTTATGTGTATTCATTAATGCTGTTAACGATGTATACACACATATTTTGTCATCTTGTCCATATGCAGCTACCATACTTGAATCAAAGCCTAAACTTCTGGCTTTAAAAGCTGGAACAATTTCAAGTTCAGCACTTAAAAAGTCTACTTCTGTAATTCCATATTTTAAGTTTAACATATTCAAAATATTTAATTTTACTTTTTCACTTACTTCATTATCATTGTATGGAATACTTCCTATTAATAAATTAAGCTCTTCTCCTTGTATTCCATCAGCTAAATTTCTTTTCATTTGCTCTTGTGCTAAATGTGGTAATAAATCTGTTATTACAAATACAGGGTCTTTATCATCTTCTCCTATATTAACTTCAATTTTTTCTCCGCTCTTTTTAACAATTACACCATGTAAAGCAAGTGGTATTGTTGTCCATTGATATTTTTTTATTCCTCCATAATATTGAGTTTTAAAAAACGCAAAGCCATCATCTTCATATAAAGGATTTGGTTTTAAATCTAATCTTGGAGAATCAGCATGTGCACCAACTACATTTATTCCATTTTCAATATTATCATAACCTATTACAGCCAAATACATGCTTTTTTCTCTATTTATATAATATACCTTATCTCCTGGCTTTAAATATTGTATATTTTTAATATCTGTAAATCCGTTATTTTCTGCTATATATTTTGCTTCTTTTACTATTTCTCTTTCCGTTTTTCCATTATTTAAAAAATCCATATATGAATCACAATAATCATATATGTCTTTTTTACTTTCTGGGCTTAAATTCTCCCATCCACATTTTTTTTCATTAAATAATTTTTTTTGCAAATCTTTACCTTCAGACATAAATTTTCTCCTTTCCATATAAAACTGTTCTAATTATATCATTTAATGAATAGTTTTCAATATATAAATATTACAAATTTGTTTTTTTAATATTACATTTTTATTTTTTATCTTTACAGAACACGAATTTTGTAGTTTAATAATATATATTATTATACAAAATGGAGATAAATATGAAAACTTTAGACACAAAATTGCCGGCTGAAAGAGATATAATTAAAGAAGCCGAAAAAATAATTAGTCAAGCCAATAACAACAGTAACATAAGCTCAAATGAAAAAAACACTACCAAAAGAAAAAAAGTAATTTTATTATTACTATTAACAATATTAATTTTAGCTTTTCTAATTAGCTCATTTATTTTTGCATTAATAACTTCAAAATCAGATAAAATAATATCTGGCGTTTCAATAAATGGTGTTGATGTTTCCAATTTAACTAAAACTGAAGCATTACAAAAATTAAATTTACAATTATCAAGAAATACTGCTAATGAAATTCAGTTAAATCACAATGATTACACAACAACATTAAAATTATCTGATATTGAAGCATCATTCGATTTTGATTCGTCATTAAACGAAGCATACAATATTGGAAGATGCGAAAATAATATTTTTGCTAATAATAAAAAAGTAATTTCTACATTTTTAAAAAAGAATAATATATTACCAAATACATCATACAATTCTGATAAATTGAATGACGAAATTACTAAAATTAATAATGAATTACCTGACAAAGTTGTAAACTCAAGTTACAAAATTGAAAATAATAATTTAATTGTATCAAATAGTTCAAATGGTAATAGAATTTCAACTGACTCTTTTACTACAAACTTAAAAAATTGTATTGTAAACAACATTACTTCAATGGATATACCAGTTGAACAATTCGAAGCTGATACAGTTGATATTGAATCAATTTATAATGAAATTCATAAAGACCCTGTAAATGCATATTATTCTACAAATCCTTATGAAATTCATAAAGAAGAAGAAGGTTTAGATTTTGGAATTAGTCTAGATGAAGCCAAAAAACTTGTATCACAAAACCAAGATTATTTTACAATACCATTAAAAGTTTTAAAACCTCAAATAACTGTAAAATCTTTAGGGCAAGAAGCTTTTCCGGATTTATTGGCTACATATTCTACAACTTATTCAACTGGGAATTCTAACAGATGTACAAATATTTCGCTTGCAGCTCGTTCAGTAAATGGATATGTACTTATGCCTGGAGAAACATTTTCTTATAACTCTACAGTTGGTCAAAGAACAGCTACCAGAGGATATAAAGAAGCTGGGGTATATTTAAATGGTGAAGTTACAACTGGCTTAGGTGGTGGTATTTGTCAAGTTTCTTCAACATTATATAATGCAATATTACTTGCTAATCTTGAAATTGTAGAAAGGTCAAATCATACATTTAAACCAACATATGTACCAGCAGGCCAAGATGCAACAGTATCTTGGGGAGCACCAGATTTTAAATTTAAAAATAACAAAAATTATCCTATAAGAATAACAGCAACAGCAGGAAACGGTTCTGTATCATTTAATGTTTATGGACTAAAAACTAGTGATGATTACGAAGTTAAAATTGTTTCATCTGAAATTGGTTCAATACCATTTTCAACACAATACCAAGAAACTTCATCATTACCAGCTGGCACACAAAAAATAACCCAAGCAGGTTCAAATGGATGTAAAACACAAACATATAAAATATTATATAAAAATGGAGCAGAAGTATCCAGAAAGTTAATTAATTCAGATACATATAAACCACATAATCAAGTAGTATCTGTTGGAACAGGTGCAGTAGCTAGTGAAACCACTGAAACACCATCTGCTGATATTAGTTATTAATAAAAAATAATATTATGAAAAGTAAAAATCATTGAAATACATTTATAAATTCAATGATTTTTATTATTGTTTATTAGGAATAAATACTTTATAATTACAATTTGTTATTTTTTAATAATTAATTACAGGAATATTATATTTTTTATTTATTACATATTTTAACAATTTCTTGTATTTTATTTTTTTTAGTGATATAATTTGACAAATGTTTAGGGGGGGCTTTTTTATGAAATTAGAGCAAAGTGATTTATCATTATTATTTTCATCAACAAATTTACCAGATATATTTTTTACTGAATATCTTTCACAAATTTCTGGTGATGCTTTAAAAGTATATTTATATATTACTTTTTTAGCCAAATATAATAAAGATATACGCTTAAATGACCTTTCAAAAAAATTAGAGCTACCTTTAAAAACAATTCAAGAGAGCATAAAATATTTAGAAGAGCAAAGTTTAATAACGAAAAAAAATACTGGATATATTATTAACAATATTCAAGAAATAGAACTTCACAAGCTTTATACCCCTAAGGTTACATCATCTCCAGAAGAGCTTGAAAAAATTGCACAGAATAAACAAAGAGCAAAAGCAATAGATAGTATTAATAACCAGTTTTTCCAAGGAATTATGTCACCATCATGGTATAGTGACATCGATTTATGGTTTAAAAAATACTCATTTGATGAAGAAGTTATGATTGCTTTATTTCAATATTGTTTTAATAGATCTGCTTTACATAGAAATTATATACAAGCCGTTGCAGAAGCCTGGTTTAAAAATAATATAAAAACATATAATGACTTAGATAAATACTATGAAAAACAAGAAAAACTTAATACTTTACAAAAAACAATTTCAAAAAAACTTGGTATTACACGTCATTTATCACAATATGAAGAAGGCTACATTGAAAAATGGAATATTGATTATGGATATAATTTAGATATAATAGAAATAGCCTTAAAAAAGACAACATCTAAATCTAATCCTAATTTTGACTATTTAGATAAATTACTAACAGACTGGCACGACAGAAATTTAAAAACTTCAAATGATATTCAGTCTTTTTTAACACAACTAAAAGAAAAAAATAAAAATATAAAAACTTTAGAAAAAAACAACGGTTATTCTAATTATGACCAAAGAAATTATAGTGATTTAAATAATTTTTATGCTAATAATTTTAAACAAAATAATTAAATTTAATGAAACGAGGTTTTAACTATGAATACTGCAATTCTCAAATCATTATTAATTATGTATGAAAATAAAAGAGCTAAAAAAATGGCAGAAGCAGAAAAAAGAAAAGAAAAATTATATGCACAAAATCCTAGATTTTCAGAAATAGATAATCAATTAAGCACACTATCAATTTCTGCATCAAAAAATTTAATTAGCTCAAGTAATTTTGAATATTTAGATAATTTAAGAAAGCAAATTGAAAGATTAAAAAAAGAAAAAAAAGAACTTTTATTATCTGTAACTAATGATGAAAATTATTTATTACCAAAATATGATTGTCCATTATGTAATGATACTGGATATATTACCAGTAACTATAATACAAAAATGTGCAATTGTTTAAAACAACAATTATTTAATATTGAATACAATAAATCTAATATTTTCAACCTAGAAAATCATAAATTTGAAAACTTCTTATCCACAGTTTATTCATCAGATGTGGATAAAGTCAAGTATAATTCAGATATTTCTCCACGAGAAAATATAGAAATAATAAAAAAAATATCTCAAAAATTTATTGAAAATTTTGACAATCCTAGTGAAAAAAATCTACTCTTTACTGGAAATACTGGATTAGGGAAAACTTTTTTATCTGGATGTATTGCAAATGAACTATTAAAAAAAGGAAAAAACGTTCTTTATCAAACGTCACCCGTAATGCTAGACACTATAATAAATTATCGTTTTGGAAAAACAGATAGCTCTATATATAATAGTTTATTAGATGTAGATTTATTAATAATTGACGACTTAGGAACAGAATGTTTGAATAATATGAAATTTACAGAATTATTTACTGTATTAAATACCCGATTATTAAATCAAAATAATAAAATAACAAAAACAATAATTTCTACAAATTTAAGCATCCAAAATTTATTTAAAAATTACGACGAACGTATCGTTTCCCGACTAATAGGCAATTACAACATCTGCCGATTTTTCGGAGACGACATACGATTCATACGTGCTAAAAAATAAATATGATAGGATATCATATTTATTTTTTATATTTATTTTTTTATTTATTTTTTTATTTATTTTTTTATTTATTTTTTATTTATTTTTTTATTTATTTTTTATTTATTTTTTTATTTATTTTTTTATTTATTTTTTTTTTTTTTTTTTTTTTTTTTTTTTTTTTTTTTTTTTTTTTTTTTTTTT
>OGCO01000047.1_pt1 | contig 169394 bp, 168 predicted proteins | sample 1570171 | NCBI WGS metagenome assembly OGCO01 (sample SAMEA4370583, study PRJEB24528) | human gut metagenome
ACCTGATCGCTGTTGCTCACCCCGACTTCCGCGCCGAGCTGCGTAAGGAAGCCAATAAGTATATGTATTTCTAAGAAGCAGTCCACCCTCCCAGAAACGCCGCTGGGGGACGCCGTATCACACGGTGTCCCCCAGCGGTCTTTTTATTCCATCGTGATGATGCAATCCTGTAACGTCACAATTTTCATCATGTTATGATTTTTATGTAGGGGCCGCAGACCTCTGCGGCCCGCCCCTGCCGTGCAGTACATCTCAATCCAGCAAAATCGCGTCTCCCCCCAAGCTCACCCGGTTCTCCGGGGCCAGTCTCTGACATAGGTCCCGCAGTGCCAGCAGCTTGGGGTCTTTCGCGTTCCGGCTCTCCACCCCAGGCAGGCCATACTCCTCCCCGATCATCGCATACTTCGTCTCACCCAGATCATGGTACGGCAGCAGATTCAGCTCCGGCCGCCCCGCCAGCCCCGCCACAAAACGCGCCCCCGCGGCGACCTCCTCCTCACTGTCGTGATACCCCGGCACCAGCGGCATCCGCACGATGACCCGCCCGCCCTTCTTCGGCAGCTCCTCACACAGCTTCTCGATGTTCTGCAAGATCTGCTCGTTCGGCACGCCAGTCAATTCCTTGTGCTTCCCGCTGTCCATCGCCTTCAGATCGACAAACACGGTGTTGCAATGCTGCGCCACCGCCCAAAGCTGCTCCCAGGGCGCAAAGGCCGAGGTCTCGATACAGGTGTTGATGTAATTGGCCCGGCAAAGCCGCAGTGTCTCCGCCGCCACCTCATGCTGCAACAGTACTTCCCCGCCGGAGAGCGTCACGCCGCCCCCGCCCTTCCGATAAAAGGCCGCATCCTTCGCCGCCTCCCGGTAGAGCTGCTGGGCCGTATACGCCTTCCCCGCGATCATCCGGGCCTTCGCCGCGCACAAAGTCACGCAGGCCCCGCACTGGACGCAGGCAGAAAAGGTTACGTTCACCCGTTCCCCCGGCACCACCGTGTTGACCCCATGGGAACAGACCTTCTCGCACATCCCGCACCCGGTACACTTCTCCCGGTTCACCGCCAGCTGGGGCCTGGCCGCCAGCCCAAAGGGATTGCTGCACCACCGGCACCGCAAAGGACACCCCTTAAAAAACAGAATGGTGCGGATGCCCGGCCCGTCCGTGTTCCGAAAGCGCCCGATGTCAAATAAAATGGCCGTTTTCTCGCTCATGTTACGCCCTCCCCAAGATAGCAGTTTCCCGGAGCCAAACGACTCCGGGAACTGCATCGGAAGAAAAATCAGAAGGTATGCTCCGTGCGGTTGATGATATCGTCCTGCACGCGCTCTGCAATGTCAGTCCAGTAGACGCTGTACCCCGCCACACGAACCATCAGCGTAGGATAGTTTTCCGGGTGCGCCTTGGCGTCGATCAGCGTTGCCTTGTTGATGGTGTTGAACTGCACGTGGTACACCCCATAGTCGTTGAGCATGGTCCGCACCAGATTGGTGAAGTTCCGCATCCCGGCCTCTTTATACTCCGGCTGCACATAGGTGGCGTCGGGGCAGTTGAGAGGAATGTCTCGAATGGTATTCATAAGATGATCTCCTTTCCGATCTCCGGTCCGATCACTGCATCAGCTCGCTCTGGCTGATCCACATGTTCAGCAAGGTTCCGTTGGTATAGGCCGGGAAGTCCAGCTTGCCATAGCTCCGGGCCGCCGCCGTGGGGCCGTTGGTGTCGGCCTGCTGGGTGGCGGACATGGTGTCGGAGATGGGCATCCCCGCCAGCCGTCCGTTGGGGGTGGCGCCGGTCATTGCGCCGTAGCCCACGTTGGACTGCACCATCTGCACCGCCGCATCACAGTAGTGCCCGCGGTACATTTTCAGGCGCATGGTGCAGTGGGCGAACCACTCCCACAGGTCGGCCGCGATCTCGTCGGCAAAATCATCATCGTTGCCATACTTGGGCGCGGCCAAGAGCTTCGCCCGCAGGGCCTCATAGCCCACGAAGTTCTTCTTACAGGCGTCGGCCACTTCGGAAAGCGTGGCTTCTTTGTCTACATAGACCACTTTTTTAATGGCTGCCACCGAGTCCACCATGGTGGCAAAGCCGACCATCTGCATCGTGGGACCAATGTTCACCTTGGCTCCCCCCGCCGTGGCGTCCTTGGCCCGCTCCAACGCCCCGTCCAGCAGCACGGTAAAGGTCGGCAAATTGAACTGCTCAGCCAGGATCTTCTCGCAGATCAAGAGGTTGGCATGGCACTCGTCAATGGCATACTTCACCTGCCCCTTCACGGCGGCATAGAAGTCCTCGAAGGTCGTCAGCGTCTCCGGTGCTCCGGATTCATAGGTCACGACCTGGCCGCAATAGGTGCCGTCCACGCCTTCTGCTTTCCTGCCGTTGGTCACTGCGGCAAAAATACATCCAGCGACATTGATGATACCAGAGTCCGTGTGGCCATACTGCAAGCCCTCGGCCCCCGGCTCCACACAGCCGATGGGAGAACCATATTTCAGGATATCCCGCCGGTTGTAGTTGGAGTGTCCGTCCAGGCCCCCGGCCCGGTGTTCCAGCATCTCATACAGCCCTTCGCAGTTGAAAAAGGAGGGGTGCCCCATGCCCTCTGCCGCCAGCTCGCAGGCCTCGTACAGCAGAGCGTCCGGCGTTTTCTGGTGCAGCATCAGCGACACCGCCGGAGAGGTGGTCTTCGCGTACCGCATCGCCCGCAGGCACAGGTAGGAAAGCTCGTTGGACGCATCCTTCCCCTTCTCGTCCAGGCCGCCCACATCCAAATGGGGATAGCGGTAATACCCGCCAAAGATATAGGCCATCTGGGTAGACTGGAACCACACGTTGGAGGTCACCCGCACATACAGCTCCTCGATCAGCTCCATGGCGCTCTCCGGCGTCAGGATGCCCTTTTCGATGTCCGCTTTGTAGTACGGATACATATACTGGTCGAACCGTCCCCAGGTGATGGACGGCCCCGCCCCTTCCACGAACAGGAAGAAGCATACGGCCCAGGCCGTCTCGCAGGCATCATAGAAGGAGGTGGCCGGTCCCCAGGGGACGCGGGTCATCATCTCTGCCATCTTCTCCAATTCCTGCTTGCGCACCGGGTCTGTTTCCTGGGCGGCCTTCCGGGCGCAGGCGGCGGACATCCGCTCGCCCCAGTCCCGAATGGCCTCCAGCACCTCGATAATGCCGTTGTAGAAAATGCGCTTGTCCACAGATTCCGGGTCGTTGGGGTCCAGGTCCGCCCGCAGCGCCTTGGCCTTTTCATAATACTTCACGAACCCATGCTCGATCACATCCGTCCAGGACGGGATGAAGTGGGAGCCGTTGGCGCACAGGTAGTTGGACACGTCAGACACGCCCCCAAACTGCGCCCGGTCCCATTCCTTGGGGTCCACGTAATGGCCCCACTGGACGGCCATGGTCTTCTCCTTCCAGTAAGGCAGAAGATCCTCTTCCAGCTCTCGATAGTCTTCGTCCGTGATCTCAAAGGGGTCGTAGGTCCGACCCCGCAGGTTGGGCAGGTCGTCGGCTAACCAGTGGGCGTGCAGCTCGATGGCGAAGTTCGCCCCCCGGATGCGCTTGGTGGGCCAGCCCACCAGCTGCTCATGGTCATACACGTTGTCGCTGAGAGAACGGTAGACCTCTGCCGAAGCCTTGTACCGCCGCAGCATGCTGGGCATCCCCTCCGTCTCGCGGTACACCTTCGTGTACGCTCTGGCGCGGGTGATGTCTACGTTGGGACGGTTGGAGTGGAGCATCCCATTCAGCTCCTGGATGCGCTTCGTGCTGCCTACCTTGGCAACGGTGCCCGCCCGCAGCTCATTGCCCAGGGCGGCCCCGGCGGTGGGGGTGTGATTGGTAGCCATAAAAACCCTCCTGTTCTGTCGATGTCGGCGCTTCGTGATCTCAGGTTTATCTTGCGGTTTGCTTAGTCGATGGGGCTCTTCTTTGCCCAGTCCACGATCTGGTCAATGTCGTGGCCAAAGAGCAGGGTCGCGTCGTATTCCTTCTCCAGCGCCTGGATGCGGTGGATGTTCTCAAAAAACTCATCCGTGGTCTTGTTGATGGTGCCGCCGGGAGGCAGCTGGTCGCGGTAGCTCTGGGCGGTGTAAACGGTGTCGCTGGTGGCGATGATGTTCCCATGGTTTTCGGTGCGCAGGATGAGGCCGATGACACCGGGGGTGTGGGACTTCTGAATAAACAGCGTCAGGTCGTCCGCCAGCTTGGTCGTCTCGTGGATGGGTTTGAACTGGATGCCCTCCACATCAAACAGGGCACGGATATACGCGCCGGGGTTCCCGGTCATGACGCTGAAGTAAGCCTCTTTCAGGTCTGCCTCCGAGACGATGACGTTTTGAATCGCCTTCGTGCCCACAAAGTGGCTCAGGCCGCCCGCATGGTCAAAGTGTAGGTGGGAGAGGATGAGGAGGTCAATGTCCTCCGGCTTCAGGCCCTTCTCGGCCAGCGCCTCCTCGATGGTGATGCACTCGGTCACGGGGTAGTTGTGCAGCATCTCCTCGCTGTACAGCGCGGCAAAGTGCTCGCTGTTGCCGGTGTCATAGAGGATGTTGCCCAGGGTGGGGTGCTGGATGAGCAGCGACACCGCCGGTGACACGACCATCTCGTTCTCATCCTTCCAGTCCACCAGACGAAATTTTGGAAATTCCATTTTCCCCAAATACAAGACATGTAATCGTAAGCCCATGACACTGGCTCCTTCCGTTTTTGATGTTGTCATATTCATTAAACCCCCGGCCCCCGAAAAAATCAATTCTCAGAAATGCAAGCACGCATTCCTTTTTCGCATGGATCGTGCTATACTAACCCAAAAAGGGGGTTTCTTTCACCATGAACATCGACCATCTCCGCTACTTCCTCGTCCTCACCCAGGAGATGCATTACGGCCGCGCCGCCCAGCGCCTGAACATCTCCCAGTCCGGCCTCAGCCACGCCATGGCCGCCCTGGAGCAGGAGCTGGGCGCCCCCCTCTTCCAAAAAAGCGGCCGGGGCATCGCCTTGGGGCGCTACGGCGCCACCCTTCTCCCCCAGGCCCAGCAGATCGTGACCCTGGCGGACAACTGTCTGCGCAGCTTCCAAATGCTCCGGGAGGGCATCGGCACCCTCCGCATCCAGACCATTCCCCTGCTCCTCGTCCCCCTGGTCACCCGCCTGTGCCGTCAGTTCAAAGCAGCGCACCCTGGCTGTGACTTCACCTTTTCCACCGGCATGTCCAGTCAGGTCTGCCAAAGCGTCCTGGAGGGCGAGGCCGACCTGGGCTTCTGCTCCAAGATCTTCTCCGACCCCCAGCTAGAGTATGCGGCCATTCAGAGCCGCCCCATGGTCGCCGCCGTCCCCCTGGACCATCCCTTGGCCCAGCAGGAGAGCGTCACCCTGGAGGAGACGCTCCCCTACCCCCACGTCACCTACTCCTGGCTCAGCGGCCAGCGGGACCCGGTGGACCGCCTCTTTGCCCCCGTCCGGGACCGGTGGCACATCGCCTACGAGGTGGAAGACGCCAATTTTATTCTAGAGCTGGTCGCCCAGGGCTTCGGGATCACCGTCCTGCCGGACACCCCCCCGGTCCACCGCCCCGGCGTAAAGCGCCTGCCCGTCACCGACCCCGTCCAGACCAGCGACTTCTACATCGTCCGCCAAAAGGCCCCTCATCTTTTGGCCGCCGCCGACCAATTTTTTGACTACTGTGTCAGCCAAGCAAACGGCATGGACCTGACAAACGAACAACTGCCCCCGTCCGCTCGGTAAAACCCAAGCCAACGGGGGCAGCTGCTCATTTACATTTATACATAACATTCGATCCGATCACAGGTCACAGGCCACCAGGTCGGCAAAAGTCTGCCGCCGCACGGCCAGCCGCGCCTTGCCATTGCGGACCATCACCAGCGCCGGACGGCACAGGCGGTTGTAGTTGGAGGCCATGGTAAAGTTATACGCCCCCGTGGTCAGCACCGCCAGCAGATCGTCTCGCTGCATCTCCGGCAGCTGGATGTTCTCCTGAATGAGGTCGCCGCTCTCACAGCAGCGCCCGGCCACGGTGCAGGTAAAGTTCCGTGCGTCGTTCATCCGGCTGGCGGGCACGACGGTGTAGGGTGCCTTGTACAGGGCATAGCGGGGGTTGTCCGTCATGCCGCCGTTCACCGTGACATAGCTCCGGTAGCCCTCGATGGTCTTGATGCCGCCCACGCGGTAGAGCGTCAGGCCCGCGTTGGCCACGATGCTCCGCCCCGGCTCCAGCAGGACCTTCGGCACGGGGTAGTCTTTCTCCGCGCACCCCTGCCGCAAATGCTCCGCCAGCGCTCGGATGTTCCCCGGAATGTCGACCACGGGGTCGCTCTCCAGGTAGCGCACGCCAAAGCCGCCGCCCAAATTCAGCGTTTCGGCCACAAAGCCATGGGCCTGGCGCATGGCCTGGGCAAAGTCCAGCAGAATATCGACCGCATCGCAGAACGGCTCCGCCTCAAAAATCTGGGAACCGATGTGGCTGTGGAAGCCCTCGACGATCAGGTTCTTCCGGCTCAGCGCGTCGGCGACGAACCGCGCCGCCTGCCCCGTCTCGATGGGCACACCGAACTGGCAGTCGATGCGTCCGGTGTTGATGGCCTGCAAGGTATGGGGGTCAATGCCCGGCGTCACCCGCAGCAGCACCCTCTGGCGGATGCCCCGCACCCCGGCGGCCTCGTCCAGCCGGGCCAACTCCTGGTGGTTGTCCACGATGAAGCACCCCACGTGGCTGTCCAGGGCATAGGCAATGTCCTCGTCGGTCTTGTTGTTTCCGTGGAAGTAGAGCTTCTCCGCCGGGAACCCACCGGCCAGGGCCGTGTAGATCTCGCCCGGAGAGACCACATCTGCCCCCATTCCCTCCTCGTTCAGCACGGGGTAGAGGCCCTTAAAGCACAGGGCCTTTCCGGCAAACAGGGGGTAAGAGCCCTCCGGCATATTCTCCCGGAGCGCCTGGACATAGGTCCGGCAGTTCTCCCGCAGCTTGTCCTCGTCCAGGACATACAGGGGGGCGCCAAATTCCTCGGCCAAGGCCACGGTGTCCAGGCCGCCCACGGTCAGGTGGCCTTGTTCGTTCACAGCCAGGTTATCATACAGCATAGGTCAGTTCCCGTCTTTCTCGTTCTATATTTATATAAGGTATCTCAGTCGTCGTATCTCACGGACCCAGCAGATCGTCCATGTGGTAGAAGCCAGCCGGCTGGCCCACCAGGAAGCCCGCCGCCGTCAGCGCTCCCTCGGCAAACAGCGCCCGGTCATGGGCCTGGTGCTTCAGGGTGATGGTCTGGTTGTCGGTGGCAAAGATCACTTCATGCTCGCCGACCACATTGCCCATTCTCAGGGAGTGGATGCCGATCTCGTTGGGCTGGCGCTTGTGCTGCCCGGAGCGGCCATAGACGTACTCGGCGTCAGGCCGCTGGCTCTTCACCGCGTCGGCCAGCATCAGGGCCGTGCCGCTGGGGGCGTCGGCCTTGCGGTTGTGGTGGGCCTCCACGATCTCCACGTCGCAGCCGCCGAAGATCGCCGCCGCCTGCTTCACCAGCCGGGCCAGCAGCGCCACGCCCACGGACATGTTATAGGACTGGAAGATGGCGATCTTCTTGGCCCCCGCTTCGAGCTTGGCAAATTCCTCCGGCGTGTAGCCGGTGGTGGCGGCCACCAGAGGCAGCCCCCGGCTCACGCAGTAGTCTACCAACTCCCCCACGCCGGCGTGGTTGGAAAAGTCGATGACCACGTCCGCGGGACCGGTGTACTCTGCCAGGCTGGACACAAAGCCCTCTCCGCCGCTGCGGTCCACGGCGGCGGCCAGCGTATGGCCCTCAGCCTCGACCAGGCGGCAGACCTGCTGCCCCATACGCCCGGCGGCACCGTTTACGATGATATTCATAGTCGTTCCCTCTCTCCGCTGCAAAGCTTAGACGTTGATGCCCAGGGCACGCATGCGCTGGATCATGGTCTCGTAGTGGTCCTCTTCCATGGGGACCAGAGGCAGCCGCAGGAAGTTCTCGCAGTAGCCCATCGCAGCCATGGCGGCCTTCACGGGGATGGGGTTGCTCTCGCAGAACAGGGAGCGGATCAGGGGCATGTACTTGCACTGTAACTGGGCGGCCCCGGCCACGTCCCCGGCGAAGAACTTGTCGGTGATGGCAACGGTCCCGGCGGGCACCACGTTGGACAGCACAGAGATGCAGCCCATGCCACCCATGGACAGGATGGGCACGATCTGGTCGTCGTTGCCGGAGTAGATGTCCAGCTTGTCGCCCACCAGGGAGAAGGTCTCGACGATCTTGGAGATATCGCTGTTGGCCTCCTTGATGGCGGCAATGTTGGGGTGCTCGGCCAGCTTCACGTAAGTCTCAGGCTGGATGCCGATGCCCGTGCGGGAAGGGACGTTATAGAGGATCACCGGCTTGGTGCTGGCGTCGGCGATGGTGTTGTACATCGTCACCAGACCGCGCTGGGTGGTCTTGTTGTAGTAGGGGGTCACGACCAGAACGGCATCGGCACCGTCGGCGCAGGCGCTCTTGGTCAGCTCCACGGCGTAGTCGGTCTCGTTGGAGCCGGTGCCGGCGATGACAGGCACCCGGCCGTTGACCCGCTCGCAGGCGTAGGCAATGGCGCGGCGGTGCTCGGCGTCGGTCAGGGTGGAGCTTTCGCCGGTGGTGCCGCAGATGACCAGGGCGTTGATCCCCTGGGCGATCTGCCAGTCGATCAAGGTCCCGAAGCGGTCAAAATCAATGCCTTCGGAGGTGGTGGGGGTGACAAGGGCGGTAGCGATGCCTCTGAAAATAGGATTCTGGTTCTTCATGGTAAGTTCCTCCTGCATAATGAAATCTTTTTGTCGATTCCTGCCCGATCTTCCCGTCCCCCTCAAAAAAGGCAACAAAAAAATCAAGCAAGCTATGCGGGGATAGCTGCTTGATAACATCATATCCGCTTACGACAAACTGCCGAAGCATCTCGGTATCAAGGATAGCCCTCCGCAAATACCCATTTGCGACAGTCGGGCAACTCTTAGTTTGCCCGCCCAGCACAGCCCCCTTTGCAGCAAGGACTGCCTTCGGCGTCTGCCCCTTTCCCCGGCCCTGCCCTGCAAGGCATCTGGTACCGGTTACTCTTGGCAAAACGCGCCTCTATCTCTGGTTGCTCCTGATTGTATGGCATTTTTCTTGGTTTGTCAAGGAATTTTTTTCGTCTTTTTCCACAAACCCAGTCATTCTTCTTGGTCTTTTCGCCCAAAATACCTTGCAGATCCCCAAGAAAGGGCAGACAAATGCCCCCGGATATGCTACACTAAGACAAACGACATGACCCACAGGAGGGACGTAAATTTTATGGATCACATCAAAGACGAGCTGTCCCATCTCGGCGGCATGAGCAGCAACGACGCCTTCGATCTGCTCACCCTAGGCCTGTTCCCCGACGAGGAGCCGGAGGAGGAAGCACCGGAAGAGGAGGACTTCGTCCAGCACGTCAGCCCCCTCACCGACATGGACAGCCTGGACTTCTACCTCTGGGTCGAGGAGGGCGCCCAGGCCGAGGCCGACCGCCGCCAGAATAAGCCCAGCAAGCCCCCCAAAGCTGAATAAGCAAACATGCGCCAGCCCACCCCCAAGATGATCCCGTGCTAGATCCCCCGCTTGGTGGTGGGCTGGCGCTTTCCGCAGCTGATTGGCAACGCAAGACGTGCAATTCCTCGCGTTGCCCCCAGCATAGCAGATTTTCTCGCGCACTTGCAACCTTTTTGCAAAATTAACACGTTTGGAAGCAAAATTAGCAACTTTCTTTCCCTTTACAAAGTTATACTTGAGATTATAATAATCTGCGGTATAATAATGGAAAGTATAACGGCGAGGTGATCTCATGCAGCATTTTGTAGACCGTGAGCAGGAGCTTCAAACCCTGCAAGCCGAATATGACCGCCCCGGCAGCGCCCTGGTCGTGCTGTACGGACGGCGCAGAGTGGGCAAGACCACCCTCATCTCCGAGTTCATCCGGGAGAAGCCCGCGCTCTTCTTCCTGGCCAGTGAGGAATCCGAACCCCAAAACCGGGCCGTCTTCAAAGAAAAAACCGCAGAGTTTTTGAACAACGACCTGCTCCTACAGCGCATTGCCAACGCGATCACAGACACGATCCCGCCGAACTGCCTCGCCATGCGTGTCGGCGGCGACGAGTTCCTGATCCTGTGTACGCAGTGCAGCAGCGAACAGGCGCACCAGATCGTGGCAGACATCAAAAAGTGCCTGGCAGAGCGAAGCGATGATAAACTGACGCTCAGCGCCGCTTTCGGCGTATCCACCTCGGAGGTCGGCAAACCCTTTTCGTTCGACCAAGCCTATGAAACCGCCGATCAGGATATGTACCGCGACAAAAAGGCTTCCCGGATCGAACGCTAATCGTTCCCTCCAACGCATAGAAAAAATCGGCAGCAGGTCCGGCTCTCGTTTGGCCGGTCCTGCTGCCGCTGTATGTTATGATGACATGGATGCTTGTTTTTCCTCATATTCCATCTTCAGCTCATCCGCAAGATAGGCATCGCTCATGCAGTGCAGGTCGGACACGCCGTCCCGCATCAGTTGGTACACCTCTGAACGATAGAAGAAGTCTAGGGCACAGTCCAACGACATCCCCATTTTATGCGCGAAGCATTCGATCACGGCATTCGATCACGCGGGCATACTTCTTTTGAAGCAAGATTGGATTCGCATTCACACGTTCTCACTCCCTTCCATCGAAGCATACTGTCACCACTTTTTCCTGCATCAGTTCCAAGAGGTCGTTGACAATATATTCTTTTCCTTGCGTATGCAGAATTTCATATTCCGGCACGATATATCCGTGAAGAATATCACTTTTCTCTGTGAAGGCCTTGTAAACCAGTTCCGCCTTGACACCTAACCTTGCCGCGACATTTTCCACACAAAACACAGCAAACTCAAGTTCTCTGGCGTTTTTGATCGGCTCATACAAATTCATAAATCGCACCTCTCCGCAAATCATTTCTATTGCGAATAAAATAGAGTATTCTTTGCTCATCATTTGGCAGTGTTTACTTCGGCAAATCTGCCGTTTTTATATCTACTATGATACACTTATCTATACAACCTTCTGCAAATTTAAAATTTTCTGGAAATGATGTTAAATTAGGCCTTAGATCAAATACCATAGAAGTTTGGTTGATTGGATTTCTATAAATGAATTCATTTGTCACTAAAAAAGTGGAGATATCCGCATTTTTCGATGAGAAAATAGATATTTTCTTGCTATATCCAGCTATATCGCCCTGATATCCCGAAGGGAAAAAATATGCTCTTAAAAAATATTTCGGAATTAATGTAAATTTAAATAAATATAACTCTCCAATTCTTGCAACCGTAGCATCTTTAATATATTCGTTTTCATAATTCATAGCATCACCTTGATCATTACAATAAGTATATTTTAATTTCCTAGGTGCACTAAAGCTAACATTTTCTCCTATATCACCACTCTCCTGTATTTTAGAAAAAAGAGGCTCATCACTATTTTTAAGATTACAAGTTAATGTCAATAGCGATATAAACGCCGCTTCTCCACGTGTAAATTTACATGTATTATTAGTGTATTCTCCATTTGTCAAACCAATAGAATCCGCCAATTTCCACGAACTATCCCATTTAAAGTCTTTACCACTTTCATATCCTAACACTCGTAGAGCAAAGGTGATATATTGCGAAGCCGTGACATCGTTGTTCGTTCCGAAAATAGTAGCACTAATGCCAGATGTCAAGCCATTATTATAGGCATATCCTACATATGGCTTTGCCCAGTCCGCCACATCAGTAAAAGGTGTTGTCCATACATTTTTCTCCGCTTCTTCCTCCTTACCTAATAGACGAACAAGCATCGTTACAGCCTCTGCACGAGTAGGTGTACGCTCCAAGTCGTACACAGGATTGCCGTTTGCATCGGTGCCAGTACCATTAAAGAGGCCCAGCGTATGGAGTGTATTTGCCGCCTGTAGCGCTTCATCACTGGCAGCAAATGCAGAGGGGACCAACGAGACTGCAAGAGTAAGTGCCAGGATGAAAGATAAAAACCGTTTCATATTACACCTTCCTATTCTTCGTGAAATCGACTCTTTCCAGGAAACAATGTCCTCTAAATGCAGTATAACATCTTTCCGCGTTCATTTCAACGTATTTTAACATTTTTAAAAAGCAATCTTATAGACCCGGATACCATAAAATAGAGCGGTAGGAGGGTTGCCGCTATGGATGAACAGTTTTTGCGTGATCGCATTTCCCAGCTAAGGATGAAAAAAGGGGTATCTGAATATCAAATGAGCCTGGAGCTGGGACACAGCCGAGGATATATTCAAAATATCTCAAGTGGGAAAAGTCTGCCCTCCATCACAGGCTTGTTTGAAATTTGTGAGTATTTCAACATAACCCCCGCCCAATTTTTCGACGAGCAAACGGATGATCCTTCCTTGGTTTCCGGTCTACTGAAAAACATGAAAAATTTAAAGGAAGAGGATCGTCAACTTGTTCTGTTGCTTTGTCAGAGATTATCAAAAGAATAGCTATCTTGATTCAAAACGCAGAGAGCCACTCGACTCCCTGCGTTTTTGCTTTGTCCAAAGAAAAACCTTGACCAGAAAATATAGAAAAAGACCTGAAATCCGAAGATTTCAGGTCTTGGTGGAGATAAGCGGGATCGAACCGCTGACCTCTTGAATGCCATTCAAGCGCTCTCCCAGCTGAGCTATACCCCCGTATTCATTTCGTCCTTGGCGTTGGGCCGTTACCCGCTCGCTTGGGACGAGTGTTATAATACCAGACGGGGGCCGCTTTGTCAACACTTTTTTGGGATTTTTTCAAAAAAAGTTTCAGCAGCGTTGGGACAGGTCATCCATGGCCTTTTCCAGGGTCCGGGCGGCGCGGCGCAGGGAGCGGCGGACTTCCTTTTCCTGGCTCTTCAGGCGCATACCGACGGCGACCCCCGCCGCCATGCCCAGGGCAATGCCGGCGCAGAAGGGATGGGTGCAGCACATAGGGCGTTCCTCCTTTTCGTGGTTTTGTCTGTTGCAGACGTGCTTAGTGTGCCCCGATTGGCGGAAAAATCCGTTGCTAAAATTTATGGGATTCGTTATAATGAAGTGTTATCATCTGATTTATTTTTTGAGTACCCGGAGGCATTCCATGACCACACTCTATCTCATTCGTCACGCCGAGGCGGAGGGCAATCTCTACCGCCGCATCCACGGCCAATATAATAGTCTCATCACCGACAACGGCTACCGCCAGATCGCAGCCCTGCGGGACCGGTTCGCTGACGTGCCCATCGACGCCGTCTATTCCAGCGACCTCTTCCGCACCATGACGACTGCCCGCTCCCTCTTCGTCCCCAAGGGCCTGCCCCTCGTCACCCGCCCGGACCTGCGGGAGATCAGCATGGGCCAGTGGGAGGACTACTCCTGGGCCGGGATCGACCGGCGGGAGCACGCCCGCATGGCCCTCTTCTCCGCCACCTCCCCGGACTTCCGCGCCCCCGGCGGCGAGACCTTCCCGGAGATCCGGGTGCGGGGCTGCAAGGCCATCCTGGACATCGCCGCCCAGCACCCCGACCAGACCGTCGCCGCCTTCGCCCACGGCACCCTCATCCGCAACACCGTGGCCGAGTTCCTGGGGATCCCCCCTGAGGAGATGCGCAAAATGGGCCACAGCGACAACACCGCCGTGACCAAGCTGGAAATTGAAAACGGTCACGTCACCGTGGTCTATAAAGACGACAACTCCCACCTCTCCGAAGAAATCTCCACCCTGGCCAAGCAGCGCTGGTGGAACAAAAACGACCAGCGGCCCGACGTAAATTTCTGGTTCGACCACTTAGACCTGGACACCCAGACCGACCGTGACTATTACCTGGCCTGCCGCCAGGATGCCTGGCAGACCATCTACGGCAACTTAGACCGCTATGACGGCGCAGGCTTCCTGGACGATGCCTATGACTCCTGGAAGGCCAACCCCAAGAGCCTGGTCGTCGCCATGGCGGGCAGCCACCGGGCAGGCCTGCTCCAGCTGGACCCCCGCCGGGGCCAGGAGGCGCACGAGGCCTATATCTCCTTCCTTTATCTGGCCCCCGAACAGCGGAACAACGGCGTCGGCATCCAGCTCATCGGCAAAGCCGTGAGCCTCAGCCGCCCCCTGGACTGCGACAAGCTGGGCCTGGTCTGCTCCGAGCAGAACGCCCACGCCTTGGCCTTCTATCAAAAGTACGGCTTCCACACCATCGGCACCGAGGCCGGGGCCTACGGCACCCTGTACCGGATGCAGAAAGACATCGGCTATACCGTCCGAGAGGACCTGATGTGAAAACCATCCACGATTTCCTCCCCATCTCCAAGGAGGACCTCTTAGACCGAGAGTGGTACTACTACGACTTTCTGCTCATCACCGGCGACGCCTACGTAGACCACCCCTCCTTCGGCACCGCCATCATCAGCCGCGTGTTAGAGGACCTGGGCTTTCGCGTGGCGATCCTGGCCCAGCCGGACTGGAAGAACGTAGATTCCTTCACCGCCCTGGGCAAGCCCCGCTACGGGGTCCTAGTCAACGGCGGCAACATCGACTCCATGGTCGCCCACTACACCGCTGCCCGGAAGCGCCGCCATGACGACGCCTACTCCCCCGGCCGCAAGGCCGGCCTGCGCCCCGACCGCGCCACCATCGTCTACAGCAACAAGGTCCGGGAGGTCTGGGGGGACATCCCCCTCATCATCGGCGGCTTAGAGGCCTCCCTCCGCCGCTTCGCCCATTATGACTATTGGGAGGATAAGGTCCGCCGCTCGATCCTGCTGGACGCCCAGGCCGACCTGCTCATCTACGGCATGGGCGAGCGGGCCGTGGCCGACATCGCCAAGGCCCTGGCCGCCGGAACGCCGGTGCGCGAGATCACCGACGTGAAGGGCACCTGCTTTCTGGCCAAGGACCCCGCGGCCTGCCACTACCCCTCTCTCACCGTCGCCTCCTATGAGGCCGTCTGCCAAAGCAAAAAAGCCTACGCCGAGGCCAATCTGGTGGAGTACGACGAGCACGACCCCATCCGGGGCAGGGCCGTCATCCAGCCCCACGGGGACCGCTATCTCATCGCCAATCCCCCCGCCATGCCCCTGACCACGGCGGAGCTGGACCACGTGGCCGAGCTGCCCTACATGCGGGAGCCGCACCCGGTCTACGACAGCATGGGCGGCGTGCCCGCCATCGAAGAGGTGCGCTTCTCCGTCACCCACAACCGAGGCTGCTTCGGGGCCTGTAAATTCTGCTCCCTGGCCTTTCACCAGGGCCGGATGATCACCTCCCGCAGCCACGAAAGCGTCATCCGGGAGGTCACGGCCCTGACGAAACACCCCGGCTTCAAGGGCTACATCCACGACGTGGGCGGCCCCACGGCCAATTTCCGCCGTCCCTCCTGCCAAAAGCAGCGCAAGCACGGGCTGTGCAAGCACCGGGACTGCCTGGCCCCCACGCCCTGTCCCAACCTGGACGCCGACCACGCGGATTATTTACAGCTGCTCCGCAAGCTCCGGGCCATCCCCGGCATCAAGAAAATTTTCATCCGTTCCGGCATCCGCTTCGACTATCTGATGCAGGACAAAAACGGCGAGTTCTTCGCCGACCTGGTCAAGCACCACATCAGCGGCCAGCTCAAGGTCGCCCCGGAGCACTGCGTGGCCCACGTTCTGGACGCCATGGGCAAGCCCCACATCCAGGCCTATGAGAAGTTCCGGGACAAGTACCAGCGGCTCAACCAAAAATACGGCATGAACCAGTTCCTGGTCCCCTATCTCATGTCCTCCCACCCCGGGGCGACGTTGGCCGACGCCATCGCCATGGCCCAGTGGATCAACAAGACCGGCCGCCAGCCGGAGCAGGTGCAGGACTTCTACCCCACCCCCGGCACCCTGGCCACCGGCATGTATTACACCGGCCTGGACCCCCGGACGATGAAGCCCATCTACGTCCCCAAAACGCCCCACGAGAAAGAGCTCCAGCGGGCCTTGCTCCAGTGGAAACGCCCGGAGAAGCGCCGCCTGGTCCTGGAGGCCCTCCACCGGGAGGGTCGGGAGGACCTCATCGGCTACGGCCCCGACTGTCTCCTCCGCCCCAACCGCCCCGGCAAACCCGAAGCGGCACAAGCCGCCAAGTCCGGCAAACCCGGCAAGACCCAAGGCAGAGGCAAAGCCCCCGCCAAATCCCAGGGCAGGGGCCAGCACGCCCCCGCCCCACAGCGCGGTAAGTCCGCCGGAAAACCAACCAGCCGCTCCCCCGGCAAGACCCAGGGAAAGCGGCGGAAATAAAGCCCAACGATGTGTTACGCCCACCGAAGCCTGTTTCGGTGGGCGTTTCTGTTTGGATTCGGTTATCCTCGGAAGCGATAGCCTACGCCCCAGACGGTCTCAATGTACTGCGTCCGGTCGGGGTTCAGCTCGATCTTATCCCGGATGTGCTTGATGTGGACGGTGACGGTGGACACATCGCCAATGGCCTCCACGCCCCACACACTGTCAAAGAGCCGATCCTTGGAAAAGACGGTGTCGGGATGCTCGGCCAGGAAAAGCAGAAGGTCATACTCCTTACCCGTCATGCTCGTCTCCTTGCCGTTGACCCAGACCCGGCGGCTGTCCCGGTCGATCTCCAGGCCGCGAATTTTCAAAACCTCCGGGCGCCGCTGCTCCCGGCTGCCCACCAGGCGCTCATAGCGCTGGATGTGGCCCTTCACGCGGGCCACCAGCTCGCTGGGGGAAAAGGGCTTGGTCATATAGTCGTCGGCCCCCAGCCCTAAGCCGCGGACCTTGTCAATGTCATCGGCCAGGGCGGAGATGATGATGACGGGCGTATCCTTGACCTCCCGCAGGCGGCGGCAGATCTCAAAGCCGCTCAGCCCCGGCAGCATCACGTCCACGATGACCAGGGCATAGTCCTGGCTCAGCGCAGCCTGCAAGCCCTGGTTGCCGTTGTCGTATAGGTCACAGTCGAAGCCGCCGTTGATCTCTAAGTAATCCCGTTCCAGCTCGGCCACGCTCTGGTCATCTTCGATGATGAGGATCTTCATGGCATACCCTCCTCCTTTTGCAGGGGGAGATAGACAAAGGCACGGGTGCCCTCCCCCTCTTCGCTGGTGAGCCAAATTTTTCCGTGGTGGCTGTCCACGATGCTCCGGCAGATCGCCAGCCCCAGCCCGCTACCGGGGACGGAGCTGGTGCGGGCGGCGTCCGCCCGGAAAAAGCTGTCAAACACATGGTGCAGGGCCTGGGGGCTGATGCCCTTGCCGTTGTCCGTCACCTGCAAGACCAGGCCGCCCTCATACTCCTCGGCAGAAAAGTGGATCTCGCCGCCCAGCTTCCCATATTTTACCGCATTGGAGACCAGATTGTCCAGCACCCGTTTCAGCTTTCCCCGGTCGGCAGTGACAGTATAGCTGCCTTTGGGCAGCTCGGCCTGGAAGGTCATGCCGCTCTGCTGCACGTCGTCCTGATATTCCTCCGCCAGGTCCTGCAAAAAGGGCAGCATGTCCACATACTCAAAGTGATACTGCATCCGCCCCAGCTCATACTCGGAAAAGTCGGACATGTTCCGCACGAGCTTTTCCATGACCATGGTTTTGTTGTACACAATGTCCAGATAGTGCTGCTGCTTCTCCGGCGTGGCGGCGATGCCGTCCTGGATCCCCTCCACATAGCCCTTGATGGCCGTGATGGGCGTGCGCAGGTCGTGGGAGAGGTTCGCCATGAGCAGGCCCCGCTCCTCCTGGGCCGCAGCCTCCGCCGCAGCGGTGGCCTTGAGGCGCTGCCGCACGCTCTCCAGGGCCTGGGCCAGCTCGTCCAGCTCCCGCTCAGGATAGGTGAGGATCTGAAAGTCCAGCTCCCCGCTGCGCAGGTCATCCGCTGCCCGGCGGAACTCCCGCAGCGCCGCCGCGATGCGGCTGGTGTACCGGCTGGCCAAAAGCACACACACCAGCACCACCAGCAGACACAGCGCAATGGCCGCCAGGACCACCACATGGATCATGCCGTTTGGCCCCAGGACCTCCTTCCCGAAGAGGAAGGAGACGCTGTCCATCAAAAATTGTTCTCCATCCGGCACCTTTTCCACAAAGGCGATCATCACCGCCACGATCACCGCCAGCCCCACCAGCAGCGAACAGGCCAGCATGAGCAGGACAGTGCGCAGAAATTGGCCGCGCAGGGTGGTTTTCTTGGGCATGGGCAGGACCTCCTAAAAGATGTGGGAGATACGATCGGGTCAGGCCTCTTTCCGATCAAACAGCAGATAGCCGCCGCAGCCAAAGACCAGGCCATAGCCCGCCAGCAGGCCGATCCGCGGCAGCAGAGACAGGAAGGGCAGCGTCACGCCGATCCACAGGTTGTGCCAGCGCAGATAGCCGGTAAAGACCAGGCCGCCCACGGACGGCATATAGGTCCCAAACACCACCAGGGCCACATAGCACACCACGCACAGCAGCACGGTCAGGCTGGACCCCTTCACCAGCTGGTTGATGAGCGCAAAGAAGAGGATCAGCACCGCCATGGGGATGAGGTCCAACACGCAGGCAAAGAAGCTGGAAAAGATCCCCTCGATGCCGCCCCCCAGACAAACCTGGGAGAGCGTCGAGACGAGGTACAGCACGGCCAGATCAAAGGCGCACAGCACCCAGACCGCCGCCGCTTTGGAGAAAAAGAGCTTGGCCTTTCCCACGGGCCGCATGAGGGAGAAGCGAATGGTGTGGTCCACCTGCTCCCCCACATACAGATCCCCCGCCGCCATGATCGCCATGAGCGGCAGGAAGATCAGCAGCACAAACGGCATGTTGGAGGACATCAGCCCGCCCAAGATCGCCTCACGGGACACGCCCCCGTCGGTCAGATAATTGACGATGAGCACCCGCAGGGCGCTGACCACGCAGATGGCGCTGGCGATGATGAGCAGCACCAGGTATTTCTTTCGTTTCCGGAGCTTAAACAGCTCGTTTTGTAAGCTGGCAGCAAATGCTTGCATCAGAATCTCCCCCTTCTTACAGCACCACGGAGCCCTTTTTGTCCCGCACCTTCGCCAGGAAGTAATCTTCCAGGGAGGGGTGCAGGCGCAGGGCCTCCTCCTTGGTGTCGAAGGAGAGCATCTCCCCCTCGTACAGCACCAGGACCTTGTCACACATTTTTTCAATTTCAGAGGCCAGGTGGCTGGCGACCAAAAACGTCACGCCCTTCTCCTTCGCCAGCCGGATGATGATCTCTCGGATCTCGACGGTGGCCTCGATGTCCAAGCCGTTGGTCGGCTCGTCCAAGATCATCAGCTCCGGCTCGGACAGCAGCGCCAGAGCAATGCCCATGCGCTGCTTCATGCCTAAGGAGAACTTGCCGCAGCGCTCTTTTTTATAGGGGGCCAGGCCCACGATGGTCAGCACCTGGTCCATGCGCTTCTCGTCCACCGCCGGGTAAAACCGGGCGGCCATGACAAGATGGTCCCAGGCGGTGAGGTTCTCATACAGGGCGGGCTGCTCGATGAGCGCCCCAACGTGCTTGAGGGATGCCTCCCGGTCGGTGCTGGGGGCGCCGAAAATGGTGATGCTCCCCTCGCTGGGCTGGGAGAGGCCCGTGATGGACTTCATGATGGTGGTCTTGCCGGAGCCGTTGGGGCCGAGCAGGCCCACCACCTGGCCCCGCGCCACGGAAAAGCTGATGTTTTTGGCCCCCCGGCCGTTGTGATAGACCTTGGAAACATGGTCCAGGGAAAGAACGGTATCCAAACTGTCGCGCTCCTTTCAGTCAGGCAATACAGGCGGGACGACCCCGAAGGCCCGTGGGCCTCCGGGGTGTACCCGTTGGGTTTCTGTTTGAGAGAGAACTTCGGAAAAAGGTGCTCAGTCGTTGTAGCTGTAAACGACGTCCCCGCTATTTTCCGCGTCGGGTTCCGGCATCTTCGTGCGGTCCCCGGTGTCCAGCTTCTGGACGGTGGTGGTGCCGTAGTTGGAAAGGGTGACGTCGGCGGTGACGACCAGCTCGTGGTTCTTGCCGTCCTGGTCGGTGGTGGTGAAGGTGGCGGTGAGGGTGTTGTTGGTCAGGTTGCCGTTTTTGTCCACGCCAAACTTGCACTGTGCGGTCTTCAGGACCATGTCCTGGCCGAGATAGGTGCTCATGTCATCCTCGACCATCTTGGGGTTGGCCTGGGCGTAGGACTTGTAGTCCTTGTAATAGACGGAAGTGCCGTCGGTCTTCACGAAGACGATGCCGCCCTGCTTGTTCTCCAGCTGGTCATAATACTGTCTCTCCCAGTCCTTTTCGGACAGGAAGTCCGCGATCTCATTGATCTGCTTTTCGTTCTTGTCGTACCAGGCGTTGTAAGTCGCGCTGTCGGCGGTGTCACCCCTCTGGAGGTAGCCGTTGCGGAAGTCCTCAGAGAGCTTGTTGCCGCTGAGCTTCTCATAGGCATTGAGCTCACTGGCGGAGTAGTTCTCATAGTAAACGCCCCAGTCGCTGCCCTCGTCAGCAGCCACGGAGTAGGCGAAGAGGGACAGACCGGCGTTCACGAGAGAAGGCACCTGGTCCTTGCTGATCTCGATCTGGTATTGGGTCTTGTCGCCGTCCTTGCCCAGCTGGACAAAGTTGTTCTTCAGGTCGCCCATGACGGTGTCGGCGGCGATCTCCATGAAGTTGACCATCCGCTTGGACATCTCATCATCGGCGGAAACGCCCAGCAGGTTGTTGCGGTCCTCTGCCGTCTGGTCGTTGTCATAGGTGTACTCGCGGTAGTACTTGCTGTCGGCGTTGAACCAGGTATCGGTGTTGCCGAGGGTGGTGTCATACCGCTCCTCCTTCTGGCCGCCGAATTCGCTGCTGATGACATGGCTGGACTTGTTCTTGCCGTCGATGGCCATTTCTCCGGTCATGCTGACAAACTCTTTGCCGTCCAGGGTGGCCTTCATGCTGCCCTGCATGGTGACGTTATCGGTCTTGAGGGCCAGGGCCTTGACGGCTTCCTTGTAGGTGCTGTAACCGTTGACGCTGCCAAAAGCAGCCCCGGCAGACACCGCCAGGATCAGCACGCCAGCCACCAGACATACGGTGATACGATTGCGCTTTTTCATGGTGTATTCCTCCTTGTTGGGGTGAATGAGCGTATCCTTCAGGATCTCCCGAAAAACCCGAACCCGGAACGGGTTTCTTTTTACAGTGCCTATTATAACAGCGATTCCTGAAAAAAGAATGGGGAAAGTCTTAAGACTTTATTAAAATGGTAGGCACGCCCAAAGCCTTCCCCGAGGGGGAAGGTAGGCCAGGCGTAAGCCTGGGTCGGATGAGGGCCACGTTGCAGAGAGAAGGCTTATCCGTAAAGAGGCAGAAGTGCAAGGCCTTGCTTCTCCACGTTCTGCCTTAGTACACTACGGCTCAGTAGCAGCAGGTAGCCCTCATCCGTCCGCTGCGCGTCCACCTTCCCCCTCGGGGAAGGCTTTTAAAACGTTGTACAAATTAAAATGTACTGCCATAATAATGCACGTTTATCCTATCTCTGCATAGTCTAAGGATAGGGAAAGCCGTCGCTTTCCCTGCCTCGAACAAAAAACGTCCCGGCGAAGCCTCGCCGGGACGAAGAAAGACGATCACCAAACTTTCGCACAAGCCACGCCCAAGGCCCCGTCGCCGATGTGGCAGCAGATGCTCAGGGGCAGGGAGATCAGCTCCACCAGCTGGTCGGGGAAGGCTGCCTGGACCTCCCGCTGCCAGGCCTTCCCCAGGTCGGGGTCCGCGCCGGAGTAGCCGGAGAAGACGGCCATTTTCATGCCCGCAAAGCGGGTGGCCAGGTCGTGGCGGAGGGCGTCCAAGAGGGTCTTTTTCGCCTGGAGCATCCCTCGAACTTTTTTATAGGCGTCCAATTTTCCGCCCTGGATCTGCAGCACGGGCTTGATGTGCAGCACGGCGGCCATGGCCGCTCCGGCTGCCGTCACGCGGCCGCTTTTTTTGAGGTATTCCAAGGTGTTCACCGCAATGTAGATGCTGGAGGCATCTTTTTCCGCCTCTAAGATGCCCCGAACCTCCTGGGCCGTCTTGCCCTGGGCCAGCAGGGTCAGGGCGTTGCGGATGGACTGGGCCAGGGTGACAGAGATGCGGTGGTCATCCACCACCAACACCCGGCCGTCAAATTCCTGTGCCAGGGCCTTGGCGGTCTCACAGGAGCCGCTGAGCCCGGCCGTCATAGGAAAATGCAGGACCGCGTCGTGGGTCTCCAAGAGGCTGGCCCACAGGGACGTGATGACCTCCGGCGAGGGCTGGGAGGTACTCACCTCGGCCTTGGCCTTGAGGTGTCGGAAGAAGAAGTCAGGGGTGCAGGTCTCCCCTTCGTAATACGTCGATCCGTCGATAAAAAAGGGCATCGGGATGAGGTAGATCCCCATTTCCCGTGCCATTTGGGCGGTGATGCCGCTGTTGGTGTCGGTAACGATGGCTGTTTTCACGGTGCTCTCCCCTTCCGCGCGGCATTCCCGCAGCAGATGTCATGCGCTTTGGTCGTTTTTTTAGCATATCATATCCACCCCAAATTAGCAAGAGATGTTTGCGTCCGGCGCGGTCGGTTTGTGCAATGGGGAGAAACCCATTTGGAGTTGCACGAACACGTGCAACTTCCCCCCTGTCCCATTCCCAACGGATAAAGGGAGAAAGGAGGGAAACCACCATGGAGCTGACCTGGCAAAGCATCATCACCGCCGGCGGGGTGCTCTCGGCGCTGCTGTTGCTGCTGACCACCTATAACCGAGTGTACCGCTGGACCCTGCGCCAAAAGGAGCAGGACGAAGAACTGAAGGCCATCCGCAAGGAGAACACGCTGCTGACCTACGGCGTGCTGGCCTGCCTCAAGGGCATGGCCGAGCAGGGCTGCAACGGCCCGGTGCGGGAGGCCATCGACAAGATCGAAAAAAGCCTGAACCTGCGGGCCCACGACCAGTGAGCCGCCCGAAAAACAGAGAGAGGAGAGAACCCACATGAAACAGCTCTTACAGCTGATCGACGTCAAGAGCCTTGTGACCTTGGCCATGACCGGGGCGATGATCGCCCTGCTTTTCGCCCCCGTTGATCCCAACCCGGAGGCCCAGAGCTTATTCTGCACCGCCTACGGGGCCATTATCACCTATTTCTTCACCAAGAGAACCCAGGACCAGAAAACCAGCAACGAGGAGGACCAGCCATGAACCCCCGACCCGTCAGCTATCTCCAGACGGACCCCCGGTGGGGGTCCCTGGACTACTCGGCCCGGGGCGAAAAGACCAACATCGCCGTCTCCGGCTGCGGGCCAACGGCCCTGGCCATGGTCCTGGCGACCTGGGTCGACCCCAAGATCACGCCCAAAAGCGAATGTGCCTGGGCCTTGGCCCACGGCTACAAGGCCCCGCACCAGGGAACCTATTATGGCTATTTCGCCCCGGCGGCCAAGCGCTTCGGCCTGACCTGCAAAATGCTCAACGGCGTGACCCTGTACGGCAAGCCAGACAGCCCCTACCACGCCCAGGCCAAAGCCGCCGTGGACCGGGGCGATCTCGTGATCGCCTGCATGGGGCGCGGGCTTTGGACGTCTTCCGGTCATTTCGTGTTGGTCTGGAACATCAGCGGCAACGTCGTGTCGATCAACGACCCGGCCAGCACCCGCGCCGTCCGTACCCAGGGCGATTACAGTGTATTCAAGCGCCAAGTGAAGTATTATTTCGTGGTGCAGCGCCCGGCCGCCAAGCCCGCGCCCACACCCAAGCCAAAAGAGGAGGAAGAAGACATGGACTTTGACAAGCTCTTCAAAGAACTGACCGATGCCCAGGCCTACACGTTGTTGGAAAAGGCCCTGCGCCACGCCGCAAGCCAAGCCGAGCCGGATTGGAGCGAAAAAGAGGGCCACTGGGCCAAAGCGGCCCAGACCGGCGTCATGAACGGCGAAGGCCCGGAGCGCCCCGTCAAGCGCGACGAGCTGGCCGCCGTCCTGGGCCGCCTGGGGCTGCTGTAACAGGAAACGATCAACCACGCAAAAACTGCCGTCTCCCATCGCTGGGGACGGCAGTTTTTTATGGTTTCTTTAGTGCTGGCGGGCGTGCTCGTCGCCTTCAAAAAAGATCGCCAGCGAACCCGGTCCGGCGTGGGCGCCGTTGGTGGGGTCGAAGGGGGTGATGATGATCTTTTTCGGTGGGTTCTTCTCCTGGATGAGCTTCGCCAGCGTCTCCGCGTCCTGTCGGCAGTCGCCGTGGGCGATGAAAACGGTCTGATCCCCCGGATAGCGGGCGATCTTGTCAAACTTCTCCGCCAGGGCCTTGATGGAGGCCGCCCGGCCCCGGACCTTGCCGTTCATCACGATATGGCCGTGCTCGTCGCCCTTGAGCAGGGGCTTGATGCCCAGCACGGTGCCCAGCAGGGCCTTGGCCCCGGAGACGCGCCCGCCGCGGCTGATGTAGAGCAGGTCGTCTACGGTAAAGTAGTGGGCGATATAGGGGCGGAGAGAGAGGATGGTGTCGGCCGTCTCGTCCAGGCTCATGCCCTTCTCCCGCAGCGCAAAGGCCCGCAGGACCAAGAGGCCCTCCCCTAACGTAGAAGAGAGCGTATCGACCACGCGGATCTTCCGCTCTGGGTAGCTCTCCTCCAGCTGCTGGGCGGCGATGCTGGCCGACTGGTAGCTCGACGAAATGCCGGACGAAGCACTCAGGAAGAGAATGTCCAGGTCAGACTGCAGCAGCGGCTCCCAGTATTCCGCAAACCGCTGGGGCGGGATCATGGAGGTCTTGACCTCCACCCGCTGCTTCATCGCCCGGAAGAACGCCGCACTGTCGTACTCTTCGGGAGCCTGACAGGTGTGTTCCTCTCCGTTCATATAGTAAGACAATGGAATGACCACCAGCCCCCGGCTGGCCACTTCCTCCAGGGGCAGGCCGGCCAGAGAATCGGTGACAACGGCAAAAGACATGATTTTTGTCTCCTTGTTATGTAATATCCAGGACTAGATTACCAGGAGCGAGAGAACCTGTCAAGGGATATTAGCAACAATTTTATCTTGTTTTATAAAATTTTCAATTTAGAAAGATTTGGAAGTCAAAACGCAAAAAGAAGCAGCCGTCCCCTATGACAGCTGCTCCCTGTATGAGTACTCAGGGCAAGAAAAAAGACGCGGCCCACCAATGCCTACCCTCCCGTCCTGGAGGGTCCTGCGGCTCTGCCTGGAAGAAGACGGACGGACAGAAACGCGGCGCTTTCCCGGAGAGGTAACGCGGAGGAAAGCCCGCATGGGCCGGGCCTCTTGGCCTGACCCATGCAGTATACTCCACCCCCAGGGGATTTGTAAAATTGAGAAGCCCTATGCTGGTATTAAATTTTTGTTGGGGTCTTCGCAAACTGTCCCCGAATGACTTTTCCGTTGGGATTCCGACGCAGCGGCCCCACAAATTCCAGCTCCCGGATCTTCTGAAAGCCCGCGCAGGCGTCGTTGTGGAAGGCCATCAGCTCGTCCCGCAAGGCATCGCCGGGGACATAGCCCTGGTTCAGGTGGACGTAGACCTTCACCTTCTGCCCCAGGTCTGGGTCCGGCTCTCCCACGGCCAGACATTCCGCCACAGCAGGGTGGAGGGACAGGGCGTCTTCGATCTCCACGGGGCTGACCCGGTAGCCCTTGGTCTTGATGATCGAGTCGTTCCGGCCCTGGTAAAAGAGGAAGCCGTCGGCATCCCGGCTCCCCAGGTCGCAGGTGTGGAAAATATCTCCGTCCCACAGGCGGCGGGTGGCCTCCTCGTCGTTCAGATAGCCGGTCATCATGCCGTTGGGGCGCTGGCCGCCGTCAGCGACGATCACGATCTCCCCCACTTCTCCGGGCGCAGCAAAGCTGCCGTCCTCCTTCAAAATTTCGACGTGGTACTTGGGCAAAATTTTCCCCATGGACCCCTCCCGGCGGCCAAACGCTTTGGAGGCGGCGGCGATGAGATTCGTCTCCGATTGGGCATAGCCCTCGTAGAGAGGCTGTCCCGTCTGCTCCTGCACCACCTTCGCCAGGTCCGGCAGAAGCTTCTCGCCGCCGACTGCATAGTTGGTGATGGAAGACAGGTCATACTTGTCCATGCCCACTTTGGTCAGCATCCGGTAGACGGTCGGCTGGGCCATCATGCCGGTGACTTTCGTCTCTTGCAGCGTCTCCAGGACCTTTTCCGGGGGGAAGCGGTCGTAGTCATACACCAGCAGCGCCCCGCCCAGCATCCACTGGCCGTAGAACTTGGTGCCGCAGACCACCTCCCAGCCGGTGTCGCCGGTGGCAAAGTGGAGGGAACCTGGGTGGATATCCTGCATATACTTGGCCCCCCAGTAGTTGCTCAGGGTGTAAGCGCCGTCGTGCAGGACACCCTTGGGCTGGCCGGTGGTGCCGGAGGTGAAATACAGCAGGATCGGGTCTTTGGCGGAGGTGGGGATGCGTCCGAGGACCCCCGGCTGCTTGTCCATGTTGCCCAGCAGGTCCAGATACCCGCTGCCGCCCCCCAGGGCGAAGCGGACGGACACCCCGGCCTGTTCCGCCGCAGCCAGGACGCGCCGATCGGCCCCGTTCTCTCGGCAGGTGACCACGCACTTGGCCTTGGCCTTGGTCATGCGGTAGAGGAAGTCCTGTTCCGACAACAGATAGGAGCAGGGTGTCAGGAGCAGCCCCAGCTTGTGGGCGGCCAGGGCCACGATCCACCAGCTCCAGTGGGAGCGCAGGGCCGTGAGGATCACGTCGCCCCGCTTGAGGCCGTGGCTGCGGAAGAGGTTCGCCATGCGATTGCTCATCACGGACAGGTCTTCCAGGGTCAGCTTGAGCTCTGCGCCGCGGTCGTTGCGCCAGAGCATGGCCAGGCGCCATGGCTCGGCGGCGGCCATGGTGTCGATGATGTCATAGGCGTAATTAAAGTTGTCTTCGTATTGGTAGTGCCAGTCCGTCACCTGGCCGTCGGGGCCGAAGGTCTCCTGGATGTAACGGGTGTAGAGGGGTTCCATGGGCGTGCTCCTTTCTGATCCGAAAAAAATGTAGAAGAAACTCCCGATGGTATGAGGCCACGGGAGTTTCTTTCGTTCTCTGTAATTATTTGCCGATGTAAGTATACACGGCGGACGGGCGGCCACCGGTGGAGTAGTCCACGCCGCCGATGACGCTGTTTTTGTCGATGAGATAGTTCATGTACCGCCGCAGGGTCACGCGGGAGAGGGAGACGTTTTTGGCAATGTCCTCGATGGAGAGCTTCTCGCTCTTGTGTTCCCGCAGGAAGGAGCAGATGATCTCCAGGGTAACGGGATGGATGCCCTTGTCCACCAGCTGGCCGCTGCGCTGGCCCTCCGGGGAGATGACCTTGTCCAGCTCCTCCTGGTTAAAGGCTTTGTCCCCGGCAAAGGCTTCCCGGCGGGCCACAAACTTTTGCAGGGCGGACTGGAACCGGTTGTAGTCAAAGGGCTTGATGAGGTAGTCCGACACGCCATAGGAATACAGCTCACTGACGTGACGGGCCTCACTGGCCGCCGTGACCATGATGACATCGGCCAGGATCCCCTCGGCCCGCAGCTTCACAAGAAACGTGCGGCCGTCCATCACAGGCATGTAGTAATCCAGCATGATGAGGTCCACGGGGTTGTTCCGGGCAAACTCCAACGCATCCTGACCATTCTGAAAGACCCCGGCGATGGTCATTTTGTTGTTGTGCTCTACATATTGCTTGTCGATCTCAGCGACCATAGGGTCGTCTTCCACGATAATGACTTGATACATACGACATTCCTCACAGCTTTGTCGGTTTTGATATCATTATACATGGAAATCGGACAAAAGGCAAGCACTCAAAGAGGGAAACTTTACCTAGCTGAAAACAAAAGTTTGCCGAAAAGAACTAAAGTTCAGAAAGGTCCGGCAGAAACGGTTTCTTCCGGCATCAGTTCCAGTAGTCCGTCTCCTGCTTCAGGCCAATGCTGGCGGCCTTGAAGTGGGGGTCCTTCCCCTCTTTCCGTTGGGCCATGTAGTCCTTCAGGGTCTTCACGGCGGTGTTGCCCAGGATCAGAATGACCGGGATGTTGATGATGACCATGAGGGCCTGGAAGAGGTCAGCGGTGTCCCAGGCCAGGCTCATGCTCAGCATCGCGCCGAGCAGGACGATGACGGCGGCGATCAGACGGAAGCCGGTCATAAAGGCGTGGCTGGGGGTGCGCTTAAAGATGAAACGCAGGCAGCCCTCGCAGTAGTAATAGTTGCCGATCAGGGTGGTGAAGGCGAACAGGGCCATGGATACAGCGATGAAGATCGGGCCGAAATTGCCCAGAGAGCTTTGCAGCGCCGCCTGAACATAGGGCGCACCTGCTGCCTCCTCGGTGGGGATCACGCCGGAGCACAGGCACATGAGGGCGGTGGCAGTACAGATGAGCAGGGTGTCGATGAACACGGACAGCATCTGGACCAGGCCCTGCTTGGCGGGGTGGGACACGTCGGCGGTGGCAGCGGCGTTGGGGGCAGAACCCATACCGGCCTCGTTAGAGTACAGGCCGCGCTTGATGCCCTGCATCATGCAGGAGCCGGTGAAGCCGCCGAAGATCGCGGGGAAGTCAAAGGCGCTGACAAAGATGTTCTTAAACACGCCGGGGATGAGGTTGGCGTGCATCACCACGACCACGATGGCGATGATGACATAGAACACACCCATGATGGGGACCAGAGCACCGGTGACCTTGGTCAGCCGGTGCGCCCCGCCCAGCACACAGATGGCAAACAGGATGGCCAGGATCAGACCGATGACAAACGCCGTGTGGTCACCATAGAAGGAGAACCCGGCAAAGGCAGACTGGAGATTGTAGGAAGCCAGCATGTTGTAGCCCACGGCATAGGTCAGGATGATGATGACGGCGAAGATCACGCCCAGCCAGCGCTGCCCCAGGGCAGACTCCATGTAGTAGGAGGGGCCGCCGTAGCTGTGGCCCTTCTTGTCCTTGCGCTTATAGACCTGGGCCAGGGTGGACTCGATGAAAGCGGAGGCACCGCCCAGGATGGCGGTGATCCACATCCAGAACACCGCACCGTAGCCGCCCAGGCAGATGGCCGTGGACACGCCGACGATGTTGCCGGTGCCCACGCGCGAAGCCGTGGAGACCATCAAAGCCCCGAAGGAGGAAATGCCCTCGGAGTTCTTGGGCTTTTCCATCACCACCCGCAGGGATTCGGGCAGCAGACGGATCTGAATGAGCTTGGTACGGAAGGTAAAAAACAGGCCCGCCACAATAAGGAACAGGGGGACCCAGGGCATATACAATACCCCGCTGATGGCGGTCACGACGCCATCGATCCGCGTCAGGATCTCGTTCAAAACAAATCACTCTCTTTTCTCTGTTTTACAGCGGAATTTCCCTAGGAAAGCAGTGAGAAACGCTTTCACCGGAAAATAGCTGCGGCTTCCATTCTACAAGACGGAGAAACAAAAAGCAAGCACAATCGACACACTTTGCCCGGTTTCCCCCATAAAACCGGCGCGGTCCGAACAAACCGGACCGCGCCAGATAAAATATTGAGGAGAGCGAGGATAGAATTAGTCCTCGTGTGTTGCGTGACCAAACATCGCAGCTTCGCGATCGGCCTTGGAGATGGCCTTTCTCTGCACGCCGGAGATGGCATACAGGATAAAGCCGATGACCATCCAGCCCACAAACATGATGCTTGCGGTCTTGCCCATGTACACGGGGTTGTTTGGCACGAAGAGCAGGATGAAGACTACGGTGGTGATCAGGGCAGAGAAGCCACCCATCGCCACGCCGCCGGGGATCTTATAGGGACGCTCCATATCGGGTGCGATCTTCCGCAGACGGATCAGCGAGAAGGAGGTGATGCACCAGGACAGCACGAAGGCCGCCGCCGAGAAGGAGGTGATGGAGCCGATCAGGCCGGCGCCCAGGAAGGGGCCGATCAGGGACAGCAGCAGGCAGACCAGCAGGCCGGGAACGGGGATGCCGTTCTTATTCTGCTTGGCAAAGACGCCGGGCACCAGGTTGCCGCGGCCCATGGCCATGAGCAGGCTGGCGGAAGCCATGAAGAAGCCGTTCCAAGTGGTGAACAGGCCGGCGATAGCGCCCAGGGTGATGAGCCAGTACAGCACACCGCCCACAGCCCCAGGATACAGGGACTTGAACATGGTAGCAGCGGAGGGGTTGGACATGTGTGCAAACTCCTGCCACTTCCAAGCGTAGCCGAAGCAGAACAGCAGGATGGCATAGAACACGCAGGCCAGGACGACGGACAGCACCACGGTCTTACCCACGCTGGCCACATCGCCGCCGGCATCCTCGATGCCCTGGGGGATGGTCTCGAAGCCAGCCAGGAAGAAGGGGGCGGAGGCCAGGATGGCCAGGATGCCGCCGAACATGCTGTTGTGGGAAACCTGCTTCAGACCATCGGCGGGGTTGCCGTAGATGGTGGGGTCGGTGACGTCATAGATGGGCTTCCAGTTGTCTGCGTTGCCGCCGATCAGGGAGGCGATGGCACCGATGACAGCTGCACCAACCAGGATGAAGCACAGGATCTTCTGAACGGAAGCAGCGGCAGCCAGACCACGCATGTTCAGTGCGAACAGCAGCAGGGAGGCGACCGTGCCGATGATGATGGTGATGAGATAGATGGGCTCACCAGCCACCTTGTACAGAATGGGACCGGTCTTGATGCCGGGGATCAGATAACCCAGAACGTCGGTGATCTGAATGGCTTCCCAGGGGATGATGGACACGAATGCGCCAAACGCCGCCCAGCCGGAGATGAAAGACACTGTCTCATTGAACGCCTTGTAAGCAAAGGCCATGCCGCCGCCGGCCACGGGGAGCATGGGGACCAGCTCGCAGTAGCACAGGGCAATGGGCACCATCATGACCAGAGCCACGATGTAGCCGATAGCAGCGGGAATGGGGCCGCCGCAGCTGGTCATCCAACCATTGATGGCCACGGCCCAGCCCACGCCGACGATAGCGCCAAAGCCGATGCAGAAAAAGTCAACGGCGCTGACACCCTTCTTTTCGGGGGTATTACTCATTTACGTTACCTCTTTTCTTCTGATGCCCGCTCCCGATTGGAGCCGGGACAAACGTGATCCGTGCAGGAAACGAATCATTTTTTACAAACCGGGGCATCTCTCCTCCCTTCTGCCCCAGCTGCCCAACGAATAAAAAAGCTAAAAATCCGTCGAGCGAAACCGAGAATTATTATACGAAATACACAGATAGCTGTAAACTTGAGAACTTTAATGATGTGCAAGAAAAAATTTTGCATGAAACTACTTCCTGCAAAATGAAAGATTTTATGCATTGCTTCCGCTGCCCATTTTTTCACCTGTCTGCCCGTTCCAAAGACAAAGAGCTTTTATACTGTTATCAGAATATTCTTGCAATCTGCCAGAGAAAGGGGTAAGATAGCTCTTAGACCCTGCCGGAGCGCAGGAGATAGACACGTCCAGGCACCTGACTGATCCAGGGGAAACACGTGGAACGGAGGAAAAGGAGGGGCTGCGAGAATGGGAAAATACGCGCCTGTCATCAAAACTGCCGAGTGCGGCAGCATGACCCGGGCTGCCCATGTGCTGGGCTACACCCAGCCAAGCCTTGGTTACATCATCAACAACATCGAAAACGACTTGGGGGTCAAGCTCTTTTACCGGGACCAGCGCGGGGTCACCCTCACAGAGACCGGCAGCGACCTGCTCAAGCTCATGCGGAAGATCGAGGCCATGGAGGACGAGCTGCAAGAGGCCGCCCGTGTGAGCCAATGGGAGCTTTTGCGGGTGGGCATTTTCGCCGGAGTCTCGGCCCAGTGGATGCCGGAGATCCTGGAGGTCTTCTCCAAGACCTACCCGAAGGTCGTTGTGAAATTAGAAACGGAAAAAAATCCCCTGGCGGGCGAGCTGGCCCTGCGGGAGCACCGCTTAGACTGCTGCTTCCACGGCACCAAATGTCCCCCCGGCATGGAGCTGATCCCCCTATACAAAGACCCCTACTACCTGGTGGTCAGCAAGCACAGTCCCCTGGCCCTCCGGGGCAAGACCGCCGTGCTGGATCTGGCCGAGCACCAATCTCTCATCCCCACCAACGAGTGCGCCGAGCAGGACAGCGTAGCCCATCCGGTCTACGAAGCCTTCGCCAAGGCGGACCATCTGGCCTTCCAGCCCCAGGAGAACCAAATGGCCGTGGCCCTGGTGGAGCGGGGCCTGGGGATCGCTGTGCTGCCTGGCCTGGCCCTGCGGGACTGTCTGCCCGGGCGTCAGGTCCAGCTGCTCCCGCTGAAAGAGGGCTATGTCCGGGAAATCGGCCTGCTCTGCCCCCGTGAGACGGAGCGCTCCCCCCTGGCCAATGCCTTCCTCCGCATGACCCAGGAGCAGGTGGAGCTCTGGAAACAGGAACACGACACGCCGCTCCTTTGATCCCACCCCCTTGATTTCCAGAAAATCACTGGAAATTTATACCTTATATAATATAAGGAAACAACTGGAAAACTTGACCCAAGCAAGCAACTTAGTTGGTTGACAATGACCAGTGGATTCCATATAATGGATGTACTTTGCCTTGCTGCCCCGGAAAGGAGGTCCTCCCATGGCTTTGTTGGAGCTGACCAATGTCTCCGTTCGCTTTTCTCTCTCCAAAAAACGCCCGGACCTCGTGGCGCTGGACCAGTTCAGTCTCTCCGTGGAAAAGGGGGAGCTGGTGGCCCTGGTGGGGCCATCCGGCTGCGGCAAGACCACCGCGCTGAACGTGTTGGCCGGCCAGGTCACCCCCTGCGCGGGGGAGGTCCGGCTGGCGGGCCAGCCGGTGAAGGGCGTGCTGCCCTCCATGGGCTACATCTCCCAGGCAGACACCCTTCTCCCCTGGCGGACGGTCTTGGACAACGTGGCCCTGGCCATGGAGCTGCGGGGCGTCCCCAAGGCCCAGCGGCAGGAAACGGCCCGGTCCCTCATGGCGCGGATGGGCCTGGCCGGCTTTGAGCACAGCTACCCCAGAGAACTCTCCGGCGGCATGAAAAAGCGGGCTGCCATCGCCCGCGTCCTGGCCATCGACCCGGATATTCTGATGATGGACGAGCCCTTTGCCCCCCTGGACGCCCTGACCCGGCAAAAGCTCCAGGACGATATTTTATCCGTCTGGGAGGCCACCGGCTGCACCATCCTCTACGTCACCCACGACCTGACCGAGGCCATCACGTTGGCCGACCGGGTGGTCCTGATGAGCGCCCGGCCCGGACGGGTGGTCCGGGAGTATCCCATCGACCTGCCCCGCCCCCGGCGGGTGATGGACGTGAAGTTCTCCCCCCGCTTCGTGGCGCTGGAAAAGACCCTGTGGCGGGATCTGGAGACCCAGCTGCGCCAGGAGGAAGCCCTATGACCCCGAAAAAATCCCGTCTCAGCCCCGGTGTTTGGACGGTCCTCTGCCTGTTGCTGGCCCTGTGCCTGTGGGAGTGGGCCGCAGCCGCCGGGCACGTAAACGATTACTTTTTCAGCCGCCCCAGTGCGCTCTGGGCGGAGTTTTTGGAGCTGGTTTCCAGCGGTCTGCTGGCCAAGCACCTCTCCGTGACCTTGCAGGAGGCCGGGCTGGGCCTGCTCTTCGGCGGTCTGTTCGGCACCCTGGCCGGGCTGGGCCTGGGGCTGGCACCCAGAGTCAGCCGCGCCCTCACCCCCCTGCTCACCGGGCTCAACGGTCTGCCTAAGCTGGCCTTGGGGCCGGTGTTCATCATCTGGTTCGGCCTGGGCCTGCGGTCCAAAGTCATCATGTCGGCCCTGATGGTCTTTTTCATCTTCGTCTTCAACCTTTACACCGGTGTGCGGGGGGTGGACCCCGCCCTGCTGTCCGGCGTGCGCCTGCTGGGGGCCAGCCAAGGGCAGCTCCTCACCAAAGTGATCTGGCCCGCCTGCCTGCCCTGGCTGCTCACCAGCCTGCGGACCGGCCTGGGCCTGTCCCTCTCCGGGGCCATCGTGGGCGAGTATCTCGGCTCCACCAAGGGCATGGGCTGGCTGCTCTCGGCGGCGGGGGATGTGTTCAACTCCACCCGTGTGCTCTGCTGCGTGCTGGTGTTGGTGGTGCTCATCATTGCCCTGGACGCCGTCGTCCACCTGCTGGAGTGGCGGCTGCTGCGCTGGCGAGGCTGAACCCCTCGCCCCTACATCCTGTATCATCGTCCGTTTTTACGGCTTATGATAAACATTTATTTTTTAGAAAAGGAGTATTCCCATGAAGAAGCTACTTGCTCTGCTGCTGACCTGCGCGATGGTCCTGTCTCTTGGCTTACTGGCCGGCTGCGGTCAGACCGACCCCGGCGACGCCAACGGCGACAGCCAGTCTGCCGCCGAGACCGACGGCCAGAACACCGACACCAACACCGGCGACCTGGAAAAGATCGTCTTCACGGAGGATGTCCGTGGCTACCACTGGGCCCCCGCCTACCTGGCCCAGACCCTGGGTTATTTCAAAGAGGAAGGCCTGGACGCGGAATTCCAAACCATCAAGGGCGGCGACGCCACTGCCCCCGTCCTGTCCGGCGACGCCCAGTTCTGCCTGAAGGGCGTGGAGACCAGCCTGATGGTCAATGAGGGGGGCCAGGGCATGAAGATCCTGCTCTCCACCACCCAGAAGTATCCCTATCAGCTCATCGGTGCCACCAGCCAGTACAGCACGCTGGAGTCCCTGAAGGGCGGCGTGGTCGCCGGCGGTCTGAGCGTCAACAGCGGCCCCTACACCTTCGCCAGAGCCTGCATGGCCGACGCCGGCTTCTCCGACGAGGACGTGACCATCACCCAGATGGCCAGCGCCGGCTATGCCGCCGCCATCCAGGCCGGTGAGCTCCAGGGGGCCGTGTCCACCAACCCCTGGTCTGCCAAGAAGCTGACCGATGCCGGCGGCGTGGTCATCATCGACGGCACCGACGGCCCCACCATCAAGAAGATCATCGGCTCCGAGAGCTATGAGCTCTTCACCGTCATGACCTCCGACGACCTCATCGCCCAGAACCCTGAACTGGTCCAGAAGGCTGTGAACGCCATGACCAAGGCCATCCAGTGGATGCAGACTGCCTCCGCCGAGGAGATTGCCCAGAACCTGCTGCCTCTGTTCGACGGCGCCGAGGAAGAGCTGCAGTATGACGCCTCCTACGACAAGGAGCACCACGTCTACACCACCGACGGCTACCACACCGAGTCTGGCTACGAGGCTGCCATCACCCTGACCAAGCTGGCCGGCGGCATCACCAAGGACCTGCCCGCAGACCAGACCTACGATGAGAGCTTCCTGGCCAACGCCTGGGAGACGCTGAACAAGTAAGCACCCCGTCTCTATCCGGCAGGAGGAAGCCAGGTCTTCCCCCTGCCGGTCTTGCATAGACTGCTCCCAGAAAGACTGGCAGAAAGGCTGGGATGCGTATGGGAACTGCGGAACTGTTTCTTTTGGCGGTGGGCCTGTCGATGGATGCCCTGGCCGTGGCCCTGTGCAAGGGGCTGGCCCTGGGAAAGCTGGACCTGGGCCGCGCCCTGTGGGTGGGGCTTTGGTTCGGGGGCTTTCAGGGGCTTATGCCCTTGGCGGGCTGGGCCTTGGGGGCCGGGTTTGCCCGGTCGATCGCAGCCATTGACCATTGGGTCGCCTTTCTTCTGCTGGGCTGGCTGGGGGGCAATATGCTCTGCGCGGCCCGCGCCGATGAGTCGGAAGACAGCAGCGCCGCCCTGGACCTGCGGGCCATGCTCCCCCTGGCCGTCGCCACCAGCATCGACGCCCTGGCCGTTGGCATCACATTCGCCTTTCTGGACGTGGCCATTTTGCCCTCGGCGGGCTTGATCGCTTTGACCACCTTCGTTCTCTCTGCCCTGGGCGTGGCCCTGGGCAGTCTATGCGGCCAGAAATTGCAGGCCCATGCCAAAGCCTTGGGAGGCGGTATCCTCATCCTCCTGGGCATCAAGATCCTCTTGGAACACTTAGGTGTGTTCTAAACCCGCGCACGACAACAAGGAGAACCCCCATGAAAAAAGCACTGTCCCTTTTCCTGGCTCTGGTCCTGTGCCTGAGCCTGTCCCTCCCCGCTCTGGCGGCTGCCCCCACCGACGCCGACCAGGAAAACGCCGCCTGGACCCTCTATCACATGGGCCTCTTCCAAGGCACCGACACCGATAAAGAGGGCTTCCCCCTCTTCTCCCTCTCCGACGCCCCCACCCGCGCCCAAGGCGTGACCATGCTGGTGCGTCTGCTGGGCCAGGAGAAGGCCGCTCTGGAAGGCACGTGGACCACCCCCTTCACCGATGTCCCCGAATGGGCCCAGCCCTATGTCGGCTATGCCTACGAAAAGGGCCTGACCAACGGCACCGGCGAGACGACCTTCTCTGCCGACAAGACCCTCTCCGCCACGGAATACCTGACCCTGGTCCTCCGGGCCTTGGGCTATGATTCTGCCTCTGACTTCGCTTGGGATTCTGCCTGGACCCTCACCGACAAGCTGGGCATCACGGACCAGGTCTATTCCGCCGCCACCACGACCTTCCTCCGGGGCGATGTCGCCTGGGTCTCCGCCCAGGCCCTGCGCGCCAAGGAAAAGGGCAGCGACAAGACCCTGGCCGACACCCTGGCCGCCCAGGGCATCCGGGACAACAACAGCCGCTGCGTCTGGAAGGAAGACTGCGTCACCGTCCAGAAGGACAAGCTGGTCTTCTCCTTCGCCGCCGTCAAGGACAGCAAGGAGACCTACACCAACTTTGAGGTGACTTCCGCCACCGCCAACGGCGTCGCCTGCAAAATCGAGCAGTACAGCACCCCCGCCAAGGTCAAGGAGCAGTGCCGCAAGATCAGCCGCCGGGAGGACGTGACCGTCACCCTGCCCGACGCCTTCGCCCTGGTCTACCTCAGCTACGATGAGACCGCCGCCAAGGACGCCGCCACCGAAACCGTCACCGCCCACCAGGGCACCTACCCCGTCATCACCCTCAAGCTCCACTGCACCGGCACCCTGAAGGACGGCACCAAGGTCACGGAGCTGGTGAGCATGGACTATTACGTCGATAACTACACCGGCTATTACTGAGCTGTTTCGACAAGGTATCCAAATCCGGTCTTTGATTTTTGTGCATCTTTTTTGAATTTCTGTGTCCCATTTTGCCCCGCTCCTGCGTTCTTAGAATAGAACGACAGGGGCGGGGCTGTTTCGCTTCGCCGCCGTTCCCTTTACTCCCCTGGGAAATTATGTTATACTGGCCCCGACCCAACCAACTCCGATGCGTTCCCGCATCCCGACAAAGGAGAACCCCCTATGAAATCGTTTCTGCGCCGCGCTGCCGCCCTGATCCTGGGGGCCGCGACCCTGTGCTCCTCGGCCCTGGCTTCGGAAGCCCTGGGCAGCCGCATCTATTCCTACACTTTGGACATCTGCGACCAGACCACCCTGACCCGCGAGGTCATGTGGTCGGCCTCTAAGTCCGACCTGCGGACGGAAAACTATGTGACCTACACCCCCTCCTCCAGCGTCTCCCCCGTGGTGAGCTACGGCTCCAACGTGGTGGACAAGCAGACGGTCTACTCCATGGCCAAGGGCCTGGAGCGGGGCGGGGAGCGGGTCCTCAGCGGCATCAACGGCGATTACTTCGTCATGGCCACCGGCGACCCCCTTGGCCTCGTGGTGACGGACGGCGTGCTGCGCTCCTCCGCCTCCTACTTAAACGCCCTGGGCTTCAACGCTGACGGCTCCGCCGTCATCGGCACGCCCAACCTCTCCCTGATGGCGGCCTTCAAGGGCAACAACCTGAAGATCGCGGACATCAACAAGATCCGCACCGCCAACGGCTTCTACCTCTTCACCGACGACTTCGCCTCCACCACCAAAAACACCCAGGCAGGCGTGGACGTGATCCTGGCCCCCAACACCGAGGGCCAGGAGCTGAAGATCGGCACCACCGTCTCCTGCACCGTGGAGGAGGTCATTGAGGCCAAAGGGGCCACCAGCATCCCCCAGGGCAAGTTCGTCATGTCCATCTCCAACAAAGCCGGGGAATGGCTGCAGGAGACCATCCGCTCTCTGGAAGTGGGCGATACGGTCGACCTGTCCATCTCCAGCGAGGACACCCGCTGGAACAAGGTGGTCGACGCCGTGGGTGCCATGCATTGGATCCTGAGGGACGGCGTCGTCGATTCCTCCATCTCCGACGGCACCGCCGCCCCCCGCACCGCCGTGGGCGTGAAGCCCGACGGCAGCGTGATCTTCTACACCATCGACGGCCGCCAGAAGGGCCTGAGCATCGGGGCCACCATCCAGATGGTCGCCCAACGCCTGAAGGAGCTGGGCTGCCGGAACGCTGTCCTGCTGGACGGCGGCGGCTCGACCACCCTGGTCTCCACCTATCCTGACTACGGCACGTCCTCCAGCGTAAACAGCCCCTCGGAGGGGACCCCTCGCTCGGTCTCCAACGCCATCTTCCTGGTCTCCAACCTGAAGGCCACCGGCAAGGCCGGCTCCCTCTACGTCACCCCCAAAAGCCTGACCCTGATGCCCGGCGCTTCCACCCAGTGCGTGGCCACCGCCGTGGACACCGGCTGGTGGCCCATGAGCAGCCTGCCCGGCGCCGTCACCTGGTCCGCCGCCGAAGGCTCCGTGACCTCAGACGGCACCTTCACCGCCCCGCAGAAGGCCGGGGTCTACACCGTGACCGCCGAGAGCGGCGGCGTGAAGGGCAGCACGAACATCACCGTCTTGCAGCCCACCGCCATTTACGTCACCAACCAAGCCACCAAGAAAAACGTCTCCACCCTGACCCTCGCCCCCGGCCAGAGCGTGGACCTGGCCGCCGCAGCAGCCTACCGCTCCGTTGGTCTCACCGGCAGCGACAGCTGCTTCACCTGGACGGCAGACGAGGCCATCGGCAGCATCACCCAGGACGGCAAATTCACCGCCGGCCCCAACACCGCCACCGGCAAGATCAAGGTCTCCTCCGGCAGCTATGCCGTGACCATCGCCGTCTCCGTCAGCGCCCCCACCCGCTACACTTTGCTGGATGGCTTCGAGGGCACCACCCCCGGCTTCACCGCCAAGGGCGGCACCGTCACCCTGGACACCGCCCAGGTCAAATACGGCAAGCAGAGCCTCAAGCTGGCCTATCAGGATGGCGCTTCCGTGGCCCTCTCCTCCCCCCGCACGCTGGCTGAGACGGACCGCTACGTCTCCCTGTGGGTCTACGGCGATCAGTCCGGCTCCATCGTCTCCGCCGCTTTCGCCTATGCCGACGGCACCCCCGTCACCCAGTCGCTGACCACCCTGAGCTTCTCCGGCTGGAAGCAGGTCACCGCCGCCGTGCCGGAGAACGCCAAGACCTTTACCGGTTTCTCCGTGGCCGCCTCGAAGCACGGCACCACCTGGCTGGACCAAGTGGTCTTCTCCAACGAAGCCCAGTGGGACAGCACCGCACCCTCGGTAGACCTCACGGTCCGGGGGCAGGCTGTCACGGCCACGACCCTGGATGATATTTCCGGTTCCCTCACCGCCAAGCAGATCAGCCTGACCCTGGACGGCCAGCCCGTGGACTTCACCTGGAAGGCCAACGGGACCTTGAGCGCCACCCTGCCCGCCCTGGGCACCAGCAGCCACCAGGTCAGCCTGACTGTCTCCGACGCCTGCGGCAACCTGGCCCGGAAGAGCGTCACGATCTCCGGCACCGCCGCCACCCGCTTCGCCGATATGCAGAAGCACTGGGCCAGCACCTACACCACCCCTCTGAACGACAAGGGCATCATCTCCGGGGTCACGGCAAACGGGAAGACCAACTTCCTGCCTGACCAGAAGATCACCCGCGGCGACTTCGCCCTGATGACGGCCAACTGGCTGGGCCTGGACCTGAGCCGCTATGCCGGCGTCTCCCTGCCCTATGCCGACGCCGCCTCCATCCCCAAGTGGGATGAGAACGCCGTGAAAGCCCTCTATGCCGAGGGCATCATGCAGGGCAGCAAGGCCGGTGACGGCAGCCTGCGGGCCAACGCCAAGGCCTCCATCACCCGCGCCGAGGCCATGACCATTTTGGGCCGCATCCTGCCCCAGGGCTACCCCCAGGCCAGCCTCTCCGGTTTCTCAGACGCCGCTTCCGTCCCCAGCTGGTCCAAGGACTATGTGGCCACGCTCGTGGAGCTGAAGGTCGTGGGCGGTTCCAACGGAAAGCTCGACCCCAACGCCTCCGTCACCCGCGCCGAAGTGGCCAAAATGCTTTTCACTTTGTGGTGATATGCCCTTGATTTTGCAGGGTTTTTCCCCTTTTTTGTAGCAAACCCCCTTGCAAATCGTAGCATCTTGTGGTATGATTCGATGTAACCGAATTTTATTGCTTCTCTTTCCCTGCGGAAAGAATCACCCGGTCCACAGCCAGCTCGGTGGCGCCGGGGAAAGGAAAGGATCCTATCAATTATGGCTGTTACCATTCTCTCTATCATTCAGGTGCTCATCGGCGTCGTGCTCATCGTCTTTGTGCTGGGTCAGTCCGGTAAGCACTCCGGCCTGGGTATGATCTCCGGCACCAGCGACTCCTTCCTGTCCAAGAACAAGGGCAAATCCGGCGACGCCAAACTAGCCCGCTGGACCAAGTGGGTCGCTCTGGTGTTCATCGTTCTCACCCTGGTCCTCAACTTCCTGCACTAAGCTGCGTTTCTCAGAATGCCCTTCCTTTTGGAGGGGCATTTTGTGTTAATATTCTCGTTTTTTCTACAAATTGTAAGAGGTGATCCCATGACTCGTAAAGAAGCTTTCAACATGCTAGACCAAATGGCCAGAGGCATCGCGGAAATGTTTGGCTCCAATTGTGAGACCATCATCCATGACTTAGAGGACCCCCATCACCCCATTCTGGCGATCTACAACGGCCACGTCTCCGGACGGACTGTCGGCTCCACCCAGGACCTGACCGGCGCAGAGCGCGACCTATATCTGGATGACGACGTGGTGAACAGCTTGGCTGTGACCCCCAGCGGACAGCAGACCAAAAGTTCTACCTTTTCCATCAAAGGCGACGATTATCACTTCGGTTTTGGCATAAACTATGACTTCACTCCCCTGGCCTATGCCAACCGGGTCCTGCTGGACCTGATGCACACCGAGGTGGATTTCCACAGCGCCCTGTACAAGCCCAAGGACACCGGCATCAGTGAGCTTTTCGACAGCGCCGTCCTGCGGGTGGGCAAGCCCGCCCGCGAGATGAACAAGGCCGACCGCCTGCGGGTGATCGAATACCTCTCCAGCATGGATGCCTTTTCCTACCGCCGGGCCGTGCCCTACGTCGCCTCCCACCTGGGCGTGTCCCGCTATACGGTCTACAAATACTTAGATGAAGTCAATGGCAAGATCAACAAGGCCTCTGCCAAGGACAAGGAGGACTGAACCCATCATGGAACACATCCAGTCTGCCATCCGGGCCTATTTCGACGCCCGGCAGGAAGAACTGATCCAAGCCGTCTGCCGCCTGGTGCGGATCGACAGCACCCTCGGCCCCGCCGCCCCCGGCCAGCCCTTTGGCCCCGGCCCCGCCGCCGCCCTGGACGAGCTGGTGGCCTTGGCAACGGAATGGGGGCTGACCGCCCAGAATTTAGAAGGCTATGTGGGCGCCGTCGATCTGAACGACCGGGAGACGGAGCTGCATATCTTAGGCCACCTGGACGTGGTCGACCCCGGCGAGGGCTGGACCGTGACCTCGGCCTTCGAGCCAAAGCTGGTGGACGGCCTGCTCTACGGCCGCGGCACCGATGACGACAAGGGCCCTGTCCTGGCCGCCCTGATGGCCATGCGGGCGGTCAAAGACCTGGGCTTCTCCCTGAAGAAGAACGTCCGCCTCATCGCCGGGACCGACGAGGAGACGGGCTTTCGGGACATCCATTGGTATTATGACCGCCACCCCTACGCCCCCCACACCATCTCCCCCGACGCAGACTTTCCCATCATCAACATCGAGAAGGGGCACTATCAGCCGACCTTCCGGGCCGCCTGGCCCCAGGAGGCGGCGCTCCCCCGCGTCTCGTCCTTTACCGGCGGACCCCGGCTGAACATGGTCCCCCCCAAGGCCCAGGCCACCGTGCTGGGCCTGACGGCGGAGCAAGCAAGCGCCGCCATTGCCGCGCTCGGCATGGAAGCCGCCATCTCTTACACCGTTTCCCCCGCCGAGGGCGGCGTGCGCATCCAGGCCAGCGGCCAGAACGCCCACGGCTCCACCCCCGAAGAGGGCCACAACGCCCAGACCGCCCTGCTGATCCTGCTGGCGGCCCTGCCCCTGGCGGACTGCCCCTCCACCCAGGCCATTCAAAACCTGGTCCGTCTCTTCCCCCACGGGGACCACATCGGCCAGGCTCTGGGCGTGGCCCAGAGCGATGATCTTTCCGGCGGTCTGTCCCTGGCCTTCACCATGCTGACCCTGACCGACACCGGCTGCGAGGGCCGCTTCGACAGCCGCACGCCCCTGTGCGGCACGGATGCCACCGTCCGCCTGCCCGCCGAGGCCGCCTTGCAGGCTGCCGGTTTCACCGTGGAGGGCGAGATCGACCCGCCCCACCACGTCCCGGCCACCGACCCCTTTTTGCAAACCCTGGCCTGTGCCTACGAGCTGTACAGCGGCCGGGAGAGCCACTGCATCGCCATCGGCGGCGGGACCTATGTCCACGGCATCCCCGGCGGCGTGGCCTTCGGGGCCAGTATGCCCGGCTTCGTCTCCAACCTCCACGGCCCCGATGAGCGCGTGAACGTCGCGGACCTGCTCACCGCCGCCATGATCTACACCCAAGTCATCCTGGACGTGTGCGGTGAATGATCCAGGAGGAACCATGCCCAAAAACCTAGAACTTTTTCTCACCTTTGCCCGCATCAGCGCCAGCTGCTTCGGCGGTGGCTACGCCATGCTCCCCTTTTTTCAGCGGGAGCTCGTCCTCAAGAAGAAGTGGCTCACGGATGAGCAGCTGCTCGACCTCACCGCCGTGGCCCAGTGTACCCCCGGCGTCATTGCCGTGAACACAGCGACCTTCTGCGGCTACCGGGTCTACGGCTTCCGGGGGGCCGTCTTTGCCACCCTGGGGGTTTTGTTCCCGCCCATCCTCATCGTGCTGGTCATCTCCGCCTTCTTCTGGTCCTTTGCGGAAAACCCCTGGGTCCAGTATGCCCTGACCGGCGTGCGGGCCTGCGTGTGCGCCCTCATCATCAACAGTGCCATCAAGCTGGGTAAGAAGGCCATTCTGGACGTCCCCGCTTTCCTGGTCTTCCTGGTGGTCTTTCTGCTGGCGGCGTTCGTCGGCCTGTCCCCGGCCATCCTGGTCATCTGCGCCGGGTGCTTCGGCCTGGCTTACCAGAAAATACGAAAGGAGCGCCCCCAATGATCGTCTTGCTCCTTCGTCTCTACTGGGAGTTTCTGCTCATCGGCATGTTTTCCATGGGCGGCGGCATGGCCACCGTCCCGTTCCTCTTTGACCTGTCCCAGCGCACCGCCTGGTTCTCCACGGCGGATCTGACCACGATGATCGCCATCTCCGAGGCCACCCCCGGCCCCATCGGGGTGAACATGGCCACCTACGTCGGCTACATCTCCGCCGGGCTCCCCGGCGGCATCGTCGCCCCCCTGGGGCTGACCACCCCGGCCTTCATCATCATCCTGCTGGTGTCGAAGATCATGAACACCCTCTGGCAGAACCCCAAGGTCCAGGGCCTCTTCTACGCCCTGCGCCCGGCCTCCGTGGGCCTCATCGCGGCGGCGGCCTTCTCCGTCTGCGCCGTCTCCCTCTTCAGCACGGAAAACGGCCTGACGCTCCACTGGCCCTCCATCCTTCTCTTCGCCGTGATGCTCGTGGCAATGAACCTGCCCAAGCTCAAAAACCTCTCCACCCTCTGGTTCATCGCCATGGCCGCCGTGGCCGGCGTGGTGTTTCACATGGTGGATTAGCCAAACCAATCATTTCCAAACCCAAAAAGCTCTGGAACCGAACGAAGGTTCCAGAGCTTTTTGGGTTTGGGATCAGGCTTCCACCAGGGCCTTGGCGATGCAGTCATGGACCATTTGCAGCGTCTCCTCGCTGTAAATGAGCTCCCCGCTGTCAAACTGGATGATGGCCCCAAAGATCAGGGCGCGGATGACATAGACCCGCCGCCGTCGGGTGGCGCGGTCGATGTCGTGCTCCTGGCAGTATTGCAGGATGAGCTTTTGGGTGGGGCTGCTCAGTTCTCCCCGCAGGCGGTGGTAGACGTTGTCAAACTCCTCGTCTTTCAGCGTCAGGATCGCCGCCAGATGGGGGTTTTCGATGAGAAAGCGGACGTACCCCGTGCTCATCTCCACGATCTGCTTGGCGCTGTCCCCGGCGTAGGTCTCCAGCAGTTGGAGCTGGGAATCCCGCCACTGGAGATTTACCGCCTCGATGATGGCAGCGATGAAATCGTTGCGGTCGGAAAAATGCTTGTAGGGCGCTCCGGGGGAAACCCCGCAGGCCTTGGCGATGCGGCGCATGGAGAGGTTTGCTACGCCGTACTCGTTGATCTCGTTGATCCCGGCCTGGATCAATGCTTCGCGGGTGTTGCGGTGCTTGGGCTGGTCAGCCATGTTCCATTCCTCCTGCCTGGTTGTCGTTGGCGTTATGGGACACGCAGGGTGTGCCTGCGGATCTTTCCGCTGATGGTCTTGGGCAGGGCCTCCACAAACTTCACTTGCCGCACCCATTTGTAGGCCGCAAGCTTCTGGTTGCAGAATTCCCGGATCTCCCGTTCCAGCGTCGGCCCGGCCTCCTGACCGGCGGTGAGCACCACCACGGCCTGGATCGCCTGGCCCCGCAGGGGATCGGGCACCCCCACGACGCTGCACTCCAACACGGCCGGGTGCTCCATGAGGACGCTTTCGATCTCCCCCGGCCCCACCCGGTAACCGCCTGTTTTGATTATATCATCAAATCGGCCATGAAACCAGTAGGAACCGTCTGCCGTCTGCCAGGCTGCGTCGCCGGTGTGATACACGCCCCCCGCCCAGGCCTGGGCATCGCGTTCCGGGTCGGCCAGATAGCCGGAGAACAGGCCGGCAGGGCGGCTGCCGTCCTCCGGCGGGACCACAACGACCTCACCGATCTCCCCCACGGGCGTGGGGGTCCCATCGGCGTTTTGCAGCTTCACGTTGTAATAGGGGGAGGCCACCCCCATAGAACCCGGCGTTACCGGCCAGCCGGTGAAATGGGCCAGGAGCAGAGTCGTCTCGGTCTGCCCATACCCCTCCCCCAGCGCCAGCCCGGTCGCCTGGGTGAACTGCCGGGAGATCTCCGGGTGGAGCTTCTCCCCCGCCGTCACCGCATGGCGGAGGGTCGGCATCGGCGGGATGTCTTTTCGCACCAGGTAGCGATAGATGGTCGGCGGGGCGCAGAAGGTCGTAACGCCATATCGGTTGATGACGCCCACCAGCTGCTTGGGGTCGAAATGGTCAAAGTCAAAGACCATCACCGCGCTGCCCACCAGCCACTGGCCGTAAAACTTGCCCCAGGAGGCCTTTCCCCAGCCGGTCTCGGCCACGGAGAAGTGCAGCCCCCCGTCATACGCCTGCTGCCAGTGGCGGGCCGTGATGATGTGGGCCAGGGGATAGGTCCCGTCGTGCACGACGCCCTTTGGCTGGCCCGTGGTACCGGAGGTGAAGTACATGAGCATGGGGTCCTCCGCGCGGGTCGCAATGCGGGCAAACGCTGCCGGCTCCCGCCGGGCCTCTTCCGTCAGGTTCCGGAAGCCGGGCACCGTTTCCCGGACCGTCCACAGCAAGGGCTGTTCCCCTCGCCCTGCGACAGCATCCAGCACATGCCGGGGCACCTCATTTTGCGGGGTGCAGACAAGCGCCTTCATGGGGGCGCAGTCCAGCCGGTAGGCAATGTCCTCTGCGGTCAGCATGTGCGTCACCGGGACCAAGACGGCCCCCAGCTTGTGCAGGGCCAGGGCCACGAACCAGTATTCATAGTGGCGCTTCAGCGCCACCATCACCCGGTCCCCCGGTCGGATGCCCGCCTGCCAGAAGACACGGGCCACCCGGTCGCTGCCGCGGGCCAGGTCAGAAAAAGAAAACGTAGCCTCTGCCCCGTTGGGGTCGCACCACACCATAGCCACCTGCTCCGGGGCCTGGCGGGCCATTTCGTCGGCCACGTCATACGCAAAGTTGAACTCTGCCGGCCAGCGGAGGCTGACCTTCGTCAGTCTCCCGGCCTCGTCAAAGGTCTCCCGGCAGTAGCGTTCATAGAGATTCATAGGTCAGGGTTCCTTCTTTCCCCGGGGCATGGGGTCCCCCAGGGCGCGGAAACGGGCGTAGCGCCGCTCCAGCAGATCGGGCTGGGTCTGCAGCTCCGCCAGTTCTTTTTCTAAGAGGTCCGCCAGCAGGGTATAAAAGGCCGTGTTGCCCAGCTCTTTTTCCGGGAGGATGCGCTCAATGATCCCCAGCTCCAGCGCATCTTTCGCCGTGAGCTTCAGGCTCTGGGCGGCCTCATCGGCCTTGCCCGCGTCCTTCCACAGGATGCTGGCACAGCCCTCCGGGGAAATGACGGAGTAGACCGCATGCTCCAGCATCCACACCCGGTCGGCTACGGACAACGCCAACGCCCCGCCGCTGCCCCCTTCCCCGATCAGCACGGTGATGACAGGGGTATCCAGGCTCATCATGGTCATCAGGTTCTCGGCAATGGCCTGCCCCTGGCCCCGCTCTTCCGCCCCGATGCCGCAGTTGGCCCCGGAGGTGTCCACGAAGCAGAGGACCGGCCGGTGGAATTTCTCCGCCTGCTTCATCAGGCGCAGGGCCTTGCGGTAACCTTCGGGATGGGGTGCCCCGAAGGAGCGGGCCATGCGTTCCTTGGCGCTGTGGCCCTTCTCTATGGCGAGGAAGGTCACGGGCAGGCCCCGAAAATGGCCCACGCCGCCCACGATGGCCCCGTCGTCGGCAAAGCGCCGGTCGCCGTGCAACTCAAAGAAGTCCGCGCAGAGATTGTGGATATAATCTAAGCCGGTGGGCCGCTTGTTGGCGCGGGCCAGCCGGACGGTGTCATAGGCAGGGGTACTCATGGGCGCCCTCCTTCCTGATGGATCTGCAAAAGGTTGGCCAGCACGGCCTGCTGGTCCCGGCGGGGGACGATGGCGTCCACAAAGCCGTGCTTAAGCAGAAATTCCGCCGTCTGGAAGCCCTTGGGCAGGGCCTTTCTTGTGGTCTGCTCCACCACTCTGGCCCCGGCAAAGCCCACGGTGGCCCCCGGCTCGGCCAGGATGATGTCACCCTCCATGGCAAAGCTGGCGGTGACGCCGCCGGTGGTGGGGTCGGTGAGCACGGTGCAGTAAAACAGCCCCGCCTGGCTGTGCCGCCCCACGGCCCCGCTGGTCTTGGCCATCTGCATGAGGGAGAGCAGCCCCTCCTGCATCCGCGCCCCGCCGGAGACGGTGTAACCGACCACCGGGCGGCGGTGGGCCGTGGCGTATTCAAACAGCCGGGTGATCTTCTCCCCCACCGCCGTGCCCATGGAGCCCATCATAAAATACGGCTCCATGATAAACAGACAGCAGGGCTGGCTCCCGATGCGGGCCGTGCCGCAGAGCACGCCCTCTGTCTCGTTGCTGGCAGCCTGGACCTGCTCCAGCTTCTCCTGATAGCCGGGAAATCCCAAGGGGTCGTGCCCCTCCACCCCGGCAAACAGCTCCCGGAACGTCCCCTTGTCCACCAGCATCCGCAGGCGCTGGCGGCCGCCCATGCGGAAGTGATAGCCGCAGGGACAGGTGTTGTAGTTGGACCACAGGCGGCTCAAGGGAATGGCCTTGTGGCAGTTGGGGCAGGTCTTCTCCGGCTCGCTGGCGTCTTCCTGGAGCAGGGCGGCGGTGCGCCCGCCGGCTTCCAGCTCGTTCTTTGGTTTATAGTGAAACTTCAAAAAGGGCATTGGTCTTCCCTGCCTTTCTCAACCAAGGGCGCGTTTACTCGCCCTCCAGAAACGTAAGGTCATAGCTGCCGTCCATAAAGTCCGGCCGGCTGACCAGGTCCAGCTGCTCGGCAATGTTCGTCTCGATGCCCTCCACCACCAGCTCGCACAGGGCGGCCTTCATTTTCCGAAGGGCCTCCTCCCGCGTCCCGGCGTAGACAATGAGCTTGCCCAGCAGGGAGTCGTAGTAGGGGGAGACGGTCGTCCCCGCGACCAGATAGGTGTCGAACCGGACGAACGGCCCGCCGGGGACGTGGAGCATGGTCAGGGTCCCAGGACGGGTGGCATTGATGCGGCACTCCAAGCAGGCGCCGCTCAGGCTCACGTCCTGCTGGCGGAAGTTCAGGGGGACCCCCGCCGCCACGCGGATCTGCCACTTCACCAGATCGATCTTCGTGAGCATCTCCGTGACGCCGTGCTCTACTTGCAGGCGGAGGTTCATCTCCATGAACCAGAAGCGGCCATCCCGGTCCAGCAGAAACTCTAAGGTGCCCACACCCACGTACCCAATGGCCTTCACGGCCTTGGTCACCTGGTCCATGAGCTTTTTCCGCTGGCTCCGGCTCACCGCCGGGGAGGGGGATTCCTCGATGAGCTTCTGGTGGCGGCGCTGCACAGAGCAGTCCCGCTCCCCCAGGCAAACCACCGTCCCGGCCTCATCCGCCAGGACCTGGACCTCGATGTGCCGGGCGGGGTGGACGAATTTTTCCATATACACCGAGCCGTCCCCGAAAGAGGCTTCCCCCTCGGCCACGGCCATGGCGTAGGCCTGGGGCAATTCCTGGGGCGTCTGCACCAGACGGATGCCCCGGCCCCCGCCCCCGGCGCTGGCTTTCAGCATCACGGGGTAGCCGATCTGGGCGGCGGCGTTCAGGGCGGCCGTCACGTCCGGCAGGGCCTGCGTACCGGGAATGACCTCCAGGCCGTTGGTCTTCATAATGTCTTTCAGCCCGGCTTTGTCGCTCAGGGCCTCCATGCTCTCCGGGGTGGGGCCGATGAAGACCAGGCCGTTCCGGCGGCAGAGGCTGGCAAAGTGGGCGTTTTCCGACAAAAAACCGTAGCCGGGGTGAATGGCCTGGGCCCCGGAGACTAAGGCAGCGGCAATGACCCGCTCTTCATTTAAATAACTATCCGCAGGGCTGGCCCCGCCCACGCAATAGCTCTCGTCGGCCAGGGCGACATGCAGGGCCTCTTTATCCGCCTGGGAGTAGATGGCGACGGTGGCGATGCCCATCTCCTTGCAGGCCCGGATGATCCGGACGGCGATCTCGCCCCGGTTGGCGATCAGGATCTTTGAAAACATATCGCTTTCTCCGTGATGCCGAAGGAGAACTCAGCCTTGACGCAGAGGGTGTCCCCCACGTAGCCCTCCCCCTCGGCGAAATAAAAGGGGTGCTTGGCCCTGGTGATGCGGCACTTCGTCTCAAACGTATCCCCCGGCAGCACCGGGGCGCGGAAGCGGACGTTTTTTAGGCTGGTGTACATGGGGATGGTGTCTTCCGTCAGCGCTTCCTTCATTAAAATTCCAGCCGACTGCGCCAGGATCTCGCACAGGATCACGCCGGGGACCACGGGGACATCCGGGAAGTGGCCCTGCAAGAACCACTCGTCCCCCCGGACATGATACTGCCCGTGGGCGATCTCCCCCTCCTTGTCCAGCTGGTCCAGCAGAAGCATCCCGTCCCGGTGGGGCAGCAGGGTCATCAGTTCCTCTCGGTTCATGGGGACCTCCTTACTTGATGCGGAACAGGGGGCAGCCAAAATCCACCACCTGGCCGTTCTGGGCGCAGATCTCCACGATCTGGCCGTCTGTCTCTGCCACGATCTCGTTCATGAGCTTCATGGCCTCCACGATGCAAAGGGTCTGGCCCTTCTTCACCCGGTCGCCCACCTGAACGTAAGGGTCGGCGTCCTCGGCAGGGGCGGCATAAAACACGCCCACCATGGGGGAGCTGATCTCAATGAGATCCTCGTTGGCCGCCGACTGGGGGACGTCCCCCACCTGGACGGTCTGGACGGGAGCGGTGGTCTGGGGGGCCGGGTTGCGCTCCAGGCGGACCACCCGGTCGTTCTCCGTCACCTCCAGGCCGGTCAGGCCCAGCTCGCTCATGAGGTTGGCATATTTGCGAATGTCAGACTCGTTCATTTCGTCACCTTCCGGAAGGCAATGCAGGCGTTGTGCCCGCCGAAGCCCAGGGAGTTGGAGAGGACCAGGTCCACGTCCGCATGGATGGCCACGTTGGGCACGTTGTTCAGGTCACAGGCGGGGTCGGGGTCCAGCAGATTGATGGTGGGGGGCAGGATGGACTCATTCAGGGCCTTCAGGCAGGCAATGGCCTCCACGGCCCCCGCTGCGCCCAGCATGTGGCCGGTCATGGACTTGGTGGAGCTCATGTAGGCCTTCTTGGCCTCTTCCTCCCCCAGGGCCAGCTTCACGACCTTGGTCTCCAGGGAGTCGTTCATGGGGGTGCCGGTGCCGTGGGCGTTGATGTAGACGACCTCGCCGGGCTGATGCCCTGCCTCGGTCAACGCCTGCTGAATGGCGCGGGCGCCGCAGGTGCCCTCAGGCCGGGGGGCGGTGATGTGGAAGGCATCGCAGGTGGCGCCGTAGCCCACCACTTCGCCGTAAATTTTGGCCCCGCGCCGGACGGCGTGCTCATACTCCTCCAGCACCAGGGCCGCGCCGCCCTCGCCGATGACAAAGCCGCCGCGGCGGTTATCAAAGGGCAGACAGGCTGCGTTGGGGTCCTCGGAGGTGGACAGGGCCTGCATGTTGATAAAGCCGGCTACGCCGCACTCCGTGATGGCCGCCTCGGACCCGCCGGTGATGGCGGCGTCGGCATAGCCGTGGCGAATGGCCCGCATGGCCTCACCGATGGCGTTGGTGCCGGAGGCGCAGGCGGTCACGGAGGGCATGGCCGCGCCCTGGCAGTTGTAGCGAATGGCGATCATGCCGGCAGCCATGTTGGCGATGAGCATGGGGATAAAGTAGGGGGAGACGCGCTTGGGGCCACGGTCCAGGAGCTTGTTGTGCTCGGCGGTAAAGGTGCGGATGCCGCCGATGCCGGAGCCGAAGTACACGGCCACCCGCTCAGGGGGCAGGGTACCGATGACGCCGCTCTCCTCCACGGCCTGGGCGGCGGCAGCCACGCCGTACTGGGCGAAGGCATCGCTGCGCAGGACCTCGGTCTTGTCCATGTAAGCACGGGGATCAAAATTCTTGACCTCGGCGGCGATCTTGGTCTTGTAGTCGGTGGTGTCGAACAGGGTGATCGGGCCGATGCCGTGGACCCCATTTTTCAGGTTGTTCCAGCACTCGTCCACGGTGTTGCCCACGGGGCTGATGACGCCCAGGCCGGTGACCACCACTCTGCGTGTCTGTTCCATTGCGTTTGTTCCTCCCTTTTAGGTCATCGGAGCAGGCCCGGAAAGGGCCTGCTCCGGGAAAATCAGTTGAAAAAGTTACATGGCGATGCCGCCGTCAACCCGCAGCACCTCGCCGGTGATATAGGGGCTTTGGGCCAAAAAGGCCACGGCCTCCGCCACTTCCTCCGGCTGGCCCATCCGCCCCAAGGGGATGGCTGCCAGCAGGGCGTTGTCCTGCCCCTCCAGGTCCTTCGTCATGTCGGTGGCGACAAAGCCGGGGGCCACGGCGTTGCAGGTGATCCCCTTGGGGGCCAACTCCTTCGCCACAGCCTTGGTCAGGCCGATGAGCCCCGCCTTGGCGGCGGAGTAGTTGGCCTGGCCCGCGTTGCCGATCAGGCCGGACACGGATGCGACATTAATGATCGCGCCTGCCTTTTTCCGCAGGAAAAGGCCGGTACAGTGGCGGATGAAGTTGAATGCGCCTTTGAGGTCCACATCGAGCACGCGGTCGAAGGCTTCCTCCTTCATCATGGCCAGCAGGCCGTCCTGCGTGATCCCAGCGTTGTTTACCAGGATATCGACGGAACCAAAGTCCTTCTTGACCTGGTTCACCGTATCTTTGACCGCGGCAAAGTCCGCCACATCGCAGCGATAGGCGCTCGCTTTCACGCCGTAGTCTGCCGCGCACTGGGCGCAGAGGGCTTCCGCCAGCTCCTGGTTGCCCGCGTAAACGACGGCCACGTCGGCTCCCTGGCTGGCAAACTGCTTCACGACAGCGGCCCCGATCCCACGGGACCCGCCCGTGACCAGGGCGACTTTTCCGGTAAAGTCCCTCATGCCTTGACCTCCTGCACGACCTTTTCCAGGTCTTCTTTCGTGGCGAGCGGATAGGTCTTCACGGTCTTGTCGATCTTCTGGATCAGGCCGCAGAGCGTGCTGCCCGGCCCCAACTCGATGAACGTATCCACGCCCGCAGCGATCATATCCCGGACGATGGCTTCCCAGCGCACGGGGGAAGCGATCTGCTGGGCCAGCAGCTCTTTTGCGTCGCCGCTGTACACGGCACCGGTGCGGTTAGAATACAGGGGGATCTTCGGCTCCTCTACCTGGCAGTCGGCCAGGACCTGGGCAAAGCCCTCGGCGGCGGACGCCATAAAGGGAGAGTGGAACCCGCCCCGGACCTTCAAAGGCAGCGCCCGCCCCCCGGCGGCCTTGACGGCGGCGGAGAAGGGAGCCAGCTGCTCCTTGGCGCAGGCCACAGAGACCTGGCCGGGGCAGTTATAGTTCACAGGATAGGTTTCCGGGAACTGCCCGCACAGCTCTTCCACCTTCTCGTTGGGGAGCTTTAGGACGGCAGCCATGGCCGTGGGCTGTTCCTCGGCGGCAGCCTGCATCAGCTCGCCCCGGCGGCAGACCAAGTGAAACCCGGTTTCCAGATCGACGGCTCCGGTGTAGGTCAGTGCCCCGATCTCGCCCAGGGAGAACCCGGCGGCCCTATCGGCCTTGATCCCCGCCTCCGTCAGCGCGGCGGCGGCGGCCAGCTCCACGGCGAACATGCAGGGCTGGGTGTTTTTCGTCTCCTTCAGTTCCTCGTCCGTGCCGGAAAAGCACTGGGCGGAGGTACCGGGGCGCAGGGCGTCCAGCTTCTGAAAGACCTCGGCCGCGGCGGGAGAAATTTCGGCCAGCTCCTGACCCATGCCGGGGTGCTGGGCACCCTGACCGGCAAATACGAATGCTATCTTACCCATTTCGTGGCTCCTTTCAGCACAGGCTCCGCGCCCTCGATGACATCCCGGACGATGTCCGCCGCAGGCTGGACTTCGTGGACCATGGCGGCGATCTGGCCGGAGAGGAAGCAGCCGTGTTCCAGGTCGCCCTCGACCACAGCCTTTCTCAACGCGCCGCTGCCCAGGGCTTCTAACGCTTCGTCGTCCATTCCGCCGTACTCGGCCTTGGAATAGTTCCGGGCAAAATTCGTCCGCAGGCTCCGGACGGGGTGGCCCAGGCGCTTGCCGGTGACCATCGTGCACAGGTCGTTGGCTTTCAGGATGCGCTCTTTATACACAGGGTGGATGCTGCACTCCTCGGCGCTCAAAAACCGGGTGCCCATCTGCACCCCGCAGGCCCCCAGCAGGAAGGCCGCCGCCACGCCGCGCCCGTCGGCGATGCCGCCGGCGGCGATCACGGGCAGGCTCGTCGCGTCGCAGACCTGGGGGACCAAAACCATGGTGGTCAGCTCCCCCACGTGGCCGCCGCTCTCGCCGCCCTCGGCGATGAGGGCGCTGGCACCCAGGCGGGTCATGAGCTTGGCCATGGCAACGGACGCCACCACGGGGATCACTTTGATCCCGGCCTCTTTCCAGAGGGCCATATACTTCGAGGGGTTCCCCGCGCCGGTGGTGACGACGGCGACCTTTTCCTCGGCCACCAGCTGGGCCACCTCCTCCACGAAGGGGCTCATGAGCATGATGTTCACGCCGAAGGGCTTCTTCGTCAGAGACTTGGCGATCTGGATCTGCTCCCGCAGGGCCTCCGCCGGGGCGTTGCCGGCGGCGATGATGCCCAGGCCGCCGCCCTCAGAGACGGCCGCCGCCAGTTTCCCGTCGGCGATCCAGGCCATGCCGCCCTGAAAGACGGGGTACCGGATGCCCAGCAGGTCGCATAAAGGCGTGTGGATCATGCCCGCTTGCTCTCGATGAAGGCCACCAGGTCGCCCACGGTCTCGACCTTCTGGTCCAGCTCGATCTCCATGTCCAGCTTGTCCTCCAGGTTCATCAGCAGCTCCACGGTGTCCAGGGAGTCGATGCCCAGTTCCTTAAAAGAGCTTTCGGGGGTGATCTCGGAAACGTCCTTCTCCACGCGCTCTGCGACCAGCTCTGCGATTGCTTCAAATACCATGATGATGACCTCCATGTGTCGTAATTTACAAGTGATTCAATTGGTAATCAGTGATTACCTCGGAGGTATTTATACCCTCTTCCCCGCCATTTGTCAAGCCTCTTTTCTCAAGTTTTCACAATTTGTTCATGATTGCTAATAGCCCCATCTAGGAGACAAAGTATCAAGAAATAGCTCAAAAAAAGTACAAAAACTCCCCTGTTTCCAGGGGAGTTGGGAAGAAATCAGGAGTCGTATTCAATGAGATAAAGTGTCGTGTTTTGGGTGTCGTAGAGGGCGATGGTGGCGTTGTAAGAATAAGCGTCCATGAGCTGGTCTGTCGAAAATGTATCATGCAGACGGTCGCGGAAGTAGTAGTAGCCCTTCTGGACTTGAGGGGTGCACTCTTCTTCCTGAAACCGTCCACTGTACAAAAACTGATCAACCGGCTCCGGCAGGGGTAAGGTGTGCCAAGCTTCATTTTCCGCCAACGCTTTTTCCAGCGCCGCGCCGTTCTGGGAAGAAAAGACCAGGACCCCGCGGGTCACGCCATCGCCCAGAAATCCCCCGTGGTCGTCAGACCACTGGGTTTCAATCGGCCGGGGCAGATCAATGCCAAGCGCCTCCCCTGCCAGGCTGCGGGGAGAGTTGACCGTGACCACCACGCAGAACAGGAGCAGGGCAAGGGTGGCGGCGATGGAGAGCGTGAGTTTGGCTTTCATAGGCGTCCCTCCATCTCCAGCGCCTCGCCCATCTGAAACACAGCTTCCACCGCGTCGCGCCAGGAATCCCCCACCAGGTGGTAGCGGGAGGAGTTGGCATGGATGAAACCCTTGCCGTCCACGGTCACGTTGCACAGCTCGTCATACTTTCCGTTTTTCTCCCCGGCCACGGTGACGTGGTAGACGCTCCCGTCCTCCGGGGCGTAGGCCTTTTCCGTGGGGCCGACCCAGAGGGGGACGGTCCGCCGGGCGCAGGCCTGGAGGGCTTGGACGGCCTGGCTGCCCTGGAGGTTCACGGTCTTACTGCCCCTGGCATCCGAGCGCACGATGCCCACGCTCAGGGGCACCACGTTCCGGTCCTGGAGCCGGTGGAAGGGCTGGGTCTGCCAGTTCAGCACCAGCAGCGCCAGCACCGCGCACAGGGTCAGGATCCCGATGGTTCTGCGTTTCATAAACATTCACCTCTTTCTGGTTTCTATGTCTTCGTAATGGCGAAAGAATGGGTCGATCTGGGAGATCTTTTGCACCGGTTTCTCGTCCTCCTCCGCCGGTTCTTTCTTTTCCTTCGGCGTCTCCACCCCCAGCAGGATCAGGTTGCACAGCACCATGATAAATCCCACCAGCGCCACAGGCAGGCTCAGCCAAACCAGCTCCAGCAGCGTGACCTGGTTAAACAAAACACACCCCAGCAAAAGCGCCACGCCAAAGATCATCCACTTCAGCCGCATCACAGCATGTTCGATTTTCATAGAGATCAGCTCCTTTTTTATCCTTCTGCCTATATAACGTTTGAGAGGGCCAATTTGTGACACCTTTTTCAAAATTTTTTGAAAAAATTCAAAAAACAAAAAGAGACTGGGCTTTGGTTTCTACTCATCAGCACAGTCTCCTTCCACGTTACTATATTGTGAACGATATTTTTTCACTTGTCTTAGTAAGCCCTATTTTTATTTTACATACCATCGAAGCCGTTTTCGTATCTGTATCGTAATCCAGAATCCTCAGCTGTACGGAGATTCGATTTTCTGGGATGTCGATGTATCCATAAGAGTATACGACAGTTCCATTTACTTGAATCTCTATGTGACTTTCTCCGGGAATATTTTTTTCAAATCGCCGTTCTAGCTTTCCCAAAGAAACTTCCTCGCTATATAATATCGTCTGCTCATTTCCTGAATTTACGATCGAGATTTTTACGGGATACGGGATACTATCTCCCGTTGTGTTATCTATAGATGCATAGCATCTATCACTTGAGTCAAGTACCAAATAGATCACAGAAGACAGGATGATAGCTGTAATAATAGCTATTAATATAATTTTACGACGATATGTCATAGCTTACCTCTTTTCCCAAAATTTTTCCGTTTTCTTCTCACAGCCAGATTCTTTTTTACTCTTTAATTTTTTAATTTCTTTTCTTATAAAATATCATAATATTCGTTTTTTGTCAATAAAAATCTGTTTTTCCCCTTCTGCTTATATAACGTTTGAGCAGGGCGATTTGTGACACCTTTTGCGAAATTTTTTGAAATTTCTTAAAATATTCCCCGGTTCAAAACTGAACCGGGGAATATTCTTATGCCGAATAATCTTCTACACTAAGTTCTCCTGTTTCCGGAGACACAGTAAACTGTGCTGCTACCAGAATTTTTTTCACATCATTCCCAGCTTTCTTGACCTGTATCCATCTCTGGACAACGTAGGTCTGTCCTTTTTCCATACAAATGACTTCAGGATCTTCATTGGTATCCGCCGGAGAAAATGTATAGTCACTAGGGGCTTTCTTCCTCTGGATAAAAGGAGATTTTACGGAATCGATATAGAAGGTTCCGGTATCTTCTTGTTTTACTTCAAACACAGCAGAACAGATAAACTGGAACGTTTGCAAATCGCACTCACGGGAAACTATAGTTTCCACACCAATTCGACCGTCCTCCAAGGTTTCAATGGAAGTAGTTCTATTCTGTTGAAAAACGAAGATACCTGCTATGATCACAACTAGTGCAACCACAGCCACCGCAATTTTCTTCTTCATAGTCAAGATACCGTTGTCAGCGTCACCTTTCCTGTAGATGTATCCAGAGTAAAGCGGGCTTTCATTGAAATCGGCTTATCCGTTACCCCAACCCCTAATTTGTTGAGAGTGATTTTCTGTTCAAGTATACGAGTTGTATTAGTGGATGATATAAACTTAACTGGTCCATAGTTTGTAGATGTATAGTTGCTCGAAGGACGAGTCACTAACTTAATCTCATCAATGGTCGTCCCTGTTCGATTAACTCCCGTACTCAAATCATAGTGATAAGGACCACCACCCGCAATAACTGCACGGCCATAAATCGTCCACAAAAAATATCCTCCATCATAATTTTTGGGCATATTGACCGTCATAATTTTTGTTCCGTTCCCGCCTGCACTAGGGTTATTAAATGCCTGTACAGATGACGTCGTAACGTCAGGCTGCTCAATAGCCTCGACGACTTTACAGAAGTCGATCATAGACTCTCTGTACTCTTCCTCCGTGTACACCTTGTTCATTTCCTCACGAGGGCACGGCACAACACCGACCCCAGTCTCTTCGGAAACCTGCTGTGCAATTTCCTCATACTTCTGGTACTGTTCCTCAGATACCACCATATCTTCCGTTCCAGCCGCTCCAACAGAAACAGCCAGAGCAAGCGCCATACAAGCTGCCAGCGCCAGAGAGATCATCTTCTTCATCGTCATGGTATTTTCCTCCTTTTTCAGTCAGCTCTTACCTCAAGAGCAAGTGTTTGTAACGGACTTCTGCGTTTGCTTTACGCCGTTGATGGTGTAGTCCACCGTCAGCTTATACGCAGAGCCTTTGGTAACGGTAGCGGTCTTACTCACAGTGACCCTCCCCGTTCCGTTGGCGTTCCAAGTCTGTAAGCACGAATTACCCTTCCACAATTTCATGGTTACAGAGATTGTATCCGTAGTCTTGTCCGCTCGAATCTTTACCGCACAATTTGCCGTTGTCCCGCTGAATGTAAGTGTATGTCTGGCGATAGGTACCTTCATTGGCCCAGATGCTTGTGCGGCAACTGACAGAATCATGACAAGTGCAAGAATCATAGGAATCACACGTTTCATTGTCCCACCTCCTCTCTTTGAAATTCGCAAAAAAATCACCTCCTCAACTTCGTTTCTATTCTCTATAACGAAGGGAGGAGGCGATTTTGGACACCTGATTTTAACTTTTTTGAAAAATTTTTATTTTTCTTGTCGGACCACGCTGTCTGCCAGGGAAATCAATTGGTCTTCCGGCAAGTAGGCAGTCAGACTGAGCAGGACATCCGTCTCTGGGTCTTTCCAAATTAGTGTGCTGGACTGTTCTCCTGTTGGGTCAATATAGAGGTCCCCGGAAACACCCTGAACAGTAACTTTCTTTATTTCCAACTTGTCAACATCCAGGAACAATTCATAGTCACTGCTCTCTGTTGTGTACTGCGTCTCAAAGGCAAGGGTCTCTCCCTTTTCGTTTGTATACAGTTCCATGCGCAGGCCACCATCTTCGTCAACCGCATCCTGCGTATAGCCCTCTGGAATCTCCGGCAAAACGTAACGGTAATTTTCCGGGTGCTTGTCAGAGCTGCCGGAGAAGAAGTAATGGCTGACGTTCTGGGTGATCTGCGTGACCCAGCCGAAGAAGGCTTCTCTGGCCTGGGCGTTTAGGCCAAGGTAGGACGTGCTGCCGAGGATGAGGACCAGTGCGGCGCAGGCCACCGCTTTCCAGACTGTTCGGTAAGGGCGGCGCTTGGCTTGTCGGCAGAGCTTTTTCATGTTCCGCCGAAACTCTGGGGACACGTCATAGTGACATTGGCTGGGGGGCGGAAGGCTGTCTTCTAACGCTTGGGCCGCGTGGTGGGCGGCCTGGCGCAGGCGTTCTTCGGATAGCATTATAAGATCCCCTCCTGAATGCAGATTTCTTCCAGGCGCTTTTTCGCCCGTTCTTGTAATTTGTAGGCCGCGTCCATCGACAGATCAAAGACCTCGGCCAGCTCTTCCACGGTATAGCCTTGGTCATAGCGCAGGATGAGCCACTCCCGGTAGCGGGCAGACAGTTGCAGCATACACCGGGTCACTCCATCGTCCCCGTCGTAGGGGATAGTGACGCCCGCCTGATCCTCTTCCAGAGGGTCCAGGGGCAGCTGCTTGCGCTTGCGGTAGAGGTCGATGGCTTTTCTCTCTACTATGGTAACGAGAAAAGCCCGCGTTTTTGGACACCCTACCTCAGAAATTTTTTCTAAGTTTTTCACCACGGCCAAAAAAGCCTCTTGTGTTGCGTCTTCTGCATCGTGATGATTGCGGAGGATCTGGTTGGCGATATGTAAGAGCAGGCCGTAGTATCGTTCGTACAGCGCCTGAAATTTGTCCTGTTCCTCTGGCGTTGCCAGTAGCTCCAAGTAAATCAGCATGGGTCCTGTTCCCTTTCTTGGAAGAAGTTTCTTTAGCGGTATTGTATCACAGCTTTTCCAGCACGTAAAGAGAAACGCTAATTGACATTCCCTGCGGAAAACGCTATACTCACCCTAGCCCAACAAAGGAGATTTTTCCCATGAAATGGATGATCGCATCGGACCTGCATGGGTCCGCTTACTACTGCCGCCAGCTGCTGGACTGCTTCGCACTAGAGGGGGCGGAGCGGCTGATTTTGCTGGGAGACCTGCTCTATCACGGCCCGCGGAACGATTTACCCCGCGATTACGCGCCAAAAGAGGTCATTTCTTTGCTGAACGGCGTGAAAAATCGGCTGTTTTGCGTCCGAGGCAACTGCGACACCGAAGTTGACCAGATGGTCCTGGACTTCCCGATCATGGCCGATTACGCCGTTTTTCCGGTGGAGGACCGGCTGATGTATGTCACCCATGGCCACGTATTTAACCTTGACAATTTGCCACCCATTCAGCCGGGGGACCTCCTGCTCCATGGCCACACACATGTGCCAACTTGGCGGCCCTTTGGGCAACAAAATGTCTACTTGAACCCCGGCTCCGTTTCCATCCCCAAGGAGGGCAGCTTGCGGGGGTACATGACCCTGGAGGGGACCCTGTTTCGGTGGTGTGATCTGGCCGGAACTGAGTACCACCGGGCGGCTTTGGAGGACTTGGCACCATGGCCCTGAACCGAGATCTGACCCAGGGGAGCATCCCCAAGGGGCTGCTGGCCTTCGCCCTGCCGCTGATCCTGGGGAACCTGCTCCAGCAGCTGTATAACCTGGCCGACACCTGGGTGGTGGGGCAGTTTTTGGGGGAGGGCGCCCTGGCGGCGGTGGGGTCCTCCTATACCTTAATGACGTTTCTCACTTCGATCTTACTGGGCCTCTGCATGGGCAGCAGCGTGTTTTTCGCCATGCAGTTCGGACGAAAAGACCCCGCCCGATTCCGGGCGGGGATCTTTCAGTCGTTCTGTTTGATCGGCGGGCTGACCGTGGTGCTGACCGGGCTGGTGTACCTGGCCCTGGGCGGGATCCTGTGGTTTCTCCGCATCCCGGCGGACGTGTGGGACCTGACCCGGACCTATCTCGTCTGGGTGTTTGCGGGCATCCCGGCCACCTTCCTGTATAATTACTTCGCCAATCTGCTCCGGGCCATCGGGAACTCGGTGACGCCGCTGCTGTTTTTGGGCGTGTCGGTCGTGGGGAACATCGGCCTGGACCTGCTCTTCGTCATCCCCCTGAAGATGGGCGTCATGGGCGCGGCGCTGGCGACGGTGCTGGCCCAGTACGCCGCCGGGGTGGGCCTGGCCCTGTGGACCTGGCAAAGCTGCCCGGACCTGCGGGTGGGCAAGGCCGACCGGCGGTGGGACCGGAATATTTTGCGGCAGCTTTGGAGCCTCTCGTTCTTCACCTGCCTGCAACAGTCGGTGATGAATTTTGGAATTCTCCTGGTGCAGGGCCTGGTGAACTCCTTCGGCTCGGTCGTCATGGCGGCCTTCGCCGTGGCGGTGAAGATCGACACCCTGGCCTACATGCCCGTGCAGGACTTCGGCAACGCCTACGCCACCTTCGTCGCCCAGAACTACGGGGCCGGGCAGCGGGGGCGCATCAAAGCCGGGACGAAATGGGCCTTGTTCTGGGTGCTGGTCTTTTGTCTGCTGATCGGCGGGCTGGTCTGCTGCTTCGCTCCCCAGCTGCTGGCCATTTTCGTGGGGCACGACGCGCAGGAAGTCATTTCCGTGGGCACGGGCTACCTCCGCATCGAGGGCAGCTGCTACCTGGGCATCGGCATTTTGTTCCTGCTCTACGGCTACTTCCGGGCGGTGGACCGACCGGCGGTGTCGCTGGTGCTGACGATCTGTTCCCTGGGCACCCGCGTGGCCCTGGCCTACCTGCTCTCCGCCTCCCCCGCCATCGGCGTCACCGGCATCTGGGCAGCGATCCCCATCGGCTGGTTTTTCGCCGATACCGTCGGCGGCATCCTGTGGCGGAAGGACAGCAAAGCCCTCAGTTCTCCAAACTGTTCTCGTTGAGCAGGAAATCGTAGATCCCCATGATCAAGATCCCATTTTCCGTGTAGTAGGGCGCAGGGGTATCCTTCGTCAAAATAATGCGCTTGAAGAAATCCCCCGTCAGGGTCAGGGAGCGCTGCTCCTGCTCCAGCTTTGCCGCGTTCGGCAGGGCATAGGCCGACTGGATATAGTAGCGTTTGGAGCCTTTGTTGCAGACAAAATCAATTTCCAGCTGCTTGCGGACGCAGTTTCCCTTTTCATTTTTGCTGCACTGGGTCACAACGCCTACGTCCACGTTGAAGCCGCGGAGCTTCAGCTCGTTGAAGATGACGTTTTCCATGGTGTGCGTCTCTTCCAGCTGGCGGAAGTTCAGGCGGGCGTTTCGCAGGCCCAGATCCGTAAAATAATATTTGACCGGCGTGTCGATGTATTTCTTCCCCCGCACGTCATAGCGCAGGGCACGGTCGATCAAAAACGCATCACAGAGGTAGTCGATGTACCGCTTGATGGTCGAGCTGCTGATCTTCTTTTTCTTCACCGTCTGGAACGTGGCCGAGAGCTTGGCCGGGTTGGTCAGGGAGCCAATGGCAGAGGACAAGATATTCAGCAGCTCTTCCAGCTCTGCCTTGTTGCGAATGTTGTGCCGCCCGACAATATCAGAAATATACGTCTCCTCAAAGAGGGATTTCAGAAAGGCGATCTTCTGGTCTGGGGTCGTAAAATTCAATACCAACGGCAGGCCGCCGTATAAAATATATTCATTCCAGCCGTCCTGTTTCGTGCCGGGATAGACGGACATGAACTCCGCAAAGCTGAGGGGGTACATGTGGACCTCGTCCCCCCGCCCCCGGAACTCGGTGATCACATCCTTAGAGAGGAAGCGGGCGTTGCTCCCGGTCACATAAACATCCACGTTTTTCATCCGGGTCAGACTGTTCAAAATCGCTTCAAACTGGTCCAGAAGCTGGACCTCATCCAGCAGGACATAGTACATCCCGTCGTCCTGGATGCGTTCCTTGAGATAGGGGTAGAGCACATTGGGGTCTCGGAATGCACTATTTTCAAAGGCATCAAAGGCGATCTCGATGATGCGCGACACCTCCGTCCCTTCGGCCAGCAGGTGTTCCTTGAATAAATCAAAGAGCAGGTAGGACTTGCCGCATCGTCTCATCCCCGTGACCACTTTGATGAGCCCGTTGTGTTTCTTGCTGATGAGTGTGTTCAAATACCAGTCTCGTTTGATCTCCATGCTACGCACCTCCTAGGAATTATTTTTGCAGTTTGGCGCAAGGATCTCTACTAGAATTATACCGACTCCCCTGGTATTTTACAACCTTTCAAAATAATTTCGTCCGTTCTGTGACAAATCGCCCTGCTCCTGCGTTAATAGAATAGAGAGCCAAACAAGGAGGTGGGACGCAATGGAACAGGGGGCATTTTTGCCGTTTTATGAGCAGCACAAGGAAACGCTCTATCACTACGCCTGCACCCTGACGGCCAACGCCCACCAGGCGGAGGATGCCCTGCAAACGGCTTGGTTGTCCTGCCTGCGGCAGGAGGAGGTCTTCGACGCCCTGCCCCCGGACAAGCGGCTGGCCTGGATGAGCGTGGTGGTGAAAAATGCGGCCCGCTCCCTCTGGCGGCAGGAGCAGCGCTACGCCCCCTGGGATGAGACGTGGGACATGCCCGCCCCAACGCCGGGAGACCCCCAGCCCATCGTCACCGTCATCCAAGCCATGCCGGAGCCGTACCGCCGCCTGTTAGAGCTGAAATTTCTGTTGGAATGGAGCAACAAGGAGATCGCCAAGCACCTGGGCCTGTCTCAGACGGCGGTCAGCACCCGCCTCAACCGCGGCCGGAAGCTGCTCCAGGAACGCCTGCGAGAGGAGGGCTATGACTATGAAAGTATCCCGCTTCGGACCAAAAAAGAGGCCGGACCCAAGCCCGGAGGATGAATGGCTCCGCCAGGCCCTGTTAGACGCCCAGGACGCCGACCTCAAAACGACCCTGCAAGACGCGCCGCCCCCCTATCCCCACACCGCCGCCTATCTGCGCCGGGAGAAGCGGCAGGCGAAACGTACCCGCCGGGAATATCAGCCCCGGTGGCAGCGCTTCACTCAGTTGGCCGCTTGCCTGGTCCTGGCCGTCGTCCTGGTGGCAGGAGGTGCCGTGGCGCTGGAAGCGGCCCAGCGGGAGCCGGTGGGCATCCCCAGCCAGGACGTGACCTTTTCCCTGAACGGGACGGGGAGCACCGAGTTCACCTCTTCGCGCTTCTGCCCTCTGACAGAAAACGGGAAGTACCTGCACTTCAGTTTCACGAACACTGCCCAGGAAAGGGCCACGGTGATCGTCGTGAAAGAGGGATGGTTTCACCGCATTTCCCATCCGACCAGGATCTTGGTTGCGCCTGGGGAAACCGTAGCGGGAAGTTGTGCATTGAGTAACCACGCAATCTATTGGTTTCTTGTGCAATCGGATATGGGCGGAACGGTCAGCGGGACGCTGCATGCCATACAATCTGACTTGGAACATCTAGAATGAAGGGGCGCAAAAGGCCCTCGGCACAGGCGAATGGTATCGCCGGTTCCGGGGGCCTTCCTTATGCAATATAACAATAGTATAGTATGTTACGCCGTGATCGCTTCCGCCAGCTTGTCGCGGATATAGTCGCTGACCTCACTCTGTTCGACTTTAAGGACGAACGCCACTTCGTTCTCGATGAGGGCCTCGGCCCGCTGGAGGAGCGTCTCGTCGGAGGCACCCAGCTTTTTCCCGGCGGCGATCAGATCCTCGCGGCGATGGTAGATGCAGGAGACGAGGCTGATGAGCTGGCCTAAGTCGCACTCCTTCACGATGGTCTGGAAGGAGGCCAGGCGGATCTTCCGGTCATCGATCCAGTCCAAAGGCTCCTCCCTGGTGGCCAGGATGAGCGCATCCAGCTCCTCCCGGTCGGGCAAACGCGACATTTTGGCCACCAAGGTGGCGTTGCCTGTGGGCACGAACAGGGTAGAGGCGGGGTTGCTGACAGGTTTTAGGATGTAAAACTCTTTCGGGGGTTCTTTCTTGGTCAGGCGGTCCAGGCGCACGTCATCCACCAGGCAAACGCCGTTGCAGGCATAGCGGATGTACTCGCCCTTCTGATAAGTCTCTGCCATTTTCTAGGTCCTCCTTCCGGTGTGGTACTCCGGCGGCGTGTCCCGACGGAGAAAAATAGAAAACGACCCAGCAGCTGTGGTGCGCTGTCGGGCCACTGATCAAGTACAGTATATCAAAAAAACAACAAAATTTCAAAGGAAACTTTGAGAAAATTGCAAAAACTTTTGTTTTGCACAAAAAGGGCTTGACAGCTCTTCCCCTGCCATGCTATACTAACGCAGAAGTTAGCAAAAGCTAATTATCAAAAATGCCGCACATCGGCTTTTTCTTTTGACCTATGGTTAGCTCCAGCTAATGAGCGAGTGCTAACAAAAACATAGAGATCAGCAAAACATCACTAGGAGGATCTTAACTATGGAATCGATTGCTGTTATTTTCTGGTCCGGCACCGGCAACACCGCTACCATGGCGCAGGAAGTCGTGGCTGGCACCGGCGGCCAGGCAAAGCTCATCAACGTCACCGACACCAATGCCGATGAGGCCGCCGCTTACGACAAGCTGGCGCTGGGCTGCCCCTCCATGGGCGATGAGGTCCTGGAAGAGGACGAGATGGAGCCCTTCTTCACCGCGCTGGAGGGCAAGATCTCCGGCAAGAAGGTCGTTCTGTTCGGCTCCTACGACTGGGGCGACGGCCAGTGGATGCGCGACTGGGCAGAGCGCACCAAGAAGGCCGGTGCCGTCCTGGCAGCTGACCCCCTGATCGTGAACCTCTCCCCTGACGCAGACGGCAAGGCAAAGTGCCGCGAGCTGGGCAAGGCCCTGGCTGACGCCTGATCCCTTTCCTCCTCCTTCTCTTTGCGGAACAAACAACACCTTCTAAAACATCCCGAAGAAAGAGCGGCCTGTCCGACCTGCATCCGCAGGTCAGGCAGGCCGTTCTTTGGGTCTTTGTCGTGTGTTTTACTGGCAGGCGGACAATACATTATAATAGAGTCCGTCCGTGCTGTCCGCCGGGAGATTCCCCAGCCGCCACAGGGAGACGGAGGTTACACCGAAGAGCTTGGCCAGCCGGACCTTTTCGCCCACGCTGCGGCTGTCCTCATACCAGACGAACCAGTGCTTTCCGTCCTCGGTCTGGTAGGTCAGGTAGGGGTTCCGGTAAGTATCCGACCAGCCCATGGTCGCGCCACCCTTCATCCGGGTCAGCAGCGTAGACGCCGTGGGGAAGGTCGGCGTCTCCGAGACGAGCTTCCCATTGGCATCCACCTGCCAGGCATTGGCAGCGGAGCTGATGGCCAGGGCCAGCTTACTCGTGTCCTGCACGCCAGTGTTAGGATCGGTGGCCACCCGGAGAGAATCATAGACCGACTGGAACGGCGTAAGGGCCGCGTTCTTATAATACGTCGTGCCCGTGTAGCCGGTCAGTTTGGAGGGCTGGTAGTCGTGGGCCATCAAGATGACTTTGTCCGCCAGGTCGCCGATGGCGCGGTAGTCATAGCCGTTGTAATAGGCCCCGTCCGCCGTGGCAGGCATGACGGCCACCGCCAGACGCAGGTTCTTCGCCTGGAGCTGCCGGGAGAGCGTCTGCAAAAATGCCGTAAAATTGGCCTGGTTGGTGCTGCCGGCCAGCCCCTCAAAGTCGATGGTCACGCCGGTGTACGGTGAACTGCCCAGGTCCGCATAGGTCCGGGTGGCTTCGGTGAGAATGGCCTGGACCGCCTGGCTTCTCCCGTTGGCATCCGCCAGCATCGCGGCCAACGCCCCGCCGTTGTTGTCCATAAAGACGGACAGGTTCAGCTGGCAGCCGTTGGCTTGCAGCTGCTTCACCGCGTCGGCATAGCCGGAGGGAATGGCGTAGACATTGCCGCCGGAGGTCGTCGTGTTCAACACAGCCCCGGTGTCGGCGGCGTAAGTCATCCGGCTCCACCCCAGGCTGACGGCGTCCATGCTCTGGGTCAGGCCGATCTGACTGTAAGACGAGATGGCATAGAAGCCGTGGAGCCAGCTGGTTTTGGCCGTGTATTTTTCATAGATGCGGACCAGCATCGTGGCCGCCTGCTCCCTGGTGGCAGAAGCGGCGGGGGCAAACTGGGTGGCGGAAACGCCGTTGGTCAGGCCGATGTCATAGGCCACGGTGACATAGCCCTTGTTGTTCTTCACATCGGTGAAGGGGAGCGCATAGCCGGCGGCCTTCTCCGCCACGGACTGGTAGCCCAAGGCGCGGACCAGGATCACCGCCATGTCCTCGCGGCTGATGGCAGCATCGGGGCGGAAGCTCCCCCCTTTGTCCAGGGCACCGTGCTGGACGGCGGCGGAAATGGCCCCTTCCGCCCAGTGGCCCTTGGTGTCCGTAAAGCCGGAGGCGGTCGTTGTCTTCGTGTCCCAGCCCAGCATCCGGGCAGTCACGGTGACGAACTGGGCGCGGGTGATCGTCTGGCCCAGGCCGAAGGTCTTGCTCGTCATGCCGGACATGAGGCCGTAGGTCTTGGCCGACTGAATGGAGGCCGCTGCCCAGTGGCTGTCGGGCACGTCAGTGTAACCCCCCGCCGCCAGCGCCGCACCGGAGGAGGCCAGCAGGGCTAGGGTCAAAAGCAAAGCAAAGATACGTTTCATCGGATCTCCTTTCCAGGGTTTGACAGCTTGGAACATTTCCCCCAAAGAATAGCAGACACCCGAAAAAAAGGCAAGGGATGACCCCTATAAAAATGACGAATTTCCTGCAAGATGCCTGGGATTCCGGTTGACAAAAATTCCGGGCATCTCTATAATAAGGAATGGCCTTGGAAGGAAAAGGCCCAACGACAACGAATCCAACGGACAAGTGAGGTGAAACACAATGGACGCAGGCGGTAGTAACGGCACTTTGGCAGGCCGAAGTTGCACCCAGACAGAGGGGCCGGAACGACCGGCGTCCCCTTGTCCGCTCTAAATGAGATACCGGTCTGCCGCGTGTCTTACTCCTGCTCAGAAACTGGGCGCTGTGCCAGCGCCTTGAAACGCAAGGGAGGAGATGCCAATGGCAGAGAGAACCATTGTCACGCTGGGGGACACCCTGGCGGCCCTGGTGGAGGGCAAAAAATACACCACCCTGCGGGACATTCTCGTGACGATGAACGCGGTGGACGTAGCCGCCATCTTCGAGGATATGCCCCAGGACAAGCTGCCCCTGCTCTTTCGGCTGCTGCCCAAAGAGCTGGCCGCAGAGACGTTCGTTGAGATGGACCCGGAGACGCAGGAGCTGCTGATCCAGGGCTTTTCCGACAACGAGCTGAAGGACGTCGTCGATGAGCTATACGTCGACGACGCCGTGGACATCGTGGAAGAGATGCCCGCCAACGTCGTCAAGCGCATCTTAAAGCAGGCTGACCCTGAGATGCGCAAGATGATCAACGAAATTCTAAAGTATCCCGACGACAGCGCCGGGAGCATCATGACCACGGAGTACGTGAGCCTCCGGCCCAACATGACCGTGGAGGAGGCCATCAAGCGCATCCGCCGCGTGGGTGTGGACAAGGAGACGATCTACACCTGCTACGTCACCGAGACCAACCGAAAGCTCATCGGTATGATCTCCATGCGGACCCTGATCCTGGCTGATGACGACGATGTCATTGAGGACATCATGGAGTCCAACGTCATCTCTGCCAACACCCTGGAGGACCAGGAGAGCGTGGCCCAGATGTTCACCAAGTACGACTTCAGCGCCCTGCCCGTGGTGGACCAGGAAAATCGGCTCGTCGGTATCGTCACCGTTGACGACGCCATCGACGTCTTGCAGGAAGAGACCACGGAGGACTTTGAAAAGATGGCCGGTATGGCCCCCTCCGACAAGCCCTACCTGCGGACGGGCATTTTAGAGACCTGGAAGTCCCGCGTACCCTGGCTGCTGGTGCTGATGCTCTCAGCTACTCTGACCAGCATGGTCCTGACCAGCTACGAAACGTCCCTGGCCGCCTGCACCGCCCTGACCGCCTTCATCCCCATGCTGACGGGTACCGGCGGTAACAGCGGTACCCAGGCTTCCACCGCTGTGATCCGTGGCCTGTCCCTGGGCGAGGTCGAGTTTTCCGACACGTTACAAGTCATCTGGAAAGAGATCCGGGTGGCGGTGATGTGCGGCGTCACCCTGGCCGCCTGCAACTTTGTGAAGCTCATGACCGTGGACCGCATCCTGCTGCACAACACCGGCGTGACTGCAACGGTCGCCTTCGTCATCTGCCTGACCATGGTCTTCACCGTCCTGTGCGCCAAGACCGTCGGCAGCCTGCTGCCCCTGTTGGCCGAGCGGATCCATTTGGACCCAGCCGTCATGGCCAGCCCCTTCATTTCCACCGTGGTGGACGTGGTGACCCTGATCATCTATCTCCAGGTCGCCCGCGCCATCCTGCATATTTGATCTCATACTCTGGCAAACAAAGACCGCTTCGGCAAGCACCGTTTCCAACCCGGTGCTGACCCAAGCGGTCTTTTTCATGGCAGTGATATAGAAACGTCGGTCCCATTTCGTAGGGGCCGCAGACCCCTGCGGCCCGCCCGTACCACCTCAGCCTTTATACCTCAGCCCTTATACGCCTTGCCCGTAATAGAGATGGGGTCGATCCGCAGCAGTGCGGTCTTGTCGAACATCTTCTCGATCATCTTGAAGCCGATCTCCTCATACCCGTGGTGCTTCTGGGTGACAAAGGCCTCCAGGGCCGCCTGCTTCTCGGCGCGGTCCTCCACGAAAACGGCGGTGCCGGTCATGACCACGCTCTCAAAGGCCGCCGTGATCTTGCTGGGGATGATCTCGGCGGAGATGATGGCAGAGAAGCAGCACTTGGGGTCCCGCTTCAGGCACTCGATCTTGTACCCATAGGGCGCGGAGTGGATGTACAGCTTATCGTCCACGATGATGTAGTTGATGGGGGTGGCATAGGGGTAGCCGTCATCGCCCTGGACGGACAGGGTGCCGTGGTCGCCCTTCTTCAGGATGGCCATGGTGTCGGCGTCGGAAAGCTGCCGCTCGGCCTTGTGCATCTTGTGTTCCATGAAATACTTCCTCCTTCGTTCTGTGCTTTGGTGTGTTTAGTATAGCAGACACCCGAAAAATCTTCTGTTGCAGTTGCATCATTCGGCAAACTAATTTACAATGAAAGCAATGGGAGGTGTACACCATGGACGTAAACGCACTGCGGCGGAGCTGTCCCCTCTTCCGGGGCATCTCCGAGGAAGACCTGACGGCCATGCTGGGCTGTCTCAGCGCCAGGGAAATTTCTCCCCGCCGGGGGGACTTCATCATGCGCACGCCGGAGGTCCATCCCCTCATGGGGGTGGTGCTGGAGGGCGAGGTGGAGATGATCAGCGAAGACCTCTTCGGCAAGAAATCCCTGCTCAGCGTCCTGCCGGTGGGGAGCCTCTTCGGGGAGAGCTACACCTGCGTCAAGGCCCGCCGCCGGACCATCGCCTACCAGGCCCGGACCCACTGCCGGGTGTTGCTGCTGGACTACGACCGCATCTTGCACGCCTGCAAGCTGGTCTGCCGCTTCCACCACCGGATGATCGAGAACATGGTGGAGCTGATCGCAGAGAAAAACCTGGCCCTGGTGGAAAAGCTGGAGGTCGTCTCCCGCTCCACCATCCGGGAAAAGCTCCTGACCTACCTCTCCCGCCAGGCCGAGGCCGCAGGCAGCAGGACCTTCACCATCCCCATGGGCCGCGTGGCCCTGGCCGAATACCTCTGCGCCGACCGCTCCGCCATGACCCGTGAGCTGGCCCACATGAAGGCCGAGGGCCTCATCGACTACGACAAACGAAATTTTACCCTGCTTTACAAATCCGCAGGTTGGTGCTAGGATAAGAAAGAAATTCGCGCACAGAAAGGAAGATACCCATGAAGCACGGATTGGTGATGGAAGGCGGCGCCATGCGGGGCTTGTTCACCGCGGGCGTCATCGACGTGATGATGGAGCAGAACATCGTCTTTGACGGGGCCGTTGGCGTCTCGGCAGGGGCCGTGTTCGGCTGCAACTATAAATCCCACCAGATCGGGCGGGTGCTGCGCTACAACCTGGCCTTTTGCCAGGACCCAAGATATTGCAGCATGCGCTCTCGGATCAAAACCGGCGATCTCTTCGGGGCGGACTTCTGCTACCGGCAGATCCCGGACGAGCTGGATGTCTTTGACAGGGAGGCCTATGCCAACTCCCCCATGGACTTCTACGTCGTGGGGACCGACGTCCGCTCCGGCCGGGCTGTCTACCACAACTGCTTGACGGGTGACCACGAGGACCTGGACTGGCTTCGGGCCTCCGCCTCCATGCCCCTGGCGTCTCAGATCGTCTCCGTGGGCAACCGGAACCTGCTCGACGGCGGCATCGCCGACTCGATCCCCCTGAAATTCATCCAGACCCAGGGCTATGCGAAAAACGTGGTCATCCTGACCCAGCCCCTGGACTATGTCAAGAAAAAGAACAAGCTCCTGCCCCTGATGAAGGTGGTCTACCGCCAGTACCCCAACCTGCTGCACACCATGGCCAAGCGCCACGAGGTCTACAACGAGGCCACCGCCTATATCCGGGCGCAGGAGGCCGCAGGAAAGATCTTCGTCATCCGGCCGGAGGCCCCCCTGGACATCCACCGGGTCGAGCACGACAAGGAAAAGATCCAGGCCGTCTATGACCTTGGCCGGGCCACGGCAGAGGAACAGCTGGACGCCCTCCGGGCCTTTTTGCAGGACGACACCACCCAGCCCGCCGGGGCAGACCCCACGGCGGCAGGATCCGCAGACTAAGTAGAATAAAAGGAGAAGACCATGGCAGAAAACACACGGGAGACCCAGCTCCGGGGCCTGGCCACGGAATGGCGCACCATGACCTACAACTGGCGGGACTGCGCCCTCTACGCCCTGGCCGTGGGCGCCAAGGGCGACGAGCCGCAATACACCTATGAAAACGGGATGCAGGCCATCCCCACCTTCGGGGCCACCCCCTATTGGGGCACGGTGAACGTGACCCCCAAGCTCCCCCGTCCCCGCGCCATCCCGGTGCTGGTGGAGGAGCTGCTCCGGCCGGAGCGCTCTTACGTCAACCTGGACTATGAGTTCCTGTACCACCGCCCCATCCCGGCCGTCAAAGGCTCCTTTGTCTACCGGGATGTGCTGACCGACCTCTTCGACCGGGGCGAGGGCCGGGGCATGGCCGTGCGCTCCCAGGTCGAGGTCTTTGACGAGGGCGGCACCCTGCTCTGCACCAACCGCTGCACCACCCTCTTCCCCACCCTGGGCGGCTACGGCGGCCAGCCCATGCCCCGCGGGGCCAGCCCGATCCCGGAGCGGGACCCCGACCTTGTCATCGACGACCACATCGGCGCGGCGCAAAACCTGCTCTATCGCCTCACCGGCGACACGAACCTCGTCCACGTGGACCGGGATGTTGCCGTCAGCCGGGGCCTGGACGGGCCGTTCGTCCATGATCTGTGCGCCTACGGCTACGTCTGCCGTCTGGCCACCGCCCAGCTCTTCCCCGGCCACCCGGAGAAGCTGACCCGGATGTTCGCGGCCATGAAGACCGTCCTCTACCCCGACACCCCCGTCCAGCTCCACCTCTGGAAGCTGGAAGAGGGCAAAGCGGCCTTCCGCTTCGTCAACGCCCAAACAGGCAAACCCATCCTGGACCGCGGCGAACTGGAGTGGCGGTAAGGCACCCCCAAAAAAGAACCACGCAAAACCAAAGCCCGGCTCTGCATGAGAGCCGGGCTTTGCTGTTTTCACAGAAAATCTTTAAATCTTTGCGTTGCCGCTTACACGACTTCGCCCTCACCGGGTGCGGAGTTGGCGTTGGACCATTCCTTCTCCAGAGCCTCCCAATCCCGGATGGGGAGCATCTTGCCCCAATACTCCTTGTCGGCCGTGGACTTATTCTTGTCCGGCTCGTGGGAGTTGGTGGCCTCCTGCATGTCGGCGTAGTACCACTTGCTGGTGTCCATGTTGTCGGGCCAGCGGAGCATATCCTGATGCAGGCCGTCGTTATGCGGGTGACGGTTCAGGGTCCGGTTGACCAGCGTCACGGCCTCGGCACGGGTGATATACCGGTCGGGTCCGAAGGTCCCGTCCTCATAGCCCTTCACCAGGCCCTTGTTGGCGGCGTTGTTGATGTAGTCCTCTGCCCAGTGGCCCTTAATATCCGGGAACAGGTCTTCCCCTTCATACACGCCGCTGAAGAAGCGGATCGCGATGGTCGCAAACTCGGCGCGGGTGATATACCCGTTGGGCTGGAACGTGCCGTCCTCATACCCCTTCAAGATGCCAGCCTTAGTCAAGGTCGAGATCGCATTGTTATACCAAGCGCTGCTCTTCACATCGGAGAAGCCGCTGACCTGGTTCCAGTTCGCCGCCCGGTTCTCGTCGGTCAGCATCCGGAAGTAGATCGTTGCCACCTCAGCGCGGGTGATCTTCCCCTCCGGCCGCACGGGCTTCTTCGTCTGGTCGGTGGTGGGCTTGCCGGTGTAGTAATCCACCGGGTAGCCGATGATATAACCGTAATGGTTCTTCAAGTCCAGACCAGTAGGCACATCGTCGGGGATGGTGACAGTCGGGTTAGAGGGGCGGTGACCGCTGCTCTTCTTCGTGAAGGTCCACTTGCCGTAGAGAGTGGTATCTTCTTTCAGTGTCTGCTGACCAGTCACAAACTCGCTGCTCTCCGTTTGCCAGCCAGTAAAGGAATAGGTACCATTCACACCATCCTTGGTGCCGGGGATGCTGGAAGGAACATTTTCAACCGTGTACTTGAATGGGTCCTTATAATATTTCTGAGCAGGTGCCTTATATCCATCAGGAATCTCACCGGAAACGCTGTAAGTCACGCTATACATCTTGGGGTGTGCAGCTTTCAGCGCCAGAGCTTCCTTAACCTCCGTTGCGGGTGCTGTATACTCTACTGCGTAGTAAGCCTCGCCATGGACGTTCCAACGCTTGAGAGACATATCCTCATTGCTTTCCATGCCATCCTTGTACCAGCCAAGGATAGGATGCTCTGGTGTGCAGTCATCCAGAATCCAATCATTTCCAACAGCACCGAAAGTAATCGTACCAGTGTTGTAAATATCATCGCCAGCATTTTTAGCGTGGTTATTATAAATCTTAGCATCAGAAGGTAGTGTCAACGTTCCTCCGTTATAGATACCACCACCACCACTTTTGTCTGGCTCATTGTTTTTTAGAATCTCAGTAACTACACCAGACTGAATCGTCAGGTTTCCATAGTTCTCCAGTGCATTGCGGGAATTTTCATTCAAAGTGAGAGTAGCTCCCTCAGAGATAGTTCCATTCATTTTTCCTATGGTTTTCGATGTTCCTAACCTCAATCCGCCACCAGTAAACCCAGTTCCATTTTCATTTGCTGTAATGTTTGATTCTCCGTCAACACTTAAATCTCCTGCTACTGCAATACCATAGTAGGCATTACCACTACAATTAAAGTTAGATTTCTCAGATGTCAATGTACTAGCAGACAAGCCATGTCCAGCATTGTCAATAAAGTTAACATCAGAATTTATGGCTACAAACTTTCCACCATTAGAAGCATTTGATGTACAATTTTTCACCGTAAAAGTTGAATCTTTAACTTTTATTTCTGGGCTATTTACGTAGCCTCGATTGGTACCATCAATCAGAAACTTACTGTTTCCACTAACATAGATTCCTGTGTTTTCCGTATTTCCTAGTTGAATTCCCTGTCCTAATATTCCCTTTGTATTTTCACCTGTAATACTAAATTTAGAGCCGTTCTCTACGTTAATCGTCGCCTGTGCGTTTTCATCCATGTAAATCGCACAATTAGCGCCAGAATTAGAGTCAATTACAAACGAAATATTGGCTTGATTTTTAGCTGTGATACTACCTGTCAAGCACATAGCAAACCACCGACCAGCTTCGCCATTATCAGCCTGCCGAGATGATTCGTCATTGATGATATTCAAGTGAGCTCCATCTAGAACTAGGTCTCCCGTATATCTCCATCCATATACATTAAAGTTAATCGCATGTCCTCCAGTAAATGTGAGAGATTTACTAAAGGTTTTTGTTGCTGTGACATCTTGCAGCACCTTAATTGTCGCACCATCGTTGGCTACCGCAATGGCTTCGTCCAGAGTTTTATACTGAGTATCGCCGATCTGTGCAGCGTTTTTCGGGGTTGCCGGTTCTGTCGGGGTTTCCGGTTCTGCCGGTTCGGTGCCGGTACCGCCGCCCGTGCCGCCACCAGAAGAAGTACCGCCGCTTTCCGTGCCAGTACCCGTGTCAGGCATAGAAGAACCACTGGGTGCCGTTCCGCCAGTGCTTCCGGATCCGCCATTCTGGTCTTTGTTCTCACCAGTATTTGTATCGGTGCTATCCTCATCGCTGGCATTGTTAGCACCAGTGTTGGAACCGCTCTCCTGGTTGCCCTCGTTCGCACCAGCGCCTGCGGGCTGGCCCTCTGTGGCTACGGGGGTCTCTTGCTTCTGTCCGTCCCCCGTTGCCAGCGCCGTCATAGGTACCAGGGAAAGCACCATTGACAGCGTCATAACCAGGGCCAAGAACTTCTTTTTCATGGGTCTCCTCCTTTTCTTCCATCCGTTTGCTTTTGAGTCACCCATTGTCGTTGGGTGTAAGCCAACGACAAAAGGGTATACCCTTTTGTTTTTTTGCAATATTGATATTGCAGCGATACGTTTGCCAAAGCATGTCTCTTCTCTGGCGGTGTCTTATGTTATTATTGTACCGCATGGTCGGCGGACTGTGCAAGCGTTTGCGGGGAGAAGATCGGGTATATTTTGCGTGACTTCGCGACTTTACCCCCCACTACATCTATCTTTTCAACAGAAATGCCCCTGTGTCGGCTTTCTCTTCGGAAGCTGCACAGGGGCAGGGGGGTTAGGATTCCTCCAGTGGCAGGCCGGTCAGGTGCCGCCGCAGTAGGTCCAGGCTGTGCTGCGCCGCCTGGTTCCGCACCCGCTCGCGGGTGGCCATGGTCCCAGCATGGAGGGCTTTGACCACGCATTGGTCCCCCCAGGCGATGCCCAGGTAGACCAGGCCGATGGGGTTGCCCCGGTCGTCGGGGTCGGGGCCGGCCACGCCGGTGGACGAGAGGGCGATGTCACAGCCCAGGGCTTGCCTGGCCCCGCGGGCCATGGCCTCCGCCACCTGGGGGGAGACGGCGCCGTAGGTATCCAGCAGGTCCTGCGGCACGCCCAGGACATGGTGCTTGACTGCGTTGGTGTAGCTCACGATGCCCCCCCGGAAGATCGCAGAGGAACCGGGCCGGTCCGTGATGAGCTTGGCGATGAGGCCGCCGGTGCAGGACTCGGCCGTGCCCAGCGTCAGGCCCTGCGCCTGCAAGAGGGAGAAACAGACCGCTTCCAGGGAGTCCACATCGACGCCGATGACGTAGTGGCCCATGAGTGCCTTGACCTGTTCCTCCACGGGCGCGATCAGGGCCAGGGCTTCCGCTTCCGTGTCCGCGTGGGCGGTGATGCGCAGCTCCGTCCCGTTGGGCTTGGCGTAGGGGGCCAGGGTCGGGTTGTGCAGGGCGTTCATCAGGTCCCGCAGGACGGACTCGGCGGCGGACTCGCCGATGCCGAAGGTCTTGACGGTGCGGGAGGCGATGACCCCGTCGGACAGGCCCCGGAGATAGGGCACCGCCCGATGCCGGAACATCATCTCGCACTCTCTCGGCGGGCCGGGGAGCATGATCACGTGGACCCCGTCGGCGGCGAAGGCCACGCCGGGGGCGGTGCCCCAGTCGTTGTCCAGCACGGTGGCCCCCTCCGGGATCATGGCCTGCTGGTAGTTGTTCTCGGTGACGGGCCGGCCCATGGCGGCGAAGCGGTCCCGGATGCGCTGGGCGCTCGGCTCATGGTAGAAGAGCTTCCGGCCAAAGGCCTGGGCCAGGGCGACCTTGGTCAGGTCGTCGCAGGTGGGGCCGAGGCCGCCGGTGGTGATGAGGATGTCCGCCCGTTTTTTGGCGATGTCCACCGCCTGCCGCACCCGGTCGGGGTTGTCCCCCACGACGGTGTGGTAAAAGACGTTGATGCCCAGCTCAGAAAGGCCCTGGGAGATCATCTGCGCGTCGGTGTTGGCGATGTTGCCCAGCAGCAGCTCCGTCCCGACGGCGATGAGTTCTGCGGTGTGGCTCACGGGGTCAGCACCACCCTTTCGATGCCGTCCACGGCCTTCTGCACCAGCGCGTCGATGTCCAGCGCGGCCTCGGCCTCCTGGATCTCCTCCAGGGTGGGGCGGGTCTTGGGGTGGCGGGGGGTGAAGACGGTGCAGCAGTCCTCATAGGGCAGGATGGACGTCTCAAAGGTCCCGATCTTCCGGGCGATGCGGATGATCTCTTCCTTGTCCATGCCAATGACGGGCCGTAAGACGGGCAGGGTGCAGACCTGGCCGGTGACGGCCATGGCCTCCATGGTCTGGCTGGCCACCTGGCCCAGGGATTCGCCCGTCACCAGGCCATGGGCGCCCACGCGCTTGGCCACCTGCTCGGAGATGCGCATCATAAAGCGGCGCATGAGCAGGGTGAAGAGGGCCTCCGGGCAGCTGCGGCGCAGCTCCTCCTGGATCTCGGTGAAGGGGACGACATGGACCGTCAGCCGCCCGCACCAGGGGGTCAGCAGCCGGGCCAGGTCCAGGACCTTTTCCTTGGCTTCGGGGGAGGTGTAGGGGTAGCTGAAGAAATGCACCATCTCCAGCGCCAGCCCGCGCTTGGCCATCATCCAGGAGGCCACGGGGCTGTCGATGCCGCCGGAGAGCAGGGAGACGGCGTGCCCCCCCACGCCCACCGGCAGACCACCCGCGCCGGGGGTGGGGTTGGCGTGGACGTAGGCGGCAAAATCCCGCACCTCCACGTGGACGATCAGGTCCGGGGTGTGCATGTCTGCCACGATATGGGGAAAGGCCTCGTTCAGCTCTCCGCCCACGAACTGGGAGAGCTGGATGGAGGTCAGGGGGAAGGATTTGTCGGAGCGCTTGGACTCGACCTTGAAGCGCCGGGCGGCCATGAGGTCGTCGTGGAGGTAGGTCTTGGCCGTCTCCAAAATGGCCTCCGGGGTCTTCTCGCAGGCCTTGGCGCGGGAAAGACCCACCACGCCGAAGAGGCGGGTCAGGGTCTCGAAGGCCCCGTCCATGTCGCAGTCCTCGGTCTTCGGCTCGATATAGGTGATGGACTGGCGGGAGTAGATGCGGAACTTGCCAAACTTTTCCAAGCGCCGCCGGGCGTTGCCCATGAGCCGCTCCTCAAAGGTCCGGCGGTTGAGGCCCTTGAGGACCATCTCGCCCATTTTCAAGAGGAAGATCTCATCCCCGGCCGGGGGGGTCATCGGTTGATTCTTTGCCATGTATTTGAATTCCTTTCGCGGTAAGATCATCGGGTGTATATAGGGTTTATTGTAGCATTGGGTGGGGGCATTTTCAATAGGCAGGCAAAAAGAAAGGAGCGATCCAGGCATCGCTCCCTTCTGCGCTTGATCCATTCTTTGGGCAGATCGTTTGGGCACCTCACACGGAAAAATACTCCGTCTCCCGGTACTGGATGGCCTCGGCCAGGTGATGGGTCTGGATGTTCTCAGACTCGTCCAGGTCGGCGATGGTCCGGGCCACCCGCAGGATGCGGTCGTAGCTCCGGGCCGTCAGGCCCATGTGTTCATAGGCCCCCTTCATCAGGGCCTGCCCCTCGTCGTCCAGGGCGCAGAACCGGCGGATCTCGGCCTGGCCCATGGCGGCGTTGCAGTGGGGGCCGTCGGGGCCGAAGCGCTTGCTCTGCCGCTCCCTTGCCTTCGTCACGCGGGCGCGGATGGCGGCGGACGGCTCGCCGGGGCTGCGGTCGGCCAGGTTTTCAAATTCCAGCGGCGGGACCTCGGAGAAGAGGTCGATGCGGTCCAGCATCGGCCCGGAGAGCTTGCCGAGATAGCGCTTGACCTGGGCCGGGGTGCAGCGGCAGCGCCCGGACGGGTGCCCGAACCAGCCGCACTTGCAGGGGTTCATGGCGCACAGGAGCATAAAGTGGCTGGGATACGTCTCGGACGCCGCCGAACGGACGACGGTCACCTTCCCCTCTTCCATGGGCTGGCGCAGGACCTCCACCACGTCCTTGTGGAACTCCGGCAGCTCGTCCAGGAACAGGACGCCGTGGTGGGCCAGGGAAATTTCCCCCGGCCGGGGGAAGGGGTTGCCGCCCCCGGCCATGCCTCCGGCGGAGATGGTATGGTGGGGCGAGCGGAAGGGCCGCTGGGTCAGCAGGGGGTGCTCCTTCGTCGTCAGGCCCATAACGGAGTGGATCTGCGTGGCCTCCAGCGCCTCCCGCCGGGTCATGGGCGGCAGAATGGACGGTAGACGCCGGGCCAGCATGCTCTTACCGGAGCCGGGCGGGCCGATCATGGCGGCGTTGTGCCCCCCGGCGGCGGCGATCTCCAGCATCCGCTTCACCTGCTCCTGGCCCCGGACTTCCGCGAAATCCGGCATGGGCAGGTCCTCCCCCTCCTGGCTCCAGGGGGGCGCAGGGGGGATCTGTTCCCGGCCGGAGAGATGCTCGGCCAGCTGCTCCACGTTCTCCACCGGGTAGACGGTGAGGCCTTCGGCCAGGGTCGCCTCCGGGGCGCTGTCCGCGGGGACGAAGAGCCGCTCGATCCCTGCCTCCTTGGCCGCCAGGGCCATGGGCAGCATCCCGACCACGGGGCGCAGGGTCCCGGAGAGGGACAGCTCCCCCACAAAGGCGCAGTCCGGGTCGCACCAATCCAACTGACCGGAGGCGGTCAAAATGCCCACGAAGATGGGCAGGTCATAGACCGTGCCGGACTTGCGCAGGTTGGCCGGGGCCAGGTTCACCGTGATCCGCCCCACGGGGAAGGAGTAGCCGTTGTTCTTAATGGCCGAGCGCACCCGTTCCCGCGCCTCCTTCACGGCGGCGTCGGGCAGACCCACGATGTCAAAGTTGGGCAGCCCGCCGGCCAGGTCGCACTCAGCGCTGACCTCGTAGCCATAAATACCTTGTAACCCCAGGGAACGCACTTTATGGAGCATACCGATTTCTCCTTCCACCTCTGTCAGTTCGACAAAATATTCTAAGATTTGACAAGTTCACTATGACACAGATTTCGGGCGCTGGCAAGGGTAAAATTCTCCCGACTGACTTTTCAATGGATTTTGGCCCCTAAAAACCTGACTTTTCAATCAAATTCTAGGGTGAAATTTCTGATTTTTCAAAAATCTATACTCGCTCTAAAATTTTGTCTTGCTTGTTTCCTTTGTTAAAGTTTGGTATACGTATAATTATTTATCTTTTTATGTGGAGGTCAATGCAATGAAGAAATTCATGGTTTGGATCATCGCTATCATGGTCTTGTTTTCTATGGGTTGTGAATCTTACGGTGGAGAAACCCCAGAAGAAGCCTATGAACGAGGGTATCAAGAGGGGCAAGAGAACTGGGAACCCTCTGAGAGTCAAATCGAAGATGGTGAGTTTGCTTTGTCTGAAGCCACTGATGAGGCTTTCCATGAGGGCTATCAAGAAGGATATTCCAGCGGATATGAAGCAGGATATTATGATGCTGAAAACGGATATGACTACGAATATTCTTATGATGATAGCTACTAATAGACCACTTAGTTAAAGCAGAAAAAGCAGCCCGGAGCGTGTGATGCTCCGGGCCACTTGGTCTAATTTATGATGTTTTCTGCGCCGCTCACTGCATCAGGCCGCATACCAGCTCGGCGTAGTGGGCCGGGTCGGGCAGGGGCAGGTCGGCGATGATGAGGGCCTGGTAGTAGAGGACCTGGATGTAGTTCTTGGCCTTCTCCTTGTCCTCGTCATAGGCCTTGCAGAGGGCCTGGAACGCGGGGGACTCCGGGTTCAGCTCCAGGACCTTTTCGGCGCTCATGGGGAAGTCCCGGCGCATCTTGTGGAAGTATTTCTCCATCTCCAGGGAAACGGGGCCATCGGCAGTGAGGCAGACGGTGCCGCTCTTCAGGATCTTGGAGATGCGGACCTTGGAGACATAGCCTTTCAGCGTCTCCTGGGCGAAGTCCAGCAGGTCCTTGTGGTCCTTCTCGGCCTGCTCGGCGGAGGCCTTCTCCGCGTCGGTAACGGGCAGGGCGTCCTCGTTGGCCACGGAGATGAAGGGCTTGTCATAGGCGTTCTCCAGCATTTGCAGGACGATCTCGTCCTCGTCCACGGTCAGGTAGAGGACCTCATACCCGGCCTTCAGCACACGCTCGGCCTGGGGCATCTTGGAAGCGTGGTCCACGGAGTCGGCGCAGACGTAGTAGATCTTCTCCTGAGAGGCGGGCATCCGGTCCACATACTCCTTCAGGGAGGTCAGCTTGTTCTCCTTGGAGGACCAGAACAGGAGCAGGTCGCGGATGGTGTCGCGGTTCTGGCCGTAAGAGTTCATGAGGGCATACTTGAACTGCATGCCAAAGGCAGCCCAGAACTGCTCATACTTGGTGCGGTCGTCCTTCATGAGCTTGACCAGCTCGTTCTTGACCTTCTTCTCGATGTTGTTGGCAATGATCTTCAGCTGGCGGTCGTGCTGGAGCATCTCACGGGAGATGTTCAGGGACAGGTCGGGGGTGTCCACGATGCCCTGAACGAAGCTAAAGTGGTCAGGCAGCAGGTCAGGGCACTTGTCCATGATCATGACGCCGGAGGAATAGAGCTGCAGGCCCTTCTTGAAGTCAGTGGTGAAGTAGTTCATGGGCACCTGGCCGGGGACGTACAGCAGGGCCTTGTACTCCACGCTGCCCTCGGCGGACACATGGATGGTCAGCAGGGGGTCCTGCCAGTCGCCGAATTTGGTCTTATAGAACTCGTTGTACTCCTCGTCCTTGACCTGGCTCTTGGGGCGCTGCCAGATGGGGATCATGGAGTTGATGGTCTCCCACTCCTTGACTGTCTCGTACTCCGGCTTGTAGTCCTCGCCGGCGTCCTCAGGCTTGGGCTTGGGCTTGCTGTGCTCCATCTCCATGCGGATGGGGTAGCGGATGTAGTCAGAATATTTCTTGATGAGGCTGGCGAGCTTGTAGGCTTCCAGATACTCGTCGTATTTCTCTTCCTCGCTGTCGGGCTTGATGGACATGATCACGTCGGTACCCACGGTGTCCTTTTCGCACGGCTCGATGGTGTAGCCGTCCACACCCTCGGACTCCCACTTGTAAGCGGTGTCCGCGCCGTAAGCCTTGGAGATCACGGTGACTTTGTCGGCCACCATGAAGGCAGAGTAAAAGCCCACGCCGAACTGGCCGATGATGTCGATCTCGGCGTCGTCGGTCTTCTCCGTCTCCTTCTTGAACTGGAGCGAGCCGCTCTTGGCGATGGTGCCCAGGTTATTTTCCATCTCCTCCTGGGTCATGCCGATGCCGTTGTCGGACACGGTGAGGGTGCGGGTTTCCTTGTCGGGCACGACAACGATCTTGAAGTCGTCGCGGTTCAGGCCCACCTGGTCGTCGGTGAGGGCACGGTAGGCCAGCTTGTCGATGGCGTCGCTGGCGTTGGAGATGATCTCCCGCAGGAAGATCTCTTTATGGGTATAGATCGAATTGATCATCAGGTCCATCAGTCGCTGGGACTCGGCCTTAAACTGTTTCTTTTCCATGGTAAGTTCAATGCCTCCAAATATGAAATAGGGTTAGCACTCCAACCCTTTAAGTGCTAACCCTATTATGCTACGGCAGGACAAAAAATGCAATACCTTTTTAAAACTTTTTCACTTTCCACGGTTTACTGCTAATTTTGCTCGATTTTTTGTCAAAGAGAACCTACATACTCGCCCAGCTCCACTGTGGCAACTTTGCTCAAGTCCACATACTGTCCAAACGAGGTGGACCAATACGACCCGCCGCCAGAGGCGCCTCTCTTGGATACCTCTTTGCCTTGGTCAGCGTCACAGTGGGTACAGTCGGGTCCTCGTTGTTTGAGAAATTTCCCACGGGGAAAATCATTTCTCCCTTGGGAAACGTGTCGTTTTCCCAACTGACATAGCCTATGTAAGTCTGGGTCTGCCCCTCCTGACCGATCATTTCATTCTTTGTGCTTCGGCTCATGGGTTGCTGCCCATCTGTGCTTTGGAAGTCCCTGGTGAGCGGCCCAGGCCAGTTCTCATCTCGGATATCAACACAAGCCTTTTTTGTTCAAAATACCGTACATCTTGATTCCTTTATAAGTTAGTTTTTGCACGCTGTCACCCACAAATAGTTATCATCCAATTCATCTTCCATTTTTTCGATCCCACTATAGTCTAACCTTCTGGCAGAAAAAAGGATCTCCATCCCAGCTTCCTCTGCCATTTTCTTTACCTCAGTAATAAACGGAACATGGAGAAAAAATACACTACTATAATCTTCAAGTTCTTCATCTCCCAGTCTTAACCGTTGCTCACAAGTCATGTTATGTACATCTATATCGAGTGTCTCCGCCTTTTCTATCCAGTAAGACTTATCCACTTTATTGTCGAGATAAGGTGTCGTGAAAATAAAAGATCCGTTTTTCTTCAGAATCCTTCGAATTTCCTTCATTGCTATCAGTCGCTCCTCGTAAGTCCCAATAAGCATCAGTCCGTTAAAGGAGAAGATAATATTGTCGAATTCCTGATCCTCAAATTGTGTAGAAAGAATATCCCCAACACGATAATCAATCGTCTCATCCAAGACTCTGGCAGTATCTATCATCTTTTCAGCATAGTCCATCCCAACAACTTGAAAGCCCCTCTTATGGAGTGGGATGGTAACGCGTCCGGCACCGCAACCTATGTCAAGAGTCCTTCCTCCAACAGTAAAGTACTTGTCGATCAGCACTTCCTCATAATAAAACAAGCCAGCGGAGACAAATTCACTGTAGTAATTCACAATCTCTGTCTCATTGTAGCTTTTCTTATTTATCTTTTCTATAGGCATTTATATTTACTCCAGTTTACTCCAAATAATCAAGCAGCAATTTCCTGTACTGGTTCTCCATGAATTCGGGAGTGCAATCCACTGCACGCATGTCCCCATGCCTGTTCATATAGTCTATCCTGCACCCTCCAGCACAAATATATTTCAATTCACATTTTCTGCATTTGCTCATGAAATCGGTAGATGTCGTCCTGTTCAATTCGTTAAAGTCCTCGAAAATCAAAGACATATCTTCATCAAGCCCACGATGATATGCCGAGAACTTGTTACATGGATAAATCCTACCATTAGCATCAATAACAATATTCGTGCCGATTCCACAGTTTCTAAATTTAACATTTCTTCCGCTACTTAATATTTTTGTTACGCCCATATCCTGCAGTTGACCAACAAGCGACAGCATCATTTTATCAACTTCATATTTATCAAAACCGGAAAAGTCCATAGTAAGAGCATTTCCAGCCATCTCAATATCATCGTTCAGGCGAATTTCAAGGTTCTCATACTCAAATAAATTAACGAATTGTATCAGATGCTCATGAATATTATCTATAGTGGATGGAAGAATGGTTATCGCTAAAGTTATCTTTATACCTGTGGTCTTCAACAACTCGATAGCATGGAGAGCTTTATTATAATTCCCTCTACCGCGTATTCTTTCGTAGGCTTCCTGAGTAACCCCTTCGAAGCTAATCTGTACTTCCTGACAACAATCAGCAATATCTCTGTAATTGCTCTCATTTATCAACACCCCATTAGTAAACAGAGATACATTATGTCCTCTCAGTCCTTTAAGTAGTTGCAGAGTGCCACGATGGATCAGCGGCTCTCCTCCAGAAACCACAATATCTGTGGGTCCATTAATTGATTCTATTTCCTTGATAACTTCTAATATCTCTTCGACATTTAGCTCTTGTTTTTCCACAATACCAGCAGACACAAAGCAATGTGGGCAGCGCATATTACAGTCATTAGTCATCGAAATATGTACTTTTTTCTTTATCGCTTCCACTGGCTCTTCCTCTTCAGAAGCAGCATCTTCATAGAACTGACAGTCTTCAATTTTCGCTAAAAAGTTCGTGAATGCAAGAATGCAGTCATTCTCCGTATTCCCCGGAAATGCTGTGTAATACTCATTTAGTCCATCTAATATTGTATTTTTGGAGAGCATACGAAAAATCTCATACTCCTGCTCGTCAAGTACGATCCAGTTAGGATGCTCTGGAACGATTAAAATATGATATCCATCAATATCCTTATTCACAATGCTGTGAGGAAAGTTCACCTTTGAATTAACATTAAATTCTTTACTCATGATTATCGGTATGTCCAAAAAAGTCCCGGGAATATGTGTCCCGGGACTTCTTGGTGTTTAATTGACCCAATTAGCAGTCTTTTCTCTTATGAGTAGTTCTGCACTGAGATCTCTGGCAACGTACATGAACCGAATTCTCTTTCTTTTCCGGAACCATAATCGCCTTTACCTGTTTGAACATACCTGCCTCCTATTGTCATTTTTTATAGATCAGCAATCTTTACTTTATCACCATACGAAAACTAATTTTAGTTTAGTATATACCGATTCCGCTACTCTGTCAATGGATTTGCTCATCAAAATTTGGGTAAAAGTGTAGGTGTTACAATGATGTAAAACAAGAAGAAAAAGTGGAACTCTCCTGTCTATGTCCTAAAGGCTTTCTCAACCCTGTAACACATCATTGACAAACCTACAGCACATGTTCTCAATCCCTAAAGAGGATGTTGCGAAAAACGTCGAAGTTTGTTATACTGATGGTAAGCTATTTCTGTTCCAGAAGGAAGCGCTGGAAAAAAGGCGGTCCGCTCCCTGAATTCGGGGGCACTTCTGTCGTCCCCCGGTCCAGGGAAGGGGGGAGGCCCAATGGCTATCGTTTCATTGATCTGCAGTATTGTTTCTGCAGGCTGTGCGGTGTTCGGTGTTAGCTTTAGCATCTATCTGCATCAACAGCAGCGTCATAACGATGACAAAAAGAAGTAACCGCCCGGACGCGACCCGAGCGGTTACTTTGTCATTTCTTATGACATTACCACAATGAGGGAGCAACCGTTACCAGTTACCCCTGATGGTTATAGTATAGCCCAGGAGGTTCGGCCTGTCAAGGTCGGGCCTTCTTTTTTCGTTCAAAACGCCTTCCCCTGGCGCTGTAAAAAGTCGTTCAGCGCCTGCGCATCCGCGAAGTGGCGGTAGCCCACCAGGGCGTGGCCCTCGTCGGCGGAGACTTCCACATAGGTCTGCATCTCCGGGAAAACAACATAGACGCTGTTGGTCGTCACTTCCCCGCGGATCGGCTGGACCGGCTGATAGCAGACGGCTTCTTGAAGCCCAGCAGCCTGGAGATATTTCTCGGCAAAGGCTTTGGCAGAGGCGATATAGTCCGTTTGCTTGGCGGCATCGGACGGAATGTCAGACTTGGGGGCTACCGTCTCGATGGCGATAATTTGGTTCTCGGAGTCTACATCGGCTAGATATAGCGTCCCATCCGTCATCGTGAATGCAAACGTCTCATTTTCCGTTTCTAACTCTGGCTGCTGCAATGTAGTGGAAATCGAACAGCCATCTATATCTGCCCCATACATCGTTTTGAGCAGCGGAAGGACTGTATTTGCTATGCTACTTTCTGATAAGTCGTGTACTGTGGGCAGTTGGTAGCTGACCTCCGTTGTCTTGGTATCCGTTGTACTCGTCGGTTCCTGGGGCGGGGTTTGCGTCGTTGTTTCCCCGTTGGCACAGCCGGCCAGGAAGCAGCAGGCCGCCAGAGCCAGGGCGCAAAAGATCGAATGGTTCCGTTTCATCATCGTTGTCTCCTTCCATGGCTTTCATAGATTTTGGCATCCGTATGACATCCCGTGAGATCAGCTCGTCTGACCTCGCCTGTAGAATAGCACGGCCCAACTTTTTTGTCAATAAAAATTTTTATCAATGCAAAAAATTTGGTTGACGGCGGCAGTCTGCCATGCTATCATGGAGCCATGACATCCCCCCACAGAAAGGCGGAGCGATCTTGAAGCAGCCTGACAAAACCCCCGCGGCCCGCCGCCCCAGCGGTCTGGAAGAAAACCTGAAAAAAGCCCTGACGGAGCTGCTCATTCTCTTTCTGTTCCACGAGAAGGAGCATTACATCGGGGAGCTTTCCCCCCTGCTGGAAGAACGCAGTAAGGGGGCGCTGAGCATCGTCTTCCCCTATGCCGCCATCTACCGGCTGACCAGCGCGGGCTATCTCACGGAGACAAAAAAACGCAACGCCCCCGACGGGCGTCTGCGCCAATACTACAAGATCACGAAAAAAGGCCGGGACTATCTCGCCGACCTGCTGACCACCTATGAAACCTTTTTCCAGGGCATCCAAGCCATTTTGTCCGGGGAGGAATCCACATGAAACAACCTGCCCTGCGGCAGTACCGCAGAGAGCTTCTTATCCACTTTCCCAAAGGCCATGCGGCCCGAACCCTGCTCCTGGCAGAGTTCGACCGCTGCCTGTCCCCCTTGCTGGAAGAGCTTCCAGACCCATCCTACCAAGACCTGACCGCCGCCTTCGGCACGCCGGAACACATGGCGGATACGCTGGCCGACAGCGTATCCGTTCCCCCGCCCTTCTCCCGCAAAAAGCTGGCGGGGATCATCGGTGGCGTGTGTGTCGTGGTGCTTTGTATCGCACTCTTTCTCTTTGCAAAAAGCAACGTGCCAGAAGAACAGACCCAGCTGGAAACGACCCCAACGCCCCTCACTGCCTTTCTTTGGGAGCGGGTGGCCTCCTACGATCTCGCCGCCCAGCCCATCCTGTGGGATCAGCCCAAGGGCAGCGGGAATTACCTGCTCCTGCTCCGCAACGACAGCACCCAACCCCTCACCGCCACCATCCAATACGGCGCCGGCCTGGACCCCCACACCCTCAACATCCCCGCCCAGGGCGAGGTCTGCTTCACCGTGAAAGACGCCCGCGCTGGCCGCCACACCGTCCACTTCGAGACGCCAGAAGGCACTCCCACCGGCACCGCCCTCTGTCTCATCGGCTTGGGGACGGCGGACTGATCTTCTGCAAAAAGCGCTCACTCTACGCAGTTTTCTCGCGTAGAGTGAGCGCTTTCTACTTTTCAGCGGGATGTTAAACGAAGGCTTCCCCTGCAAAGCTCACGCGGCCGCCGACCATGGTCAGGGCAACGGGGATGTCTTTGATCGTCTCTTTCGGGACGGTGAAGATGTCCTGGTCCAGGACCACCAGGTCCGCCCATTTGCCGGCTTCCAGGGTACCCAGGTCCTGCTCAGCCCCGGCCAGGCGGGCCGGGCCGGTGGTGTAGAGGGCGACGGCCTCTTCAACGGTGAGGGCCTGCTCCGGCAGGAAGGGGGTGTTGTCCGTGTGGCTGGCAGGGCGATTCACGGCGCAGTGGATGCCCCAGAGGGGGGAGAGATCTTCTACCGGCGTGTCGGAGCCGCCGCCGAGGACCACGCCCAGGTCCAGCAGGGTCTTCCAGGCATAGGAGGTCTTGGCACGCTCCGCCCCAACGCGGGAAGGGAGCAGAGGGGCGTCCGAGGGAACAAAGGCGGGCTGAATGTCCGCGCCCATGCCCAGAGCGGCCATGCGACGGTAGAGGGTTTCGTCTCCAAACTGGCAGTGGACGACCCGGTGGCAAAGGGGCTTCGGGTCGCGGATCATCGCTTTTTCGACGGCGTTCACAAACGCCTCACAGGCCCCATCGCCGATGGCGTGGCAGGCCACCTGTAACCCGGCGGCGTGGCAAAGGGCCACCATCTCGTCCATAGCCTCCTGGGTGTAGACGGCAATGCCGCGGTTGCCGGGGTCGTCGCTGTAATCCTCCCGCAGATAGGCGGTGCGGGCGCCCAGGCTGCCGTCGGAGATGAGCTTGATGTTGCCCACTTTCAGCCAGTCACTCCCCTGGCCGGAGCGCAGAGGCTGGGTCAGGACCCACTGGAGATCGGCGGGGCGGGGGGCTTCCCACTCCTCCCAGAGGCGGACGGGGCAACGGTTCTCTGCTTCCATATCGGCGAAGGCTTCCTTCAGGATGGGCCACTTGGTCCCTTCCATCCCCACGTCGTCGCTGTGGACGCTGGTCAGCCCAGCGGCGGCCAGCTGGGTCCCGATCTCCTGGATGCGGGCGATGACCTGCTCTTTGGTCTGGCGGGGGCTGGAGCGCTTGATCTGGTCCAGGGCGGCCTCACGGATGATGCCGTTGAGGTGGCCGTGCTCGTCCTTGTCCAGCTCGCCGCCGGGGATGACGGTGTTCTCGTCATAGCCCGCCAGCTCGAAGGCCTTGCGATTGGCGGCCCCGATGTGACCGCAGACGCGGTCCAGGATCACCGGAAGGTCGGAGGAAATGGCCTCCGCCGTGGCCCCGTCGGGCAGAGTGGGGGGCTCGAAACGGTTGTGGTCAAAGCCATAGCCGATGATCCACTCGCCGGGGGCTAAATCGGCGTGCTTGACATAGTCCTGCCCCCGGTCGATGATCTCCTGGAGGGAGGTCACACCCCGCAGGTCCAGGCGGTGGCAGACCATGCCGGCCTGCAAAATGTGCATGTGGCTGTCGGTGAACCCGGGCAGGACGCAGCGGCCGCCCAGGTCGATTTTTTTCGTGTGCGCATCGGCCAGGGCCAGGGCCGCCTCATCGGTTCCGGCCAGGGCGATGCGGCCGTTCTGCACAGCCAGGGCCGAGACGGTGCGCCCGGCCATGGTGTGGATGACGCCGTTGTAAAAAACAGTATCCATGGTGTGTCAGTCTCCTTCTTTTTCTTTCTGCAAAAGACCAGCAGCCCCAGTCTCAGACCGGGGCCGCTGGTCTTTTGCGTATGAAGTTTCTTCCGGACAGGCGGAAGGTATCAGCCCTCGCTGACAGGATGGACGCTCTGGAAGTGGATATTCCAGATCCAGGAGGCGTTCATGGTCACGCCGGTGTAGGCCTTGTTCATGGCGATGTTCTTCACAGGATAGTACAGGAAGACATAGGGGACATCCTGGGTGATGATGTCGAACGCCTGGAACATATCGTCGTTGCGCTGGGTGGGGTCGCTGCTCTGGGCCTGGTCAGCGATGAGCTTGTCCACCTCGTCGTTCTGGTAGGCAGCGGCGTTGGAGCTGTTGCCGCCCTGGTACAGGGGGGTCAGGTTGCCGGAGGGATCGGGATAGTCAGCCTCCCAGCCAGCCATGATCATGTCGTAGTCACGCAGGCCGTTGGCATCCAGTTTCTCGCCGAACTGGTAAGCGGTGTGCTCGTCAGTGGAGACCTTGTTGATGTTCACAGTGATGCCGATCTGAGCCAGCTGCTCCTGGATCGCCAGCGCCATGGAGTTGCGCAGGGAGCTGTCGCTGATCATCAGGGAGCAGGTGAAGCCGTCGGGATAACCAGCCTCAGCCAGCAGGGCCTTGGCGGCCTCCACGTCATAGGTGTGCTTGGGGGCCTTGCTCAGGTAGTCGTTCCAGCGGTCGGTCTCGATGGTGAACAGAGCGGTGGAGGAGGGCAGCGCAGTGGAAGCCTCGCCTGCATCCTTGATGAGGCTGCTCTGAATGGTGTCCAGGTCGATGGCGTCATAGATGGCCTGGCGGACCTTCACGTTGTTGAAGGGTTCCTTCTGGGTGTTGAAGGCCACGAAGCTCACGCCGAAGCCGGGGGAGGAGGTCAGGGTCAGGTTCTGGTCGCCCTTCAGCACATCCAGCATGCTCTCAGGGGGAGCCACGGTGCAGTCCACGTCGCCGGTCTGCAGGGCGGTGACGCGGGTGGTGTCCTCGGTGATGATCTTGAAGGTCAGGTTGTCGAAGTAGGGGGCGTCATCCTTGTTCCAATAGTTCTCGTTGCGGGTCAGCTGCACGCTGCTGCCGTTCTGCCAGCTGACGTACTTGTAGGGGCCGGTGCCCACCAGGCCGCCCTCAGGGGTGCCCAGCTTGTCACCCACCTGCTCGGCATAGGCCTTGCTGATCACGTGGCCGGCAGAGGTGGCGGGGACATACTGCCAGGTGGCGTCGGGGGTGGACAGGGTGACGGTCAGCTCCCAGTCGCCGGTCTGCTCGATGGAAGCCACGTTGTCATACATCCAGGAGAGGTAGGAAGCGGTGGCGGGGTCCTTGATCCGGTTCATGGAGTAGAGCACGTCGTCCATGGTCATGGCGGAGCCATCGGAGAAGGTCACGTCGTCGCGGATCTGGTAGACATAGGTCAGGTCGTCCTTCTGCTCCCAGCTGGAGGCCAGCATGGGCTGGAGCTGGTTGTCCTCGTCAAAGGTCAGCAGACCCTGGGTGATCTGGTTGACCACGGGGTTGGTGGTAAAGTCATAGGCAAAGGCGGGGTCCAGCTTCACGATGTCGCTGTCCAGCGCGACGGTGAAGGTGTCCTTGCCCGCGTCAGCCGTGCTGCCGCCGCTGTCGGTGTTTCCGCCGCAGGAAGCCAGCAGGGAGACCATGAGGCAGAGACTCATGAGCAGGGCAAGCAGTCGAGAGAATCGGTTCATGTCATTTCCTCCATTCAAAAAATTTTGGGGTCTTCTATTTCGTCGGGCCGCCAGCAGGAAACTGAGGGAACGGCCCGGTACGAACGAGCATGCAACCAAGCAAAACTCACACCAGATGGCAGGCCACCAGATGCCCGCCGCCCACGTCCCGCAGGGGGGGACGGCTCTCCTTGCACTGGGTCTGGCATTGGGGGCACCGGTCGGCGAAGGGACAGCCCTTGGGCAGGTCGATGGCGCTGGGGATATCGCCCTGTAAGACAATGCGCTGCTTTTTATGGTCCGGGTCCAGCGTCGGGATGGCGGACATGAGGCTCTGGGTATAGGGGTGGAGCAGATTGCGGAAGAGCTCTTCCGAGTCGGCCTGTTCGACAACAGTACCCAGATACATGACGGCGACCTGATCGCACAGATGCCGCACCACCGTCATCTCGTGGGAGATGAAGAGCATGGTCAGGGAGAAGGTCTCCCGCAGATCCATGAGCAGGTTCAGGATCTGCGCCTGGACCGACACATCCAGGGCGGAGACCGGCTCGTCGGCCACGATGAAGGCCGGGTCTAAGAGCAGGGCGCGGGCAATGGCCAAGCGCTGGAGCTGTCCGCCGGACATCTCGCTGGGGATGCGGTTCAAAGCGTCCTGGGGCAGGTTGATCTGCTCCAGCAGGTTATGAATTTTCTCCTGGGCCTGGGCTGCGTCCATCTTGTGGACCGTAGCAACCTCCGTCAGGGCAGCGCCGATCTTCTGCTTGGGATCGAAAGAACCGTAGGGGTTCTGGAAGATCATCTGCATGTTTTTCCGCAGGGGCAGCAAGTCCTTGCCGGAGAGGTTCGTGATATCCCGCCCCTGGAAAAAGACCGAGCCTTTGGTGATGGTCTCCAGCCGGAGCAGACACCGACCCAGGGTAGACTTGCCGCAGCCAGACTCCCCCACGATGCCGAAGATACCGCCCTTGGGGACGGACAGGCTCACGTTGGTCACGGCATGCAGGACTTTCCGCGGCTCACCCAACGTTTTGGAGGCCACAGGGAACTCCTTGACCAGGCCCTCGGTGCGAATGACAGGTTCAGACATGGGCACTCACCTCCTCGGTCAGGGGCTTGAAGCAGGCCGCCAGATGCCCGTCGCCGCAGTCGGCCATGGCGGGGTAGCCCGTCCGGCAGGTCTCGTCGGCATAGGGACACCGGGGGGCAAACATGCAGGAGGCAGGCGGCTCGAACAGCGCCGGGGGGCTGCCGGGGATGGTCTCCAAGCGGCTCCCTCTGGCCCCGCCGCCGGGGATGGAGCGGATGAGGGCGCGGCTGTACGGGTGGCGGGCGCTGCGGAGCAGTTCTCTCGTCTCGCCGGTCTCCACGACCTTGCCTGCGTACATGACGGAGGTGCGCTGGCAGGTCTCCGCCACCACGCCGAAGTTGTGGGTGATGAGCAGGATGCTCATGCCCATGTCCTGAGAAAGCTGCTGAAGCAGCTCCAGAATTTGTGCCTGAATGGTCACGTCCAGCGCCGTCGTCGGCTCATCGGCGATGAGCAGCTTGGGGGCGCAGGCGATGGCCATGGCGATCATCACCCGCTGCTGCATGCCGCCGGAGAGCTCAAAGGGATACTGACGGCAGCGCTTGGCGGCCGGCTCGATGCCGACCTTGGCCAGCATCTCCTGGGCCTTTTCCATGGCCTCTTTCTTGCTGGCCCCGGTGTGGAAGCGGTACATGTCCGCGATCTGGCCGCCGATGGTCATGAGGGGATTCAGAGACGTCATCGGGTCCTGGAAGATCATGGAGATGTCAGTGCCCCGCATCTTCTCGATCTCCCGGTTGGAGAGGGTGAGCAATTCCTTGCCCTCGAAGCGGATGCTCCCCCGCATCCGGCTGCGCTGGGGGTTATGTAAGCGCAGGATGGACTTGGCCGTCATGGACTTGCCGCAGCCGGACTCGCCCACGACGCCGTGGATCTCCCCGGGCCGCACGGCCAGGTCCACGCCGGACAGGGCATAGACGATGCCCCGGTGGGACATGAGCTCTACGGTCAGATTCTCGATCTCAAGCAGGTTTGCCATCGGCCGCGCCCCCCTTCTTCTTCAAGAATTTCTTTTCATATTTGCGGAAGCTGGGCAGGGCCGTCTGGGCCTGATCCAGATATTGGTGCAGGCCGTCACTGAAGATATTCAAAGAGACGACCACGATGACAATGACGATACCGGCGGAGAGGGACTGCACCGGGCTCATGAGCAGCACGGAGCGGCCCTCGTCCAGCATGGCGCCCCAGTCGGCCTGGGGGGGCAGGGTGCCCAGACCCAGGAAGGACAGGGAGGCCAGGTCCAGAATGGCGTAGGCCACGTCCAGGGTCAGCTGCACCAGGATCGTCGAGATGCAGTTGGGCAGGATATGCCGGTAGAGAATGCGGGTGTCAGAATACCCCAGGGACACACAGGCCGAGACATAGACCTTGTTTTTCTCCACCAAGGTCAGCGACCGGGTCAGGCGCGTGAGCATGGGGACATAGACAATGCCCAAGGCCAGCACAGCGTTGAACGTATTCCGCCCCAGACCGGCCACCAGCACGAAGGCCAGCAGCAAAGACGGGAAGGACAGCAGAATATCGCAGCACCGCATGATGATGGTGTCGGCCAGCCCACCCTTGTAGCCGGAAATGAGGCCCAGGGGGATGCCGATGATGACGGAGATGACCACGACCATCACAGCGCTGACCAGCGCCGTCCGTCCGCCGTAAATAATACGGGAGAAGATGTCACGGCCCGTCTGGTCACAGCCCAGCCAGTGGGCCGCCGAGGGCTTGGCCAGGACCTGGGTCAGGTCCTGGGCGTTGGGGTCATAGGGCGCAACGACGGGAGCCAGGATACACACCAGCAAAATCGCCACCAGCAGCACAAAGGCCACCGTGACCACCGGGGTGAAGAGTTTGCCCACGTTCTTGCGCTTGGACTTGTACAGAGGGCCGTGCCCAATGAATGCACTGAACATACTTTGCCCTCCTTATTTCATGCGGATTCTGGGGTCCAGGACAGCATAGAGGATGTCCACCACCAGATTGATACATAGGAACACGAACACCATGAGCAAGGTCACACCCTGCACCACGGGGTAGTCAGCGGCCTTGATGCCCTTGATGAGCAGATCGCCCAGGCCGCCCATGGCGAACACGCTCTCCACCAGCACGGCGCCCACCAGCATGGAACCGACCTGGATGGAGGTGACGGTGATGATGGGGATCATGGCGTTTTTCAGCGCATAGGTGATGATGACCCGCCGGCGGGGGATGCCCTTGGCAGTGGCCGTGCGGATGTAATCGGCGTTGAGCTGCTCGATCATACTCGTCCGGGTGATGCGGCTGGTGAGGGCCACCATGTTCATCGCCAGGGCGATGGCGGGCAGGATCATTTCTTTCAGGCCGTTGCCCTGGTAGATGGCGGGGAACCATCGCAGCTTCAAGGCAAAGACCAACATCAGGACCAGGGCCGTCAAAAAGACGGGGGAGGCCACAAAGATCAGCGTGATGACCGATAGTAGCTTATCGATCCAGGTATTCATCTTTACCGCACTGATAACGCCCACGGGGATGGCGATGAGAATGGCCAGCACGCCGCTGAGCAGCACCAGGGTCATGGTGGTGCCGATGCGCTCCCCGATCAGGAAGCCAACGCTCTGTTTATACTGGTAGCTCTCGCCCAGATCGCCCTTGAAAATGCCAGTGACCCAGATGATGTATTGCTCCGGGGCGGATTTATCCAGGTGATAATGCTCCCGAAGCTCCTGTTTCGTCTCTTCACTGACGCTCTTGCCCTGGGTCATGGAAGCCACAGGGTCCGAGGGCGTGATGCGGACCAGGGCAAAAATAATGACCGAGACCGCAAGCAAGACCAGGACCATCTGTCCCAGCCGTTTGAGAATAAATTTTCCCACCGAAACGCCTCCTTTGCCCTGCGGTAGGCTCTCTGGCCAGGTTCCACAGCGGCAAACTAAATCTGCCCTACCTTATTGTAAGGAACAACAAGGCAATGGAGGACGACGGTAAGCCGCTCCTGATTGGGCTATAATCGAGGGTTAATTATAGGCCCCTCCCTCCCAACTGTCAAGGTAGATTCGTCAATTCCATGTAGGTTTGTATATTTTCCTATCATTTCAAGGGGAAATAGGGAGATTTTTTTCTTCAGCGCTTCCGCCGGTAGGCCGGGGGCAGGCCCAAAGCCTTGCGGTATTTGGCCACAGTGCGCCGGGCCAGGGGCATCCCCTCCCCCGCCAGGGCCTCGGTCAGGGCCTGGTCGCTGAGGGGCTTTTTCGGGTCTTCCGCTCGGATCTGGCGCAGGAGCGCCGCCTTCGCCTGCTGGGCCGAGACCTCCCCCGCGCCCGTGGCTCGGCCGAAGAAATAGCCCGTGGGAAACAGCCCCTGGCGGCACTGGAGATACTTGTGGGCCAGGGCACGGGTGACCGTCGAGGGGTGGACCTCCAGCTGGTCCGCCAGGTCCCGCCGCAGGAGGGGCCGGGGGGCGTCGGCCCGCTCCCAAAAGTAATCGGCCTGGGCCTGGACCATGGCCTCCAAACAGCGCTGTAAGGTCCCCTGCCGCCGCTGGACGCATTGCAGGACCCACCGGGCCTGTTGCATTTTTTGGCGTAAATACTCCGTGGCCTCGTCACCGGGCTTGCCCTTGGCCAGCTGCAAATACTGGTCGCTGAGATGAAACTGCGGCAGGTCCCACTGGTTCGTGAACACCCGCAGCTCCCCGTCGATCACCGCCACCCAGGCATCGGGGCGGACGTACTCCACCGGCTGGCTGAGCTCCTCTTCCCGGCCGGGGGCAGGGTCCAGCTCTCGGATGAGATTGGCCGCCTCCCGCACCTGGGGCAGAGCGACGCCCAGCTCCCGCGCAATGGCGGCGTAGGCCTCCCGGCCCAGCTGGTCCAGATGCCCCGCGCAGATGGCCCGCGCCACGGAGGTGTCCCCCGGCAGGCGGTCCAATTGCAGGGTCAGACATTCCCCCAGGTTCCGCGCCCCGATGCCTGCCGGGTCCAGGCTTTGGAGCGTCTTTACCGCCTGCTCCAACAGCGCTTCCGGCACCCCAGCCGCCGTGAGGCCCTCTAAGTCCGCCGGGTCCAGCCAGCCCCGGTCGTCCAGCAGGCCCACCAGATAGCGGCACACCGCCAGGATCTTCTGGTCCAGCTTCAACCGGTCCAGCTGTTCCTCCAGCAAGAAGGACAGGGAGCCTGTCTCCTGGTCGATCCGCCCCGGCTCACCCACGGCCTCCCCGCCGCTTGGCCCCGGCTGGTCGGCCAGCCAGGACACCTGATGGGCAAACTCCTCCCAGGAAGTCCCGCCCTCCTGTTCTTCCAGCACAGGGTTTTCCAGGGCCAAGTCTTTGAGATAGGCCGACAGCTCCAACGTCGTCATCTGCAAAATGTTCATGGATTGCAGTAAGGTCGGCGAGAGCTTCAAGGCCTGGGCAAGCTCCAGAGTCTGGGTGGGGTCCATAAAAACAGCCTCCTTTTCAAGGGGTATCTCCATCATTTCACTTGTTATCTCCTTCATTTTGCGATAAAATGATGGAGATAACAAAAAAATGAAGGAGATCGTATGCGAGAATTTGACTATAAAAAAGCACCGGAACAACTTCTGACGCCAGAGATCGTACAGATGATCGCGCAGATCCACGAGCACAAGGGCAAGCAGGAGCTGTTCATCGAAGCAAACCAAGATGAGTTAAAGACTCTGTTAGATGTTGCCCTGATCCAAAGTACAGGGGCATCCAACCGGATCGAAGGGATCTTTACCACAGACCAACGTCTGGAAGAACTGGTCCACCAAAAATCAGTGCCTTGCAATCGTTCTGAGCAAGAGATCGCTGGCTATCGAGAAGTCCTGGCAACCCTTCATGAAAGCTATGACTACATTTCTCCCAGACCCAACATCATCCTCCAATTGCATCGTGACCTGTATTCTTACTCCCAATCGGGTGGCAGTTACAAAAATGCCGACAACGTCATTGCAGAAACCGACGCCGCAGGCCACCAAAAAGCACGGTTTATCCCTGTCCCTGCTTTTCAAACAGCAGAAGCCATGGAATCCCTATGCAACCAATTCTGGGACGCCTGGAACGACAACTTGATCGACAAGCTTCTTCTCATCCCCATGTTTATTCTGGACTTCTTGTGTATCCATCCCTTTAACGACGGCAACGGGCGCATGAGCCGTTTGCTGACCCTACTGCTGCTTTACAAGGCCGGTTACATCGTGGGAAAATACATCAGTATGGAAATGCTGATCGAACGAACAAAGGAAACTTACTATGAATCTCTGCAAGCCAGCTCCATCGGCTGGCACGAAGGGAAGAATCGTTATGAACCCTTTGTGCGCTACTACCTTGGTATTCTGCTGAAAGCATGCCACGAATTTGAAGCACGTGTTGAACACTTAAAGCACCGAAATCTTTCCAAGCCGGAACGAGTCAAAGCTGTGATCGACCAGAAAGTCGGAAAAATCACGAAGAAAGAAATCATGTCTCTCTGCCCGGACATCAGCAAAGTCACCATAGAGAGAACGTTAACAGAATTGATCAAAAGCGGTTATCTGGCAAAAGTTGGCGCAGGTCCCGCAACAGGATATGTTAGATTATAACCCGTTTCTACGGCCTAAGTTCTTTGCTCCACGTCCTGCTGTCTCTCCCCTGGTCATTTTCGGCGAATAGGGTAACCTCTACCCGGTAGGCCGTAGCGGGCCAGCCCTGGTAGCGGACTTGACCGCTGTGGTGCTGGCCTTCCGGCGTCCAGAGGGCCGAAGTGGTCTCGTCATAGCGAAGGGCTTCAACCCAAGAAGTCTCGTCCACCTGCCGCCAAATGACGATCCGCTCCGCGCCCAAGGCATGCATAGTCCCCCAGGCGGAGACGGAGTAGCTGAGGGTCAGCAGGCCGTCCGCCCCCAGCGTGGCATCCAGAAGCTGGCTTTGGATCTGGGCGCTGTCCGTCACCTGCTGCCAGGTCAGCCCCGCCGGGAGCAGACATTTCTGGCCCGCCGCAGGAAGGGCGATGAGGGCGGAGAGCAGCACCGCCGCCAGCAGCGTACAGCCCAGCCGCTGGGCCCGGAGCTTTTTGCGGATGCGCTGCAAGCGCTTCTGGCAGGCCCAGAGGGAAAGGCCCATCTCTTCCGCCGCCGCTTGCTGGCTCTGCTCTTCCAGGGCCACCAAGCGGAGCAGCTCCGCGTCTTGGGGAGAAAGGCGCTGGGTAGCCTGCTGCCAGAGCAGGGCGGCGTCCTCGCTCTCCTCCCACTGCCCCAGCCGATCCGGAGCAGGAAGCTTTTCTTCCAGGGGGAGCATCCTGGCCCGGCGGCGGTCCTGCTCCCGGCGCAGGTGTAGGACCTTATGCTTCACCGTCTGCATGAGCCAGCCTTCCGGCCGGTCCAGCGCCGTTACCTCCGCTGCCTTGGGCAGGGCCGAGAGAAAGGTCTCCTGTACCGCCTCCTCCGCCTGGTGGTGGTCCCGCAAGGCCCACAGGGCGTAGCGGTACAGCGACGGATAGCACTGGCGGTAGAGTATTTCCAGTCTGGCGTTTGCGCTGCTGTCCATGGTCGTTCCCTCCCCTCGTGTTTTTCTTAGTATACCAGGAAAGCAGGGGCCTCGTAAACGCAGCGGGCGCAAGTTCTCCCCTTTTCACAAACTTGCTGGGCGGCGGGATCTTTTTGCAAAAAGTGGTCCGTTTTGAAGCCGGCGCGGGAATATCTTAATAGAATCCCCCATCAAACGACAGAAAGGATGATCTCCATGAAGAGACTGTTCCCGCTCCTGTCTCTCCTGGCCGCCCTTCTCCTCCTCCCCGCCTGCGGGCAGGCGGAGACGACGGACAACGTCCTGCAAAGCACAGAGCTGATGGCCGGAAGCCATCAGACCACCCAAAGCGTGACCCTCACCACGGAGAAGCTCAGCAGCAAAGACGGCACTGTCCTCACCCTGTCCGTGGAAAACCGGGGGGAATCCCCCGTCCTTCTGACGGCGGACCTGGATTTTGACCACAAAGTCACGGTAGCGCCGGGGCAGACCGGGGTGCTGACCCAAAAAGTCAGCGGCGTGCCGAAAACGTATCCGTTCGAGGTCCACGCAGAAGAGGCCGGAAGCCTTGTGGATGTGGTGTATGCTGTGACGCAAAGCACGACATAAGCCAGCAGCCCCCAGCGCACGAAGCTTGTGCGCTGGGGGCTGCTTTGCCGTGTGGGGTCCCTCGTGTTAGGTCCCGGCCTGGCCGCCGTTGTTGCTGTTGCCGGCGTTGCCGAGCAGGCTGCTCTCGCCGCTGATCTGCTTGCCGGAGCGAGACTGCTTCTGGCTCTGGGACTGCTGGGCCTTATTGCAGGGCTTGTGTTCCTTCTTCTGGCTCATGGTTGGGCATCTCCTTTCCAAAGACTTCAAGCCTAATATGCCCATTCTCTTGACGAAAAATCCGGTCCATGCGATAATAATACCAATCTGATCTACGAAAGCAGGTGCCCCCTATGGCAAGAAAGGTACTCATCGTAGAGGATGAGAGCAACATCGCCGAGCTCATCAACCTCTATTTAAAAAAAGAAGGCTACGAGACCATGATCGCCCCCGACGGCGGCAAGGCGCTGGAGCTATATCGCCTCTTCCGCCCCGATCTGGTCCTGCTGGACATCATGCTGCCCGTCATGGACGGCTGGGCAGTGTGCTCTAAAATTCGAGAGACGGACAAGACCCCCATCATCATGCTGACGGCCAAGGGTGAGACGATCGACAAGGTCGCCGGACTGGAAATGGGTGCGGATGACTATATCGTCAAGCCCTTCGAGATGAAAGAGCTGCTGGCCCGCGTCCACGCCGTCCTGCGCCGTCTGGGCGGGGACGAGGTCAAAGCCCGCCGCCTGACCTTTGACGGGCTGGTCATCGACCTGGACTCCTACGAGCTGGAAGTCAAGGGCAAGCGGGTGGATACGCCCCCGAAGGAATTGGAGCTGCTGTTCCACCTGGCCTCCTCCCCCAACCGGGTCTTTACCCGGAACCAGCTCCTGGACGAGGTCTGGGGCTTTGATTACTTCGGCGACTCCCGGACGGTGGATGTTCACATCAAGCGCCTGCGGGAAAAGCTGGAGGGCGTGAGCGACCAGTGGTCCCTCAAGACCGTCTGGGGCGTGGGCTATAAGTTCGAGCTGCACAACAATTAAATGAAAGCAAACGCCATGAAACGAATGAAAAGTATGTATGTCCGGCAAGTGGCCATCTTGTTGGGGCTGACCTTTCTATGTATGGTGCTGCTGGGTGTGGGTTTTTTTACCCTCTCCTACCGCTACCAGCTCCAGGAGATCCAGACCACCCTGGACCGAAACGCCGGCTTTATCTCCAGCTACGCCGACGCCGCCCTGACCAAGGGCGGGAGCCTCACGGATGAGTCGTTTGTCAACTACATCCACTCCGTCGTCCTGCTCACAGACACGACCGTTTTGGTCTGCGACACCGACGGCCAGGTCCTCTGCGCCGCCGGGTCGAACCTGAATCAGGAGGCCTTCAACACGCCCCTGCAAAATCTCTACGTCCCCAGCTGGGCCGTTAACCAGCTGCTCCGGGGCCGCGAGTACAGCGGCATGACGACCTTCAACCAGCTGCTCAGCAGCCGGTGTTATCTCACCAGTGAAGTCCTCTCCCCTCTCACCCAGGACCCTAAGGACCCCGCTGACCTCGTCCCCTCCGGGATGGCGACGGGCTTCCTCTTCGTGGCCGCTGACGCCACCAGTGTGTCTGAATTTTTACACAGCACATTACAGCTCTTCCTCATCACGGCCATGGTCGTGATGCTCATCTCTCTCATCATCTGCTCCATCACCGTCCAGCGCATGGTGGAGCCGCTCAAGGGCATGTGCGCTTTCGCCCACAAATTCGCCCACGGCGAGGTGGACACCCGCGTGACGGAATACGCCAACCGGGATGACGAGATCGGCGAGCTGGCCATCGCCTTCAACGCCATGGCCGACTCCCTGGCCCAGGCGGAACAAAAGCGCAGTGAGTTTGTCGCCAACGTCTCCCACGAGCTGAAAACGCCCATGACAACGATCGCAGGCTTTGCCGACGGCATCTTAGACGGCACCATCCCGCCGGAGAAGGAGCGGGAGTCCCTGCAAGTCATCTCGTCGGAGACGCGCCGTCTCTCCCGCCTGGTGCGGCGGATGCTGGAACTGTCCCGCCTGCAATCCTCGGAACGAGTGTCGGCGCAGGAGCAGTTCGACGCAGCGGAATTGCTCATCCGGGTCCTGGTCAGCCTGGAAGCCAAGATTACAGAAAAAGATCTGGACGTAGAGACCGAGCTGCCCGACGGCCCCGTGATGGTCTGGGGTGACCCGGACGCGGTGACACAGGTCTGCTACAACCTGCTGGACAACGCCGTAAAATTCTCCTTCCCCAAGGGGAAGCTGACCCTCAAGATCACGTCCAAGGCCGGGAAAGCCTACATTTCCATCGGCAACCAGGGCGAGACGATCCCCCCCGACCAGCTCAGCCATATCTTCGACCGCTTCCACAAGGCCGATTCCTCCCGCTCGACCCACAAGGACGGCGTGGGCCTGGGCCTCTACATCGTCAAGACCATCCTCAACACCTACAAAGAGGACATCACCGTCACCAGCCAGGACGGGTTCACCGAGTTTACCTTTACCCTGTCCGAAGTATAATGGTGTTTGGCTTCACCAAATGGATCAAATCACTGGTTCTAACTCTTAGGCCGTACGTTGGTACACTGCGGAGTGCTGATTGCAACGTAGCCCTCATTCGTCTGCTTCGCAGCCACCTTCCCCCTAGGGGAAGGCTCTCGTAACACCATATAAACTTATAGTGCTGTACACTTTATAATGCACGGTACTACCCAAAGCCTTCCCCTGGGGGGAAGGTGGGCCGGCGAAAGCCGGGTCGGATGAGGGCAACCTACCGAACGGAATTGGTCGTGTACGAAGGCAACACCGTACCTTGCGGAACCACCAATAAAATCCTCCGGCTCCGCCGGACACCATAAAAGCCCCGGCGCGGTTTTGATCCCAGCGCCGGGGCCTTGCTGTCTTCTCTGAATGTTAGGAGCGCACCTCAAAGCGGGACGAGCAAGCTTTACAGGTGACCTCAAGTTTCCCCAATCCCCTGGGGACCCGCATGGACTGGCCGCAGGTGGGACACTTGAAGTAGTAATAGGCTTTGTCCGTTTTGATCCCCTTGCGGCCCCGCTTCCAGCGGCCGATCGACCGGAAGAGGGCATAGAAACGGGCGTTTTCCATCTGCCGCTTCTCCTGGTCCTTGGACAGCAGGCGGAAGAGCAGGTACACCAGCACCACTCCCGCCGGGATGAGCAGGGGCAGGAAAAACCGCCCAAGGGCCGCCAGGATCAGAAAGAGGACGAGCCAGAAGAGGCTGTAGGCGTCAAAGCCTGGGTGCCGCTGAAAAAATGATTGTTTGAGCTGTTCCATCGGCCCACCTCCCTGTGGTCAACATCTGTCTTTTGCCGGGCGCACCCGGACCTCTCCGGACGAAAGCGTCCGTTCCGTGCCGTCGGCCTCTCGGACCCGGAGGGAAAAGTCCTGGTCCAGGTCCAAGGCCAGCGCCGTGCGGGTCTGGTTTCCCTCTAGCACTGTAATTTCCTTCCCCAGGACGAGGGAACGCTTGCGGTAGTCCTCGAAAAAGGGGCGCTGGGCAAGGTTCGGGTAAAACTTGAAAAAGTGATTCAGAATGGCCCCGGCCAGTTGGCTCCGGCCTTCTATTCCCTGGGGCCGTTCGGTAAAGACGGAACCGGCCTCCGGCAGATCTTCCGGGAAGCCCCCCGCCGGCGGGAAGCAGTTCACGCCGATGCCGACGATGGCGTATTGCAGGCCGCCGGTCTCCAGGTCCAAGGCCCCCTCGGTCAGGATGCCGCAGACCTTTTTGCCCCGGCAGAACACGTCGTTGACCCATTTGATCTCCGCCGGGACCCCGGCGCAGTCCTCGATGGCCAAGGCAACCGCGGCGGCAGCGCAGGTGGTCAGCAGGAGGGCGTCCTTCGCCGAAAGCTGGGGGCGGACCAAAAAGCTCAGGTACAGTCCCGTATCCGGGGGAGAGAAAAACGTGTGGTCCCGTCTGCCCCGCCCGGCCGTCTGCGCAGCGGCGACCAGGGCCAGGCCCTCCGGCTCCCCGGCCTCTGCCCGCTGGCGGAGAAGGGTGTTGGTGGAGGAAACGAGCTGCTCCACCTCCAGGCGCAGCTGGGGGACAGTGAGATACTGCGCGATGCTCTGGGCGGATAAAATGGCGCTGTCTTTGGCCAGACAGTAGCCCCGCTTGGAGGCGGCCTCGATGGGGTAACCGCTCTCCCGCAGCTGCTGGATGGCTTTCCAGACGGCGCTGCGGCTGACCGCTAATTTCTGGGCCAGGGCCTCGCCGGAGAAGTACGTCCCCCGGTTGGCCTCCAGGGCTTCCAACACCTGGTCTTTTACTTGCATGGGATCAACTTCCCTTCTGAATTTTGTCCATGTGGTTCAGGACGGCTTGGGCGCATTGGCCGGTGAAGAAGCCCGTGACCAGGCCCGCCAGCAGCAGGACGGGGGCATAGAGGGCGATGGCGGCCGTCCCCGACACCCAGACGGCCACGGCCAGCTGGCCGACGTTGTGGCCGACGGCGCCGAGCATACTCATGACCCAGATGTGGCGGCGGTCGATGAGGGGCTTCACCAGGCACATGACCACCCAGCACAGCACGCCGCCGGCCATGCTGTAAAGCATCCCCATCATATTGCCTACAATGAGGTTGCCCAGGAAGATGCGGACGACCAGGATCGCCCCCGCCTCCCGCCATCCCAGGGTCCACAGGGCGAAGAGCGTGATGACGTTGGCGACCCCCAGCTTCACGCCGGGAATGGCGATGGGGATGGGGATCTGCGCCTCGATGAGAAAGACGATCATGGAAATGGCCGTGAGCATGGCCATGGTGGTCAGTTTTTTGATGTTCATGGGCTTACGACACTCCGTCCAGCTGGTTGTTCTGTTCGCCGCCGCCGACCACCTGGACCACCAGCTTGTTGGGCAGGCAGGCGATGGGGTCGTTGGTCTGGTCCGTCGCGCCCTTGTGCACGCAGACCTGGTCGGGACAGCTGGCCTGGCTGACCCGAACCGTCCCGCCGGAGATGACGACGATGTTATAGCCCCCGTTGTCGCTGTCGAAGCGGAGGGTCTGGTCCTCGTCCAGGGGGTACAGGCCCACGGTCTCGCCGTTCTGCGTCACCTGCACGGCCCCGCCGGTGTGGCGGTTGCCATGGACCAGGATCATGCCAAGAATGGCTGCGGCAGCGATGACGGCGATGAGGACCATCCAAAAGCCCAGGGGCTTTGTTTTTTTCGGTTCCATAGCAGTTACCTCCAAGGGGTATGGCTGTGAGGATAAAAGTAATTGTATTTTACTGCATTTCGGGGGGAATGGCAAGAGGCTAGGCGCCTTTGTCAATACTCCCCAAAATCCCCCCGGAAAAGCGGCTTGATTCCGTACCCCTCCTGTCTTGACAAGCGGCAGATACTTTCGTATACTAAATTTATACAAGATAGAGGCGCGGCATTGATCAGTACCGCTCGTTTCCCCGGCAGGTCTCCGGGAGCGGGAAAGGAAACGCCGCCGAAGGGTCCCTCCGGTGCCTGCCGGGGCGATGCCTGGGCCGTCAGAAAACATCTGACGGACTGCCATTGGGTCAAATCAGTGGAGCGCTATCCTGGGAACAACAGAGAAATCAGGGGTCCAAGCCCCATCCCCATTTTGTTGATCACCATGGACCTGCTTCAGGCCCGTGGTTTTTTTCGCGCTTTCCCCGTTCCTATCCGCCCATGAAATACAATGAAAAGAGGAGACACCATGAAAAAGATTCTTGCACTGACCCTGGCTCTGGTGCTCGCGCTGTCCCTGTGCGCCTGCGGCGGCGGCAACGCTGACACCACGACCACCGACAACGGCGACGCTGCCGACACCGCTACCGTGGAAATCCCCCCTGTCGAGGACCTGACCGGCACCGACACCAGCGCCATCCCCGGCGTGGAGGACGGCGTGCTGACCGTCGGCATGGAGTGCACTTACGCCCCCTACAACTGGACCCAGACCGATGACTCCAACGGCGCTGTGCCCATCGTGAACAACCCCGGCTCCTATGCCAACGGCTATGACGTGATGATCGCCCAGCGTATCTGCGACACCTACGGCTGGAAGCTGGAAGTCCAGGCCATCGAGTGGGCCGGCCTGATCCCCGCCCTGAACGCCGGCACCATCGACGCCGTCATCGCCGGCCAGTCCATGACCACCAGTCGTATGGAGCAGGTCGACATGGCAGGCCCCTACTTCTACGCCTCCATCGTGTGTGTAGCCAAGAAAGACAGCGAGCAGGCCAAGGCCAAGGGCATCAGCGAGCTGACCGGCACCTGCACTGCTCAGGAGGGCACCATCTGGTACACTGACTGTCTGCCTCAGGTCGAGGGCGCTCAGATCATGGCACAGTCCGAGAGCGCTCCCGCCATGATCATGGCTGTTGAGTCCGGCACCGTGGACTTCATCTGCACCGACATGCCCACCGCCATGGGTGCCTGTGCCACCTACTCTGACCTGGCCATTCTGGACTTCTCCGACACCGAGGACAACTTCAAGGTCGATGAAGGCCAGATCAACATCGGCATCTCCGTCGTCAAGGGCAACACCGAGCTGAAGGACGCCATGAACAAGGTCCTGGCTCCCCTGAACGCCGACATTTTCAACGCCATCATGAACCAGGCCATTGCCGTTCAGCCCACCATCTGATTTGATCCCCTGATTCGACATTTACTCCAAATGACCCCAGTATCCGGCCCTGTTTTTGCAGGGTCGGATACTGCAACTTCCAGAGAAAGGAAACCGCTGACCCATGGACAAACTTATGCAGCTGGGCTACGATATGTCCAGGCTCTGGGCCAAGTATTGGCCCGACTACATGACCGGCATCCGCAACACGCTGATCGTCGCGGTCATCGCCACGCTGGTGGGCTGTATCATCGGCCTCATCTGCGGCATCTTGAACACCATTCCCTACACAAAGAGCGACGCCGTGGGCAAGCGGTTCATCCTGAAGCTGATCCGGGTGATCGTCCGCATCTACGTGGAGGTCTTCCGCGGCACCCCTATGATCCTGCAAGCCGTATTCATCTACTACGGCCTGCCCTACTTCTCCGGCGGAGCGATCTCGTTTAAGGGCAGTACCGGCGTTTGGATGGCTTCGCTCATCGTCGTGTCCATCAACACCGGCGCTTATATGGCCGAGTCCGTCCGCGGCGGCATCATCTCCGTGGACCCCGGCCAGACCGAGGGTGCCAAGGCCATCGGCATGACCCACTTCCAGACCATGGTCCACGTGATCCTGCCCCAGGCCTTCCGCAACATCATCCCCCAGATCGGCAACAATTTCATCATCAACATCAAGGACACCTCCGTCATGTTCGTCATCGGCTTCATCGAGTTCTTCGCCGTCCACCGCAACATCGTCGGCCTGAACCTGATGTACTTCCCCTCCGCTACCATCGAGATGATCGGCTACCTCTGCCTGACCTTGGCCGCCTCCATCCTCCTGCGTGTGCTGGAAAAGAAGATGGACGGCAACGACAGCTATGAGCTGGTCCAGGTGGACGCCCTGACCATGTCCGCCGGGACCTACAACCACCCCAGCAAAGGGACGCCCTTTGACGAGCGCAACCCCGAAGCAGTCAAGTCCATGCTTCGCGAGGACCTGCGCCGCCAGGCCGAGCGCGACGCCGCCATCCGGGAGGGCCAGAAAGCAGAGACCCGCCGCTCCCACGGGGAGCGCAACCACCAGGACGGAGGTGAGCAGTAATGACAGACGAACGCATCCTACAGGTCAACCACCTGTCCAAGTCCTTCGGCAAGCATGAGGTGCTGCGGGACATCGACTTTACCGTGAACAAGGGCGACGTGACGTCCATCATCGGGGCCTCCGGCTCCGGCAAGTCCACGCTGCTGCGGTGTATCAACCTCTTGGAGACCCCCACCAGCGGGGAAATTCGCTTCCACGACGAGAACATCCTCTCCCGCAAGGGCGGGGCAGCGGCCTACCGGACGAAGGTCGGCATGGTCTTCCAGTCCTTCAACCTCTTCAACAACATGACCGTGCTGGAAAACTGCCTGGTCGGCCAGACCAAGGTCTTAAAAAAGGACCCCAAGGAGGCGGAAGAGGTCGCCATGAAGTACCTGACCAAGGTCGGCATGGCCCCCTACATCAACGCCCGCCCCCGGCAGCTCTCCGGCGGCCAGAAGCAGCGCGTGGCCATCGCCCGCGCCCTGGCCATGGACCCGGAGGTACTGCTCTTCGACGAGCCGACCTCTGCGCTGGACCCCGAAATGGTCGGTGAAGTTCTCTCCGTCATGCGGGACCTGGCCAACGAGGGCCTGACCATGCTGGTCGTGACCCATGAGATGGCCTTCGCCAGGGACGTCTCCAACCACGTTGTCTTCATGCGGGACGGCGTGATCTGGGAAGAAGGCTCCCCCCAGCAGATCTTCGTCGATCCCCAGCGGGAGGAGACAAAAGACTTCCTCTCCCGCTTCATGGAGCGCTGAGCCATCCCCCTACCACACAATGCAAAAAGGACCTGCACTCGTTGAGAAAAACAAGCGCAGGTCCTTTTCCTACTCTGCTTTGCTACCCCACTCTGGTGAGCAATACTTTTGCAGCCGACCGGGCAAAGAGCCTGGCCCCGGCTAGGGCCTCGTCCAGCGTGTTCCCATGGCTGCCCACCTCCACCAGGAGGGAGCCTTTGGTCATCTGCTGGTTAAAGCGGGCCGTCCGCAGGGTGATGGGCCGGGCCAGTCCCGGCCAGAGGGAATTCATCTGCTGCTGCAATTCCATAGCCAAAGCCATGTGCTCTGTCCAGTCCGGGAACACCGCCCCCGCGTCGTCACTGCCCACCAAAAGCATGACCTGGGCCGTCTTCACCCCGTCGATCTGCAAGACCGGCTTATAGACCGTCCCGTCCGCCCCGACCAGCGCATCCCGGTGGACATCCAGGACCATTTGAAGGGTGGGGTACTGGGCCAGATATTGCGCAGCCGCCGCTTTCGACCGTTCGTAGGCCCCGTTGTAATCGGGATAGTCATAGAGATTCGTGTCGTGGATGACGCTGAGGCCCATTTCCTCGAAAATTCGTGTGATCTCCTCCCCCACTTTTATGATATTATAAGAGGGATCGGTGGTCCGGGCCGTGCCGCTCTCCTGGTAGGGCGCGGCGCTGTCCTGGGCGTAGGCCTCGGTGGAGTGGGTGTGCAGGATCAGGATCTGCGGCCCTGCCTCCGCCGGCTGAAAGTGCAGGCTGGAGCCGGCCTGGGCAATGGCCGCTAAGTCCACCGTTTTTTCTGTGCGGTTGAACAAAGAAATGCCCTGGGCGTTGACGTACTCCGTCCCGCTGCCGGAGAGAGTGCGTTCTTCCACCTTGTCCGGGGTAATTGGGGATAAGTTCGGCGTTTCCCCGATCTCTTCCGGCGGGGTGGTCTCCCCTGCCGTGCCGCTGTCCGCGTGCCCGGCGGCGGCTTGGGCCAGCAGAGCAGAATCCGCCAGCAAAATGCGCTGCCAGAAGGACAGGGCCTGTCCGCCCGGCGCATCCGCCTGCGTCTGTTGTTCCAGCAGATAGGCCGCGGCCTGCTCCGGCAGCGGCGGCAGACCGGCGGCCACCGCCGCCATCCCCACGCCCGCCAGGGCCAGGATCCCCGCTACGCCCCGGCGCAGCAGGCGGGCTGCGCCCCGTTTGGCTGCCTTTGGTTTCATTGGCATCACTCCCGTATGCCATCAGCCTATGCCCCGGTGGACAGGTTCAGAACCAGACCTGTCCCCAAGATCCCCAAGACCATTCTGCCCCAGGAGGTGCCCCTGTGAAAAAGCTCTGGACTTCTCCCCTCGTCTCCTTCTTTCGGGAGGCGATCCTGCTCTATTTCAGCCGCCGGGTGCCCCAGGCGGCGGCCTGCCTGGCCTATTTCGTGATCCTGGCCGTGTTCCCGGTGCTCATCTGCGTGTCCTATATTCTGGGCCTGGTGAACATCGACGTGGGAAGCCTCATCGGCCAGCTCCAGACCATCCTGCCCCAGGCGGCGCTGGATGTCCTGGAGAGCTACCTGCGCTACATCGCCATCCACCGCAGCCCCGGCCTGTTTTTGGCAGGGTTGGCGGGCTGTTGGTTCTCGGCCGCCGCGGCCTTTCGGACCATCACACGGGTCATTTTGGATATGTATGACGACGTGTCTCAGTCCATGGTGCGGGGCATGGTGGTCAGCATCCTGTTCCCCTTTGGCCTGCTGCTGACCGTGGACCTGTCCATCATGGTCGTGGTCACGGGGCAGCGGACGCTCCGGGCCATTGCGGAGCATTTTCCCTTCTGGGACCGGATGCTTGACGTGTGGTCATGGACAAGATACGTCCTGCTCTTCGCCATCTTCTGCCTCTTCCTCATGGCGGTCTTAAACATGGCCGCGCCCTTTGGGACGCCCCGGCTGCCCATGTTGGTGACGAGCTTGGTCTCGGCCTTTGCGCTGGTGGTGGCGTCGGGGATCTTCTCCTGGTTCCTCAGTATGTCCACGCGCTACTCGCTGGTGTATGGGAGCCTGGTGTCGCTGATCATCCTGCTGGTGTGGCTGTATCTCTGCGGGCAGATCTTGTTTTTGGGCATCGTGTTTACCAGCGTTTGGTATAAGAAGCGGCGGCACAGAAAATGACCGCCGCAAAGCCTCCCCGCCCCTTGTATCCCCCTGGGGATTGTGATATAATGTACTATCACAAATTATGTCATCTGCCCGGAGGGTACGACTATGCGTCAGCAAACCTTTCAAAAAGCGCTTTCCCGGCTGACGGACACGGGCTTTCGCCTGTTTTTCGTCACTGGGTTGGTCTTTGCCGTTCTCACCGGCCTGTATAACATTTGGCTCTGCATGGCGGAGCTGGTGATCCTCTTGGTCCTGTATCTCTACTTCCAGTCCGGCGCCATCCGCCGGAAGCAGGAGGCGATGGATTACCTGGACCATCTGGCCAGCGGGGTGGACAACGCCTCCCGCCGGACCATGCTCTCCAGCCCCATGCCCATCGCCATTTTCCGGCCGGATACGGACGACATCATCTGGAGCAACGAACGCTTTCTTCACCTCACCGGCGACCCGGACCACCTCTTCGAGACGAAGCTCTCCGCCCTGGTCCCCGCCTTTCAGTCCCAGTGGCTGCTGGACGGCGAGCACCTCAGCCCGGAGCCGGTGCCTGTGGGAGAAAAGCTCTACCTGGTCTACGGCAACCTGGTCTGCACCGGGGAGCAGGACAGCTTTCTGGCCACGACCTATTGGGTGGACGTGACCCAATACGCGACAGTAGCCGCCAAGTTCGATGCCACCCGCTCCGTCGTGGGCATCTTACAGGTGGACAACTACGAGGACCTCAGCCGAGGCCTGGAGGAGGGCGAACGGGCCGTGATGCGGTCTGAGCTGAACAACCGCCTCTCCGCTTGGCTGGACCCTTCGCAGGGGCTTTTATGCCGCTATGACCGGGACCACTATCTGCTGCTGGTGGAGGCCGCGCAGTTCCAGGCCTTCTGCCGGAAGAAGTTCTCCCTGCTGGATGAGATCCGCCAGGTGCAAAGCCCCAACGGGGTCGCCGCCACCCTCTCCATCGGCTTCGGCCGCAACGGGGAGACCCCCCGGCAGCTCCACGAATACGCCTCCCTGGCGCTGGACATGGCGCTCAGCCGGGGCGGCGACCAAGTGGTGGTCAAAGACGGCAACGACTTTTCCTTCTTCGGCGGCCGCTCGAAAGAGACCGAGCGCCGGACCAAGGTCAAGAGCCGCGTGGTGGCCTCCGCCCTGTCGGAGCTGCTGGCCAGCACCCACCAGGTCATTGTGATGGGGCATAAATACCCCGACCTGGACGTACTGGGAGCCGTGGCCGGCGTGTGCGCCATTGCCCGAAAAAAAGACGTGCCCATCAAGGCCGTTCGCGCCCCCTCCCCCTATCCTTCCGAGGAGCAGACGAAGCAGCTGGCCTCCCTGCCGGAGTACCAGGGCATCTTCATCCCGCCGGACGAGGCCATTCGCCTGGCCAAGCCCACCAGCATCGTCGTGGTGGTGGACACCAACCGGCCGGAACAGACCCAGGTGCCGGAGCTGCTGACCTCCGGGGCCAGGATCGTGGTCATCGACCACCACCGGCGGGCGGCTTCCTACATCGAAAAGCCCGCCCTGAGCTTCCACGACCCCTACGCCTCCTCCGCCAGCGAGCTGGTGGCGGAGCTGGTGCAGTATATTCTGGACAACGGCGACCTCAAGCGCCAGGAGGCCGAGGCCATGCTGGCCGGCATCGTGCTGGACACCAAGAACTTCACCATGCGCACCGGCAGCCGGACCTTTGAGACGGCGGCCTTCCTCCGCAAGGCCGGGGCCGACACCGCCCTGGTCCACAAGTTCTTCCAGCATGACCTGCGGGACACCGTGACCAAGATGCAGATCATCCAGGGAGCCCAGACCTACCGCGGCTCCATGGCCATCGCCCTGACCGACCGACCTGTGGGCCGGGCCATTGCAGGGCAGGCGGCGGACGAGATGCTGAACATCGCCGGCATCGAGGCTTCCTTCGTGCTCTTCCCGGAGGCGGGGCAAGCCTATCTCTCCGCCCGGTCGGGGAGCAACGTGAACGTCCAGGTCATCAGCGAGATGCTGGGCGGCGGCGGCAACGCCACCACCGCCGGAGCCCAGTTCCCCGGCAAGACCACGGAGGACGTGCTGCCCCTGCTGAAAGAGACCATCGACAATTACTTCGACGACGAGACATAATTTCGTATCGTTACCATTCTTTTTTTAGTTTTTCCTTTTGCAAACATCCTCATCCTACGAGATCGAGATAGAAATTTTGGAGGTACAACACCATGAAAGTGATCTTACAGAAAGACGTCAAGGGCCAGGGCAAGCGGGGCCAGCTGGTGAACGTTTCCGACGGCTACGCCCGCAACTTCCTCTTCCCCAAGAATCTGGCCGTGCCCGCCAACGCGGACAACATGAACAAGATGATCATGCAGGACAAGGCCAAGAAGGCCCAGATGGCCGCTGAAAAGGCCGAGGCCGAGGCCATTGCCGAGAAGCTCAAGGCCGTGGTCGTGAAGATCCCCGCCAAGGCCGGCACCGGCGGCCGTCTCTTCGGGGCCGTGACCAGCAAGGAGATTTCCGAGGCCCTCCAGGCCCAGTGCAGCCTGAACGTGGCCAAGACCAAGATCGTCCAGGACGAGCCCATCAAGAGCTTCGGCACCTATCAGCTCAAATGCAAGCTGGGCTATGAGATCACCGGCACCCTGAACGTGGTGGTTTCCGAGGAGAAATAAGAAACTTCCCTGAGAGATAGGTGAATCCGATGGACGAATCCTCTTTACTTCTCCGACAGATCCCCCACAGCGTCGAGGCTGAGCAGTCGGTCCTGGGGGCCATGCTCATCGACCCCCGCTGCATCCCCAACGTGGTGGAGCAGCTCACCGGTGAGGACTTCTATCTGAAGCCCAACCGGGATATTTATGAGACCATCTACACCATGTTCAGCTTCTCCGCCACCATTGACCCGGTGACGGTGCTGGACCAGATGAAGCTGCGGGGGGTCTACGACGAGAACACCACCAGCAACTACCTGCTCCAGCTCATGGAGATCACCCCCACCGCCGCTAATGTCTCCGAGTACATCCGCATCGTCAAGGACAAGGCGCTCCTGCGCCGCATCTCCGAGACGGCCGGGGAGCTCACGACCCTGGTCCAGGAGGGGGGCGAGACGGCCCAGGCCGTCCTCGACCTGGCAGAACAGCGCATCTACGCCATTCGTCAGGGGAAGTCCTCCCAGGGCTTGGAGCCTCTTTCCAAGATCCTGGTGGATGTGTTCGACCGGCTGCAAGAGCTGTCCATGTCCGGCTCCGACGTACCCGGCATGGCGACCGGCTTTGCCGACCTGGACCGGACCCTCACGGGCTTTCACGGCTCCGAGCTCATCCTATTGGCCGCCCGGCCCGGCATGGGCAAAACGTCCTTTGCCCTGAACGTCCTGCTCCACGCAGGCAAGTTCTCCGGCAAGAGCGTGGTCTTCTTCTCCCTGGAAATGAGCCGGGAGCAGCTGGCCACCCGTCTCATCTCCAACGAGGCCTTTCTGGACAACAAAAAGCTGATGACGGGCAAGCTCTCCCCCGACGATTGGGACAGCGTGACCGTGGCCTCCACGGCCCTGGCCCACACGAAAATTTTCATTGACGACAACCCCTCCCTCTCCGTGGCGGACATGAACGCCAAATGCCGCCGGGTGGAGGACCTGGGGCTGGTGGTCATCGACTACTTACAGCTGATGCAGTCCTCCGGCAGCGGCACCCGGTACGCCGGGGAGAACCGCCAGCAGGTGGTGGCAGACATCAGCCGTTCCCTGAAAATCATGGCAAAGGAGCTCCACGTACCGATCCTGTGCCTGTCCCAGCTCTCCCGTGCCAACGAGAGCCGCTCGGACAAGCGCCCGATGCTCTCGGACCTGCGAGAGTCCGGGGCCATCGAGCAGGATGCCGACGTGGTCATGTTCCTGTATCGAGACGACTATTATAACAAGGACAGTGACAAGCATAATCAGGCCGAGTGCATCATCGCCAAAAACCGCCGGGGGGAGACCACCACCATCCCCCTCCAGTGGCTGCCGGAGTTCACTGCCTTTTCCTCAATGGAGCGGAAATATGAAGAACCCTATTGATCTGGCCGCCGAAGCGGCGGCATTTGCTGACCAGTATCAGATGCTTCCCCAGGGAAGCACGGTTTTGTGCGCCGTGTCCGGGGGAAAAGACTCGATGGCGCTGCTGTCCGTGCTGCAGACGTTGGCACCGGAGCGCAACCTTATGATCCACGCGGCGCACTTCAACCACCAGCTCCGGGGCGAAGAGTCCCAGCGAGACGAAAACTTCGTCTCGAAATGGTGCGCCGACCACAACATTCCCCTGACCATCGGCAGCGGGGACGTGGCCCAGGCCGCCCAGGAGCAGGGCAAGGGCATCGAAGAGACCGCCCGCGCCATGCGCTACGGCTTTCTCACCGAGACAGCCCAGGAGGTCGGGGCGGAAAAGATCGCCACGGCCCACAACGCCGACGACAACGCCGAGACCGTCCTGCTGCACCTGGTCCGCGGTTCGGGCCTGGACGGTCTGACCGGCATCCCGCCGGTGCGAGGCATTTTGATCCGGCCCCTGCTGGGCGTGCCGCGCATCGACATCGAGGTCTACTTAGCCCAGGAGAACATCCCCCACGTGGAGGACAGCTCCAACCAAGACACGAAATTTGCCCGCAACCGGATCCGGCAGGCGATCCTGCCCGTGATGAAGGACTTAAACCCCGCCTTTGTTTCGACCTTGTCCGCCAACCTGGTCCACCTGCGGGAGGACCGGGAGCTGCTGCACGACATGGCCGAGAGCGTCACCTGCGACGCCTTGGTGGAGGACGGCAAGGTCTCCATCCAGGCCGCTTCCCTGGCAGACCTGCCCCATCCCATTGCCGCCCGCGCGGTGAAGCAGCTGCTGGCCAAGGCCGGGCGCTTCCAGGTCTCGGCGGTGCACATCGACCAGATCATCGAGCTGGCCACCGGGGAGACCCCCTCGGCCAACCTGAACCTGCCGGAGGGCCTGTTCGCCTGGCGGGAGTATGAGAACCTGGTGATCTGCCCGGCGGAGGCCATCCCCCCGTCGTTTTCCCTGCGGCTGCTGACCGGCCCCGGCGTGTTCGCGCTGGACAACGGCTGGCAGATCGAGATTGAGGAGACCACCTGCCCGGAGATCCCCGCCCAGGAGGAATATGAGTGGGACATCGACCGGGAGAGCGTGACCTTCCCCCTGGTCCTCCGCGCCCGCCAGCAGGGCGACCAGCTGCGTCTGCCCGGACGGCGGACCAAGACCCTGAAAAAATGGTTCATCGACGAAAAGATCCCCCGGCAGCACCGGCAGAGCGTGCCCGTGCTGGCCGATGAGACGGGCCTGCTGGCTGCCGCCGGCCTGGGCCCCAACTTCCCCCGTGTGGCCACCCCCGGCCACCCCGCCCTGCACATTCGCCTGACCCCGAAACAGAGAGAGGAGAACGAATTAGTATGATGGAACAGGATATGCAAGAGATCCTTTTCACCCCGGAGGCCCTGGCCCGGCGGGTGAAGGAGCTGGCCGATCAGATCACCCAGGATTACGCCGGGAAAAGCCCCCTGATCGTGGGCACCCTGCGGGGCTCCTTCGTGTTCATGGCAGATCTGGTGCGCCAGATCAATTTGCCCCTCACCGTTGATTTCCTGTCCGCCTCCTCCTATGGCTCCGGGACGGAAAGCTCTGGCCAGGTAAAGCTGAAGCTGGACCTGGCCGACGACATTTCCGGGCGGGATGTGCTGATCATCGAGGACATCGTGGACTCCGGCAACACCCTCTCCAAGCTCCTGCCGGAGCTGCAAAAGCGCGGCCCTGCCTCCCTCAAAGTCTGCGCCCTGCTGGATAAGCCGGAGCGCCGGGTATTGCCCTTCCAGGCCAATTACGTGGGCTTCACCATCCCCGACGCCTTTGTGGTGGGTTATGGGCTGGACTTTGACCAGCACTATCGCCAGCTGCCCTACATCGGTGTCCTGAAGCCCAGCGTATACGAATAACCGCCCTCCCCCCCGCGGGCGTGATCCCGGGGCGGGAGACCCCCGGCCCCTCAAAGGAGTGAGTTCCATTTGAAACCAAACACAAATCCCTTTCGCGGTCTGATCCTGGTGCTGTTCGTGGTGGCCCTGGTCTTCTGCGGGACCAGCATTTACCGCACGGCCTCGGCCCACCAGCAGACGGACCGGGTGTACTCTGACATCCGCACGCTGTTCGAGCAGGAAAAGGTCGACCGCTTCACCGTAGATGACAACAACAACCTGACCATCACCCTGAAAGAACCTGTGGACGGCAGCCGCATCGTTGTCTACTCCATTTACAACTTCCAGCTGTTTTACGATGACTTCAATGATCTCGTTGTCAAACAGTATGAGAGCGGCATCCTCAGCAGCTATGACTACCCCGACAGCCCCTCTCCGGCCTGGATGAGCACCATCCTGACCTGGGTGGTGGTGCTGGCCGTGATGGCCATTCTGTGGTATTTCCTCTTCCTGCGCCGGGCCCAGGGCGGCGGGGGCGGCCCCTCCGCCAGCCAGTTCGGCAAGGCCAAGGCCCGCACCCTGGCCGAGACGGGCCGCACCGTCACCTTCGACGACGTGGCCGGGGCCGACGAGGAAAAGGAAGAGCTGGCTGAGATCGTGGACTTCCTGCGCCAGCCCGCCCAGTACACCCAGCTGGGTGCCCGCATCCCCAAGGGCGTGCTGCTCGTGGGCCCTCCGGGTACCGGTAAGACCCTGCTGGCCCGCGCTGTGGCCGGGGAAGCAGGGTGTCAGTATCTGTCCATCTCCGGCTCCGACTTTGTGGAGCTGTATGTGGGCGTGGGTGCCTCCCGCGTGCGCGACCTGTTCGAGCAGGCCAAGAAAAGCTCCCCCGCCATCGTCTTCATCGACGAGATCGACGCCGTGGGCCGCCAGCGCGGCGCAGGTCTGGGCGGCGGTCACGACGAGCGTGAGCAGACCCTGAACCAGCTCTTAGTCGAGATGGACGGCTTCGCCTCCAACGAGGGTGTCATCGTCCTGGCCGCCACCAACCGGGCGGACATCCTGGACCCCGCCCTGCTGCGTCCCGGCCGGTTTGACCGTCAAATTTATGTCGGCCTGCCCGACATCAAGGGGCGGGAGGAGATCCTGCGCGTCCACGCCCGCAACAAGCCCCTGGCAGAGGACGTGGACCTGCGGACCATCGCCCAGGCCACCGTCGGCTTCACCGGCGCAGACCTGGAAAACCTGCTCAACGAGGCCGCCCTGCTCTCCGCCAGAGAAAAACGGCCCTTCATCCGCATGGATGTGATCCACGAGGCCATGCTGAAGGTCATTGCAGGCCCGGAAAAGAAAAGCCGCGTCGTCCCCCCCCACGCCAAGAAGCTCACCGCCTATCACGAGGCCGGCCACGCCGTGGTCATCCACGAGCTTAAGACCCAGGACCCTGTGCATCAGATCACCATCATCCCCCGCGGTCCCGCGGGCGGCCTGACCATCTCCCTGCCCGAAGAGGACCGGATGTACCAGTCCCGCAAGGAATTGCAGGAGCGCATCTGCACCTGCCTGGGCGGCCGGGTGGCTGAGGAATTGGTGCTGGGCGACATCTCCACCGGCGCTTCCAACGACTTGCAGACGGCGACCTCCATCGCCCGCAGCATGGTGATGAAATACGGCATGAGCGACCGCCTGGGGGCCATCTCCTACGACAACGACCAGGAGGTCTTCATCGGCCGCAGCATGTCCCAGGCCCGCGCCTACTCCGAGGAGATCGCCGGACTCATCGACGAGGAGATCAAGGCCCTGCTGGACACAGCCTACACCCGCTGCCGTCAGATCCTCTCCGAGAACATGGACGCCCTGGAGCGCACGGCCCAGTATCTGCTGGAGTTTGAGACCATGTCTGCCGACGACTTCAAGCTGGTCTTCGACGATCCCGACGCCTTAGAGCAGCGCAAAGCCGAGGAGCGCACCCAGCGGGAGCGCGAGGAAAGCGAACACGCCGCCAAGGAAGCCCGTCTGAAAGCCGAACGGGAAGCCGAGCGCCAGCGCCAGCAGGAGGTGGCCGAGGCCATCTTCCAGGGCGAGCCTCCCAAGGACCAAAAGCCCCCTCAGACGCCGGACCCCTTCTAACGCAACATCCAGTATATCTTACAGAATGCAAAAACTCCGAGGTCTTATCAGGTATATCTGATAGAACCTCGGAGTTTTTCTTGTTTGTCCAGTGTATCTTTGCTATACTAGAGGAAAACAACGGACAGGAGGGAAGGGCCATGATCAAACGAGAAACCTATCTGCGCCGCATTCGACCCTTTATCGGGGGAGACTTGGTGAAGGTGATGACGGGGATGCGCCGCAGCGGAAAATCCGTCATGCTGGAGCTCATCAAAGAGGAGTTGGTATCCCAAGGGGTCGACCCACGGCAGTTTATCGCCCTGAACTTTGAAGATATGCGCTATACCCACCTACTCACCGCCCAAGCGCTGCACGATGAGATCCTACAGCGCAAAGAGGGGATGCACGGAAAAGTGTATCTCTTTTTCGATGAAATTCAGGAAGTAGACGGTTGGGAAAAATGCATCAACTCCTTCCGGGTGGAGTTTGACTGCGACATCTACATCACCGGCTCCAACGCAAAACTCCTTTCCGGAGAACTGGCAACCTATCTGGGTGGGCGCTATGTGGAGTTTGTCATCTATCCCTTTTCCTTTGCGGAGTTTTTGGCGCTGTATCGCACAGTCTACCCGGAGACTTCTCCGGCCCAGGGCTTCCAGGCGTATCTGCTGCGCGGAGGGATGCCCTACCTCGCCAATCTGCGCTTTGAGGAGGCACCTTGCCGTCAATATTTAACCGATGTATTCAACTCCGTGCAGCTCAAAGACATCGTCAAGCGCAATAAGATTCGGGACGTGGACCTGCTGGAGCGCATCATCGCCTATGTCATGGCCAACGTGGGCACCACCTTCTCCGCCACAGCCATCTCGAAGTTTCTCAAAAACGAACACCGAACGGTCTCCCCGGAGACGGTGCTGAACTATCTGAGAGCCTGCGCCGACGCCTATCTGTTTTACCAGGTAAAGCGCCAGGATGTGCAGGGCAAGCAAATTCTGGCCAGTCAGGAAAAGTATTATATCGCAGACCATGGCGTGCGGGAGGCCGTCTTCGGCGGGAACCTGCGGGACATCAATCTCATCCTGGAAAACATCGTCTTTCTGGAATTGCTGCGCCGAGGCTATACCGTCACCGTGGGCAAGTCCGGCGCTTTGGAAGTGGATTTCATCGCAGAACAGCGGGGGGAGCGTGTCTACATCCAAGTCTGCTACCTGTTGGCCGCACCGGAAACGGTACAACGGGAATTTGGCGTCTACGACACCATCCCTGACAACTTCCCCAAATACGTGGTCTCTATGGACGAGCTGGACCTGAGCCGCAACGGGATCCACCACAAAAACATCCGGGACTTTTTGTTGATGGAACCATGGAACTAACGCCCAAAAACAGAAGGGGGGATCTTGTGACCACCCCTTCTGTTTTTCCTATCTTCTGTTACATCTTCGCCTGCCCGTCGTGATAGGCCTGGCCGACCACGCCGCCCAGGAGGCGGTAGACGCGGCGGACCCGGTCATAGGCCAGGAAGTTGGCCTTGTCCGCGTCCACCAGGCCGTCCTCGCCCAGGATGGACTCATCGGCGCTCATGTTGACCACCCGGCCGATGACCCGCAGGCCGCCGGGGCCGTCGGTGATCTCGGCCACCTCGCACTCTAAGGTGAGGGGGAACTCCGCGAAGAGTGGGGCGTCCACAAACTCGCTCTTGAGGGGATGCAGGCCCGCCCGGGCGATCTTATCCGGGGTGGTGTTGCCGGAAACGAGGCCGACGTAGTCCGCCTCCACCAGGTGGGCCTGGTCTGCAAAGCTGACGGTGAAGGCGCCCTTCTTCCGCAGGTTGGTAGTGGTCTTGTGGCCCTCGGAGATGTTCAGCTCCACGTAGACGCTGCCGACCAGACCGCCCCAACCAACGTTCATGGCGTCGGGGGTCCCGTTTTCGTCATAGGTGCCGATCACCAGCACAGGCTGGGGATAAAACCCGATGTTCTGAAAATTCTTTCTCATGTTCTCTGTCTCCTTTTGAAATGAACTCAAAGCTGACGGCCCACGGTATAGGCCGAGCCGATGGCCGTCATCACACTGCCGACCTTGCCGCCGTCGCCCACCTGGTAGACGGCCACGCCAGCGCCCTGCAATTCCTGGGCCAGAGAGGGGCGGGAGGCAAAGCCCACAGCCAGAACGATGTGATCGGCGGGGATCGCTTCCTCGGTGCCGTCAGCCGCAGTCGCCACAGCCCCCGTCTCCGTGACGCAGGTCAGGCGGGCGCCGGTCTTCAGGCTGACGTTCTGCTCGGCCAGCAGGTCCCGCAGCATGGAGCTGTTCATCTCCGGCACGGGGATGCCAGCGGATAAAATATCCGGCAGGGCTTCTAAAATCGTCACATGCTTGCCGGCCTGGGCATAGCCCAGGGCCGTCTCACAGCCGACCAAGCCGCCGCCGACCACCAGGATGTTCTCGCCCGGCAGGTCCTTTCCGGTGAGGGCCGTGACGCAGTCCACAACGTTCTCGCGCTCGATGCCGGGGACCTTCGGCACGACGGGGGCCGCGCCCACGGCCAGGACCACCGCATCGGGCTTATGATACAGGACCGCCTGGGCGTCCAGCTTGGCCCCCAGCTCGATCTCTACATCCAGCTTCTTCAGCTGGCGCTGATACCACTGGTTCAGCTCGTTCAACTCTTTCTTAAAGTCGTGGGCCCCGGCGGGAATGAGGTTGCCGCCCAGCCGGTTGCCCGCCTCGCAGAGGGTGACCTTGTGGCCCCGCAGCGCCGCACAGCGGGCGGTCTCCATCCCGGCCACACCGCCACCGACCACTAAGACATTTTTCTTGACCGTGGCAGGCGTCAGGTCAAAGCTGGCTTCCCGCGCCGCCTGGGGATTCACCGCGCACCCGGCTCGACGGCCAATTTTTAAGGCCCCGATGCAGCCCTGGTTGCAGCCGATGCAGGGGCGGATGTCCTCAGGACATCCCATGGCGACCTTTTGCGGATAGGCAGGGTCCGCCAGGGACGGACGGCCCAGCACGATGCCGTCAATGCTGCCCTCGGCCACGGCCTTGGCCGCCAGGTCGGGATCGTTCATGCGCCCGCCGCAGAGGATGGGGATCTTGACCGCCTCTTTCGCGGCCTTGGCCAGGGGCAGGACCCGTCCCTTTTCCATGTAGCAGGGGGGCGCGGCATAATAGAAGGAGTCATATTGGCCAAAGTCCACGCTCAGGCAGTCGTAGCCATAGGCTTCCAGACGCTTGGCGATCTCCAGGCCCTCTTCCAACGTCCGGCCTACCTCGTCCTCGCCGTGGAGGGATGGGTGGTTGTAGCCCTTGATGTAGCTCTTGAGGGCCAGGCGCATGGACACGACAAAATCCCTGCCGCAGGCGGCCTTCACCCCATCCAGGATCTCACGGGCACAGCGCAGGCGGTTCTCTAACGCTCCGCCGTACTCGTCCGTGCGGTGGTTCATAAAGGTCATGGCAAACTGGTCCAGCAGGTAGCCCCAGTGCATGGCGTGGACCTCGATGCCGGGGAAGCCGCACTGCTTCAGCAGCACCGCCGTGGCGATCATCTGGTCGATCTTCTGCTTGATCTGATCCTTCGTCAGGGCGGGAGCGATGCGGGCCGGGTCGTGATAGTACGGAATCTCCGAGGGACAGAAGCAGCCCAGGGCGTTGCGTCCGTACCCCATGGACACCTGTGGCATCATCTTGGCCCCGTAGGCATCCAGGCGCTCCAGCAGCTCCACCGCCGAGCGCTGGAAGCTCTTGGGGGCTTTCAGGGGCTGCTTGCTGTCCAGAGGATGGACGGGGTCCACCAGCGTATCCGGGTGAAAGGCCCCGGTGAAAATGAGGCCAAAGCCGCCCTTGGCCCGCTCCTCAAAGTAAGCCAGGCCGTTCTCTGAGAACTCCCCAAAGGGGCCGTGGAGCGAGGGCAGGGTCAGGGGGCCGACGCAAAAGCGATTTTTGATGGTCAGCTTGCCGATCTGCAAGGGCTGTAACAGTGGTGCATAGGGAAACGTCATGGGTATCTTCCTCCTTATAATGTCCTTTCATAAAAATCCCAGGCATTTTGCCAGCACACCCGCTCGATCTGGCGGGGCGTGAAGCCGCCTTGTTCCAAGGCGCGGATGAGCCGGTCCATGTGACCGGCGTGTTCCAGCTCCAGGGGGCAGTCAATGCCGTCAAAATCCGAGCCGAGGGCGGCCAGCTCCTCCCCGCCCACATCCACGACATGGCGGATGTGGCGGACGATGTCCTCCGTCCGGGAGACTTCATGCGGCCCCAAAAAGGCGGAATAGAAATTCACACCCACCAGGCCGCCTTTGTCGGCCAGGGTCCTGAGCATCTCGTCGGTCAAGTTCCGCCGGTGGTCCTGAAGGGCACGACAGCAGGAATGGCTGGCCAGAAACGGCCGCTTGGCGTGGCGGGCCACGTCCCAGAAGCCGTCGTCGCCCAGGTGGGAGACATCAGCGATCATGCCCAGGCGTTCCATCTCTTCCAAAAACGCAAGCCCCGTCTCCGTGAGGCCCCCCGGCTGACCGTTGGGCTGGCCCAATTCATTGGGATAGTTCCAGGTCAGGGTGAGCATCCGCACCCCCACACGATAGAGGGTGCGGAGCAGGGGCAGCCGGCCCAGGCAGACGCCGCCCTCCTCCACCGTCAGCAGACAGCCGAGTTTTTTCTCCCGGCGGGCGGCTTCCAAATCAGCGAAAGATAAGACGGGCTGGGCCAAGTCTTTGTTGTTCGCAAGCTCTTCCCAATATAGATCGGCCAGGGTCAAGACCTCCTGCAAGGGGTCGCACCCCCCTTTGAGATTCACAAAGAGGGCGAAGTTTTGCAGGAGATAGCCACTGCCCTTTAATTTTTCCAAATCAATGTGGAAGTCCGCCTGCCGCAAGCTACCCGGTTGCCCCGCCCGCCGGGTAGCCAACAGCCGGGAAACCGTATCACAGTGTAAGTCGATAAATGGCATGCACATCACCTCAACGGGAAATGACAGGCCACGCCCCATGCCCCCTCTGTTTGCAGCTTCGGGACCTCCTGGGCACAGCGGGCCTGCGCGTAAGGACAGCGGGTCCGAAACCGACAGCCGGAGGGCGGCGTCACCGGGCTGGGGATCTCCCCGGCCAGGGGCGGGCCGTTTTCATTGCGCCGCGTGGGGTCGGGCCGGGGGACGGCGGCGAGCAAGAGCTTCGTGTAGGGATGGCAAGGCGCGGTAAACACTTCTTCCGTCGGCCCGATCTCACACACCCGCCCCAGAAACATCACGCACACCCGCCCCGCGCTGTGGCGCACCACACTCAAGTCATGGGAGACCAACACATAGGTCAGGCCCTCATCCGCCTGTAAGTCTAACAGCAAGTTCAGCATCTGGGCCTGCACGGACACATCCAGGGCCGAAACAGGCTCATCGCAGACCACCAAGCGCGGCTCCACCGCCAAGGCCCTGGCGATGCCCACCCGCTGGCGCTGGCCGCCGGAGAGCTCGTGGGGATAGCGGCCCAGTAAATGCCTGGGCAGGCCCACCCGCTCCAAGAGGGCCTCTGCTCGGCCCGCAAATTCCCTGGGCGGACAGAGCTTGTGGATGCGCAGAGGCTCCGCCAGGATCTCCCCCACGTCCCAGCGGGGATTCAGGGCGGCGGCGGTGTCCTGAAAGACCATCTGCATCTGCCGCCGCAGGGCCCGTAATTCTTTGGGGGCGCATTGGGCCAGGTCCTGGCCGTCGAAGAGGACCTGCCCCTCCGTCGGTGGGAGCAGGCCCAGGAGCAGGCGGCCCAGGGTGCTTTTGCCGCACCCGGACTCCCCCACCAGCGCCAGGGTCTCCCCTTCGTAGACTTGCAAGTCTACCTGGGAAACGCCGTGGAGAAAGGCCCCCTTTTTCCCCTTCACGGGGAAGTCTTTGGAGAGGCCCCGTGCCTCGGCTAAGATCGTTGGCATCGTTTCCCCTCCTCTCAGGTTACTTGGAAACATCGGACGAAATGCCCCCCGCCCACATCCCGCAGGGGCGGGACGCTCTGGGCGCAGGCTTCCGTGGCCCGGTCGCACCGGGGGCAGAAGCGGCAGCCGGGGGGCGGACAGCGCAGGTCGGGGACCGTGCCGCGAATGGTATACAGCGTCTCCTGCCCCCCTTCCAGGGCGGGGATGGCCTTCCGCAGGCCCTGGGTGTAGGGATGCTTGGCCTCCCGGAAGAGGGCAAACGTCTCCGCCGCCTCCACGATCTGCCCGGCATACATCACATAGACCAGGTCACACAGCTGGGCCACCACGCCCAGGTTGTGGGTGATGAGGAGAATGGCCGTGCCATGCTCCCGGCGCAGGTCGCCCATGAGGGAGAGGATCTGGGCTTGGATCGTCACGTCCAAGGCCGTGGTCGGCTCGTCGGCCAAAAGAAGCTCCGGCTCGCAGGCCATGGCCATGGCGATCATCACCCGCTGCCGCAGGCCGCCGGAGAGCTCACGGGGGTAGGCGTCGTACCGGGCCGCCGGGTCGGGGATGCCCACCTGCCGGAAGAGGTCGATGGTCTTCGCCTTGGCGCTCTTCCGGTCCATCCCCCGGTGCAGGCGCAAAACCTCCGCCACTTGTCGGCCCACGGGATAGACGGGGTTGAGGGAGGTCATGGGGTCCTGAAAGATCATGGCCAGCCGGTCCCCCCGGAGCTTGCGGCGTTCTTTTTCCGACAGCTGGCGTAAGTCTCGGCCCTGGAAGCAGATCTCTCCCGCCGTCACCTGCCCCCCGGCGGGGACCAGGCCCAGGACGGACAGGGCCGTGACGCTCTTGCCGCACCCGGACTCCCCCACCAGGCCCACGATGCTCCCGCGGGGGACGGTCAGGTCGACGCCATCCACGGCGGTCAGCTCCCCCTGCGGCGTGTGGAACTTGGTCTGTAAGCCGGAGATGGTCAGCGCGGACGTCTGACCCGGCGCGGTGCTCACTCCCACCCCTTCCAAATGTCCGGCTGATAGCCGACGGTGGCCTGCTTGCCGTTGCGGACGATGGGGGTCCTGAGCAGGGTGGGGTCCTCCAGGAGTTTTTCGATCTTGTCCTGGTCATAGGCCAGGTACTCCAGCAGCGCTGCGTCGGGCTGCTTGTCGTCGATGAGGTCGGGGAGCTTCACCGAGCGCAGCACCGAGGTCAGCTCCCCCTTGCTGATGCCGTATTTGTTCAGGTCGATGGCCTGGAATTTGACCCGGCGCTCCTTAAAATAGCGCTGGGCTTTTTTCGTGTCGAAGCATTTGGACTTGCCAAAGATCTGGATGTTCATGGTCCGGTTCCTCCTGGGTCAGCGGCCCGCCAGCGGGCCGGTCGTTTTGTTCCAGCATAGCACATCCCGGCCCAAAAACCCAGAGGAAGTGAAAAATATGTATACTTTTTTGTTCCAGCGTGCTATACTAGGAGAAATCAAACTGTGAACAGGCCGCGCTTTGCGGCATGAGATATATGACCCCGCGCACCCCAAACTGCACGATCCTTCCACGGTGCTACCAAGCCGTGACGAACCAGGGGAAGCCGGACAAAACCCACCGCGGGACAGGGCGGTCGGGTGCGTCCAGCGGCTCCCCTTGTCTTTGTGCCCCCAATTGGAGGAAACTTTGGGGCTTACCGCCGGGACACACTGAAAAAAAGGAGTTATTATGGCAGAAAAACTGAAAATCATCCCCTTGGGCGGACTCAACGAGATCGGCAAGAATCTCACCGTCTACGAGTATGGCAACGACATCATCATCGTAGACGTGGGCATGGGCTTCCCCGACGACGACATGTACGGCGTGGACGTGGTCATCCCGGACGTGAGCTACCTCATCAAGCACCAGGATAAGATCCGGGGCATCTTCCTCACCCACGGGCACGAGGACCACATCGGCGCCCTGCCCTACGTCCTGCGCTCCTTCCAGGCCCCCATCTATGCCACCCGGATGACCCTGGGGCTGGTGGGCCTGAAGCTGGAGGAGCACAAGCTGCTCGACAGCACCAAGCTCGTCACCTGCGAGGCCGGGGATATCGTGAAGGCCGGGAAATTCTCCGTGGAATTTATTCACGCCAACCACTCCATCGCCGACGCCGTGAGCTTTGCCATCAAGTGCCCCGTGGGCACCGTGATCCACACCGGCGACTTTAAGATCGACCCCACCCCCATCAAGGGCAAGATCATGGACCTGACCCGCCTGGGGGAGCTGGGCAAAGAGGGCGTGCTGGCCCTGCTGTGCGACTCCACCAACGTGGAGCGCCCCGGCTACACCCGCTCGGAGCGGGCCGTGGGCAACAGCTTCGACGCCCTCTTCCGGGGCTGTAAGGAGCGCATCATCGTCACGACCTTCGCCTCCAACGTGGACCGCATCCAGCAGATCATCAACGTGGCCGCCAGCTACGGGCGAAAAGTCGCCATCACCGGCCGGAGCATGGAAAACTCCCTGCAAGTGGCCACGGAGCTGGGCTATACAGAGATCCCCAAGGGCGTGCTCGTGGACCTGAACCACATCAAGTCCCTGCCCAAGGACAAGGTCTGCATCATCACCACCGGCAGCCAGGGCGAGGCCATGTCCGCCCTCTTCCGCATCGCCTTTTCCACCCACCGGCAGGTGGAGATCCAGCCCGGCGACCGGGTCATCATCTCCGCCTCCGCCGTGCCCGGCAATGAAAATTCCGTGAACAACATCATCAATGAACTCTACCGCAAAAAGGCCGAGGTGGTCAGCGAGAACGCCGGGACGCTCCACGTCTCCGGCCACGCCTGCCAGGACGAGCTGAAGATCATCCACGCCCTGGTGCGGCCCAAGTTCTTCATGCCCGTCCACGGTGAGCAGCGCCACCTGCGCACCCACGCCCGTGTGGCCGAGGAAATGGGCACGCCCCCCCAGAACATCCTCATCGCCGACGTGGGCCGCGTGGTCGAGTTCACCCACAACTCCGCCCAGCTGGCGGGCACCGTTCCCTCCGGGCGGGTGTTCGTGGACGGCTACGGCGTGGGCGACGTGGGCAGCGTGGTCCTGCGGGACCGCCGCCACCTGGCCCAGGACGGCATGATCGTGGTGGTCGTCTCCCTCTCCGGGGAGACCGGCGACCTGGTCTCCGGCCCAGACATCATCACCCGCGGCTTTGTCTACGTGAAAGAGTCCGAGGGGCTGATGGACGAGCTGCGGGAGGTGGCCTTGGACTCCCTGGAGGCCTGCCAGGCCCAGGGGATGCTGGATTGGGCCAGCATCAAGTCCGCCATCAAGAGCGAGATGTCCCGCTACCTCTACCGCAAGACCAAGCGCAACCCCATGATCCTGCCGGTCATCATGGAGGTTTGATCCCCCCTGGCCGAGCCGAGACATTCCAAAGAGAGAGGAAGACAACCATGTGGAAACGACCCATTGCCGGGGCTTTGGCCCTGGTGTTATCCCTCAGCCTGCTGGCTTCTCCGGCCCTGGCCGCCGAGACCAAGGACGCCGACCAGCAGGCCCCCGCCGCCTCTGACACGACGCCCGCTCCGGACACCGGCTCCGATGCCGACACCACCCCCGGCACAGGCGGCGACAAAAACGACAGCACCCCCGGCGGCGACACGAGCAACGGCACCGGCGGCAATCACAACGGCTCTGCCGAGACCCCCTCCACCCCGGAGGCCCCCGCCGAGCCGACGACGCCCACCACGCCGACCACCCCCACGACCCCGGAGCGGCCCTCGACGCCCAGCACGCCCCTGCCCCATGGTCCCACCCTGCGGCAGGACCACGTGCGCTACATGGAGGGCTTTGAAAACGGGACCTTTCGCCCCGACCAGAAGCTGACCCGCGCCCAGGCCGCCCAGCTGGTCTACCGCCTGCTGGCCACCCCGGACAACGGCACCGGGGCCTGCTCCTACACGGACATCGCCGGGCAGTGGTACACCCAGCCCATTCGCGCCCTGTGCGCCCTGGGCCTGTTTGACAACGGCAGCAAGTTCCGCCCCAACGACGTGATGACCCGCGCCGAGTTCATTGACCTCTTGGTCCGCACCAAGCCCATCTCCGGCAGCAGCGCCGGCTTCCCTGACGTGCCCTCCGGCTATTGGGCTGCCAGCCAGATCCAGGCCGCTGCCTCCCACGGCTGGATCAGCGGCTTCCCCGACGGGACCTTCCGGCCCAACAGTGGCCTGACCCGCGCCGAGGCCTGCACCGTGGTCAACAACATGCTCGGCCGCACCGGCGACGCCGCCCAGGCCACCCGGCTCATCGCCCTGGGCATCTACTCCGATGTCTCCGCCTCCTACTGGGGCGCGAGGACCATCGCGGAAGCCTCCGTCTCCCACACCGCCGCCGCTTCCGGCAGCGGCGAGAGCTGGAACGGCGTGGATGTTGCTTCCATGACCTTCACCCCCGGCTTCCACGCCGCCGGGAACCAGCTGTATTATGTAGCCTGGACGGGCAAGCTCGTCACCAACACCACCCTGGGCGCTTACAAAGCTGACGCCACCGGCGCCCTGACCCAGACGGCGAAGTCTTACCAGATGGCCAACGTGCCCTACATCAGCCAGATCGACAATATTTACGCCTGGGTGGGCTGCGAGGCCGTGGCCGACCTCATGGGCCTGAAGGCCAAGGGGTACGCCCAGGACGTCACCATCAAGTATTTCCTGGACAATCTGCCCCGGTCCAAGTCCGACCCGGAGAAGGGCTTCGTCGGCTCCCCCTACGTTCCCGACACCTCCAAGCGGACCCGCACCACCATCTACCCGGCCAAGCTCGCGGAGTATTCCAACACCTACTGCGGCAGCGATGACCCCTGCGCCGATTTCCGCGGGGCCTCCGTCACTGACTTGCAGCGGGAGCTGCTGGCGGGCAACTGCGTGGTGGGCTACATGACCCTGTGGTGGGCCTCCCCCTACTATCGGACCTACAACATCGAGGGCACCCAGCAGCGCCTGGTCAGCAACAACCACGCCGTTCTGGTCTGCGGCTATGACCCCAACAAGGGTTACTACATCTCCGACCCCTACAACTACTACAACCGGGGGCAGGTCCACCAGTATTGGGAGAACGCCAAGACCTTTGAAGCCATCTGGAACGCCCGAAAGGTCGGCATGGTCATCCGCTGATTTTTTCTCCCCCTGACTTCTCGCCTTCGGTGGCTTTGTCACTTGCCCTTTGTCCGGAAATTGCCTATAATAAAGGCAGCAGGAGCCCCCGCTGCGGGGGGAAAGGAGCGTCCGATCGCATGGCAAAAGCAGGCTTCATCCACGATAAATTGGACATCAAGTTTCTGGTGCTCTATCTCATGGCCCGTGTGGCCTCCCCGGTGGATTTCTCCACCCTGGCCGACCTGACCTTCTGCGACGACGGCGTGGAGTATTTCGACTTCGCCGCCGCCTTGGCGGAGCTGGTCGACACCGGCCACCTGGAGCTCAAGGACGATAAATACAGCATCACCGAAAAGGGCCGCCGCAACGGCAAGATCTGCGAGAGCAGTCTGGCCTACTCCGTGCGCCGCAAGTGCGACCGAAACCTGGCCAAGGTCAACGGCGTGCTCCGCCGGGATGCCCAGGTCCGCGCAGAGATCCTCCCCAGAGACGACGGGGCGCACACCCTGCGCCTGATCCTGGACGACGACAAGGGCAACATCATGACCCTGGACCTGCTCACCGTCTCCGAGGAGCAGGCCGGTCGCCTGGCAGAAAAATTCCGCACCCACCCGGAACGGCTGTACGACAGCATCCTCCAAGTGCTTCTGGAAACAGAAGAGGAAGGATAACGACACAAACGCAAACCAGCGCGGCAACCACGTTTTCCCGTGGCAGCCGCGCTGGTCTTTTCTCTATGCTCCTTATCTGTCTTCTTCCAAGTGCGTCTTGCAATAAAGCAGGTATTGCTGCTCGTCCACAGAAAAATTACAGCAGCGACCCGCCAAAGTAGGCCAGGCTTTTCCGCTGACAATCATCTCATAGAGTTTTTTCGCTTGCTTTACGATTGTGTCCCGGTTTGAGTTACACCAGGAAAGCTGGTTCGATAACAAATTTTTATATGCAATATCCTCTTTTGTATCTAACTCTGTGCGTCTCATATCTACTTTTGTTAAGCTCTTTGGATGTACGGGAATCATGTTGTTGAAATTGATGGCTCCCCAGGTGCCCTGGTTGATCTTCAAAAAATCCACTTGGTTTTTCATGCGCAGGTGTTTCGGTTTTGGAGAAGTCAGCGGCGCATAATAAGAGATTCCATTGACCGTAAAGACGATGCCGATAAAAGGGCGTGTTGCCTTACGATCCATAGTATACGGCACACAGGGATCATGCTCTCTCAAAAAATCGCAATACGTCGAATCGACTCGAAAAAAAGAAAAACTCATCAAATATCCTCCTTTACAAAATTTGTAAAAAAGAGGACTGAACCCTGGGGATTCAGCCCTCTGCTTTTTCGTTCCCACTTATGGTAGGGTACACCGCTTTTTTAGCTCCCACTCATGGTAGGGTACACCGCTTTTTTGGCTCCCACTTAGTGGCAGGGTACTCCATCTTTTTTGAGTATTGCTACTCGGTACTTATATTATACGCCACACACCAAAGGATGTCAATCGGAAAAAACGTCCTCGCAAATATCGAACAATAGTAGCAAACCAAGCCAAATTTGTCAAGAAAGAGCGGAAAAATACCCTACTCTTCTAGTTTTTTTCTGTGCAGCGGCATTAGCCTTCCAGCTCCTGGATGGCCGTCAGCAGGGCGGCCTGGTCCATTGCCACGGCCTCGCGCAGGGCGGGGTCGGTCAGGGGCCTGGGGCCGCGCAGGGCCTCGGTGAGGGCCGTGCTGGAGAGATACAGCTTCTGGAAGCCCAGGTTCTGGGCCACGCCTTTCAGGGTGTGGGCGGCGCGGAAGGCCGCCTCCCAATCCTGGCTGTTAATGGCACTTTCCAGACTGCCCCAGCTGGTGTCTGCCGGGTACTTTCCTATGAATTTCCGCACCATCGCTTCGCTGGGCAGGCGCCGCAAAACGTCCGCGCTGTTGCCGCCGATCTTTGCATAGAATTCCTGTAGTGTCATAACCCACCTTCTCCTTTGATCCGCCGTTGTCCTTCCTGAGAAAAATACCGTGTATTTTGGGGCCGTCATTCTGAGGTTTTCGGGGCGTTCTCCCGGTGCTTGCGGGCGCTGCCCTGCTTCTCCCGGCCTGCGAGCAGCCCCTCTTCCTGGAGCACCTCGCGGGAGAGGCGGTTGGCCTCCTGGCGCTGGCTCTGCTCCGCGTCCTTCTGCTTTTCCTCTTCGGTCTCCTGCATGGCCTGTTTGATCTGGTCGGCCCCGTCCATCAGGCACTCCAGCAGCAGGGGGTTAAACGCGCCGCACTCGCCGTTGACGATCATATTGAGGGCCGTTTCGTGGTCAAAGGCCGCCTTATAGCAGCGCTCACTGGTCAGCGCGTCGTACACGTCGGCCAAAGAAACGACCTGGGCGGAGATGGGGATCTCATCGCCCTTGAGCCCGTCGGGATAGCCTCGGCCGTCCCACCGCTCGTGGTGCCAGCGGCAGATCTCGCGGGCGATCTTCACCAGAGGTTCGTTCTGGTTGAAGGGGATCTGGCGCAGCATGTGCTCACCCACGGCGGAGTGGGTCTTGACGATCTCAAACTCCTCTTTCGTCAGCCGGCCGGGTTTATTTAAAATCTGTTCGGGAATATTGATCTTGCCGATGTCATGCAGGGCCGAGGCTGTGCTGATGAGGGAGATGTCTGCCTCGGTCAGGGGATACCGGTCCGTCTTTTTGCGCAGCCGGCGCAGCAGCAATTCCGTGATGGTGCGGATGTGGACCACGTGCAGGCCGCTCTCGTTGTTTCGGAACTCGACGATGTGGCTCAGAATGCTGATCATCGTGTTGCTGACCTTTTCCTTCTCATACACCTGCTCGGCCACCATCTGCACCAGGCGCTTCTGCTTGGCGTAGAGCATCAGGGTGTTGCTCACCCGGCGGCAGACCACGCGGGCATCGAAGGGCCGGGTGATGTAGTCGCTGGCCCCCAGGTCATAGGCGCGTTCGATGAAGGAATAGGCATCCTCGGCGGAGATCATAATGACCGGGGTCTCCTCGATCCAGTGATACTGGTTCATGATCTCCAGCACACCAAAGCCGTCTATCTCCGGCATGGTGATGTCCAGCAGCAGCAGGTCGACCTCCGGGTGGCAGTCCAGCAGCTCCACGGCCTGCTGTCCGTTCTCCGCTTCCAGAAACGTATAGTTTTCCTTGCCCAGGATCTCGATCAAGACCATCCGGTTCAGGGCAGAGTCATCTACGATCAATATGGTTTCTTGGTATTCCATACATTCATTCTCTCCCTCGACAACGTAACCCGCGAGAAGCGTTTTCCCAGTGTAGGCCCCACAGAAAACAGAGCGCACAGAGCCGCATCCTAACACAAATAATTGTGCTCTAGTTTACCACTCCCACGACGCCCTGTCAATCCACTCCGCCGTTGACACCCACCTGTTTTATCTGTTATTCTGACAAAGAGGTGAACCCCATGAAACGAGATCGCGTGTATCTGTCCAAACCCGATCGCCTGCCCTTTGCGCCGGATCAGGCCTCGGCACTGACCCGGCTCATGGCCGTGCTGGAGAGTTCGTTTGACGGCATCTTCATCACCGACGGCCAGGCGACCCCCCTGTGGTGCAACCACTCCTATGAGATCATCTCCGGCTTGACCGCCGCAGACGTGCTGGGCATCCCCATGGCCCAGCTGGTGGCCACCGGCGTCATTTCCCACTCCTCCACCCTCAAGGCCCTGAACCAGGGCCAGGCCGTGACCCTGGAGCAGACCTTCACCACCGGCAAGCAGGCCGTGGTCACCAGCACCCCCATCTACGACCAGGACGATAACGTCTGCCTGGTCGTGACCAACGTGCGGGACATTTCCGAGCTGACCGCCCTGCAAGAGACCCTGGACCACCAGCGCCGCCTGTCGGCCAAGTACCGGCAGGAGATGTCCGTCATCCGGGCACAGCTCATGACCACCCCCCAGCTGGTGGCCGAGGACCCGGCCACCCTGAACCTGCTGCGCATCGTCAGCCGCGCCGCCCAGCTGGACACCGTCGTCCTCATCCAGGGCGAGACGGGCACCGGCAAGGAGCGCATCGCCACCTATATCCACCAGCGCTCCCCCCGCGCCTCCAAAAACTTCATCCGCGTCAACTGCGGGGCCATCCCGGAAAACCTGGCTGAGAGTGAGCTGTTTGGCTATGAGCGCGGCGCTTTCACCGGGGCCAACCGGGAGGGCAAGCCCGGCCTGTTTGAAGTGGCCAACGAGGGCACCATCTTCTTGGATGAGGTAGGCGAGCTATCTTTAGCCACCCAGACCAAGCTCCTGCGGGTCCTCCAGGAGAAAGAGATCACCCGCGTGGGCGGCAGCAAGCCGATGAACGTCGATGTGCGCGTCATCGCTGCCACCAACCGGGACCTGCAAAAATGCGTCACCGAGGGGACCTTCCGAGAGGACCTCTACTATCGTCTCAGCGTCTTCCCCGTCTGGGTGCCCCCTCTGCGCCAGCGGAAATTAGATATTCCCAAGCTGGCCCGGTCCGTCATCGACGAACTGAACCAAACCTATGAACACAAAAAGTCCCTCACCGCCGGAGCGGAAGCGACCCTCCTGCGCTATTCCTGGCCGGGCAACGTCCGGGAGCTGCGCAACGTGATGGAACGCGCCTTCATCATGAGTGACGGCGAACAGATCCAGGCTGAGGACCTGGCCATCCTGGACAACGGCGACCTGCACACCCCCAAGACCATCTACCCCTCCTACGGCGTCGCCCCCGTCCCCCGCTCCTCCTACGCCGAGGACACGGAAGCCGCCCTCTCCCCAGAGCCGCTCACGCTCCCATGTCCCGCCGCCGGTCCCGTCCTCACGGACGAACCGCTCCAGGATCAGGTCGCCCGCTACGAAGCGGCCCTCATCGCCCAGGCCATGCAGCAGGAAGGCTCCCTCCGCGGGGCCGCCCGGAAGCTGCACATGGACCCGGCGACCCTGCTGCGGCGGAAGAAGAAGTATCAGCAGGCGGGGCTGATCGGGGCGGAGGTCTGAGTGCTGTTTCACTTTTGCACCACCCACACATCCCGTCTTTTTCCGTCGTTTTATTGCTAAAACACTGTTTTAATTTTGAAGCAGCAGCTCCCCCTGCTTCCCCCGGATTTTTCCCGCTCCATCCAAAAACAGCCCGGTCTGGCTACTTGTTTTTAAGTAGATAGTCAAACCGGGCTTCTTATTTTTCGGTTTTTTTCGCCTTTTTCAAAAAACTTTTCCCGTTTTTCTTTTTTTGTCTCTACTTGGCACGCTGATTGCTTGTATATTAGGGCGAACGACGAACTATCTGAACAATTCCTCCATTTACAATTCTTACGTATTACACAAAAAAATCCTCTACGGTACGAAATCACCCCCAACACACACTGAGAAAGGAACTACGATTATGGCATTGATGACTGGAAAAGAATATGTGGAAAGCCTGCGCAAGCTGAACATGAAGGTTTATATGTTTGGTAAGAAGGTCGAGAACCCTGTGGACGACCCCATCCTGGCTCCCTCCGTGAACTCCGTGAAGATGACCTATGACCTGGCCCAAGGCCCCAACTATGCGGACCTGATGACCGCCACCTCCCACCTGACCGGCGAGACCGTCAACCGCTTCATGAACATCCACCAGTCCACCGACGACCTGGTGAAGAAGGTGAAGATGCAGCGCCTGCTGGGCCAGGTCACCGCCGCCTGCTTCCAGCGATGTGTCGGCATGGACGCCATCAACGCCGTCTATTCCACCACCTATGAGATCGACCAGAAGTACGGCACCCAGTACCACGAGAACTTCAAGAAGTTCGTCATCGAAGCGCAGAGAAAGGACTGGACCATCGACGGCGCCATGACCGACCCCAAGGGCGACCGCGGCCTGCCCCCCCACAAACAGGAAGACCCCGACATGTTCCTGCACGTGGTCGAGCAGCGGCCCGACGGCATCGTGGTCCGCGGGGCCAAGGCCCATCAGACCGGCATGTGCAACTCCCACCAGGTCCTGGTCATGCCCACCCAGGCCATGGGTCCTGAGGACAAGGAGTACGCCGTCTCCTTCTCCTGCCCCGCAGACGCCGAGGGCCTGTTTATGATCGTTGGCCGCCAGAGCTGCGACACCCGCAAGCTGGAAGGCTCCGACATCGACGTGGGCAACGCCCAGTACGGCGGCGTGGAGCTGCTGGTCGTGTTTGACGACGTGTTCATCCCCAACGAGAACATCTACATGAACGGCGAGTCTGAGTTCGCCACCGTCATGGTCGAGCGCTTTGCCGGCTATCACCGTCAGTCCTACGGCGGATGTAAGGTCGGCGTGGGCGATGTGCTGATCGGCGCTGCCGCCGTGGCCGCCGACTACAACGGCGTGGCCAAGGCCAGCCACATCAAGGACAAGCTCATCGAGATGATCCATCTCAACGAGACCATGTACTCCTGCGGCATCGCCTGCTCCGCCGAGGGCACCCAGACCGCTTCCGGCAACTACCTCATTAACCTCCTGCTGGCCAACGTCTGCAAGCAGAACGTCACCCGCTTCCCCTATGAGATGGCCCGCATCGCCGAGGACCTGGCCGGCGGCGCCGTGGGTACCTGCCTGTCTGAGGCGGACCTGCACGGCGAGTTCACCGGTCCCTGGGTCGAGAAGTATATGAAGAACGGCACCGGCACCACCGCCGAGAACCGCATGCGTATTCTCCGCCTGATCGAGAACCTGTCTCTGGGTGCCGGGGCCGTCGGCTACCGGACCGAGTCCCTGCACGGGGCCGGCTCTCCCCAGGCACAGCGCGTGATGATCGCCCGCCAGGGTGACATCGCCGGCAAGAAGGTCCTGGCCAAGCGCATCGCCCGCGTGAAAGAGGACTGAGTCTCCCCAAAAGAACCGGACAGAATCAACACCAAGGAGGACACGAACATGACGCAGCATCTGGAAGAACTCTTGGAGACCCTGGTCCGCCCCGCCCTGCGGGAACACGGCGGCGACGTGGAACTGGTCCGCTATGAAAACGGCGTCCTGCGCCTGAAAATGCTGGGCCGCTGCGCCGGCTGCCCCGGCGCGACCCTCACCAACGAGACCCTCATCGAGGGCCAGTTAAAGCCCCTCCTGCCGGAGCTGCGGGAAGTGATCCTGGTCCACGCGGTGAGCGATTCTCTCCTGGCCCAGGCACGGGCCATGATGACCCGAAGCCAGCTCCAAAGCTAAACTCCTTCCCATAAAAACTCTCCGGGCCACCTGCGTCGCAAGACATGGGTGGCCCGGAGGGGTTTTTATGGGGATTTGTTTTTATGGGTGTGTTAAGGTTGATCCTGTACCAGTTGCAGAGAGAGCAAGCAAACGAACTTTTCTCCCTGGGGCAGGGCGAGGAAGTCGCCGTCGTGGGCTTTGGCGATGTCCCGGACGATGCCCTGGCCCAGGCCCTTGCCTTTGCGGTACTGGGCGGGGTCGTAGGGGTTTTCGGTTTTGAGGAGCAGGCTCCCGCCGTCCGGCCCGGCCTTGATGGTGATGCGCCGCTGGTCCGGCGGCAGGGGGCGGACGGCTTTGATGGCGTTGTCCAGGAGGTTGGCGAAAACGCTGCACAGCTCCCCGTCGGAGAGGCCCGTGGCTTCGGGGACATCCAGAGACGCTTCCAGGGTGATGTTTTCCCGGCGGCAGAGGGCGGCCTTGTTGGCCAGGACGGCGTTGACCACGGGGTTGGCGCAGAAGTGGACGGTTTCCGTGGTGGTCAGGCTGTCGGAGAGGTCCCGGAGCTGGTCAGCCAGGCGGTCGTAGTCTTTTTGTTCCAAGAGGGTCAGGCCCACGGCCAGCTGGTTCTTGTAGTCGTGAGCCAGGCGGGCCACGGCCCGCTCTTTCTCCTGGAGGACGTCGTATTCCATCATCTGGCGGTCTTTCTCATACTCCATGACCTGGAGCTTTCGCTCCAGCTCGGCCTTTTTGGCGGTGTCCGTCATGGTTTTTAAGAGGAAGATGTTGACCACGATGCAGTAGAGGCAGGCCAGGGCGAAGTAGATCGCCAGCTGGGGCGAGGGATACTGCTCCACCAGCAAGTAAAATCCCACCAGAAGCAGCAGGTGCCCCAGGGGATAGAAGACGAAGCGCTTCACCGTCTGCCGCTGGAGGGGCTTGGTCCGGTGGAGCTTTCTCATGACGGGGATGAGCCACAGGGCCAGGATGGCCACATAGTTGAAGTAGGTCACGCCCAGGCGGACGGCGGCGTTGCTCAAAATCTCCTGTTCGCTCAGGTGCAGCCACTGCACGCACAGGACCATCGCCCCCAGGTCCAGGGCAAAGACCGTCACCCAGGTGTAGAGCAGGGCAAAGATCTTGTGCCACACGCTGCTGCGGAATAGGACAAAGATTATCAGCAGCGTCAGGCCATTGGCCGAGAGGAGCTTGGCCAGGGTGTTGGCCTCTAAAAGGCGGCTGAGCACCGCCGTCAGCAGGTACCCGCCCGCCGTCAGCCAGAAGTTGAGCCTGGGGGCAAGGCGAGGCTCCAGCATGAAGTTCATGAAGGCCGCGTAGGCCACGATCTGCAGGGCGCTGGCCACCAGCAGAAGGACTTGCAGGATCATAGCCGCGCCCCCCGGTAGAGCAGGTAGCGGGTGCGGGTCTCCTCCTGCTTGCTGCGGCTGATGGGTACGGCCCGGCCCCCCTGGAGGAGGACGTTTTTCCGGTCGATGCGGTCGATGTAGCGCATGTTGACGATGTAGCTCTTGTGGACCCGAACAAATTCCTCCGGCAGTTTTTCCTCCCACTCGTCCAGGCGGCCGTGAAAGGCCCGGTCCGTCCGGCCGTCGCGGGCGCAGATCTGGATGGTGTGGCCCTTGCTCTCCAGGGCCAGGACCTCCCGATAGGGGACGCTGCACAGGGCGCGGTTTTTGGGGTAGGTCAGCACGTCCTGGTCCTTGGCACGGGCGTCGATCTGCTGGACGCACCGCCGGAGATGGTACGAGAGGTACATATCTTCCACGGGTTTGGTCAGGTATCCCACGGGCTTGACCTGGCCGGTGAAGATGCGCTGGCAGTACCGCTCACCGTAGGCGGTGAGGTAGAGAACTTGGATGGGCTTGCTCACCCCGTCGCACAGGTCGTCCGCCAGGGCGATGCCGCTGGCCGGACCGAACTCGATGTCCATGATGAGAATATCCGGCAAACATGCCCGTGCCGCCGCCCGGACCGCCGCCGGGTCCTCAAAGGACCGCAGCTGCACGTCGGGCAGGATGCGTGCGATCTTCTCCTCCAAGCCGCGCAGGTGCACCGCCTCGTCATCGCAGAGCCAAATGTCGTACACAGTCATCTCCTCCTGTTTTTTGTTTGCTGCTGCTATCTTACCATAGAATATCCCAGGAGGCAAACCCTGCCGGCATCAGGCAAACCCCAGGGCCAAGCCCACGCAGCGGACCAGAAACGCCATGACCCACGCGATCACGCACTGGATGAGGACGGTAGCCGCTGCGGCCTTGCCGCTGCCCAGCTCCCGCCGGACCGTGGCGATGGCCGCCACGCAGGGGGTGTAGAGCAGGGTAAAGACCAGGAAGACCACGGCAGTGAAGGGGGTGAAGAGGGTGGTGATGTTGGCCGCATCTCCCCCGACCAGCAGGGTCAGGGTGGACACAACGCTCTCCTTGGCGGTAAAGCCCGTGATGAGGGCGGTGGAGGCCCGCCAGTCGTTGAATCCCAAGGGGCCGAAGAGGGGGGCGAAGATCCCGCCCAGCGCAGCCAGCAAGCTCTCGCCGGGGGTAGCAACGACGTTCAGGCGGGCGTCAAACGTCTGCAGGAACCAGATGATGATGGAGGCCAGGAAGATGACGGTAAAGGCTTTTTGCAAAAAACCCTTGGCCTTTTCCCAAATCAGGTGCCCCACGCTCTTGGCGCTGGGCAGGCGGTAGTTGGGCAGCTCCATGACGAAAGGCACCGGCTCCCCCCGGAACTTGGTCAGCTTCAGGATCCCGGCATACAAAATGCCGCACAAGATCCCAAAGACATACAGGCCGACCATGGCCAGCGCCCGGTACGGCCGCGGGAAGAAGGCCCCCACCAGCATGGTATAAATGGGCAGCTTGGCCGAGCAGCTCATAAAGGGGGTCAGCAAAATGGTCATTCGCCGGTCCCGCTCGCTGGAGAGGGTCCGGGTCGCCATAATGGCCGGGACGGAGCAGCCGAAGCCCACCAGCATGGGCACAAAGCTCCGGCCGGAGAGGCCCAGCTTCCGCAGAGGCCGGTCCATCACAAAGGCCACGCGCGCCATATAGCCTGTGTCCTCCAGGATCGACAGGAAGAAGAACAGCGTCACAATGGCGGGCAGGAAGCTCAGCACACTGCCGATGCCCTGCGCTGCGCCGTCGATGACCAGGGAGTGGACGACCGCATTGACGTGCAAGGCCTGCAGCCCGTGGTCCAGCAGGGCGATGGCCTGGTTCACGAGAAAGGCCATCCCGTCGGACAGCCACGCCCCGATGCCGCTGAAGGTCATCCAGAAGATCACCGCCATAATGCCGAGGAAGCAGGGCACGGCCGTGTATTTGCCGGTCAAAAACCGGTCGATGGCCATGCTGCGCTTGTGTTCCTTGCTCTCCCTCGGCCGCACGACGGAGGTGCGGCAGAGATCTTCCAGGAAAGAGAAGCGCATGTTGGCCAGGGCCGCCTCTCGGTCCAGGCCGGACTCCTTCTCCATGACAGAGACGATCTGTTCAAACGCCTCCCGCTTGTCCTCCGGCAGGTGGAGGGCCTGCTCGATGATGGGGTCATTCTCAATGAGCTTGGTGGCGGCAAAGCGCACCGGCAGGCCGGCGGCTTTGGCGTTGTTCTCCACCATGTGGGCCGTGGCGTGGATGCACCGGTGGACGGCCCCCAGGGGGTCATTCTGGTTGGGGTTGTCCGGGCAAAAGTCGATGCGCACCGGAGCCTCCCGGTAGCGGGCAACGTGGATGGCGTGGTCGATCAGCTCGTTGATGCCCTCGTTCTTCACCGCCGAGATGGGCACCACCGGGATGCCCAGGGCCTGCTCCAGCTCGTTGACCCGGACCGTGCCCCCGTTGGCCCGCACCTCGTCCATCATGTTCAGGGCCAGGACCATGGGGATGCCCAGCTCCATGAGCTGCATGGTCAAATAGAGATTGCGCTCGATGTTCGTGGCATCGACGATGTTGATGATGCCGTCCGGCTTCGTCTCCAGCAAAAAGCGCCGGGTGACGATCTCCTCGCTGGAATAGGGGGAGAGGGAGTAGATGCCCGGCAGGTCGGTCACAGTGGCCTCCGGGTGGCTTCGGATCGTGCCGTCCTTTCGGTCCACGGTGACACCGGGGAAATTACCCACGTGCTGGTTGGCCCCGGTGAGCTGGTTAAATAGGGTCGTTTTCCCGCAGTTCTGGTTGCCTGCCAGGGCAAAGCGCAGGGGCTGCCCGGCGGGAATGCCCTCCGTTTTCTTCGGGTGGTCTGTCTCCACGGTGCTTTGTTCTCCCACGGCGGGGTGGTCGATGGCCTGGTAGCGGAGCGGTCTGGTCTCCACGCCGGTCTTTTGATACACGGCTCCGATCTCTATCTTTCGCGCCTCGTCCAGGCGGAGGGTCAGCTCATAGCCCCGGAGCTTGATCTGCACCGGGTCACCCATGGGGGCGGTCTTTTGCAGGGTGACTTCGGTCTGCGGCGTCAGCCCCATATCCAGCAAATGGTGGCGCAGTGACCCGCTGCCGCCCACTGCCTGGATCACGGCGCTCTGGCCGGGCTTGAGCCGGTCCATCGTCACCGTTTGCTCGTTTACAGCTTGCAAGGTTCGTTCCGTCCTTTCCGGCAGATCCCTGTCGGTTCCGTTGCGTCCCGTTTCGCCAGATCTCTGCCCATTTCGTAAGCCTAGTGTAACACGCCTGCGCCCCTCGCGCAACCGCTATTCTTTTTGTTCCGCCCGAACTGCAAAAAGTTTCTTCTATACAAGAAACTCTTGATTCTTTCCTAATTTTATTCTATTATAGAAGAAACTTTAGGGGGTGTATCTTTATGATCATGCGGGAACGGTACATGCAGCAGATTCGGGATTTTATGGATAAACCCGTGGTCAAGGTCCTGACAGGGATGCGCCGCAGCGGGAAAAGTGCGCTCTTAGAGCTGACCCAGGAAGAACTTCTTTCGCGCGGTGTCAACAGGCAAAACATTATTTTTATGAACTTTGAGTCCCTGCGTTATGAAAGCTTGAAGAACTACAAAGCACTCTACGAAGAAATTACCGCACGGGTGGAACAGACAGAAGGGCGGGTCTATCTCCTTCTGGATGAGATCCAAGAAGTGACGTCCTGGGAGCAGGCCGTCAACTCATTTCGTGTGGATTTTGACTGTGACATTTATGTGACCGGCTCCAACGCAAAGCTGCTTTCCGGGGAACTGGCCACGTTATTGGCAGGGCGTTATGTAGAGATCCGGGTCTATCCTCTGGATTTTAAGGAGTACCTACTGTTTGCCGCCACCAATGAAGAAGAGTCGCAGTTGCCGCAACAGGAGCAGTTTGCAAATTTCTTACGGTTTGGTGGTCTGCCGGGAATCCATCAGATGAAATGGGACGAAGATCGAATCATGCAGTATTTACAGGACATTTACCGTTCCGTCCTGTTGAAGGATGTGATGATGCGAAATCAGATCCGAGACACTGCCCTGCTGGAGCGGATCATCCTCTACCTCATGGATAATATTGGGAACACATTTTCGGCCAAAACCATCTCCGCCTTTTTGAAAAGTCAGGGGAGAAAGCTCAGCACAGAAACCGTCTACAACTATCTTGACGTTCTGGAAAGTGCATTCTTGATCCACAAAGTCACACGCTTTGATATCAAGGGAAAACGGCTGCTGGAAACGCAGGAAAAATATTATTTTTCCGACTTAGGTCTGCGCCACGCCGTTATGGGATACCGAGACAATGATATTGCCGGTATCCTGGAAAACGTCGTGTTTTTAGAGCTGCTGCGCAGGGGCTATTCGGTCCACATCGGAAAACAAGACGCCGCAGAAGTTGATTTCATTGCAGACCGGGCCGATGAGCGCATCTATATTCAGCTCTGTTACGTTTTGACCCCGGAGAATATGGATCGAGAGTTCGGGCCACTGGAGAAAATCTCTGATAACTATGAAAAGCTGGTCTTATCCACAGATACCCTTCTGCACATCAATCGCGGCGGGATCCGTCAAAAAAACATTCTTCAATTTTTAGAAGCATGAATCCAAACAGCCGACCCTGATTTTGGGTCGGCTGTTTGGGGTTCCGGATGAAAGGGACGGCCAGTGACCTGCCCCACAAAGGGCAGATAACGTAGGCTGTGGGCCTGGCAGAAGGCGTGGATGGGGTCAGAAAAGACGGTTCCCATCAGGAGATCACAGCCGCAGGCCGCCGCGATCTCGGCGCCCCGCAGCCCTTCTGCCTCTATGTAGGCGACCACTTCCAAGCAGGTGATCTTGCCGCAGTCTTTCATCCGACGAAACAAAGCCTGCATCTCTTCCAACGGCAAGCCTTCTTCTTTTATCCCCCAATACTGCGCGCGGGTATCTTTACACAGTTCAAAGACCTCAGCAGCGTTGGAGACGGTCACGTCGTGGTACGTCAGCATCACGATCAGGTTTGGCACAGGTTTCCCGGGCGAGTGTACACTTGTCCTCATTCAAAATACCCCTCTTTTTCTTTGAAGTTATCGCTGTGTATAGGTGTAGTAATAGTCGGCGCGGGAGATGATATCTGTGCCAAAAACGACAGATTCTTTTGTCAGATTGCCGTTTTTGTCGTATGTGAAATTGGTGGTAACATGCTCATAGTAGTTGGAACCATCTTCCTCTACTCCCTTGTACTCTGTGATGAGATAGCGTTTTGTTAGCTCTCCTACAGAGTTGTAGGTATAAGTAAAGGTATCCTTGTCTGGAAATGTATCCTGAGTTTCTACAGCAGGATTTAGGACAACCTCTTTTGTGATGCGTCCATTTTTGTCATAGGTATAGGTATGGTTTGTGGTTCGCCACGAGCTAAAATCTGTGTCTGTATAGTGGTGAAGCTCTTTTGTGATATCGCCTTTGTCGTTGTACTCAAACCAAGCCTCTTCGGATTGATATTGATACCCAAATTCAGAGCGGATCGTCTTTTGATACGAGAGCAGGCCCCAGTTATTATACTGATAGGTCGTAGTATATCCGTAGTTTTCTGAGGTTAGTTTTCCTGTTTCAGAAATAGCCTGATTTTGAGAATTGTACGCATAGGAATAGGACCAAGAATAACCTCCTGAGGTACGATAAGTTTTAGAAGTAAGCCGGTTTGCACTGTCATAGGAATAGGTTGTGGAATCGTCGGAGCTGGACATCTTTGTCAAGAGCCAAACCTTCGGAGTCCCCTTGGCGGTGATCTGGACGGATTTGGTGCTGTTATCCCAATTCACCGTGGCAGAAAGAGACTCGGCGACAATGCGGATGGGCAGATAGGTCCGGCCGTTTACGATCTGGGCTGTAGTGTCGTTGCTCTTTTTGACGCCGTTGACCAGGATGAAGCTGGTGCCGATGGGGATGCGGATGGAGACGCTGCCCTTGGAGACGGTGGCGGTCCGGGTGCTGTTATCCCAGCCGACGGTGGCGCCCAGGGCCTCCATCGTCACCCGCAGGGGGACCTGGGTTCGGCCGTTCTGGTCCAGGAAGGGGGTGCCGGTGGCGCTGGAAAAGGCGACAGGCGTGCCGTTGACACTGACGTTGACGCTGGTGGCTGCCCGGGACGAGGGGGCTAAGAGGGGGACCAGCAGGGCCGTTGACAGAAGCAGCGCGGCACATCGTTTGGGGATCGTGTTCATGAGAAAAGTACCTCCTATTTTCTATATTTGGCGTGCATATTTTAACAGACGCCAATCTCCCAAACCAGGGAGCCTGCAAAAACAACTGCCGATCTGACAAAATCAACTCGTTTTCCCTCTCTGCAGCTTGTGAAGCGCAAAAAAGCCGACCCCCGAAGGAGTCGGCTTTTGGATTGCTCAGGATAATAATATTGCTTAGTAGTTCTCCGCCTTGACCTCGAAGAAGGACTGGGGGTGGTTGCAGACGGGACATACATCGGGGGCCTTGTCGCCATACTCCAGGTGCCCGCAGTTGCGGCAGTACCAGACCTTGACGGAGGACTTCTTGAAGACCTCGTCGTTCTCCAGGTTCTCCAGCAGCTTCAGGTAGCGCTCGTAGTGAGACTTCTCGATCTCACCCACGGCGGCGAAGAGGTCAGCGATGCGGTGGAAGCCCTCCTCGCGGGCCTCTTCTGCCATGCGCTTGTACATGCTGGTCCACTCGTCGTGCTCGCCTTCGGCGGCGGCCATCAGGTTCTCGGCGGTGGTGCCGATGCCACCCAGCTCCTTGAACCAGAGCTTGGCGTGCTCCTTCTCGTTGCCGGCGGTCTCCTCGAAGAACGCGGCGATCTGCTGGAAGCCGTCCTTCCGAGCCTGGCTGGCGTAATAGGTGTACTTGTTTCTGGCCTGACTTTCGCCGGCAAATGCCTCCCACAGGTTGGCTTCGGTCTTGCTGCCCTTCAGTTCCATTGTTGTGCTCCTTTCTGATGTTCGTTGTGGTTTATATGGGTTTGCCCTGGGCCGTCTGCCCTTTGGGCTGGTGTTCTTTGTTGTGGCTTTAGGATACTGCATTTTGGCCTGAGATACCGTGACTTACACACACTCAGAGAAAAATGATGCAAAAACTTCCTTGGAAATTTGACTTTTTCTGTCTGAGAAAGTTTTCCCCCGCCGGCGCATACTATACGCACGGCTTCTTTTGCAAGCCCCCGCGTTTTTTTCAGGCGCGGCAAGCAACGAAACAACGGAGGGATCATCATGGCTCGCAAGTATCTCACCGCCGGGCTGCTCCTGGTCCTGACCTTGTCCCTGACGGCCTGCGGCACCAGCGACAAGGCCGGGACCTCGGCCCACCGCTGGGACGGCGGCACCAACGCCGCTTCTCAGGACTGGGCCATCCAGCGCCAGGCGGACGCCCGCGGCCCGCTGTCGGGCAGCACCGACGGCAGCTATCACGCCGACAGCCAGGGCCGGGTCGACGGCTACCACGCCCGCTCCTACGACGGCAAGCGCGGCCAGGCAAAATCCAATCGGGACAAGGCCGGTGACGACCTAAAGAAGGCCGGCGAAAACGCCAAAGACACCGCCAAGGACCTGGGCAAGGCCGCCCAAGACGCCGCCCGCAGCATCGGCGACACCGCAGAGGACGCCCTCGACGGCATGAAGCAAGCCGCCAAGAACACCACCGACAGCGCCCAGAAGTCTACCAGCGCCCGGTAAAGCGGACCCGGCAACACAAGCCAGGGGAGAGACAGCTAGGTCTTTCTTCTGGCTTGTTGTCTTGGTTTCTCAGACGTCGGGAAGCTATGCAAGACGGACTGGCGTAGCGTCACGAACCCGTATCATTACTTTATATTATAGCACGAACTCCCCCCGTTTACAAGAAAACGAGGGGAGGCAGCCACAGTGAATTTGTGGCGATGGTCGCACCGCCGACGGTGGAAATTTATTTTACAGCGAGATTTGTATTGCAGGTACTATAAATATCATGTATAATGATCTCATAAGAAGTAGGGTTTTTATTTAATATTTAACTTGACCTATAGATTTTGGAGTGTGCCATAATGAGAAAAGATACGATAGGGGTATGTTGCTTATTAGCGTCTACGGCGATGATACTCATGATCGCTTGGTTTTTTCAAGCTCATCCTGTGGTAGCTTCTCCAGAAAACACACGAATTATGTTTATTGAAATTGGTGGCGGGGAAGATGAAGATTTCACGATCCCATCGCCAGAGCAGGAAAAACAGATCTTGGCGTTTCTTTCAACCTGTAAAGAAACGCATACGACTCGGCGTGAGCTTTCTGGTGGATATGATGCTGCCTGGAAGTGCATGACCGTGATGCTGGCCTTCCCCAATGGACAAGTTCGAGGGGTTTTGCTTGCTCCGTGTGAAGATGAAGAAGTTGGCGCTTCAAGTATACTCAACACTTCATATCCAGCATCTGGGTCTACAGGCTATTTTGATACAATATGCACGTTACAAAATCCAAAAGAGATTCGGAATTTTCTGGATACTGTGCTATTGCAAGAAGACGAAGAATCAACAACTTGATTCTTAAGTACAATACAACGGGAGCTGTCTCGCTATGAGGCAGCTCCCTTTGCAATAGACAAAGTATTTACTTCTTCTGCATCTTCGTGGCGATGGTCACGCCGCCGATGGCGATGCGGTCCAAGCCGTTGTCGTGGAAGACCAGGGTCAGCTTCTTGTCCTCGCCCAGGACCTCCTGGACGGCGGCCTGCATGGACTCGGCCAGGGCGTTGACCTTCTCCTCCTTGGTGGGGCCGGCCTCGATGTTGGCGACCACCATCTTCTGGGGGGCGGGCTGGCCGTTTTCATACAGCGTCTCGTACTCGTTGACGAAGGTGTAGATGTGGGGGGCCTTCAGGATGGGGGCGGCAGCGTCATACAGCTTGGCAGCCAGGGCATCCTTGGTTCCTTGTTCCAGCTTGGGAACGTTGACGTACATACTGGGCATACTAAAAATCCTCCTTGTGATAGGGGGCGGCAGGGCCGCCTTACAAAACGCCGGTCAGGCGGTCTTGTCGTGTGGGTAACATCGAATCAGGACAGGGGCTTTTTCTCCTCGTCCTTCTTTTGCAGCTTGGTCTTGGTGCCGTCCTTCTCCAGGAAGTAGACGTTGTCCAGCTGGGCCTCCAGGCTTTGGCGGATGGAGGCCAGGTACTCCAGGCGCAGGGTGGCCTGCTCCTGCTTTTCTTCCTCGGTCAGGCCGATGGTCTTGCTCTTGCGGGCCAGCTCGTTGAGCCGGGCGATGCGTTCTTCTGTCATGGTGCGGTCCTTTCTTTCTATCGGAAATAGGATGTTCGTCTGAAAATTATAGATAGCGCTGGATCGTGAGAATGGTCCGTCCGCGCTTGGACGTGCCCCCGATCTCGGTCAGGACACACTTGCCCAGCCCCCGGCAGGTCAGCACGTCTCCGGCCTCGACAACTTTATCCGCCTTCTCACAGGGCCGGTGGTTGACCATCACCCGCCCACCTCGGATGAGGTCAGCGGCACGGCTGCGGGGGATGGAGAAGCCAGCGGAAACAACGGCGTCCAGACGGACGGAGGCTACGGTGGCCCGGACTTCCTTCGTCTCCCCCGGCGTGGGGGCGAGCTGGTCCAGGGGCAGCGGCGTGAGGGTCACAGGGTAACGCCCGGCCTTTTCCCATTGGGCCAGTAAGATGGGCAGGGTCTCCCGCAGGACGATGACCTGCGCCCCCGTCTCTCCGATCAGAATATCCCCGATCTTCTCCCGCGTGATGCCCAGGCCCATGAGGGAACCCAAATAGTCCCGGTGGGTCAGCTTGGCCCCCTTGGGGACCCTCACCTCCAAGGCCGCCAGGGGGCAGTCCTCCCCGGCCAGCCAGAGGTCTTCGTCCAGCCAGTCCGGCAGAAAGCCCCAGAGCTTGCGCTCGGCATCCGCGTAGCCGCCGTGCAGCACGCCCTGCCCCGGTGCAGCGGCCATCAGCAGGTCGGCGCTCATGGCTTGCTCGGCGGGGGAGAGAAAGGCTGTGTAGGTGGGGATACCCCGCTGATCCGCCCGCTGCTGCTGGTCCAGCACACGGGCCAGAAGCAAACGGCTCTCGCCGTCCCTGGCGTATCTGTCCAGCAGTTCCGTTTTGTTCATGGTGCCATTCCCCTCCCTTCCGGCTTGGAAAATTTTGTCTCTCCAAACCGAATGTTCATAGAAACCAGTATATCCCGACAAAGTGCCTATTGTCAACGGAAATAGGAGGGTTTATAATCTTCTTTATCCTGAGCGTGGCTCCCCTGAAAGGGTCGAACTGTCCGGGGGACAGTTCGATTCAGTAAAATTTTCCTAAAACAGCTGGCCGCAAAGCGGTCTGAGGGGGCCACTCCGCGCTCAAATAGCACTGATCTTGCCATAAGGAGGAATCCACGTGAAACGCGTCCTTTTTATCTATAACCGCCACGCGGGAAAAAACAAGACCTGGGCCGGACTGTCCAACATCATCAACGCCATGACGGAAGAGGACTGTCTCGTCACAGCCTATCCCACCCAGTACCGGGGCGACGCCGGGGAAGCCATCGTGCGCTGGAACAAGGACTTTGACCAGGTCGTGGTCGCTGGCGGCGACGGCACCCTGAGCGAAGCCATCGCCGGGGCCGTGCGGTTAGACGAGCAGCCCATCATCGGCTACATCCCCGTGGGGACGACGAATGACTTTTCCAAAAACTTAAACCTGCCCCTGGGCGATCTGACCGCCCTGGCGGCCACCGCCGTCACCGGTGTGCCCCACACCCATGATCTGGGCCGGTTCAACGGCCAGAGCTTTCTCTATGTCGCCGCCTTCGGGGCCTTTACGGAGATCGCCTACTCCACCCCCCAGAAAGCCAAGAACCTTCTGGGCTACAACGCCTATGTGCTGGAGGTGGTCAAGAATCTCGCCTCCATCAAGCCCTACCACTTGAAGGTGGAGTACGATGACAAGGTCATCGAGGGGGATTTTCTCTACGGCATGGTGAGCAACACCACGTCTGTGGGCCGCTTCAACAACTTCCCCCCCGGAAACCCGGACCTCTCCGACGGCCTGCTGGAGGTGACCCTCATCTCCCCCGTCCGGGACGTGAAAGACATGGAAGAATTCAGCCGCGCCCTGCTGATGACCAACCCCGCCATCCTCAACTCCATGATGACGACGTTCTCCACGGCCAAGGTCAAGTTCACCGCCGCCCAGGAGCTGCGCTGGACCCTGGACGGCGAGGCCGGCGGGGCCCACCAGGTGGTCGAGGTGGAGGCCGTCCACAACGCCTATACCATCATCCACGGCCCCGAAAAACCGCAATAAAACTTGCATCCGAAAACGCTTTTAGAAAATTTCGACAAATAACCTGCAATTGTATTGACTTTCTTTTGGTTTGATTGTATAATAAAAGCACCACAAGAGGTCAGAGACTCAAGGAGGCCATACCCCATGAAAAAGATCCTGTTACCAGTTGACGGCAGCAAACGTAGCCTGCGCACCGTAGAAGCGGTCAAGCAGCTCTGCGACCCGGCAGAGAGCGACATCACCATCGTCAAAGTCGTCAGCGCCCAGCTGTATATCAACTCCATGGATGAGATCAAGCACAACGCAGAAAAGGCCCAGCCTGAGTTAGACGCCGTGGCCGACCTTCTCCCCGGTTACCAGGTCAAGACCCAGGTCCTCCTGGGCAGCGCCCCCGGAGCGGAGATCGTGGAGTACGCCAAGGAGGAACAGATCGACATGATCATCATGACCCGCTCCTCCCGCGGGCCGCTGCGCAAGCTCGGCTCGGTCGCGACCTACATCGTGCGCAACGCCTCGTTCCTCGATGTGATCGTGATGCGGGAAGTGGGTGACGAATAAAAGCACCCCCTTTGGAAGACCCCAACCCTGCAAGCCCACAGCAAGCAACATGATGATTGGAGGTACCCACATGAAGAAGATCCTACTGCCTATCGACGGAAGTCCCCGCAGCCTGCGCACCATTCAGGAGATCAAGCAAAGCTACGACCCCAAAGAGACGGAGATCACCATTCTGTTAGTCACCCCCGAACCCCGGCCCCATAAGATGACTGACGACAACGACGAAGTGAAGCCCATGCCCGACCACGACGAGATCAAGTCCGTGGACGAGAACGACGCCGAGGTTTCCCGTCAGCTCCTCGCCTCTTTTGCCAGAATGATGCCTGAGTACAAGGTGGACACCGCCCTGCGCTTCGGTAACCCTGGCCCGGAGATCATCGGCTTTGCCAAGGAGGGCGGCTTTGACGCCATCCTGATGACCCGCTCCTCCCGCGGTTGCACGCAGAAGATGGGTTCGGTCTCCACTTACATCGTGCGCAACGCCTCTTTCATCGACATCACCGTGCTGAAGGGAATTTGAGGCGATCGCCTGACTGCACATGAATCATAACAAAATGATAAAATTTTTGGCCAGCAGCTTCGCGCTGCTGGCCTTTTTTGTGTCTGATGCCGTCTGCGTCACGCTTCATGGAGATGCCCCACGTCCGGGTCCGGCCAGAGCGTCACGAGAGCGCCGCCCAAAAATGTCGTGTCCAGCCAGAGGTCCAGGTCGATGACCCGCTCCTCCCCCTCGTCCAGGATCGTGCAGAGCAGGACGCGCTCCCCCTCCGTCATGGAGATGAGGGGGACCCAATGCCAGCTGTCCAGATTTTTCAGGGCACCGTTGGAAAAATTCAAAAAGGCCACGGGGCAGTCCCGCCCCAGGGCCTGGGCCAGAAACGCCCGGCATTGGGCGGAGGAGGGCCGCTGGGGGCGGCGGGCAATGGGCAGGACCTCGCCCCTGAGATAGCAGCCCCGGCTCTGGGCAAAGCTGCGGCAGCCCAGGACCATATTCTCCGGGTTGTCCAGGCCGCGGGAGCCGGGGGTGACGTAGGGCCACACCGCTTCCATATAGGCCAGGAATCCCGCCTGGGTGTGGGCTTCGCCGGGGGCCATGGGGGCCAAAACGGGGTGGGCCTGGGCGAGATAGGACAGCAGCGCCGCCGCTGTGGTGGGGCCGCAGCCGGCCCGGCGCTGCCAGAGGTCATGGTACCACTCCTGGTCGCCGCCGCGATACCGGGTCCCGTCGGGGCCGGTCAGCGTGAGGTATTCGGGGTGGGAGAGTTTGTAGGGCATGGCCAGCCCCTCCTTTCTGCGAACGCTTGGGTTTGTCACAAAGCGCGTTACGAAACAGGGGGCGGAATGTTCCGCCCCCTGTCTGGGTCTTGTTCTGATCACAGGATCCCCGATCCTGGTGTTCAACCCTGATTTTCCGGGTCAGCCTGGCCGATGGTCATGAGGCCCAGGTAGCTGTCGGCGTTGGCGACGCTGCCTGCCACGTCCTCGTCCGTGAGGGTCTTTTTGACCTTGGCGGGGATGCCGACCACCAGGCTTCTGGGCGGCACGATGGTCCCCGCAGCAACAACGGCCCCGGCCCCGACGATGGAGCCTTCGCCGATGACGGCGTGGTCTAAAATCACGGAGTTCATGCCGATGAGGCACTTGTCTTCCACGGTACAGCCGTGGAGGATGGCCCCGTGGCCGACGGTGACGTGGTCGCCCACGGTCACGTGGTTGCCTGCGTCGCCGTGGAGGACGCAGTTGTCCTGGACGTTAGAAAAGGCGCCGATGGTGATCTTCTCCTGATCGGCCCGGAGGACGGCATTGTACCACACGTTGGTCTGTTCGCCCAGGGTCACGTCACCCCGGAGATAGGCGCCGGGAGCCACCCAGGCCGTGGGATGAAGGTTCGCCATAGTGTGAAACCCCTTTCTTACTTGGACAGCACGCGGACCCGCAGCACGCCGGGGATGGCGGCAATGGCAGCGGCATCCACTGCGGCGTCGGTATCCAGGATATAGTAGCCGTAGTCGCCGCGGGCCTTGAAGGCAGAGGCCACAGCGGGCACGGCGGCGGTGACGGCAGCGCCGTCGGCATTCTTGGTGATGACACAGACACGGGTCTTGGCAGCCCAGGGCATGGACAGAACGGGCAGGTTCACGGAGTTGACGATATTGCCGTTGTCCAGGTAGTCCTTGACCTCGCGGGCGGCCATCATGGCGCAGTTGTCCTCGCTCTCCGGGGTGGAAGCACCCAGGTGGGGGATGGCCACAACGCCCTCAATGGCGGCGGTGTCGCTGTTGGGGAAGTCGGTGACGTAAGCGGCGCACTTGCCGGAGTCCATGGCGGCCTTCAGGGCAGCGGTGTCCACCAGCTCGCCGCGGGCCAGGTTGACCACGCGCACGCCGTCCTTCATGGCAGCGAAGGCGGCCTCGTTCAGGGTGCCCTTGGTGTCGGGGGTCATGGGCAGGTGCAGGGTGATATAGTCTGCCTTGGCATACAGCTCGTCCAGGGTGCCCACGACTTCGACGCCGGGGGTCAGGTTCAGGGCGTGCTTGACGGACAGGAAGGGGTCATAACCGACGATGTTCATGCCCAGCGCAGCGGCAGCGTTGGCCACCAGCACACCGATGGCACCCAGGCCGACCACGCCCAGCGTCTTGCCCATGATCTCAGGGCCGACGTAGGCGGACTTGCCCTTCTCGACGACGGCGGAGATGTCCGCACCGGCGGCGGACTGCTCCTTGACCCAGGTGATGCCCTGAGAAATTTTACGGGAGGCCAGCAGCAGGGCGGCGATGGTCAGCTCCTTCACGCCGTTGGCGTTGGCGCCGGGGGTGTTGAAGACGACGATGCCGGCGTCAGCGGCCCGGTCCAGGGGGATGTTGTTCACGCCAGCGCCGGCGCGGGCGATGCACAGCAGCTCGGCGGGGAAGTCATAGTCGTGCAGCTTGGCGGAACGGACGAGGATCGCGTCCTCGTGCTCCATGGTATCGCTGATCTCGAAGCGGTCGTCCAGCTGGGCCAGGCCGATCTTGGAGATCTTATTCATGGTTTTCACATGATACATGGGAAATCCAGTCCTTTCATAGTGATTTCAAGCAACGCCCCCCCAAAGCCTTCCCCTGGGGGGAAGGTGGGCCGGCGAAGCCGGGTCGGATGAGGGCCACGTTGCAGAGAGAAGGCTTACCAGTAAAGAGGTAGAGGTGCAAGGGTTTGCCTCTCCACGCTCTACCCTAGTACACTACGGCTCTGTCGCGGTAGGTAGCCCTCATCCGTCTGCTGCGCAGCCACCTTCCCCCTCGGGGAAGGCTATTTTTATTAGTTCTCGCTGTCGAACTTCTTGATGAAGTCGCACAGCTTCTCCACGCCCTCGGTGGGCATGGCGTTGTAGATGGAGGCACGCATGCCGCCCACGGAACGGTGGCCCTTCAGGTTGGTGAAGCCCTGCTCCACGGACTCGGCCACGAACTTGGCGTCCAGGTCGGCGGAAGCGGTGCGGAAGGTCACGTTCATGAAGGAGCGGGAGTCCTTCTCGGCAGCCACGGTGAAGAGCTTGGCGTTGTCCAGCACGTCGTAGAGCATGTTGGCCTTGGCAATGTTGATCTTCTCCATGCCGGCAGCGCCGCCCTGCTGCTCCAGCCAATCGCACATCAGGCCGAGCATGTAGATGCACCAGCAGGGAGGGGTGTTGTACATGGAGTCCTTGTCGATCATGTTCTTGTAGTTCATGATGGCAGGGGTGATGGGCAGCTCGTGGCCAGCCAGGTCCTCCCGGACGATGGCGATGGTCAGGCCGGCGGGAGCCAGGTTCTTCTGGGCACCGGCGAAGATGATGCCGTACTTGCTCACGTCCACGGGGCGGGACAGGATGTCGGAGGACATGTCGCTGACCAGAGGCACGCCGTTGGTCTCAGGGACGTACTGCCACTGGGTGCCCTCGATGGTGTTGTTGGAGCAGTAATAGAAGTAGGAGGCATCGGCGCTCAGCTTCAGGTCGCCCTGGGCGGGGATATAGGTGTGCTTGCGGTCCTCGGTGGAGGCGGCGATGTTGATCTCACCGTACTTCTTGGCTTCCTTCATGGCGAGGTTTGCGAAGTTGCCGGTCACAGCGTAGTCGGCCTTGCCGGTCTTGCCGATCAGGTTCATGGGGACCATGCCGAACTGCATGGTGCCGCCACCCTGCAGGAACAGGACTTTATAGCCCTCAGGCACGTTCATCAGCTTGCGGAACTTGGCCTGGGTGTCGTCAAAGATCTTCTGGAAGACCTTGGAGCGGTGGCTCATCTCCATGACGGACATACCGGAGCCGTTGTAGTTGGTGATCTCAGCGCCTGCACGCTGGAGGACCTCCAGAGGCAGCATGGAAGGGCCAGCGGAGAAGTTAAATACACGATCGTTAGCCATAGGAATTAACCCCTTTCTTTTATAACCAATGCGAATAGAACGATTCTCTAGCTCATTTATTATATCCGTCTGCCCGTCGTCCGTCAAGGTGGCAGACTGGGCTTTTGTGGAAGAAAATCTCCCTCGGCTGGCCGAGGGAGATTTTCTTCCGTTTTGTTTGGCGGTTATGCGGTCTCGTCAAGGGCAGTGATCAGCGCCTCGACGATGCTCTCCACGTCCTCCCGGTCCACCAGCAGACGGCTGTCTCCGTTCAAGGTGACCAGGGCCATGCTGCTGTCGTAGACAGAGAAGGTCAGCGTGACCTCCGGCCACTTCTCGCTGTCCTGGTGGATGGTCAGGGCAAGCAGCGTCTCCCCCGGCGTTGCCCCGGCGTCACTGCCGGTCGTTTCAAGGTCCTGGATGCGGTCAAAGATGTCCGTCACCTCCACCGTTTTCCCATCCAGCTGGTAGACGTATTGCTCCGTCTCGTTGCCGTCCTCGTCCGTTTCCGTCTCCGTTTTCTTGGTGAGCGTATCGGTGGCCCCTTCCACCGTCACGTCCACCCTAGTGACCTGAGTCCAGTCCAGGTTCAGCACCTGCTGGGGCAGCAGGTCCGTTCCCTTGGCCGCCAGGATCTGGTCGGCAAAGCTGCTGTCCACCCGGTAGACCATGTGGGACCCGGAGATACGGGCAAAGCAGGTCTCCCCATCATAGTCCCCCAGCTCCAGGGTCAGGGCCTTGGCCGTCTTCTTCGTCTCGTAGACGGTCTCGCCGTCCTCGTCCGTCTCGTTGGTGGCCACCTGGCTGCTCTCCGTGTAGTGGACTGTGATGGTCGCCGACGGGCTGAGCAGACCGTAGGCACTGAGCTGCTCCTCCGTGGCGTTGTAGGCCGCGCAGCTGGACCAGGTCAGGCCGGTCACGGCGTCGGCCAGCGTCCGGGTCTGCTCCGTGTCCAGCGCCGTCTCTTTGCCGTCCTGGTTCCAGAACCAGGTGTAGAGGTCACTGTAGGCCAGGCCGCTGTTCTCCGTGTGGTCGATGGTCAGCGTGCTTTGTCCTGCCTGGATGGTCAGGCTGTTCAGGTCGCTCATGTCCGGCAGCGTCTCCGTCTGCACCAGATCCAACAGGCTGTGCTGGAAGGTCGTGAGCAGGCTCTCCTCCACCAAGTAGACTTTCCCGTCCCCGGTGGTGAGATAGCGCTGCCCTCCCAGCCCCGTTTCATCCCCCAGGGTCAGGGTATACGTCTGGTCAGCTTCCACGGTGATGGTGCAGGTCCCCCCGTCCGACAGGCCATACTGCGCTAGGTCCTCCGGTGCCTCGATGGTCTTCTCCGCCTGGATCTCCGTCAGCGCCTGGAGCATGGCATCCGGGTAGGTCGCGTCCATTGGGAAGTCCGCGTCCGCCGGGTAAGACCAGTTGGTCTCGGCATCCTTTTCGATGGTGATGTTCTCCCCCGCATAGGTCCAGGACAGGGAGGTGACCTGGTCGGCGTCCAGAGTAAAGACCGTCTCCGCGGTTTCCTCCTCCTCCCCCGTGACCGGGGCGAAGCGGATCACCAGCAGGGTCAGCGTCATCAGCGCGATCAAAAGCAGCGCCAAAATCCCCAGCTTTTTTCCCCGCGTCATTTACAAGCGCCTCCTTTTGATCCAGGTATAGATGCCCCAGGCCAGACAGCCGCCCGGCAGCACCGCCACCACGACCAGGGTCAGGACGGACGCCGTCGCCGCATTCATGGTCAGGTACTCTGTGGTCATGCTCTTGGCGTGGATGGTGGGGCCGTCCTCCCCTTGGCAGGTCCAGCTCACGCAGTTGAGGAAGAAGTCCTGGTTGGCCCCCGCCACTTTCTGGTTGTACGTGTCGTCCAGCAACGCTGTCGAGCCGATCCAGATCACATGGCTCTCCGTCCCGTCCTCTGCCGTCTCCGTGGCGGCAGCGGCCAGGGTGAAGGGGCCGTCCGTGTCTCCGTCCTCCTTGCTGTACGTCGTCATGCCGTAGCCGTCTGTTTTAGAATAGGCATCGTCCGACGTGGTCAGCAGGGGGCTGACGGAGAGCGTCTCCCGCAGGTCCTCCTGAAGGGTAACGCCCTGGGCCATGGCGAGCAGGACAGCGTAGCCGCCCTCCTTCAGAGGTGAGGTGATGGTGTGGCTGTCTAAGCTGGGCAGCAGATAGACCGGGCTGCCCAGGGCATAGTACGACGAATTGCCTTCCACCACGATCCCGTCCGCGGTATCCATGCCGTACTCTGCCAGCAGCGCCTCCAAGTTCGGCCGCTCCACCCCGTCCTGGGCGGGATCTGTCAGGACAATGAGGTCCCCGCCCCCTTGCAGGTAGGTCAGGATGGCGTCCTTCTCCGTCTCCGAGAGGTCTTTCTGCGGCCCGCTGATCAGCAGCGCATCGGCGTCCTCCGGGACGCTCTGGCTGGTCAGCAGGGAGAGGTCTTCCACCTCGATGTTCTGCTGCTCCACTGCCGACTGGAAGCTGGCGGTCAGCTCCGTCTCCCCGTGGCCGGTGAGGCGGTAAAGCTTGGGCAGCGTCTCGCGGGTCACATAGTCAATGGCACTGGTGAGACAGCTCTCCCCTGCAAAGCTCGTGTCGTAGGAAGAATAATCATCGCTGTATTCATAGGTATAAATATCTTCATAGCTCACATAGGTGCTCCGGGTGCCGGAGACCACGATGAGGCTGTTGTTATAGATGTTCCCCGTCACATATTCCTCGACAAAGCCAGGGGAGACGTCGGGGTCTTTTTCCGTCACCGTCACCTTGTCGCTGGCGGCGGCATAGCGATCCAGCAGGGTAGAAAGGGTGTCATCCTCTTTCCCATTTTGGACCACCCAGTAGACGGTCACATCCTCCTCCAGGCCGTCCAACGTCTCCTTGGTCTCCTGGGAGAGGGTGTAGAGGTCAGAGGACGTCATATCCCATTGGGTCACTGAGGCAGGCAATGCGTTCACCAGCACATTGACGACCACAGCCACCGCCACCACCAATGCCACTGCCGCCACGCTGTATCCCCCCACCCGAAAGGCTTTCGTGCCCAGGGAAGCGCGGATCGCTTCCTTCGTGAGTTTGGGGCGCTTTGGCTTGTTCCAACTGGGCTTTTTCATGCGCTCCACCTCCGTTTCTCCAGGGACTGCACCGTGAGGAAGAGGAAGATCCCGATCACGGTCAGAAAGCATACCACCGACCGCAGGTCCAAGATGCCGTCGGCAAAGGTATAAAACCGGTCAAACAGAGACAGCTTTTCCAGCAGCGTCGGAAACAGGCCCGCAAACTGCTCCCCCGTCCAGAGATACAGCCCCGCCAGCACTGCCTCCAGCGCCGCCATGAGGCCCAGAGAGACTGGGGTGTTCCCCGTCATGAGCCGGAAGATGATGCCCACGAGCACCACCAAGACCGTAAAGGCCACAAAGGATGCCTTGGCCGAGCTGGCAAAATAGCCGGAGAGACTGGAGAGAAAATAGTTCACCAGCAGCACCGCAAAGCACAGCCCCGCTGCGGCCCCCTGGCTCTCCGTCAAAGACGAGAGGAACAGCCCGATCGCCAGCAGTGATGCCCCCAGCAGAAAGAAGCCGACCATCGTGCCATAAGAGAGCGGTAGGCTCACCGCCCCAAACACCGACAGCACCACAGGATACAGACACAGTACCCCCGTGGGCACCGCCAGCACCACCAGCAGCGCGGCATACTTCCCCGCTGCCACCTGCGTCATGGTCAGGGGCAGGGAGTAAAGCAGCTGGTCCGTCTTCTGCTTTTTCTCCTCGGCAATGGTCCGCATCGTCAGGATGGGCACCAGGATGAGGAAGATAAAGGATAGGTTGGTCAGGACATAGGCAAAGTTGGCCAGGTTGCTGTTGAGGTTAACGGCCATGGTATAAATGCCCGCAAAGAAGAGCAGGAACGTCCCGAAGATCCAACCGATCAAGCTGTGATAATAGAGCGAAAGCTCATGGCGGAAAATTGCTTTCACAGCGCATCCTCCTCTTCTTCCAGAGCTTCGTCCTCTTCCTCTGGTTCGTCGTCGGTCAGCTCCAGGAAGATCTCTTCCAGGCTGACCGGACCTGCGGCCTCAGCGAAGCGCTGTTCCAGCTCCTCCAAGGTGTCGCAGGCCACCAGATGGCCGTGAGACAGAATGAGCACCCGCTGGCACACAGCCTGGACCTCGGACAAGATATGGCTGCTCAGGATGACCGTGTGCTCCTTCCCCAGGTCGCAGATCAACTTGCGGATGCCGATGATCTGCTTGGGGTCCAGGCCCACCGTCGGCTCGTCCAGGATGATGACCGGCGGGTCCCCCATGAGGGCCTGGGCGATGCCCACCCGCTGCTGGTATCCCTTTGAGAGATTTTTCAGCAGCCGGTGGGCCACCTTTTCTGTCTTGGTGACGGCCAGGACGTGGCGCAGCTGCTCCTCCAGCGCCGCTTTTTGCAGGCCCTTGGCCCGGCCGACGAAGGTCAGATATTCCCAGGCCGTCTGCTCCAGGTACAGCGGGGGGCGTTCCGGCAGGTAGCCAATGCACTGCTTGGCCTGGGCGGCCTGCTCAAAGATGTCATAGCCGCACACCGTCACCCGTCCCTCCGTGGCGGAGAGACAGCCTGTGAGAATATTCATGGTGGTGGATTTTCCTGCGCCGTTCGGCCCCAGCAGGCCGTAGATGATCCCCTTCTCAATGTGGAAGGAGAGGTCGGAGACGGCGGTGTGGCTGCCATAGCGTTTGGTCAGCCCAATGACTTCGATCAATCGCGTTCCCTCCCGTTCTAGCCCGCCAAAACCGGCGGGACGTTAGGTATCACAGTAGCGGAAGAAACTGAAACCAACCTGAAAGAAGCTGTGAACAAGCTGTGAAGTTGGGCAAAAAATTCCCCCATCCAAAGTCGGATGGGGGAAAAGCGGACAAATGAAGCGGGAGGTTACTCCGCTTTGCAGACGGTGCTGACCTCCCCGGTGATGGAGTCGATGACATAGCCGCCGATGCGGATGTCATGGGGCATGAGGGGGTGGTTGCGGATGGTCTCGACGGTGTCAGTGACGGACTGCTCCACGGTGTCGAACCCGGCCAGCCATTTCTCAAAGTCGATGCCGCAGTATTTCATGAGGTCAATGGACTCCTGGGAAATGCCCCGCTGCTTCATGTGGTGGATCATGATGTTGCTGTCGATGTGCTGCACGCCGCAGTCGGTGTGGCCGATGACCATGATCTCCTCCACGCCCAGCTCGATGATGGCCACCAGCAGGGAGCGGATGACGCTGCCGAAGGGGTTCGTGACCACGCCCCCGGCGTTCTTGATGATCTTCACGTCGCCATTTTTCAGGCCCAGCGCAGCGGGCAGCAGCTCCACGAGCCGGGTGTCCATGCAGGTCAGGATGGCGATCTTCTTGTTGGGGTATTTGCTGGCGGCATACTGCTCATAGCGCTTCTCAGCCACGAACTGCTTGTTGTAGGCCAGCATCTCTTCAATGATCATAGGCGGTCCCTCTTACTTGAGCAGCTCGGCCTTCTTCTCCAGGATCGCGCCGCCCGCCTGGCAGGCGTCGCAGGTGCACCAAACGGCACCGGCGGCTTTGGCCGCGCGGGCCTTGTCTGCCCCGTCCTCGCCCAGGTACTTCTTGCCCAGGTCAGTCTGCGCGAAGGCGATCAGGCCGTCGATGGTGGTCACGTCCTCCTCCAGCTCCTGGATATACTTCTTGGTGGCCTCGGCCTCGCCGGGGGTACCTGCGGCGTCCAGCCAAGCCTGGGCAACGTCCTTCAATTCCTGACAGCAGGACCCGGCGGCCAGGACCTTTTTGGTCTGCTCCGTGACAAACTCCTGTAACGATTTTTCCATGGAAAAAACCTTCTTTCTTGGTTAGGATACTTTATTTTATCACACTCTACGGAGGGATGCAACGGCGGAACACGCCTGAATTTTCCGTCTAGGATGGACAAATTTCCGTCAGAAACGGTCAAATTTGGGATACGTCTTCAAAAGCAGAGGAGAAACTCCCCTGCTTTTTGTGGATTTCCCGCCTTGACCTTTCGGCGTTTTCTTCGCATAATGTCACTAATATACTTTACTGCATCAAAGGAGGCAGCATTTATGGGAGTTTATGTAGTGACCGGCGGCTCCGGCGGCATCGGCGGCAAGACCGTGGAGATCCTGCGGGAGCAGGGCCATGAGGTCATCAACGTGGACCTGAAGGACAGCGACATCTCCGCAAACCTGGCCACCAAAGAGGGCCGGGACGAAGTGATCCAAAAGATCCACGAGCTGCACCCGGAGGGCATCGACGGCCTGTGCTGCAACGCCGGCGTGTCCGGGGCCTGCGGCAATGTGAAGCTGATGGTCAGCTTAAATTACTTCGGCGCGACCAACCTGGCCCACGGCCTGTTCGACCTATTGAAAAAGAAGGGCGGCAACTGCGTCGTTATCTCTTCCAACACCATCTCCCAGGGCGCAGCCCGGATGGACCTGGTGGATATGCTCAATTACAGCCAGACCAAGCCCATCAACGAGGAGCGCATCCTGAACATCCTGGACGATTTTGACGGCTCCGACCTCTCCGTGGGCAACAGCATTTACGTCACAACGAAGTACGCCCTGGCCCGCTGGGCCCGGCGGGTGTCCGCTTCCTGGGCCGCCAACGGCGTGCGCATCAACACCGTGGCCCCCGGCAACGTCTCCACGCCCATGACGGCCACCATGAGCGAAAACGCCAAGGCCGCCCTGGCCGCCCTGCCCATCCCCATCAACTATGGCACCGATGAGCTGATGCACCCGGAGGACATCGCCAACGTGATCGTCTTCCTGGTCTCCCCCCTGGCCCACGGCATCAACGGCAACGTGATGTTCGTGGACGGCGGCACCGACGCCCTGCTCAACTCGGAAAAAGTTTATTAAAAGGAGGCCGTATTTCCATGACACTCATCAAACAGTTCGTCCAGGCCATGGTCAACCAGGATTCCGTGGCCCTGAGCAAATGCTTCTCCTCCACTGCCATCTTCGTGGACTACTGCCCCAAGGACGCCGGGCAGCCCCAGCTCCACGCCTACGGCCCGGAGGGCATCGACATGTTCTTCCGCAACCGCTTTCTCTTTAAGAGGTTCCAGATCACCGATCCCCTCATCATCAGCGACACCCAGGCCTATTACTACGCCGTCTACAACGGCTATCACATCCGCGCCGTGGCCACCATCCAGGATTTCAGCGAGGACGGCGAGATCCAGCGCCTGGTGGTCCGCCCCGCCTGACCCCGCTGGCCCCATGCACTCTGCCTGACCAAACCTGACGTTTTCTTCTTTTTGCCCGCCGGACGAAAAAATCTCGTCCGGCGGGTGTTTTCTGCATTGTATTTTCTTTTCTCTTGCAATTTTGAAACACGGTTTCTTGTGAATTTTTGACGCTCGATACATTTATTTTTGCCTTTCTCTTGTTCAGCTTTGCAAACAGAGAAGAAATGCACAAAAATAAGCTCTGTATTTTGTACAACCTGTCACTTGACTATTTCTAAGAAATCAACGATAATAGCCACAGTTCCAAGAGGAACGACGAAACCTTCCAAAAAGCAAAAAATTGCGACAGAAAGTTTCATCTGCAAGAAAGCTTGCAAAATCAATTTGATTTCGTCTGCGTGTGGTTCCTTCCTTCTTATCCACACCGCGACTGACATAAATCCTTCCATTATTACTCACCAAAAAAGCCTTTCGGGTAAAACCGAAAGGCTTTTTTGGTGCTGTCCAACTGACTATGGCAAATAAAACAGGATTGGCCCTGTCCAGCAGGTCAGTTTTGTGGTATTTTATAACCACTGAATCTGAGCGGCCTGGTTTCGGAAAAATACTCCACAGGCTCGCTGTCCATATTGTAATTAAGGAGGACCCAACCCATGAAACGTGTCGTTTCCATCCAAGATATTTCCTGCCTGGGCAAATGCTCTCTGACTGTCGCCCTGCCCATCATTTCCGCGATGGGCGTGGAGACCTGCGTGGTGCCCACGGCCGTTCTGTCCACCCACACCGGCGGCTTCAAAAACTTCACCTTCCACGACCTGACCCAGGAGATCGACCCCATCTCTGACCACTGGGCCAACGAGAACATCCATTTTGACGCCATCTACACCGGCTACCTGGGCTCCTTCGAGCAGATCGACCTGGTGGGCAAGTTCTTCGACCGTTTCGGCGGCGACGGCACCCTGGTCTACGCCGACCCCGCCATGGCGGACAACGGCGTGCTCTACCCCGGCTTCACCCCGGAATTTGCCAAGAAGATGGGCGAGCTGTGCGGCAAGGCCGATGTCATCGTTCCCAACCTGACCGAGGCCTCCTTCATGCTGGGCATCGACTACATGGGCGACAACTATGACGAGGCCTACATCAAAAAGCTCCTCAAGGACCTGACCGGCCTGGGCTGCAAGACCGCCGTGCTGACCGGCGTCTCCTTCGAGCCGGGCAAGATCGGTGCCATGGCCTATGACTCTGCCACCGACAGCTATTCCAGCTACTTCAACGAAAAACTCCCCGTGAGCTTCCACGGCACCGGCGACGTCTTCGCCTCCGCCTGCGTGGGTGCTCTGATGAACGGCAAGGACCTGACCGGCGCCCTGAAGATCGCCGTGGACTACACCCTGGAGTGCATCCGCGAGACCCAGAAGGACCCCGAAGCCCGCTGGTATGGCGTGAGCTTCGAGGCCGCCATCCCCATGCTGGTCCACAGCCTGGGCCGCTGAACGATCCCGGTTCAGCCACGCTTCCCTTTCGCTTTCTCTCGTTTTTCTTCCCTTTGTCCCAAGTCCGGTCTTTTTTCGCCGGACTTGGGGCTTTTTTCTGCCGGTTGAAATATTTTAAGGCTCTGGATGTGTTATCCTAATAGAAGACCCCATAGAAAGGCGGTGGGCCGATGCGAACGCAGTCTCCCCTCAGCCGCTCTGAGACGAGGTTTCTCCACACGCTCTACCAGAGCTACGCAGGCCCCCTCTACCGGGTGGCCCACCATCGTCTCGGAGACCCCTACTTAGCCCAGGACCTGGTCCAATCGGTCTTCCTGGCCGCCGCAGAAAAGCTCCCCACGCTGCGCCGCCACGAAAACCCCTGGGCCTGGCTCCTGCGTGCCCTGCACTATGAACTGAGCCACACCTACACCAAGCTGGCCAGGGAGCGGCAGCGCCTGTGCCCCCTAGACCAGGCCGAGGCCACCACCAGCACCCCGCCCCCGACCCTGGGCCTGGCCGACATCCTGCCCGCCCAGCTCACGGACCGAGAGCGGGAGATCCTCCTCTTATACTACGAAGAGGGCCTGTCCTACCAGGAGATCGCAGAGCATTTTGAGATCCCCGTCTCCACCTGCGGCACCTGGCTCTCCCGCGCCAAAAAGCACTGCCGCGCCCTTCTCTCCGCCGGGACTGCCCTAGCCTTCGCCATCGGTCTGGCGGCGACGCTGTTCCTCTCTCCCGGCACCACACCGACGGCCACAGAGCCGACCCCAGAGGGCTGCCGTGCCCTCTACTCCATGGTCACGCTGGAACCCGCGCCCGTCATCACCCCCATCCGGGCAGACCTGCCGGTAGAGGTCATCCTCAACGACCAGCCCTTCTTCCTCCCTGCCGACGCAGAGCTATACTACCTGCCTTTTATGGATGGAGAACAAATTTCTCCAGCGCCACAGCTACCCCGTCCTCGTCGCAGGAGGTGGTGATGTAGTCAGCGGCAGCTTTGACTTCTGCTGTCGCGTTGGCCATGGCCACGCCGAGGCCGGCGGCTTGGAGCAGGGGCAGGTCGCTGCCCCCGTCGCCCATGGCGAGGACTTCGTTGGCGTCGATGCCTAAGTGGTCTAAGAGAAAGCGCAGGCCGATGCCCTTGTCGATGCCCCCCGCGATCACTTCCAGGTCGTTGGGGAAGGGATCGGCAAAGCCGATGTCCGGGAGGTCGGAGAGGACCGCCCGGAGGCGGGCCTTGGTGTCCGTGCTGTCGGTGAGGAAGAAGAGTTCTTCCACCGGGCGTGCGTCCTGCGTCAGGAAGTCCTCGACCGTCCCCGGCAAGATCTTCCGGGTGCTGAGATGATACGCCAGCATCGCCGTCCCCGCGTAGCGGGCTTTCAGGGTGTCGTAGTCCGTCTGGGAGAGGTAGCCCACCCCCTCCCGGAAGACCTGGCGAATCATGTCGAAGTCCGCGCACCGCGCCAGCACGGCCAGGCAGGCGGCCGGGGTGAGGTGCTTTTCCAGCAAAAAGCGGTCCTCCTGCAAGTCCCGGATGGTGGCCCCGTTGGAGGTCACGGCATAGCGCAGACCGGGCAGGTCTAAGACGGCCTGGGGCAGGCCCTGGGCAGGCCGCCCCGTCACCGGCACAAGAAGCACCCCCTGTTCCCTGGCCCGCTCTAAAGCCGCCAGGGTGCGGGGGGTGATGTGTTTTTCTTCGTTGAGCAGGGTCCCGTCCAGATCCAGTGCCAGCAGACGGATGTTTGGTTTCATGGTCGCTGCCTCCCTTGTTCTGTGTCTTGATGCTTTGATGATAGCACAGTTCGACAGGCTTTGCCACCTTGAAAATCTCGGAACCATCCTCTATAATAAGGCAGACACTTTACAAAACCGAACTAAGGAGGACCCCTGCCATGCCCACTCGTCCCTATCCCATCCTGACTGTCAATGAAAAAGCCGCCCGCTCCCTCCGGGCCGGGCACCCCTGGGTCTATGGGGCAGAGACGACCGGCCCCGACCAGCCCTATCAAAACGGGGACATCGTGGACGTGGTGAGCCACAAGGGGCGCTGGCTGGGCGCCGGGGTCATCAACGACCACTCCAAAATTCGCGTCCGGCTCCTCTCCCGCAACACCAACGACCGCTTTGACGAGGCCTTTTGGCGGCGGCGCATCCAGTACGCCCTGGACTACCGAAAGACCGTCATGGGGCCGGACTTCGCCTGCTCCCGCCTGATCTTCGGGGAGGCCGACCACTTCCCCGGCCTGACCGTCGATCTCTTCCAGGATATTCTCGTCACGGAAGTGCTGTCCCTGGGCATGGAGGTGCGCAAGCACCTCCTCTACCCCCTGCTCGTCGAGCAATTAAAAAATGACGGCATTGAAATTCGCGCCATCTACGAGCGCAACGAGGCCGCCCTGCGGGACAAGGAGGGCCTGCCCAAGGAAAAGGGCTTCTACCCCCTCCCCGGCCTGGCCACGGATCTGGACGGGCATTTGGAGCTGGTGGAAAACGGCATCCGCTACGACGTGGACTATATCAACGGCCAGAAGACCGGCTTTTTCCTGGACCAGAAGTATAACCGCCGGGCCGCGGCGGCCCTGGCCTCCGGCCGCCGGGTGCTGGACTGCTGCACCCACACCGGGGCCTTCGCCCTCAACTGCGCCCAGGCCGGGGCCGAGCACGTCACCGCCGTGGACATCTCCAAGGACGCCGTGGAGCTGACCCGCCGCAACGCCGCCCTAAATAACCTCTCGGACAAAATAGACGTGCAACAGGCGGACGTGTTCGACCTGCTCACCACCCTGGCCCAGGAGAAGAAGCATCCCTACGACTACATCATCTTAGACCCCCCGGCCTTCACCAAGAGCGGGGCCACCGTGAAAAACGCCTACCGGGGCTATAAAGAGATCAATCTCAAGGCCATGAAGCTCCTGCCCCGCGGCGGCTATCTGGCCACCTGCTCCTGCTCCCACTTTATGACGCCGAACCTCTTCTGCCAGATGCTCCGCGAAGCGGCCGCCGACGCCGCCGTCTCCCTGCGCCAGATCGAGGACCGCCGCCAGTCCCCCGACCACCCCATCCTCTGGGGCGTGCCGGAGACGGAGTACCTGAAATTCTACCTCTTCCAGATCGTCTGACCCGAACTTTCCCCCACAGCTGCTTCTCCCCGGAGAGGCAGCTGTTTTTTATTTTCCAAAAATCCCTTGACAAATCCAGTCTATTCATTTAGACTGAGCTTGTCTAAAACATTCGACTGGAGGGCTGACCTATGAAACCCAACACCAACCTGACCCTGGCCGACCACCGTCTGCTGGACCTGGTCTGGCAAGCCGAGCCTGTCTCCTCCCCGCAGCTGTGCAAGCTGGCGGAGGAAGCGCTCGGCTGGAAGCGCACCACCACCTACACCGTCATCAAGCGTCTGTGCGGGAAGGGCTGCCTGAAAAACGAGAACGCCATTGTCACCTCTCTCGTGGACCGGGCCACCGTGCAGCAGGCCGACGGACAGGAGGTCTTGCAGCGCTCCTTCAACGGCTCCCTGCCCAACTTCCTGGCCGCCTTCCTCCGGGCCGGTTCCGTCAGCGACCAGGAGGCCGCCCAGCTGGAAGAGCTGCTGGAAGAATACAAAAACCGCTGACCCCCCGGACCAAGGAGGTACGTTATGAACAGAACTGTTCCCCCCTTCAAAAAGCCGGCCTTTTGGGTGATCCTCGCCGCCGCAGTCTGCGTGGTCCTGGGTGTCCTGCTCCTGCCCCATCGCTCCGGCCCGACTCAGCTGGGTACCAGCCAGGCAGAACCCACCGTGGCTTACGCCGACGGCACGGCCTACGCCATCCAGCTGGATGACAAGATTTTAATCCGCTCTTCCAGCAAAAAATGGACAGAGCGTGACCTTCCCTCTACCTACATCTGGATCCGGGCGGATGGGTCCATAGATACCCTCTACATGGTTCCTTTTGCCGGCGAAACCTACCCCTACCCTGTGATCGACTGCGATGAGATTCAGTCTGTCCTTTCTCTGCCCAGCGGCAAAGGGATCATCATCAGCACAAGAAAGAACGGGTACTATTTCCACAGTCAGGTCGATCAAGTGCTCCCTGTGCCGTTCTTCCCTTCAAAAGATGCCTTTCCCTACTACCCCATCACCGTCTCCCCGGACGAAAAGCAAGTCATTTCCATGAATCGCGCCCCCGGCGAGACTGGCACTTCCCTCTACCGCTACAACGTGGACACCTACCAGACCACCCTGCTCCTCCCCGGCGACCCGGCAGACACCGCCTACCCCATGGGCTGGCTGGACGACAGCACCCTGCTGGTGGCCCGGCGCTCCGGCTACGTCGCTCTGACCCTGGACAGTCAACTCACCTCTTTACCCTTCGCCTGTACCGACCCCCAGGTGGCAACGGTACAGGACGGGCTGGTGGTCTATGTGGACGGCGACGCCAAGACGCAGACCACCCTCTATGTGGGCCGCTATGCTGACGGCGCTCTCACCTCGATCCTGGAGGAACCCAACGTCATCCCCCATCTGACCGACGCCCCTCTGATCTCCCCGAACCGGACCAAGCTGGCCGTCCTTTGCGAGACGGACGCCGGTCCTCTGGAATACCGGATCTATGACCTGGCCACCGGCGGCTACACCGCCCACCCCGCCCCGGAGGACGGCACCCTGACTTCCGTCCGCTGGCTGGACAACAGCACCCTGCTGCTCACCACGGAGCAAGCCGAGGGCTATGCAGCCTGGCTTGCCAAAGCCTAAGGAGGTGCCTCTATGTATCCCTTGCTGACCATGTCTTTGACCGCCGCCATTGCGGCAGGCGTTGTGATGGTCCTGCGTCTTTTCCTCAAGAAAGTGCCAAGATGGATCACCTGCCTGCTCTGGGCCGTGGTGCTGCTGCGGATGCTCTGCCCCGTCGGGGTTTCCCTCCCCGTGAGCCTGATGCCGGAGACGGTTTCCAGCGGTGCGTATGTCGAGCGGGTTTTGCCCCAGGCAGAAACACCTGCAAGCACGCCGCAGGCGGCTACCACAACGACCACAGCACCAGCCGCCACGACACAAACTCCCGTGACCAGGGAGACAGTAGCTGTCACCCCCACCGGCCCGGACCGTGACACGGTTTTGACCATCCTCTGGGCCGCCGGTGGCATCGCCTGCCTGGCTTGGGGCGCCGTCTCCTACCTGCGCCTACGCCTGAGAATTGCAGACGCCATTCTCATCGAAAAAAATGTCTATGAGACGGACCAGATCGACAGCCCCTTCGTCTGCGGCTTCTTCCGCCCCCGCATCTATCTTCCCGTTGGCCTAGCGGAACCCGACCGGCGCTATGTTCTGCTCCATGAGCAGGCCCACATCCGCCGCCGGGATTATTTGACGAAACCTCTGGCCTATGTCGCCCTGTGCTTCCACTGGTTCAACCCGGTCCTGTGGCTGGCCTATCATCTCTTCGGCCGGGACATTGAGACCGCCACGGACCAGGCCGTGATCCGTTCCTTTGGGCGGACGGATACAGCAGGCTACGCCGCCGCGCTCCTGCACTTAGGCCACAAGCCCAGCTTCCCCCAGGCCGTTCCCCTGGCCTTTGGGGAGGAGAATCCCAAGCATCGCATCCGCTCGGTGCTGTCGTACAAAAAGCCCGCGTTCTGGGTGATCTTGGCCGCCGTTGCCGCCTGCGTGATTTTAGGCACCCTGCTCCTGGCCGACCTGCGCCCCGGCATGACCCAGCTGGGCACCAGCCAGGCAGAACCCACCGTGGCTTATGCCGACGGCACAGCTTACGCCATTCAGCTGGACGACCAAATCCTCGTGCGCTCGTCCAGCAAAAAGTGGACAGCGCGGGATATCCCTTCCGTATCATTACAAACTTCTGAAGACGGAAAATTAGACACTCTTTACCTCGTACCTTTTGCGGAAGAAACCTATCTGTATCCTCAAATCGATAGTGATACCATCCTGTCCGTAGCAGCCATGCCCAGCGGACGGGGACTGATCGTCAGCACCCTCAACCGTGGCTATTACTGCTACAACTTAGTTGACCAAGTCTTCCAGGCAGAGATGCTCATCCCGGCGGAAGCCAAGCCATTTTATCCTCTGGAAATTTCCACGGATGAAAAACAGGTCATTTCCAGCAACCGCGCCCCTGGCGAGACCGGCGCCTCCCTCTACCTGTATAACCTCGACACTTACGAGAGCAAGTGCCTCTTCCCCGGCAGTCCTGAGGACACCGTCTTCCCCCTGGGTTGGCTGGATGACAACACCCTGCTGATCTCCCGGCAGTCTGGCTACGCCGCTCTGACCTTAGACGGGCAGACCTTCCCCCTGGCGTTTGCCTGCAACGACGCCTTTGTCCGCACCGTGCGGGACGGGTTGGTGGTCTATACCTATGACCAAGATACCGCAAACGCCCCCTCGCCCTGGACAGCAGATCATACCCTCTATGTTGCCCGCTATGAAAATGGCAACCTCACCACCATTCTGGAAGAGGACGACGTGCTTCCCCGCGGCAGAGACGCCGCCTTTGTCTCCCCGCACGGCGACAAGCTGCTCTTCCTCTGCACAACGCTGGGGCACCAAGGCCCCGGAGCCGGTGTGCGGCAGGAGTGCTGGGTCTATGACTTAACAACCGGCAAGCACACCGCCCACTTCCCCCCGGACGGCGAAAACGGCGAAGCCCAGCTCATCGGCTCCGCCTGCTGGCTGGACAACGACACCCTGCTCCTCGCCCACCGGGAGGACACCCTTTCCGGCGAAAACCCCTATCCCTACATCATCTCGACCACCAAAGCGTAAGGAGGGATCTTATGCATACTTTGCTGACCATGTCTTTGACCGCTTCCATTGCGGCGGGGGTGGTGAGGCTTCTCCGCCTGCTGCTCAAGCGGGTCCCCCGCTGGGTCACCTGCCTGCTCTGGGCCGTGGTGCTGCTGCGGATGGTCTGCCCCGGCGGGGTTTCCCTCCCCGTGAGCCTGATGCCAGAGACCGTTTCCAGCGGTGCGTATGTCGAGCGCGTCCTACCCCAGCAAACGCCAGCGGCAGAGGCGCAGACAACTGCACCGACCCCCGCGACCACAACGCAAACACCCATGAGCAAAGAGACAACTACTGTCACCCCCGCCGCCCAGCAACCCACCGGGCCGGACCGCGACACGGTTTTGACCATCCTCTGGGCCGCCGGTAGCATCGCCTGTCTCGCCTGGGGTGCTGTCTCCTACCTGCGCCTACGCCTGAGAATTGCAGACGCCATTCTCATCGAGAAAAATGTCTATGAGACGGATCAAATCGACAGCCCCTTCGTCTGCGGCTTCTTCCGCCCCCGCATCTATCTTCCCGTTG